>Ga0115028_10000026_pt1 | contig 20265 bp, 25 predicted proteins | sample Plant_0915_D1_FD_83894 | JGI IMG/M metagenome (GOLD analysis project Ga0115028, IMG submission 83894) | Wetland microbial communities from Old Woman Creek Reserve in Ohio, USA - Plant_0915_D1 | ecosystem: Environmental > Aquatic > Freshwater > Wetlands > Sediment ... | reverse complement strand
GGCCACGGCACATCGAGGAGCGTCGTCCGGAACAGGGGGCAGTTCGTGGTGAAGAACGCGCGCTGCTCCAACCATTGCCGACCGGCGTCGTCGCGCATGTCCCGGTACCAGTCTGGGTGGAGTTCGACAACGCCCCCGGCTGACACCTCCTCGCTGTTCCACGCCTGCCGACGCAACGCGACCTCGGCAAGGTACGGCCGGTCGTCGAGGAGATCAGCCATGCTGTAGAGGTCGATGGGTCGTTGAAACACGAAGTCCTGCTCGACGAGGAGCACGAATCGTGCCGCCGTGTCCTGGCGTACCTGCCGCCACACCTCCTGGAACGCCCCCGCGCACCCGCGGCGTGGCCCGCCGTTGATGTGCCAGAACCCTGGATACCGGAGACCAAGGCTGTCACGGTACGCCTGGTCCCCGGTGTCGTCGTACATCCACTTCTCGGTGATCGGGCCGTCGAGTTGGGTGAAGGATCCGACGCAGCGTTGGAGGTAGTCATCGCGCCCATCTCCGATGACTACCACGGCGATCGTCGCCTCACGTGCGGTGGTCACAGGACCTCACTGGCGAGGAGGTCGAATAGGTGTTTCCGGATCTTCTCCGGATCATGGTGATCCAGGATGTCGCCAACCGAGGAGCAGGCTAACGCCGGCACCAGCACCTGACTGATCATCGGATGTGATGGGCGACGGTCAACCTCACGTGTGGCGAGGACCACCTCCCCGAATTTTTCCCCAGGTCGCGACCCCGTGTACACGATCTCAACCGGGATCCCGAGGGCGTAGGCGATGCGCTGCGCGAGGACCGCAACATGGATCGGCGCACCCATGTCCATGACGAGAACCTCACTGAACCGGCCGATCGCACCCGCGTGGATCAGGAGGTCAATGGCCTCGTCCGACGTGATGAAGTAGCGGACCATCCCCGGATCTGTGACCGTGATCAGACCACGTTCCCGAGCCTGCCAGACGAACGTCTCCACGGCCGAACCGCGCGAACCGAACACGTTCCCGAACCGTACCGACACGAACCGCTCCGGCCGATACCAGGCCACGAGCCGTTCCGCGACCCGTTTCGACGCGCCGAGGACACATGTTGGATCAGCGGCTTTGTCCGTCGACACGTTGATGAATCGGCGGACACCGGCACGGGCCGCCGCGCGGAGGACGTTCAGTGTCCCGAGGACGTTCGTTTTGACTGCCTCAGCTGGATATCGCTCCAGCAGCGGCTGGTGTTTCAGGGCCGCCGTGTGGAATACCACGTCCGGTCGGACCGTGGTGAATACGTCCCGGATCCACGCCGAGTCACGGATGTCCCCGAGGACTGTGGTGTCGTCGTCTAGGAGCGCGCGGCCCCGGATCGCCAACTGTGTGGCGTGGAGGGCCGACTCGTCCCGGTCGAGCATCACAAGATTCGCAAGACCCAGGTGGGTGAGACGTTGGCACAATGCGGATCCGATCGATCCACCAGCCCCGGTCACGAGGACCCGTTTCCCGGACAGATATTCGGCATCGGGGCTGATGTCGATGCGTGGTCGTGCCAGCACCACATACGGATCGATCACGGAATTGGTACTCCGTTCGCCTCGGCAATGGCCCGGTGTGCCGCGATCCGTTCGGCGTGGCTCCGGCTCCGGTTTCTGCTGTTCGGTCTGACGTGCGCCCGGTAGATTGCCGCCCTGGTTGCGGTGATCGTCGCCCCGGCCAGGTGGCATCGTAGCCACAGGTCCCAGTCCTCCGACCAGACGAAGTCGCGCCACCCACCCACCTCGTGGACGAGGGCTGTGCGTACGGCCGCGCCGACGACGATCCAGTTCCCGGAGGGCAGGCATTCCCCGGTGCACTCGTGGCCATGCCCGTAGACCCTGGGGAACGCTGGGGCCGACATGACCGAACCGCGGTAGACGTAGCGGACCAGGGGTGCTCTCACATCGCCACAGCCGGGGGCATTCATCCCGGCGATGTAGTCGGGCTCCAGCTCGTCATCCGCGTCGAGGTGCACCACCCATGGGGTTGTTACCTGCGCAATCGCACCGTTCCGCGCGTCGTGCAACGTATCCGCGTGCACGTGCACAACCCTGCATCCCTGCTCCTGGGCTGATGGGATGGCGCGGGTTACGGCAAGGTGTCTCCAATCGTCTCCACCGAACGTGCCGATCACAATCGTCGTCGTGTCAGCCGTGATCAGTTCATTTCCCATAGGTGTCTCCTACGCTGGTAGATACCCCTACCGATTTGCATCCGTCGCCGCTGTTGGAGATACAGACCATCCATCGGCCCCTTCCCCCAGTTCGGGTGAAGGTGCTCGACATGCGAGTTGATGGCCATCGCCCAGGCGTTCCGGGCCTTCGCCGTGCCCACAAGTTCATCGTCGATGTATTCGTGGGGATACCCAGGATGGAAGATCATTCCTGGGTTTGGCTGATCAATGGTCCCCAACTGCGCATATGCGCGGGTGACGAGGAAATGTGTTGCATGCTGGCCGGCCATGACCCGTGGATTACCCAGATCATTCGTGCCGACCACACCAACACCAGGGGCCAGGACGGCGAGTGCCTCCGCGAACCATCCCGGATGAAATCGCAGGTCATCCGCACCAGTGAAGATCAGCGGTTCGGTGGTGGCCAGAACTCCGGTGTTGATTTTCGTGGCATAGTCGCCCGACTGTCGGAGCGGCATCTCGTGGAATGAGCATCCGGATTCGACCACAGCACGGCGCACCTCAGTGTCGTTGACAGTGAGCATGAACAGCACCGTCGCTGCCGGTGTTGCCTCCCGAATCGACTCCAACAAGGGTGCTACCCGATGCGGTCTCCCCAGCATCGGAACGAGGATGACGAGCCCATCCCCGGACGACATCGATTGGGGCGAGAACCACGGTTCCCGCCCCAATCCTGATTGGTGTGGAATCGTCACGACGTCGATTGTTTTTCGACGGTGCCACCGATGCGGGCAGCAGCGAGTTTCGCCGCGATCTCCGACGTTTTGGTGTCGACTGCCTTCCCGTCTCCGTCGAGCACCTTCCATGTCGTCACCGCAGCGGCCCTGGCCTGCTGGTTCGTAACCACCCTGTTCCCACAGCACATGTCAGAACACCTCGTTCAGTTCGGCCTGGAGACGGATCGCGACTCCGGCATTGACCGCGTCGTCAACTTCTCCGAGGAGACTGGCGACATCATCAGCATCCGTGCCCATTGGTGTGGGATCCGCAGCCGTAACCGGCTCCTTATCCTCCACGACTGGGTGAACCACCGGCTGGAAATGGGTGGTGAGACGCCCGGCCAGAAGATCCGCCAACCGCTCGTAATCGATGGTTATCCCACCGGGCGCCTCGCCCCCGGATGGTAGTACCACCCCGGCCGCGGTGAGTGCGGCAACCTGACCGGCCGCGATCCGGAACCTTGGCAGCGGGAACCCTGGCTCCTCACGGGAGAGGGCAAGGACCTCGACGAGTTCCGTGCGACCACCGGATGGCCGCCAATCCCCCGACACCTTCTGCCGGGACAACGCGGCGAGATTCTCAACCGTTGCGGCTGGGTTCGCGACCCCGGAGACCCACACGGCGTTCAGCCGACTGTCCTCACCGGCACGGACCCAGGCAACAGTGGCCAGCCGGTCGTGGTGTGCGATCGCCCCACCCAACGACAGCTTCAGGCAGGCGTGGTCGTCGTTCCGGCCTCCGCACTGCCGACATGCGCATCCAAATCTTCCACCCCCGGTGGTGATCCGGCCAACTGGTACGGGGAATCCCTCCGGCTGGTACCGATGGAACATGGCGTATCCATCGTCATCGACAGGGGCCGTGGTACACACCCCGGGCATACCCACATGGCACGTGTCGTGGGTGGCGACGTGTCCGAATACCCGGCCGTCGTCCGTGACCGTGATCGGGGTGATCCGGTCGAGTTTCGGGTCATCAAACAGGGTGGGGTCGTAACCGGTGAGCACCCCAGCCGCGGCCGTAACGGTCGCGAGGAGCGCAGTGGTGTCGATAGCCGCGTCGATCATCTGGTTCGCGTGTGCGGCGACACCAGCGACGATCGAAGCGGACTCCTCCACCCACGGGGCGACGATCGTGTCATCATCGAACTCTTCCGCCATCCGGTTGTACAGGGTCTCGACGACGCCCTTCATGGCGGCCTGATCTGCCTCGGGGATCGTTGTGCCACCACGGGCGCCCTGGAGAACACCGGCAACGGCGAACACCGCGCGGGGAATGATCCGCTGGGTTCCGTCGACCATGTCCGCGATCTGGAACCCGTACGCAGCCTTCGTCTCGGGGTTCGCATCGTCGGCCTGGTACAGGAACGCCTGCGCGTACCGTTCCCAGTCTGGGCTGTCGCCCCCGATACCGGCGTTGTCCGCGATCCGCTTCTCGGCTTCCGTGCCGTCCCATTCCAGGTCGCGTTCGGCGAGTGGAAGGTCGGACCAGCCGATCTTCCGGACAGCGGCCGTGATCGTTTCCTCGGCGAGCAACTGGAACGGCCTGCATTCGGCGAACGCCGGGATCGGTACCAGGGTCGCTGCCGCGATCTGGTATTCGGTGAAGAGGAGTTCGAGTTCGACGTCCTCTGCGCCTTCACCCCAGAAGAGTTCGTCGAACTGCTCCTCGGTGAGGGCTTCGTCGGAGCCCTTCATCGCGATGACGGCCTCGCAGGAGCCGGTGTCGACCGATGGTCCGATGACCTGTTGTCCGAGGAGGTGTTTTGCCTCCATGACGTCTTCGTGGAGGCGGGGCATGTCGTTGGGGTTGATGTCGTCGAACATCCGTCCGAATCCCCATGCTGCTCGGAGATCATTCGCAAATTTGGATGATTTGATGCATTTCGCATCGATCCATCCAGCTTCGATCGCTTCGCCAACCGTCCCGTATTGTATCCGCTCCAACGATCCGATGATCACTGAGTTGTCGTGTCCTTCGGTATCCGCGCGCTGCCATTTCAGGGGCAGGGGGAGTTCCCGCGATGAGACCCCGGACGACAAGAAGCGCCGGCCGTCCCCGGTGGACACGTCGAGTGGGGCGAGCATGCCCCGCCATCCGGTACCCATGGTTTCCTCGTTTCTGTGGTTATGACCAGATGATGATATTTGTGCAGAATTAGTAGTCCTTCATCTGGCGATGCGTGAGATCAACAGTTTCCCCCGGCTCCAACAAGATCGTCGTACACCGACAGGAAATCACCTCCTTGCCGGGACCCATCGGATCACCGGGAAACCGCAACGACGCGCCACCCACGAGGAACGGCTGCCCCGTCGGCACCCGCTGCCCATCCGCGCGACGGTGACTATGCCGCACCCGCTTATCCAACGTCGCCACCCACATCTGCTCGAACGGCTCGTCCAGCTCCTCGGCCACGGCCGCGAACGCATCCTGCCGCCCAGCATTCAACGCCCCCATCGTCTCCGTCCGCGCGACCACGGTCGCCCGATTCGGCCATCGCTCCGTCTTCGTGGTCGACAACACCCCATCGACCCGATCCGCGATCTCTGCCGCACCCTCGCCAAGATTCGCCCCGATCGACATCTGACGGGCCACGAGGTCAAACGTCGAGTCCACAGTGCGAACCATACGATTCGATACCGTTGCCAGATGCTCAACCACAGCCGGCCGCGAATCGAACCGATACCCCTCACCGAACAGCGCCGCGTAGGCCACACCAACCGCCTCACGGACCGGACCACGGACGATCTGGTCCACAGCCGCGGCCCATGCCGGGGCCTTCGAGAACACCGCGATGGGATCGGGAAGCGCGGTGTGGAGAACCGCGCGGGACACCGTCACCAACCATCCGGACAACTCGGCCCACAGGGCCTCACGGATCGCAGCCTCCGCAACAGCGGCCTCGGTCGCCGCCTCCATCCGGGGAACCAGCCACGGATCAGTGCCGGTGCCGTCCCACACCGGGCCAGTGTCAGCACCGGTAATCGCCCACGCGCCGTGTTCCACCCGCGTGTACTCGGCCAGCCAACGATCATCCACAGGGCATCACCTGGAGCCGACTGATGGTCTCCGGGGCCGCGAACATGGTCTCGACGTCGACCGGGTCATATGCGATCCCTCGGATGAGGAGGTCACGGCAGTGTTCCTCGATCATGTCGAGGAACATTTGGTCATCGATTCCGAAGGCCGGTCCTACCCCCGTGAACTCGTCCCGCCACGATCCGGCGAGGAACGTCGCGATCTTCTGTGCTCCGACGATCGGGCCGTGCTGCACGTGCAGCTGGTATGCGGGTACCCCGGTTGGTCGTTTCGAGTGCGGGACGAGACGAGTACCGGCAAGGCCGAGGGCGCGGCGAATCGCGAGCTGCGCGGCGAACGACAATCCCGGTGGCGCCGTTGGTGGTCCGGCCGGTGGTGGACCCTGCTCCTCCCCACCCTCCTCCTCGGTCTCTTCGGGGAGAGTTTCCTCCACCACCGGGGCCGGTGTCTCCTCCTGGCCTCCGGGCACCGTGGTCTCCGTGGGCGTCACCGTTTGTGTCGCCGGCAATCCGATCAACGAGCGGAGAACCGGATCCGACAGCACCGCGTCCGGGGATGCGAAGAGGAGTTTCTCGACGATCCGTATGGTGCGTTCGGCCGATGATGGGGCGTCCCCATCAGACCATGATGACGCGGCCCTGGTTACGGCGTCGGACAGCAGCATGCGTTCGTGGAGGTCCTTGGCGTCCCCGGACCGGTCCGGATTCACGGTCAAGGGGGCTGTGTCGAACGCGTACAGGTACCCGTTCGGGTCTTCGCCCATCGCTTCGAGCGCGGGGACGAGGTAGCCGGTCGTCAGGGCCGCCGCGATCCGGGTCAGGATCGGCTTGATGTGGATCTGTACGGCCTCGCGGCTGATGGCCCAGGCGTTCCAGTGATTCGTGGACGAGCCGATCCCAATGAGGACCTCGGGGGGAATGTCCAATGATTGGGCGAGGGACCGGAGCGCACCCTCCCGCATCGTCCCAATCTGTTCGGACAGTTCCGACCAAAACGTGATGTGTTGCATTTTTGCGATATCGTCACCTGGTCCGGTGATGATGATCGGCACCATCGCCTCAGCCGACGACCGATCCCGCAGCGACCGGGACATGACCCGCCCGAGAAGCGCGGAGAACCCCGAGGCCCCCAGCGGATCGTCATCACCACGGGGGAGTTCCAGCGACTCGGGGATCGCGAACACACCAGCCCCGGACAGCCTAGAGTCCACCTCGGCGAACTCGCGTTTCCGCAGCGCCTCCATCTCGCGGAGATCCGGAATCGCGGACCGGGTCGGAGAATCCGGTTCGGAAGTGTCCGCCGGGTGTGGTGTCCATATCCTGATGATCAGGTCGATGCCATCCCGGTACTCCATGGTGCCGCCACCATGGACCGGGGAACGGGTGACCGTGATCGTGTCGCCCTGCCGCCTGATCTGCCGGGACGTGACGACCCACCACAGGTCCTCGCCGTTCTCGCCCCCGCCGGACTGGGCAACCACGTATGCCTCGCCGGGGACGAACAGGTCGATACCGAGGAGGCGGAGCGCCTCGGCCTTCGCGTCACCGGTTCCGAGCGGACCGGCCGAGAGTTCAGCGATCGGACCGGTTTCGACGCGTTCACCGGGTGATCCGTCCAGGTTCGCCTTGGCGACGTACAGGTTGCAGCGGGACACGCTGTTCCCAACCCAGTTCGCGACAAACCTCAACTGGCCGGTGATGTCGTACAGGCGCCAGGCGTCAGCCTGCCAGGCACGGTCACCGAATCGGTAGGACCGCCACGACGCACCATCCATGGACAGACGTGACACAGCCGCGGTGACTGATGTTCCGGGCGATCCGTCGGCGAGAACTCTGCGCGCCGAGGCGGCCAGGATCTCCCTGAAACGGTTCGTGGTTGTGTCGGCGTCCCGGAAGCGCCACAGGATCGGCGGTGAGAACAGGTGTTCGATCTCGCTCGCCAGCTCCGGGTCAGCTTTGCTCACTGCACGTAGATGACGTGCTCTCCGCGAAACCTTCATCCTTGCCGCCCATATGCGTAGATCATGCCTGTCACCTGCGATACCGCGAGCGCGAGCACGATAATCAAGACGATTGGGGTTGTACCCCACAGGTAGATGATCGGCGCCGTCAACCCACCGATCCAGACAGACACGCACCACGGGCACCCGATAGCGTCCCCATCCGGTGCGCCGAGGAGATACACCAGGAATCGGTGTACCCGACGATATGGGTCAAAGCGTGCGATGAGATGCTCACGAACCGGCCTCGTGATCTCGTCATGCGTGACCAGTGTGGTAACCCGTGTTACCGCCAGGGCGTACAACGCCAACACGACAACAGACGGCATCATGCCGTGATCATAGGCGCAGCCAGCCGATTATGGCCCTACCGCACACAGGACGACTACCGCAGACCACACCTACCGGGCCAGGGGTCCGAAACCGCCACCAGCCGATCCCCGATCCAACGGTGATGAACCCGTCGTCGGCAACGAACCACCAGGCGCGGCGGCACCACCCGAACCGCTCTTCGGTATCGGCAGCAGCGCATACGCCAGGTAGGTACTCGCGTCGATCCTGCCAGGCGAATCAGACGAACCCTCTTGCCACGTCGCCCACTCCTCCTCGACCTCGGGGAGGTACGCGGCCGTTCGGATACGATCCTCGGTCCACTGCTGGGCAATCGGATCCGCGCGCAAGCGCTTATTCTTTCTGGCCGTCACAGCCTTGATCCGGGGACACATCCGGCCGTACCGCAGAGTCATTCGGTCAATGGTCCGCTCGACGTCCCGTGCGGTCAGGTGCGGCTGGTCGTTCATCACCCGCTGGCGGGCCTCCTCGCGTTCCTCTGATTGCAGCGTCGACCACGCGGTTCGGATCATCCGACCGGCCATGTCGCCACCGAAGTTCCGCTCGAAGATGATCAGGTCAGCGTCGATCTCGATGGCCACCTCGCACGCGGCCCTCGACCACGCGTCCGACGACATCACCCCGGACGCGTCCCGAGCCAGGTAGAGGCGCTTGTCCGATCCGAGGTATCCACCGATGATCCCGGCCGTGTCCCGGCCACCCCCGGATGGGTCAACCGCCACAGCGGCCCTAACCGGCCTGGTGTCGCACGGGTGGCATGCCGACCCTGCCGTGTAGCAGCGGCGCTCATGGAGGAGTTCGCGGGTGAGGAGCGCACCCTCCGCCGGTTTCGGATCGAGCATGTACAGGGCGTGCCAGTCCTGGACGGTGGAGCCACGGCGCTTGTCCTGCCAGTGCGCGGTTGCCCTCGCGGTATCGACCAGTCGGATCTTCGGATGCGGCAGCGGATCACCAAGTTTCCGATGCAGCGGGTCGTGGTCGGGATCGTCGCAGAACGCCGGCATACGGATGATTTCCCACCGTCCCCCCTCCGTCGTGGTGCCCTCGTCGGCGACGACGCGGGCCGCCAGGTCGTCGGGGTGCCATGGGGTCATCACCATGATCATTGGTGCGCCGGGGGACAACCGGCTGATGATGTCCGCTGAGAGCCATTTGTATGCCCGGTCTCGAAACCGCAACGAGTCCGCCTCGGCCCGGCTCTTGTGCGGGTCGTCGATGAACGCGATGTCACCCGGCTTCCCCGTCACGCCGGCTCCGATCCCGACGGATAGGACACCTCCGCCACTGACGAGTTGCCAGTCCTGAACGGCCTCGGAGCCGCGGGCGAGAGCCAACCCGAATCGGTGCCCGTGTTCCTCGATGAGTCGTTTCGAGTCGCGGCCCCGGTCCACGGCCAACGAGTCCCCGTACGACCCGATGATGACCCGCGCATCCGGGTGGTTCGCCAGCCACCACACGGACCCGCCGACCACGGCCGTCAGGGTCTTCCCGGTCTGTGGTGGAAGCTTGATCAGTAGTCGATCAATTTCCCCCGACATGATCCGTTTCATCTGGTTCGTGATCACATCGAGGTGGGGCCGCATCCGATACCTCGGGACGATCCTCCCCAGCAACGCCGCCGGATCAGACAATGACGCACGGTCCTCGGCCGCGTCGAGTTCCTCGGCCTCGGCAACCAGTTCCGCGTCGCTCATCTCGGATGGGTCGCGGAGCATCCGCTGCGTCGTCACCACGGCCCCTCCCAGTTGATCGGCTACCTATCTACCAATCATGATCACACCGAGGCGGGTTGACACGTTGAATCCGGCACGAAGTGCCGCTGAAGCGAACAGCCGACTAACCCGAATAGCATCCGTGGAATCCGTGGCCATGGGATACGCCCACACCCGTGCGGAACTCAGCTCGTAGTCGACACAGAACGCACTGATCATGTCGATGCTCGACTCGTCCTCGCAGGGGAAGAGGAACTCGGCACCAGAGCATTTCGCGAACCAGCGCAGCGCAGGACGATACAGGCGTCGCCGGATCGGATCCGTGGCCATCGGACCGAAGATCTTCGGTGCGACACGCCAACGGATCCGGCCGGACTCCTCTAGGTCCTTCAGCCATGGTGCCGGTGTTGTCGTCCCATTGGTCTCGATGTGCACCGTACGCCCAACATCGACGCAGCCCTCAACGAGGCACTGCATCGCTGGCCCCTCCTGCTGGAGGAGCGGTTCACCGCCGGTAATGAGGACCCGGTTGATCGGTGTCTTCCGCCCGGCCTCGTCCAGGCGGTCGAGGAACGCCCCGACGCGTACGGGTCGGCTCGTCACCGGGGATCCCCACGTTGATGGCTGGTCACACCCCTCACAGGTCAGATTGCAGCCACCGAGTCGGATGATGGCGCAACGCCGACCGGCATCCGGGCCTTCCTCGATCATCGCATCGACACGAAACTGATTCGCGTGGAGCACTGCGTTCCGTGCCGGATCTGGCCCGTCCTCGGTTCCCATCACCGATCGCCCTCAGCCGTTGGCGCGTACTCAACCATCCACCGGCCACACGACACGACCCGAGCCGATTCGACCATCAGGTTCCCACCAGTGACCTCGCGTTCATGCTGTGACTGATCGTTGGCGAGATGGTAGGCCCAGACCGCGATGCGTTCCGGGGCGTGATCGGTTGATTCGAGGTCGAGGATTGGGCCGTCGAGTGGCTGCCCGTCGAGGTGCCTGGCGATCTCTTCCGTGATCACCGATCGGGTGATCATCGACTCGATGGGGCTGTGGCATGGATCCACGTCGGGTATGTCGCGGCGTGACGTGATCTCAATGCGGCAGGGAAGCCGCCCCGGACCATCATCCCCGTCGTACGTCAGTTCGAACCCGTAGGTTTCGGTTATCCGGAACATGGCCACATGGTAGTAGTCGTATGGCCTATGTGACGACGCTACCGGTGGCCGTAGATCTTGAGTATGGCGAACGCTCCGGCACCAGAGTCCCCAGGGTGTCGGAGCGTTCGGGTCCACCGTTTCCTTGATCCCCGGCGACGGTGGATGGCCGGGGCCGCAAGATGGGTGCCTGACGGATCGAGTTTTCCCTACTGAACCATCCGCTGTAGGCCCCCAGGGGATATCTGGGGCAATGCATGCGGTCAGTCGTTCGGTACGCCAGGGTGAGCCGCCAGTCGTCCCCTGGTTCGTTCAGCAGACCATCTAGCGCAACCCTAACGCGTCACTAGCCATGGTCGCCAGTCAGGCGTAGCGGACGAGCAACCGGTGCACCGTGGCCGTATCGCCGTGCCCGATCGCGTCGGCGAGCGCGGGAAGGTCACGTCGGCCGATCTGGTACCAGCCGTCGTCGGGTGCGATGTCCCCAACCGGGATCGGTTCGACGTCGTCCAAACCGCCACGGCCGGAACGGTCGGAAGTGCCGGTTTGGTCTATCCGGCACATGACCCGTTTCGCCTGTTCGAGGGTTCCGTCGCCCACGGGGAGGCGTAGCCACGCGATCATGTCGTCACGGGTTCCGATGACGGTTGGCATGTCGGTCACGGTGGACCAGATCATGTATCGGTCTGTGCCTGGTTCTGGGTCAACCTTGAAGATCATGCTGGTCATTGGGGTGTTTCCTCCTTCTCCTCGAACACCTCAGCACCGCAACGCCTGCACTCCCATTGCAGTCCGTCGGGGCCGTCGTAGGTGATCACCTCGTCGTGGTCGAACGTCTCGCCGCAGATCTCGTCGTTGTCATGCGGTCTGGGTGGCATGGCGCTCCTCCTCCTCGGCCTCGGTCTGGGCGTCTACCTCGAACGCAACCCGGACCCGTTCGACCCGGTCCGGGTGGAACACGTCGAACAGGTTCACGTCCGGGCCGAACGTGGCGGTAGCGAGGTTCTCCGGAGTGATGTTCGCCCACGGCCGTAGGTAGCGCAGGCCCGCTATGGCGGTCTCCCAGCGCTGGTCGGGTTCGAGGTCGTACCAGAGTCGCCGGGCGTCCGTCCGTTCCTTCTGCTGGTCTGGGGTCAGCACGTCCCAGTCTTGAGGAACACCGGTCGGCCAGGGTGGCATGGACGTTGACACCTCTGGGTCCGGAAACCCGTCGCACACCGAGTATGAGAGGACAACCTCTCCTGGGTGTGTGGTGGTGTCGCGGAGGAGGGTGACCACATCGCCCCAGCCCTGCCGGACCCGTTGCCGTTCGCTGGGGTTCCCGAGGATTCCAGTGGTCCAGATGTCCTCGCGGTACAGGCCATCTGCGATGGCGCACTCGATGACGTCAGCGAACCATGATCGGTCATCCTCCTCGAACCATGGGTGGATCTCGCACCAGCCGTGGATCTTTGCGGCAAGACAGACCTGGTCGTTGCCGGTGGCGATGGCCGTGTTGAGTTCGGCGTTTGCCGAGTACACGACGTGGTCACCGACCTTGAGGGGCAGGTTGGTGACGCGGAGGCAGGTGCGGAGCGTGTCAACGAGGGCGTTGCGCGTCGTTGGGTCGTAGTGGACGTTCCGGATCGGGTCCGCGTAGTCCTTGACACGGGTTGCGTCATTGTCGCCCGAACGGTGGCGGTCACGATCGTAGATCATGGTCGCATTGGCTATGTCGAGCACGTACTGGCCCTCACGACCAGGCACGATCATGTTGGCGATGTCGAGCGCCCGATCAAGAGGATCGATGCCGTCGAGACCCCACCATGGCTGCGCGGCGTTCGCCGCGATGGTGCGGAGCCAGCCGCGTTCGGAGCCCATGAGTTCGGCTGTGTGGGTGCTGGTGTGGAAGTAGATCCTGCTCACAGGATGCCTTATGCCTTTCATGGTCGCGGCCCGGTAGGGATTCCACCGGGCCGATTGGGATTGGTCAGAGTCCAAGGGCCTTATCAAGCAGGTCGTCGACCTCATCCTGGGTGTACAACCTGTAGAACTCGTATCCTCTGGGGTTGTCTTCGTCGACACCAATCGCGGCGTCGAACGACATTGGTGTGTCGTCGTCGGCTGCCCCGAGGTCGAACCAGTTGGTGTCGTCGGTTCCGGTGTTGTTGGCGTCGCGGCGTTCGATGATCCGCTGTCCGTTGGGGTCGTCAACGAGGATCAGTGCCAGGTCGGGGAGGTCGGTGGTGTGCCGGTCGAGGTCCTCGATGATCTGCTGCTGCTCTTGGTGGATTTCGCGGAGGGCGTTTCGGGCTGCGTCGACTTCCGCACGGAAGGCGTTCGCGACGCTATGGAGGTCTTTGATGCCGTGTTCGGTCAGACCGCGTTCGGCGTTGCTCAGGCGTATCTGAGCGACGTTTTCGTCGGTGCGGAGTTGGGTTGCGCGTGCGGCGAGTCGTTTGGTGCGCTTCGTCATCATGTGCTCCTCGCGTGTGTGTTGATGTGTTCATCGTACCGTACGGGTCACGTAAGTCAATCCGTAGCTACGCCGTTTTCTACGCCGTAGTACTTGACGTAGCTACGTCCATGCACCATGGATGCACATGGCACAACTGAAAGGACAACGTTGAGGACATAACCACGTAGACCATGGTTTATACTGAGAACTGCACACTGACATGAAGGCCCGCCAGGAGCGATTCTGGCGGGCTTTCGCATGTGCTGGGTGTGGTTATGGTCAGGGGGCGTTTCCGTCGGCGTACGGACGGTTCCCGAGGACCTGTAGGAGCCATTCGGCAGCCCACCGGTACATGCCCTCACAGACGATCATCTCGCGCCATCCCTCGTTACACCGGATCATGTAGCGGTCGGTCGCATCCCCGGTGTCCTCCAACACCATCGTGTACACCGGGTACTCAGTAGTCGGTTCGGGTGCCCCATCAACGGTCATGGGCGACACCCTAGTGGGGTGCCGCCCATGTGGTCGGATCGGTTCCAGTGCGCTACCGCAGCGCCGCTGGCCAGAAGTGCGGCTCGACCCACCCATCGTCCAGGCCAAGAGCAAGGGCATGCGCGTAAATACTGGCGAGACGACCTTGCAGGGCCACGATGTCCTCCCGAATCGCTCGACGGATCCGCATCTCGAAGAACCATGTACGGCGGAGCAGGATCCGCTTGTCTTCGAGCAGGAGGGACACACCGATGACGTCACGGCGAAGACCGGCCGCGTGAACGGCCTGGTATGCGGCCCGTTCGTAGTCGAGTGGGGTGTCGTCGTCTGGCCGTTTCGGGCACCGGTATTCGTGTGCCGCGCAGCGTCGGCCCTCCGCGTCGACGGTCAACGGGCCTGCTTCGTGGAAGCCGCAGTAGCGACACGTCCAGTACGCGAGTTCGTCTTTCGGCCTGCACTGGTCGATGTCGGCCGCGGCCGGGATGGGGAGGTTCGGGTCGTAGGGCATGGTGCCGTCCTTGGGTGTGTGTTGGTCCAGTTCCGTTTGATCGTTTTGAGTTCGTTGGCGAAATCGCCGGTCTTCCACTCTGAGGTTCGGTACACGCGCGCGTCGACACCACCACCAGTGAACGCGGAGAGCCAGGCGCGCTGCGCTGGTGTTGGCTCGTTGCGATCGGTCTTGAGTTCGATGATGATCACGACCCCGTATCCGGCAATGACGAGATCTGGAAAACCAGCGCGGTTGCGTCGGGGGTCGTTGTCGTGGAAGACGAGATATCCGAGGAAGAGACAGAGTTCGATGATCGCTGCCTGAACGTCTGCCTCTTCGGTTCGTCGTGGTGCGCGGACAGCCGGGCGCGCTCGTGTAGTGGTCATGACCGATCCCCCCGTCGGCAGGACCGCGCTCATACGGTCGTCCGGTAGGACGCTCACCGCGCATCCTCCCTGTACTCGTACTCGACCGTGACGACCTCGCGTCCGACGACCGGCCGTAGGTCGACCGTGTCCGTGCCGCGGTCCCACGGGTACAGGTTCTCGTGGTCGATGGTCCGGCCGCATCGATACTCGAATCCGACCAGCTGGCCGTCTAGTGCGCGCAGCACGATGAGGGTCAGTTCGTGGTAGTCGAACCAGCGCAAGACCTGCTCGGCGACCAGTTCGTACCCGCCAAAGATGGCGCCGGAGTGACATTGGGTCAGGGTCGTCGCGTCGGCTGCGCTGATCGCGTAGGTGCTCACGCCTCAACCTCCGCCGCTGGCCTCGCTACCTGCGGAGCATCCTCGGCCGGCGGTTCTGCCCCGCTGAGCGCCCCAGTCAGTGCGGACGCCGCACGCTCGAACACGGCGGACCCAACGGGCGTGCGCCCGGCGGTCACAATGACCGACACACGGCCGGGGAGGTCCACACCCCACACCCGGATGACGGTTGCGATGCGCACCGCGAACACCGCCCGGTCATAGAGCCTCTGGGGCATCCGGACCCCCACGATTCGCGCCACGAGCACCGCGATGGCCCCGTTGTCCTTGAGCCACCACCACAGCCGGTGGGCGCCGTACAGGAGCGCTGCGACCGTGGGGAGGGTGGCCAGGCCCAGCAGGTACTGGGTCATCGCGCACCACCGTCGCCTTCGGGGAGCATGATTGGCTCGGCCATATTGCGTCGTATCTGTCGGATGGTGCCCTCGGTCACAGCGAAGCGTGCGGCGAGGTCGACGTGTGTCGCGTCGGGGGTCTCGTTGATCGCTTCGATGATCGCGGTCTTGTGTGCGCTTTTGCACACGCGCCGTGTTGCTTTGATGGCTGCCAGTTTCGCAAGGGTTCTGGTGTATTCGACTTCAACGCGTCGGAGTTCGGTTGCGGTTGGGTGCAGATCGTTCATGGTGGTTATCATCCCGTACGTGTGGGCGTAGGTCAAGGCGTATGTACGCCGTAAACTTCGGCGTAAAAGTTGACGCCATTATGCCCTCTCCTTCATACTGAACATGTCGCCGGGAACGGCGACAAACCATATAGCTGACCATGCGGCCCCCGGTTAAGCCTTACGTAGGCGCACCGGGGGCCGCATCATGGTGCACAACACCCACGAAGGGGAACATCATGAGAAAACGATCAAGGATTGTGGCCGTTGGCATAGCCGCACTCGTCACGATCGGAGTGGCCGGATCGGCACCGGCCTCCGCGGCAACGTCCGGTACGGCCGAGAACGCGCTCACCGCGATGCACGACGAGGCGTACGCGTTCGCCTCGTACATGGCCTGGTCAGATCATGCGGTTGGCACCGGGCACCAGGCCCTCGGCGGGCTGCTGATGGCCGTGGCGGTACAGGAACGGGGCGAGCACTTCTCCGAACTCGCCGACATGTTCGACATCGTTGCAGGGAACGCTGCGAACATCCGTACAGCCATGGTTGGGGAGGGTGAGGAGGCAACCAGCCTGTACCCCGGTTTCGCGGCGCAGGCGGCCACAGCCGGGGACACGGCGGCAGCGGCGCTGTTTACCGAACTCGCCGTGGATGAGGGAACCCACAAGGTACTGCTCGCGAAGGCGCTCCGGGCGCTGACCGTCGGTGGGCGGCCCCCGACGCCGCCGGTCATCACCCCGGTGCCGATCGTTGAGGGACCAGCGTTGTCATCCGGTGCGACGTTGGCGAACATCGGTACGGCGATGATGGGTGAGGCATTCGCTTCGGCCCGGTACCGGCTGTTCGGGCAGAAGGCGGCAGCGACCGGCAAGGTGTGGTTGGCGAATCTATTCGCTGCGCTCGCCGACTACGAGCTGGTTGACCATTTCGCGCTCCTGGCCAACCGGTACGGGCTGGTCGGTACAGACGTGGTGAACCTCGCCGCTGCGATCGCTGCGGAGAACGGGGCTGTTGCGTCGTACACGGTGTTCGCCGCGCAGGCGGCCACAGCAGGGGACACGGCGGCTGCCGCACTGTTCACGGACATCAGGAGTGACGAGGTGTTGCACCAGGCCGCGTTCACGGCCGCGCAGACTTGTTGGTGATCGGTAGTGTTTCCAGCGGCCCAGGGATTGTTGCCCTGGGCCGTCGTGGTATCAGGATGTTTTCCCTGACCATTCGTATCCGCACGAGGGGCACTGGTAACTCGTTGGGATGTCGTCGTCGTTGTATGCGGAGAAATCCTCTGGTGACTCATCGTCGTCCTGGGTCTGTTTCAGAGCCTTCTCAAGTTCGGCATGGTCCCAGCCGGTGAGTTCGATCAGATCGGGGTCCCCGATCTCTTCGAGGAGATCTGAGATGGCCTGGTGGTCCCAGCCGCCAAGCTCGGTTTGACGGTTGTCGAGGATGAGGTACGCGGCGGCGTCCGCGTCGGATCGGGAGGCCCAGCCGCGGATGACGGGGGCGAGCCACTGGCCGGTGGGGTCGGTTTGGATGCCCTCCGGTGGGGTTTCTCCGGCGTCGCGCCGTGCCTTCAACGATTCGAGTCGGCCGTGCCCGACAACGAGTCGCCCGGTCCGATCATCCACGATCATGGGTGCGACGTAGCCGAATCGGTCGATGGATGCGCGGACGTTGTCGATCTGGTGCTCTTTGGGGTTGTTGGGGGCTTGTTCGATGGTGTCGATGTTCTGGTAGTCCAGTCGGCGTTCCATGGTCCCTTCCTATGGCACTTTGCCGGGTTCTGGTTGGTCAGCGTGGCTGTCGTCGGATTCCGTGGTTCTGGTGGCTTGTCGTCGGGTTCCGTTGATGTTGGGGCTGCGTGGGGCGCGGTGCGTTCTCGGAGTAGCCAGTGACTGTGTTCGGCTGTTCGGATCGTTTCGGGTTCTCCTTGGGATGCGGTGTCTGATGCCGTAGAGGGTGGCGAACAGTGCCCAGGCCACGGCGATGACGGACAGGATGCTGGATTGCTGGCCGGGGGTGAGTGGGATCCCGAACTGGACTGCTGCGACAACGGCGACACTGGCGAGTGATCCGATTTGGTGGCCTATCGCCTGCATGTCGTTGTTCGTGGTATCGCCTTTTTTGGGCATGTTCATTCCTCGCTGGTCTCGATGGTTTGCAGGCCTGCGCGGCGCGCGATTTCGATTGCGATCTCCTTGAGGCGTACGCGTCGTTCCTCGTCGGTGAGGTTGGTGATGTCCTCGACCATGACGGGGCCACCGGCTGGTCCGGTGACGGCGATGGTCTGGTTGGGGTCGCCGATTGCGCGGACTTCGAGGTCGGTGGCGAGTTTCAGGAATCGGACGACGTCGGCTGGGTCGAGGTCTGCGTCTCCGAGTTTGCGGAGGGCGCCGAGGGCTTTCTTGGCGAGCGCTCCGGCGATCTTCTGGTGTCGGTCGATCATGTCTCGTCGGGCCTGGTTGATGCGTTCGCGGTCGAGTTCGTCTTGGTGTCGGTCCCAGGCTTGTGCGCGCACTGTCCACAGATATGTGTGGGCTTGGACCCTTATGGTCCCATAGGTAAGTTCATCCCCTATTTCCGTTAGCATCTTGTTGGCAGTTGTTAACGAACGCATGCGGCCAAGGTCCCGGAATCGGAGGAACCGTTCGTACTGTTTGGACGATTCTCTGATCTGTTGGTCCCAGGGGTCTCGATCCGGTCCGAGGTCGATGGGGCTACGTTTTGCCATGGCTGCCTCGCTACGTTCGGTCGATCGTGTCTGGTGTTGGATCACGGCTCTGTGGTGTCGTTCTACCCTAATGATCACGTCTCGATCTGGGTTGTGTCATGGGGTCGACGATTTTCGTTGGTTCGGTCATGATGGTGGTGTGGCAGCCAGCGCCTAGTGAAGGGGACGCGTGGCGCCCGATTACACCGGCTCCCCCCCATCCCCGTGGGGTCGGTGTGTGGAGATCCCGGCTGGCGCCCAGCCGGGACCTTCCTCTTTCTGGTCGATGTTGCTGTGCGTGAGGTTGATCTATGGTTGATCAGGGAGGTGAGCATGACGACTTGGTTGATCGACATCTCGAATCATCAGGGAACCTTCGACGTTGCCCGCGCCGTGTCTGAGGGCTACTCCGGGGTGTGGATGAAGGCCACGGAGGGCACGTCGTTCCGTGACAAGATGTTCGACACGTTCGCGCGGCAGGTACTCGACACCGAGGCTGTTCCTGGTGCGTACCACTACCTGCGGGCTGGGTCCGGCCGTGCCCAGTGCGACGCGTTCTACGACCGGATCCGGGACCATGGCGGCCCTGAGGGGTGGCTCGCTGCCTGCGATAACGAGGCTGATGCGTCGTGGCAGACGACGCAGGACTTCTTCGCCCGGTGGCGGGAGCTGGCCGGGGACCATCCGCTGTTCATGTACTCCGGCAACTGGTGGTGGTCGAATGGCCGGAACTGGAACGGTTCGGCCCTGACACCGTATGTGTGGGATTCTCGGTACGTGTCCGGGTCTGGGGCCGGATCAGTTCTGTATACGCGTGTGCCGGCGTCGTGGTGGACTCCGCGGTACGGCGGCTGGGGTGCTGTGACGGTGCTCCAGTTCTCATCATCCGCGACCGTTGCCGGTCGGACGGTTGACGTGAATGCGTTCCGGGGATCCGTGGCGGAGTTGCGCGCGCTGGCACGTAGTGGTTCCGGTGAGCAGCCGGTGACGAGAAGGAGATCTGACATGTTCCTGGCATATGTTCCGGGTCAGCCCACGATCGTGCCAACGGATGGTGGTACGTGGTACGACGTTGTCACGTACGAACAGACGCAGGAGATGGTTGCCGACGGCATCCCGATGGTGCGGGTCACCCCACAGCAGATGACACTGTTCCTGAGTCTTCCGCGACCAGGTCAGGTGCATGCGGCGGTGGTTGAGGCGGTCAACGCTGTTCGTGACCTTGTCGCTGGCCTGTCGGCGGGTGCGGTGGATGTCGCTGCGCTCGCCGCTGCGCTCGCCCCGCTGTTGCCGGTTGGGCCGAGTGCGGCCGAGGTTGCGGCTGCCGTGGCTGACGAGGCAGCGGATCGGCTTGTCGAGTAGGAGTTGGATAGCGAAAGGCCCCGGTCACAACCCCTGGTGTGTGACTGGGGCCTTTCGCTATAGGTTATACGCGGTTACGGCTGATCATTTCGTCATAGAGCCGACTGGCTTCCTCGACAGATAGGCGACGAACCTCTTCCAGGCGGGCACGTTCCGCGCTGAGTGTCTGGCCAATGCTGCGGAGGTCTTCGGGTGTGTAGGTCTGGTAG
>Ga0115028_10000025_pt1 | contig 20382 bp, 22 predicted proteins | sample Plant_0915_D1_FD_83894 | JGI IMG/M metagenome (GOLD analysis project Ga0115028, IMG submission 83894) | Wetland microbial communities from Old Woman Creek Reserve in Ohio, USA - Plant_0915_D1 | ecosystem: Environmental > Aquatic > Freshwater > Wetlands > Sediment ... | reverse complement strand
CGCGATCGTCCCGATGGGGACACCAGCGGCGAGACGGGTGCGGGTGCGATTCAGGCCGCGCTGAACGTACTTGGTGATCGTTTCGGTGCTCACCGCGAACCGGTCGGCGAGTTCGACCGTGCTTTTGCCGGTGAGCCAGTAGCGGAAGATGTCGGCCGCACCGGTTGGCGTGATCCGGGTTCGGCCCATGGCCGCGACCGTGGGTGCCATGAACGGCGCGGCTGCGGTAAGGATGACCTCCGCGACGTGCGCTGGGTTATTGCGGTGTTCGCGTGGCATGTTGGCGTACGCCCGTTCCGCTGCGAGGCGTGCGCCGAGCGTCAGTGTGATTGTCATGTCGGTGATCTCCCTTGGCTGGTCGCACCTCACAGCATAGGGGACGGCCCGTAAATGCACAACTCTAGGTTTTGTGTTTCAGAATTCAATCCCCCCCCGACACGGCCCGGACCACGGCGCACCGGAACCGAACGCGCGGGGGGTAGGGGGGTACTTCTAAGTACTTCTTAAAGAGGTACTTCTTTTAACGACGTCCTGTTAGGCCCTAAGAATCCGTCGATGGTGCGACCTGCGGAAACACCTACTTTTCGCAGGTCGCGCCCATTAACGGATTTACCATGCCCTGAAAATCCGTCGATGGTGCGACCTGCGCAAACGTAGTTTGTACGATTTCGCCCTACTGCACTGGCCTGTGGATAACCCGTCACGCCATGCACAACCTCGCGGTTCACTCATCACGCGCGAACGGCGTAGATCGACGTGGTCATCTATGCTGGAGATGACGCAGGTACTTTGGCTGGTCCTTGCGCGAAACGGCCCCCGGCTGGCGAACCGGGGGCCGTTGACGTTTCCGAGCCGCTAGGCGGCCTTCTTCTCCTGTCGTGGTCGTGGTCGACGGGGCCGGCCGGTTGGCCGTGCGCGCTGTGGCCGTCCCTCGGGGTCGAGACGGCCGGTCTGTCGTCCCCAGGTCTCGATCTCCCTTGGGTGCCATACCGGGTCGCCCGGTAGCGGCAAGGCGGGGGGAAGGGCGTCCGAGCGCGGCATGGGCTCGACCCCGACCCCGTCCGCGTCCAACTTGATTCTTTTTCCACGAAGATCTTGACCCGGTAGTAGGAGATACCGACCCGGTCCCCTACGCCCTCCATGGTCAGGAGGCCGGCAGCGCCAAGGATCCGGCGAACGGTGTCGGGGTCGTCGGCGATCGCCGTTATCGCGTCGTCGTCGAGCGTTCGGACGTCAAACATGTTCGTACCCTCCTGGTGCGTGTTGGTCGCGGAAATGGACTCTACACGGTGTCGTCCGCCCGTACGGCGGATCAAGTCTGGCTGCTAGTACCGGTTCGGGTGGTTGACCACCGTCGTTAAAACAGCGTTAGCTGGTCGTCACTCTCTGGGGAGGTTGGCATGGTACGAATCGGCTTCGGGGTGATCGCGGCCTCGTATGACGCGGCCAGGTTCCGGCGGATCGTGTCCAGCATCTTGTCTCGCTCGGCGAGTTCGATCGGGGTCAGCATGCCCTCGATGAGGTCCTCGCAGCCCTGGATGATCGCCAGGTTCCCGGGAACGCCGTGCAGGTCGTATCCGGGGGCGGCCCGACGGGTGCGGACGCTGAGGACGTCGACGAGACGGGTGCGCAGGGCCTCGCGGCACTTCTTGCACACGTGCGACGCGTCGTCTCCCCGGGCCTTGCGTGCCGAGATGATCCGGCCCGATCCGGACTTGCAGTAGGCCAGGCCACCGGCGACAACGAGGTGGAGCCGCGCGCCGCGTCGGGTGGTCACGTACCCGAGTTCGACGTCCCAGATCTCGCTCATTTGGACTCCACATCGTTGTTGCGTGACCCCGAGTTTAGTTGATAGTCTCGAAACACGCAACTCAAGGGTTCGCATTTTAGGACCAGCCAAACCACTACGGAGGTACCCAATGGTCGCCACGACCACGTCCAACGTCGCCGAACTCCTCGCCACCATCGACGCGCTACGGGACGACGTCACCACCCGAGACAACCTCATCGCGGCCCTGGAACGGGCCATCGACGAACTTCACGGGGAGTTGAATTGCCGGGACATCGACGAGTTGACCGGCATGTACAACCTTCGATGGCTCCGCGAATTCTGGAGTGGCCTTTGCCAACCTTCCGCCACCATCGGTGCCGTGGCGTTCCTCGACATCGACCTGTTGAAGCGCGTCAACGACACCTACGGGCACAAGGTAGGCGACCGGGTGATCACCCACGTCGCGGCAGTCCTCATCTCGTCCGGGTGCTATGGCGTCCGGTACGGGGGCGATGAGTTCCTGTTGCTCATCCCGGCCGGCTGGGACGTCCGGGCGACGATCGCACGAATCATCAGCAACCTCGCGGCATGCACCATCCCGACCCGGGACGGAACGATCACGGTTTCCGCGTCGTGTGGTGTCCGTATGGTCGCCGACGACATGGATCTCTACCAACTGATCCACGATGCCGACTCGGCGATGTACGAGGTCAAGCGTGCCCAGTCCGGTGCGGACGGGTGCCGTATCGTCGGCTGACTACCACCATCACGGGGACGGCCCGATCCGGTCATGACGACGGGTCGGGCCATTCCCGTTCCATCGCCCGATAAATACTCACCATGAAGTTGCGGATTTATATCGGGCACGGTAGACTCCGGGGGACGCACAAACACGCCGCGACACATACCGGGGAGAACGCCGTGAACGTAGACATCAACACCATTGCCGACACGTGGGGGGAGTACGGGCACTACGCGATCATCGCGGCCCTCGGCATCGCCCTCGCCCTCCTCGTCGCCACAATCCGACGCGTCACCAACAAGAAGACCACCATCCAGCACGACCACCTCAGCAACGCCGTGACCGGCATGGTCCTCGTCCTGACCGCCGAGGGCATGTTTTGGGTCCTCACCACCAAGTTGTCAATGCCGCTGCCGTGGTGGCTCGCCATCTTCGTCTGCGCCGTGGCCGAGGGGCTGATGGTCAACTTCTTTCGCCTCGCGAAGGAGTTCCAGAAGAACCACGGACGACCCGGCCCGTTCGGCACGGCCTTCTGGATCGTCGCCGTGGCCGAGGGCGCGATCGTCGCCCTCGCCTCAACCAACGTCGTCGAGATCGCGCTGCGTATCCTGCTCCCCCTCGGCGTCGCCCTCCTCCACTGGATCAAGTTGACGGCCGAATCCAGCCAGGAGAACAAGGGCCGGTTCATGTGGACCCCCCTCAACCTCCTCATCCGACTCGGAGCGTGGAAGCCCGGGAAGACCACCGTCGACGAGGCCGAGGCCAAGCGGTTCGAGGAGAAGTTGACCCAGGCCGCCTACATGCTCGCCTCCGCCCGGTTCGGTAAGGAGCGCAAGCGTCGCCGGGTCCGTCGGATGATGCTCAAGGCCGACCCGGCAACGGCCGAGTCCGTCATCGCCCACCTCGAACTCGCTTATGGCATCGAGGCCCGAATCGCCGCAGTGACCACCACCGGCGCAACGGCCGTGCGGGTCGCCAGCGGCACCACCACCCCTACGATCGAGACCGCGACCACCGTCGAGGCGCTTCCAGAGACCCCCACCAACGGCCGGCCCGTCATCGTCCCCCTGGCCACCTCGATCAACGGCCACCGACACAACGGCCACCAGCCCGCGATCACATCCGGTCCGGCACGCCGCACCATGACGACCCTCGCCATGACCACGGCAGAGCGCGACGCGGATATCGTCGTCCGCTACTGGGACGCCCTGACCGGCCTCGTCCAGGCCGGGACGCTGTGCCGCTCCGCGATCGAGCGCGCGTGCACCGTAGGAGACGACAAGGTTCTCGCCCGGCAGGCAAAGCGAATTCTCGACATCGTCACCTGCGCGCACACCCTCAGCCCCGAGCTGGACACCACGACCCGGGTCGCGCAGGCGATCGAAATGATCGCCAACGGCCAGCACTGACCCCGACCCGCTACCACGGCCCCCGGCACACCACCGGGGGCCTTCCCAATCGGAGGACACCTTGAGCGACATCAGCCGGCCCGGATACCGGGTGACACGTGCCATCGCCGAGTACGTGGCGTTCTACGGCCAGGGCGATCCGGAGGCCCGCGTCCGGGTACTCGTCGCCGAGGGGATCGCGGACGTCCAACGGTCCCTCGACCACGGCGAGATCCTCGCCATGGCCCTCGATATGTTGACCAACCCCGATGGGTAGTGAGATCCGCCACACCACCCCGTACGGCCCGTACGCCCCCCGCGTCAACCGGGGGGCGTACGTGTATCCGACCCCGTACGGGGACCATACGGCCGGTCCGTACGCCGACGGTTCGATCATGGGTTGGAGCGGTTGCCAGTACGCCCGGACGGAGCCGTACGGGTCGCCACGGCCGTACGCGTACGGACCGTACGGGCGGACGGAGGACGCGTACTGGATCGGCGTACGGCCGTGGCGTACGGGGCCGTACGGGGTGATGGCGTACGGGGATCGTCCGCGTACGGAAGCGCGAACTGTACGGGGCGTACGGGCCGCACGGTCGTACGGGTCCGTCCGCGTACGGGGCCGCACCGTACGACACCGATCGTCCGCACCCGTACGGCCTAGGCCGTACGCCGGGTTAGCAGGGGCGTACCGCGTACGGGCCGTACGGCACGGCCGGATGCGTACGGGCCGGGGTGGTCATACGCGTACGGGCCGCCTCGTACGGTCGGGATGGTCCGGGCCGTACGGGTACGGGGTGGTGTCGTACGCCGGGGCCGTACGGCGTACGGGGCGTACGGGAACGGCCGGGTGTACGGCCCGTATGGGCGGGTGGCTGATGGGGCTCCGCGTACGGCGTACGGGGTTGGTGTGGTTCGCGTACGGGTGTACGGGGGTCGTACGGACCGGGGCGTACGGGGTGATGGTGTACGGGGCCGTACGGGGTCGTACGGTCGTGGGTCGTACGGACCGGGGCGTACGGGAACGACCCGTACGGCGTACGGGTAGTCCAACAAGTCTGCCCCTCTAGGTTGGCTATTTAAGGTCATGCCGGTATACTGACGGGAGACCATTTAGGGAGGGCAACGTGTCGGACCGACCGAACAACAAGACCCCACTCGAAATCTACGAGTGGATCACGGTCCGAACCCCCATGGGAGCACAGATCACCCTCTACCGAAACGCCCAGGCGTACCGCGTCACGGCGATCGACTGCTATACCCGTCGACTCCGCGAACCCGGCACGTTCCTCACCGAACCGCCGGCCCGTAACCAGGCGCGAGTCTGGACCCTCGAACTCCTCCGCAACCACACGACGTTCGAGGTAATTACCAAACGGAATGAAACCGAACACCGCTATACCGTCGATCTGGAGGCAAAACCCCGATGACCTCATCCGTCCTCGCCGCACTGCTCGCCATAGCAGCCGGCCTCTACGTCTTCCTCTCAGCGCGACGTCTCGCAACAGCCGCACTGGTCATCGCGTTCATAACTCTCGGTTACATCGCCGGAAACACCGACACCACGTTTGGAGGCTGGGTCGCCGGAGTCGTCTCCGGTATCACCACGTTCGTGAACTGGATCGCCGAAGCATTCTGAACGACGCCACCATCTACGCAGTGTTAGTGTCGGGGTGTCAGGGTGTCAGGGGTGACAGTCATCCCGACACCCCCTCGACAGCCGCGAAATCCCTGGGAACCGACCTTCTCCAAACGGCTGGTCCACCCAGACACCACTCACCCCCGACACGTCACACACAGTGAGGAATCATGACTACTCCAACCCCGCCACCGACACCCACACCACCACCGGTCCCAACCGCGACCCCGCCACCACCGCCACCACCGACACCAACCGCACCAACCACCGACCCGACTACCACCCCTAAACCAACTACACAGCGTCGCCGACCAAAGATCAACCGCGAGACGTTGATAGTGATCTTCCTTGTCGTAGCCACAGCCGAACTCGCCCTTGTCGCGGCCCTCGGATCATGGCAACGATGGCTCATCATCCACGGCGCGATAGCCGTCATCGCCCTGATCGTGTTCATCGCCCGGTTCGGGCGACGCGGCCGGAACCGCGCCACCGGTGCCGGGGCCGGGACCAACCGACGCGGCCGGGGTCTCGCCGGACTTCTAGGCGGACGCGGACGCGGCACCGGACACGGCGCCAGCGGACACGGCACCGGTGGCGGACGACGCGGTCTCGCCGGACTCCTCGGCGGACGCGGCCGGGGACACGGCGCCAGCGGACACGGCACCGGTGGCGGACACGGCCGGGGCCGGGGTCTCGCCGGACTCCTCGGCGGACGCGGACGCGGCACCGGACACGGCGCCAGCGGACACGGCACCGGTGACGGACACGGCCGGGGCCGGGGTCTCGGAAACCTGTTCGGTGGACGCGGACGCGGCACCGGAACCGGCGGACACGGTACCGGCAACGGCCGGAGTGGACGCGGTAACGGCCTCGGCGGACTGTTCGGCCCCACCGGCAACGGCCGGAGAACCGACACCGGCGGACACGGCAACGGTCGGAAAACCGGTAGCAATGGACGCGGCAACAACCTTGGCTGGGACATCTTCGGAGACAAAGACCGCCACGACAAGGACAAGCACGGCAAGAACGGCAAGAAGGACGACGACGACCATACCGGGTTCCTCGCCCGAACCGCCGAGGAATTCAAGAAGGGATGGGACGCGGCCGGATCCAAGGACAAGAAGGAGAATCCCGACACCGACCCCGACACCACCGACGTCAACGACACCGACGTTGACGACACCACCGAAGATCTGGCCGGCAAGGAAACGCCCGACACACCGGCCACACCACAAGGAGGACCAAGCACCATGGTAAAAACTCACGGAACCCCCAGCCTCCAGGCATGGGGACGTTGCCTCCCGTCCGTCGAGGCCGCACTGCTGGAGAAACAGCGCGAACTGCGCCGGACCGAGGCCGACCTGGAAAACATCGCCCAGGCCGTCATCCGACTCCAAAACCAAGGCGAGCAGGAACTGCCCGCCTCGCCAAAACTCGTCGCCCTGCTGGACGACATTCAGACGTCCCTGAACAAACTCCCGAAGATCTCCGAGGTAATCAGCCGGATCGCCAGCAATGCGAACGTCCTCGGATCGCTCTACCGCACCGAACATACCGGCGACGAAGACCGCCTGGCCGGCATGCGCGGAGGGGTCGAGAAGGAGAAGCGTAGCGACGTCAGCGAAGCCCAGAAAGACACCTGACCAACCCCCGTCAGGAGAGGAGGACGCCGTGAAACACACCACCACCACCAACCATGTCCCGTCCTACGTGGCGATCGGCCTTCTCGGCCCGGTTGCCACAGCACTCGCATGCCGCACCATCCCGGGCATCCCGGCCGTAGCACCCGCAGTTGCCGGCGTGCTTCTCGCCCTCGTCACCTACGTAGCCCGGTACACCCGGACCACCCCGGTCCGGGCCGCAACAACGGCCGGGTTCGTCGCGATCGGCTCGATCTGGGCCAGCGTCGCGGCAACGGCCGGGATCACGGCCCTCGGGGTCGTGGTCCTAGCCGTTGGGGTCGCCACCGGAACGATGGTCATGCTCGCCCTCCCCATTCCCCCGACCCAGGCCGAAATCGACGCGATCGCGGCAGCCGAGGCGGCAGCGGCAGCCGAGGCCGAGGCGGCAGCGCGGGCAGCCGACCCGAACTACGGCTTACCCCCGGGCCGGACGCGGCAGGAGGAGGACATGCAGGCCCTCCTCCGCCGGTTGTCCAAGACCAACATCACGGTCGTGAACATCGAACCGTGGGAAACCCCCGACGACGGGATGGACATCCGGGTGTCCCTCGTCGAGGGCATGGAGCCCCGGGACCTCGTCGACCTGTGCGGCAAGATCCAATCGTCACCGCAGTTACGTCTTCCTCAAGGATGTGTGGTCACGGTCCTCGACGGGGACTACCAGTGCGAGGCGATCATCCGAATCATGCTCCGCGACTGCCTCAAGGACCACATACTTCTCGACGACCACGAGACGGCAACCCCAGCGTCGGTCAACGACCCGTTCCCGCTCATGCGCTCCCCACAGGGCAACTGGTTCATGGTCTGCCTCAGGATCTTCTGCATGATCGTCGGAGGAACCACCGGATCGGGCAAGACCACCCTGTTGAACCGGATCATCGCCTACCTTGCCCGGTGCACCGACGCGTTGATCTGGGTGATCGACTTCAACGGTGGCGGTCTCGGAGCGTCGTGGAACCGGCCGTTCGAGGAGGGCAAAGCGTCGAAGCCGGTCATCGACTGGTTGGGCGACACTGAGGAAGAATCTGCTGTGATCATGGCGTGTGCGAAGGTGATCGCGAAGGGCCGCAAGACCGACCGTGAAGCCGTCCAGATGCGCCGTGACGCGGGAACTAACGTCCTCCCCGTATCCCCCCGCAAACCGGCCGTCGTCGTCATCACCGACGAGGGTGGAGAGGTTCGCCAATCCGCGTCCGTTCTCGGCCAGATCGTCTGCTCCCAGATCTCCAGTCTCGCCCAGATCGGCCGGGAAACCGGAGTTCGGGTCATCATGTCGATCCTGCGCGGCACGGCCGATCTGTTGGACAAGGCCCTGCGTACCGTGTGCTCGATCCGCGTCTGCCTCCGTATGGATGAGGAAGGCGAATACGATCACGTTCTCGGTCGCAACCCGGGCCGGGTCCGGCTCATGCACACCGGTTCCGCGTGGGTCTACCGGACCACGCAGGACTACCGGCCGGTCGTCGGCCGGTCCGTCGACGTCGTCCCGACGTTCATCGAAGACCACGCGATCGCGTGCGCGTCCCTTCGCCCCGACCTCGACAAGGCCGGGCAGGCGCTGTGCGCCACGGTCAAACTTACCGACGTGTTCGCCGGACGCGATCCGGAAAACTACGAGGAACTGCTGGATCACCCAGCACTCGTCGACGTCACCAACGGCTGCGCCTACAGCCGTCGGCACCAGCGCCGCGCAGAACGCCTTGCCGCGATCGAGCGTGGCGAAGACCCGGACACGGCCCCCGGTCGGCGTACGACCACCACGGATGTCCCAGCGGCACCACGGACCGGAACGGCAACCGCGAACCTCCTCAACCAGGTCGACAGGTTAGGTGGACAGCGGAAACCGACAGCGGAGACCCGGGGCACGAGCACCCCAACCGTGACGTCCGACCAGGATGTGTTCGACGTGTTGACCAGCGGCCAGCACATGATGTTGGAAGGTCAGTGCCCGATCGACCACCCGGCAACTACCACGACCTCGGTCGCGGAGGCCGAGGCGGAGGAGACCATCCCGGACGCCCCGACCACGACCCTCCGCGAGCGCCTCAACCTGATGCTTACCGACATCTATCCGAACGGCCTCCGGGCTGGGGAGATCGAGGTGGCCCTGAAGGATGAGGGGTTTCGGTATTCCCGGGGGAACCTCTACGAGGTGCTCAAGGCCATGACGACGAAACATGGCGATCTCGATAAGGATGGTGACCGGTACTTCCACCGGCCGCTCGTCTGACCCGCAGCAACAATGAAGGCCCCGGGATGGTCCCGGGGCCTTCGCCGTATCGTCGACGGTGTCAGACGGTTAGGGATGAGCCGATCGTGGGGAGCGAATCCCAATCGATCGGCGCGCGTGCCGCTTCGATCCGGCCGGCCGCATCCAGGCCGGTCTGGACGAGACAACGGATCTCCGCCTCGTCGATTCCGGCGAGGAACGCCACGGTCACGGCATCAATGACGCGCTGGCGCTCACGGTCGGTGGTTGTCATACCGCAAGGGTACGCCTGGGGTACGACATGCGCCATTTACCCATGATGACAATCGCGCCATATGGTCGATATGGATAGCGCACGTGCACCAAAACACGCCATCATGGCGTATACTCAGATAAGGTCAACACAAACGAAAGGATGACAGTGTTCATCGATCGCACCTACGACGTCACCGAGGAATCTGGACACTTCTACATCACCGCTGACGACGAGATCATCCGGAACTACGCCTACCCGACGTCCCGGCAGGCACGAAGAACCGCCGAACGATTCACCGCATCGAACACCCTATGGAAAGGCGTATTCGAGATCGAGGGCCGGATCGCCGAGGCCCTCGCCGACCAGCCGTGGCCCTACGGGTCGACGTGCGTCAACCAAGGCACCGACACGGATCCCACATGGCTCCTCACCGAGCCCTACCGGAACGACGACGATGCCGTCAGGATAGTCAACCCCGACCCCACCGGCCGCGTCCAGATCACCGTGTACACCCGCGACCTGTACGAGACCGCGTGCCGGATCGCCGGGTTCGAACCCGACGACGACGACCACATCAAGCACGACTACCACGAGTGCAAACACGGCCATTACGTGCCGGACGACACGACCCCGGAAAACGCAGTCAAGATCCGACTCGGATTTCGCCGATCTATTGGTCTCGCCATCGAACACGGCAACGAACTCCGCGAACGCGCCGATCGACTCGAAGCGGCCGGCCTGCTCCTCGACACCTATACCCGCGACCAGTACAAGGCCGCATGTCAGGTTATGGGCATCGAGCCCCTCACCGACGGACGGGTGATGCTCACCGTGACCGTCGACGTGGTCAAGGACATGGGCATTGAACTCGTCGGCCCCAACGTCCCAATGGACGACGTCGCCACCAGCCTCGCCTACCGCAGGGCAATGGGAATGGACTGGGCCATGGCCACCACGGACAAGGAAACCCCAGAAAGTGGTGATAATATCACCACTTTTGACGAGATGTACTGGGCCATGGCCACCACGGACAAGAAAACCCCAAACGACGTCGAGAAGAACGCCGGGGACGGCAAGTGACCAACCCGAAAGGGTGGCACCTGGTCACGGACACAAACGTCAATCCGATCGTCACGATCGCTGACCTCGTGTCCGTGACCGGCCTCAGTCGGAGAACCGTCCGGGACATGCTCACCAAGTACCACGTCCCCGCACTCCCCCGGTACGGCCCCCGTGACACCCTCCGCTACCAGCGCCAACACGTTCTCGACGCGATCCGGTCGAGGACCGGCAGTGGAAGACGGAAAAGCTACCAATGATGACGCATACCCACGCCATGACCGGCCTCGCCGTGTGGATGAGCGGAGACATTCTCACCCGCGCGCTCGGCACCGACCACCCCTACTACGTGACCCTCGCCGGTGCCCTCATCGCATGGGCAGCGGCGAAGGCCCCCGACATCGACAACCCCGACAGCCGCCCCGGACGACAGATCAACAAGATCATTCCCGGGATGTCCGACACGATCGAGGTCGCATTCGGACACCGGGGCCTCACCCACTGGGCGACCACCGGCCTATTCAACGGAGCCGTCCTCGGCACCATCGCCTACCTCATCCACCCGTCGTTGTGGTGGATCGGCCTCGCCGTGGCAGTGGGGTGGATCACCCACATCGCCGGGGACTGCTTCACCTACCGGGGAGCCCCCGCGTTCGGCCCGTTCCGCCATGACCCAATCCGCATTCCGTACGGCTACCAGATCGAGTGCGGAGGCCCAATCGAGGCCAAGGTGGTCTACCCCATCGCCCTCGTCTGGGCGATGACCACGTTCACCACGTCCGTTGCACTCGCCGTGTTCTCTTAAGAGGTGACAACTCATGAGAATGATAATTCTCGCGCTCGTCATCATCATCCCCGTGATGTTCGCGGCCGGAGTCGGAATCGGCTACCGATTCGGTCTCCGCCGGAATCAGGCCCTGAGTCTCCGGGCACTCGGCCTGTCCACCACCACCATCAACCGCTACCAGGAAGCCATGCGCCTCCTCCACGGGATAGTCGAGGCCAATACCCTCGACGGCCCATTCGCCGGGAACATTCTGACCCCAACCACCGAGACCGCAGCCCGCCGGATCGTCGACGGGTACCGCCAAGAGATGGGAATCGCCAACCGATGAACCGCATCGCCCGAACGCTCATCACCTTTGCCACGGTCGGCGTGACCGTGGCGACCATGACCGCGTGTTCGACCCGCGCGAACTCCGACGAGATCATCCTGTACTACGCGTCGGGAGCCGGGGAGAACAAGGAGTTCAGGCAGTGCATCAAGCCGGGGACGGCCGGCTCGTATCCAATAGACGACGAGATCTACTCGCTGCCCACGAACCAACGCACGTGGAACATCCGGCCCGACGGTGGGGACTCGAAGACCCCGATCACGTCCGGGTCGAAACCGTCAGCGGACGGACAACCCGGGCCGTCCGTGTCCGTCTATGCCACGGCCGATTTCTACCTCAACGTCGACTGCACCGGGGGAAAGTCGTCCCCGATCGTGCAGTTCTGGGAGCGCACCGGACGCCGGTACGGGATCTCGTCCGACGGGGAAAACGGGTTCGACCAGAAAAAGTGGATCACGATGTTGATGAACACGTTGGTCCCGGCCGAGGAGAAGGCGCTGCGCGAGCAGACCATGCGGTACCTCGCCGACGAACTTGACGCGAACGTCGGGGCCGTGTGGGCGAAGATCGAGGCCCAACTGGGCGGCACGTTCATGACCGAGTTGAAGGCGAAACTGGGAGGGGAGTTCTTCTGCGGCACCGGCTACGCCGGGGGTCGGAAGACCACCTGGGACGAGCCGGTTCTGAACGCGGACGGGACCACGTCGACGCGGAAGGCCGAGGGGACGTGTCCCCCGATCCGGGTTTCCATCTCAGACATCAACTTTACTGACTCGGGAATCGCCGACGCGCGGAACAAAGTTTACAAGGCCAAGGCCGAGGCGGAGGCCGCATTGATCGCGGCACGGGCCGAGGTGGACAAGGCCGCGTTGCTGTCGAAGGCCGCGAACGACCCGGCGTACCTGCGGTTGAAGGAGATCGAGGCGCAGTTGGAGGCCGCGAAGGCGTGTGCCGCGAACCCGAACTGCACGATCGTCGTCGGTGCTGACGGAGTTGTGGTCAGGGCTAAGTAATCCGGTCCACCCACAAGGGCGTTAGGGGTTGTATACCTCTAACGCCCTTGGTATATTCGGGGTGAACCAAGCCGGACGAGGAGGAACCATGATCATCCCGACACCCAAGGGCGCACGGCAGTGCAGGCGCTGTGGCGGGACCGGCGAGTTCGCCAACGGCCAGTGCTTCAACTGCTTCGGGGCCGGCTTCACCACCCCGACCACGAAGACCGCCCCCCGACACAACGTCTCCACGTCTCGCCGTTCGGCCGTCATCGACGCGATCCGCACCCGCGCGACCGACCTCGACGGTTACCGCAACGGCCCGATCGAGACCGAGACGTCCTGGGCGCGTTCCCTTCTTGAGGACAGCGAGCCGATCCGGTTCGAGCTCCTCGTCGCCTCGGTCGAGTCCGGTCGGCTCGACGCCGTCATCACGGCCCTCCGCGCGTATTACCATCAGCACGCCACCCAGGAGTGATCTCCGTGGAGACCATCACCATCACGTGTCTATGGCTCACCACACACATCCGTTAGGGGTTGCGCTCCCCTAACGGATGTGGTATTTTCTGGGGGAATCAAGACAAACGACGCAGATAGGCGGATACCATGAAGCGTTACACTATCACTGCATACGACACCAATCACAACAAACTGTGGATCACCATCGGATCATCGTTCGTCGGAGCCGAGGCATGCCGCAGAACCGACCGTATAGCCGAAGTCGTCAACGCCTATACCCTCATCCGAACCGGAAAGATCATCGACCCCGAAACCGGACTTCCCGTCGTCCGTATCCGCGACCCCCGCACCGGCCAGCGTGCCCTGGGTGCGCGACGCGTCGCCTACTTCCGGGTCTACGACAACCACACCATCTGGGAGATCCACATCACGGCGCACGGCCGGAAGGCCGGTATCCGGAACTACCAGACCCGCCGTCCCGGCGATACCCGCCCCGGCCAGATAATCGGCTACCCCCCGATCCACACCAACCCCCGCGTCGTCGGCAACGGCAACGGCAACGGCGGCTTCGACCTAATCCTCGGCGAGGGCGACCCCCACGGTCTACGCACCAAGGACAACCGCAACATCGACAAGTGGGGCGATCCCGTCATCGTCCTCGGAAACTGCCACCGGGTCACCCTCACCGACAGCGAAGGCGCATGGTGGGGATACACCTATCAGAACTACTACATCAACGATCACCGCCAGTTGCGAAACGCCACCGTCGCGGACGTCCGTCGGCACCTAATGTCAGAGGCCAAGGAAATGATCGACAAGTACGGGGCAGACATCACCCGCTGGTAACCCAACCCGGCACGACGAAGGCCCCCACCGTAGCCCAAGGTGGGGGCCTTCATGCTGGTCGCTGCGATCCGTTCAGCGTACGCACCGACCACGATCCCGGAAACCGTCTGTCAGCCAGCCGAAGAAAACGACAGCCATCCCGTGACTCTAACCGACAGCGCCGCATCCACATCCGTCGACGCAGCACATCGGTTTCTCTCCAGATATCTCCGCGACGTCATGCATCGTCGCTGGATGATCGCACACACATCCGGCCATTCCCTTCTCGTAGACTCGGGTCGACGCGTTGACGACCGCGTACGCGGCGCTGTCCCACGCGATCCGGATGTTCTCTGGAAGGTTCCTCCACCTCGGCATGGGGTGTCCGAGGTAGTTTTTCCATTTCACCGAATCGCCATACGCCCGATATCCGATCTCACCCAACATGGCTCCCCCAAATATAGATTGATCAAACTTGATGGGATATTTCGAGACGTTATCTTCACAGATATCTAGCTCCGAATCATAATCTGTCCTCATTGTCGTTTTGATGCCTTCGGTTCTTGTTCCAGTACCGAAGACCGAAATGTATTGGCAGCCACGCGATCAGGCCACCTAGGATCGCCGCTGTGACCTCTCCAGGTATGTAGGTCACTATCAGGTCTGTCCACGGTGACGAGGTTGGATCGTTGTCCCAGGACGCGAAGACTTCCCAACCTAGAACGCCCGCCGTGGCGGCTAGGAACGCAATTGACTTCCAACCACCTTTGATCATGATTTGATAGTGCACCATCCCCAAACGAAAGTCCCCCTCTTGGAACGAGGGGGACTTTCGGATACCTGTCCGCGTGGAGTGATACCTATTATGACATGCTAATTCTCAATCGCACATAAATGCACGAATTGCACCACGCCATACGGTACCATCTGACGGCGCACGCCATGTCTGACCAGTCAATACTATTGGTTCCAGACGTATTCCGGCATTGATTTCATTTGCGGCACCATACCAAAGATCGATCCACTGGTAGGGCTGGCCGCCCACGCTCACCACGGTGCGCGGCTGTCCACCACAGGAGGTACCGGAGATGCTGCGTCTACCACTCGCGGGAGCGGCCCATCCCACGTTGGTCGGGGGAAGCCATACCCCTAGCAACGTACTCGCTGGTGCGGGATTGTTAAGCCCGGCCTGGGCGACGGAGTACGAAGTTCCAGTACCACTGCAGTACCCACACATCGGATCTCCATACGTCATAACCCACATTCCGTCTGGGGCCCTGAAAAATCCGGGCGCCTCCACCCCCGTCAGATAACTGACATTGCGAACCGCCCCAGAACCAGTCGTTTGATTTGCAATACCCGTGGTCCACCAGTAGTCAAGTTCCTCAATGGTTATCATTCCTCCCGAGCATGCCATATACGCCTTATCTCCATCAACGACGATGGAGAAGTCACCGCCAACGTTGCAGGCACCCATCGGAAGTTGGCGGGTAGATCCGTGCGGAGCACCAGCGGCAGCACCGCAGGGACCTGTCGGCCCATTGCAGCCCATCACGTAGTACCCTTCATCCCGACCACGTACCGTTTCCGCCGGGGCATTGAAGTACAACACCCATACCCCGTCGTGGCGTTGGACCATACGTGGGTTAAAACATCCATTTCCACCGCTGTTACACGTAGTCTTCCACGGTTCGTTCCGAGTACTGTTCGTGCCAGCAGGATCGAACAGCAGTCCACGATAGGTCCATGGACCACCTATCCCCGACGTCGATTCCCACACCCCAAAACCACAGAATGGGGAATTCGCATTTTGCCATTCGAAGCCACATCCGTATCTTGTTCCATACAGATACAAGATTTCGCCAGCATCCACGATCGTACCGTCATGCGCGTCAAGACCGGAAAGCGTTACACCAGATGGTACCGTTTCCGACAAAGTGTGTACGTACAATTCTTTGCTGGCCGTAGCAAAATTTGTCAATACGGCCAGCAGCACCACCATCGCGGCTAGGTAGTATGTTGATTTTTTCATGACAGCATTCTACGACAGGATCACAAGTCGTATATACGATCCAGCTCGAATTGTTGTGGCATTTGCCGACGAAACCACCTGCGCGGCTTGAAAATTGAGATTTCCAGCGGTAGCTGCTATAGCCAGACGTCCATTGATTACCACGTGTACCGGAGTTCCAACTCCAGCCGCGCCGAAACTTCTGGCATCGCTTATCGACGAAACGTCGTAGGTCGTAGTGCCAGAAACTGCAGACGCGCCGTTCACGACCAGGCCAATGTTGTCCCAGATCATGGTGGCTCCAGCTGGGCCAGTCCATCCTGCTTTCATCTGTGCTGCTCCAGCTCCCCCCGCCGCATCGTAGACAATATCCGCATACATCTGGTACGTCCTGTTTGCCAGTACCGGCACAGAAAGACCAGCTATATTTCCCAACACGGTATTGTTTGTGATACCAGCAGCATTGGCAGAAAGACTGGCGAACAACGGTTTATGCCCAATGATGTCCCAGGTAGCGCCATTTCCACGTGTCAGCGCGTCGAGGTCTGCACAATCCGCGTACCGTCCCTCCGGGGCTCCAGGAATGCTGGCGTTACGCGTCGCCTCGTCGGGGAACGTGGCAATGACCTGGTCACGGATACCATTTCCCCACGTCACGGTTATTACGGTTCCAGCTACGACGTCACTGATAAGACTCATTGCTACGCCCTTCGTTCCAAATTTCGTGTGGTGTCATATCCGCTGATGCGGGTATGGGATCCCAGTCGATGACGCGAACAAAGTACCGAGTGGGAACACCGAATATTCGGGACGCTTTGCACGCTGCTACTCCGTGCGATTCGCCTACCATCTGTGCATCCTGTAGCGAGTCCTCACGTCCGGCGTTGCAGCAGAATCTGAGATCTGATGGCGCATTTCCTCCGGCGTGAACGGCCCATCGATATCCAGGACGGTATGACGGGTGCTCGTTCACGTTGATCGGATGTATCCATACGATCACGTCAGGTGTTATGAAATCGCGTCTCACGTTTTCTGTCATACGAACCACCGGGCTCCGGTAAGGTCTACGTCATTCGCGCCCCATGTTCCGACATCCCATCGACTGGAGACGAATTCCTGATATGCGGTTGCCGTCGAAAGGCCGAATCTGACCGTCCAGTCGTTGTTTGCTACCGTGAACGATATTCCAGATATGAAACATCGACGGAACAGATAGTGATGCTGCGTGGATGGTGGTCTGACTCTCACCGACACCAGGTCGCGTATTTTTGTACTTAGGGCAATTGGTGCAAGTAGCGCGAGGTCGCAGCGTGGTTTAAGTTCCAAGTAGTCGACGATGGCTTCCGGATTGGCGCCTATCATCACCCGCCATTGGGCTAGTGCCGCTACCTGTGCGTCTGTTTCGCACATGAGATCAGTTGGCTGACTGTCGTCGTCACATATCCCGTACAGGGCTGTACTGGTGGCGTCGCGATACTCCTGTTCCGTACCGCCAGTTCGAGAATATATTGTATGATTGATTATCTTTTTGTCACTTATTGGTGCCACACTGATAGCCGACCACATTACCTCTCCGGCCAAGGGGTTGTCACCGTACGCGACTTGTACGGTAGATGACCTGACGTCCTCTAATAGCGCGTATCGCCCTTTTGCTACAATCACATCAATATCATCCCATATGGCACCACCTTCACTTTCGGCTACCTTGTTGAGTTCGGACAGCACCTCCGACGAAAGGTCCGTGGCCTGAAACGTCACGGAACCGGTCTCAAGCTGGGTGGCACCGATATATCCGGCAGCCGCGAGTACTCGCGCCACCCGCTGTCCATACGTGTCACCAGCACCTATTGGAACAATGGGTATCTGTTTCTTAAGTCGACCCATTCGACCCCAGTTGTCGGTCCCCACGAGGGTCATCACGGCGTCGCCGGTACGATCCAGCAGCTCCGGATCGTCGACACAGAAACTGAGTTGCGTACCGTGCAGCGCCCATCCCTCGTTTAGATCTGTAACAAATCCGACGAATACTGGATAGGTAATGCTGTTGTAGGTCATTGATACCCATATTGGGCATCCTGGTCTGACACCACTCAATCCGGCAACGACGTAGGGCGCGCCAGGTTCGAGATTATCTGGGCTGAAACGGCCGTCGATGTTGTTGAGGACTACCGATACGGATCCGGCGTTCCACGTCTTCATGTCGGTGTTGAAGGTACGGGTGGTCTCGAACGATCTGACGTAATCGGAAATATCTATTCTATCGGGACCAATACCCCAAAACCCAACATCCCATAATGACACGTCCCAAATACCAGAAAAGCTGGAAGGCGTCATCAAGCCGAGCTCGACCGTAAGTTCTACGCCCGGATCGCATGCGTCCGCGAACAGCGTCATGCTCATACGCGCCACCCCTTCCCATTGCGTCGTTCGTAATCCTGAATCGCTGTGATCACCAGCGTCGCTGCCGTTTGTGGATCGAGCGAGCTGACCGTAATTTGGTATGTGGCGTTCTTGGCTCCCGCTGCCGTTGCCCCTTCCGGCCTGGTCGACATGGCCAATGGGATTGCTGCCAGGGCGTCTGTCGCCAGTGGCATTCCGCCGAGTGCCGCGCCGTCTCCACCTTTTGGAGTGAACGAATTTGCGATGATTCCACTTATTTCATTCGATATTGAATTAATATTTACCACTTCACTGGCCATGCCGTCGGCGACCATCGTAATGATCTTGCGTCCGGAATTAGTTGGATCACCCGAGCCAGAAAGTGGACCTACCTTTGCTGGCGAGAATGGCATGTGATCCCGGATCGCACTCGCGGCTTCACTTATCCTGTCTCTTATTGCTCCAATTCTTGACGATATTCCATTTATCAAACCATTGATCACATTTTGACCAGCACCGTAGAGAAGCGACGAAAGGTTTCCAATAGCCGCTGTGATCTGACCCGGTATCCCACGAACGAAGTTTGTCACAGCATTGATCTTGTCACGAACGGAATTGACCATGTTCTGGAAATACATACTCACCGAATTAACGAACGACGCGATCCCGTTGGCCGCTGACACAATCTGGCTGATAGCGGCCTTGATGTACCCGACAATCGAGCTGAAAATCGTCTGGATAACCCCCCACAGCCATGTCAGGCCCGCAGACACAAAGTTGATGATCGGTGAAATCGCTGTCGACCACAGCGACATGAACAGGGCACCGATCGCGGTCAGCGCCGGCTGGATAGCCGAAGACCACAGCCAGGTGAACAGACTTCCAATCGCTGAAAGTAACGGTGAAATTACACCAGACCACACGGCCATGATCACACCAGCAACCGCCATGAAAGCAGTCTGAACGACCGACCAGAACACCTGAACCACACCAATGATCACCGTAAACGCCAGTTTGAACAGGGCGAACACGACCGAGATGATCCCCGACCAAACCGTCCAGACCAGATTTCCAATCGCCATGAACAACGGACCGAACGTGGTCCACAACCACGTAACTGCCGTCACTACCGCCCCGATCGCAGTCCGAATGGCGTTGAACACCGGCATAATGACCGAATTCCAGACCCACGAGACCACGGCCCCTATCGCGGTAAACGCCGGCATGAATACCGACGTCCACAACCAGATGATCACTCCACCGACCACGTTCAGAATCGCGCCAATCGCCGAGAACACCGGTGACAGAACCGACGTCCACATCCATGTGATCACGGCCACGAACGCCTTGATCACAACTCCCATCGCGGAGAACGCCGGTACGACAATCGTGGTCCACAACCAGCGGACGATCGCGGCAACGGCCGTGAACACGGTCGTGATCACCGACCACAGCACCTTCACGATCCCAACCACGACCATCACGGCCCCGACGACCACAGCCCCGATCACGATCCACACGTTCTTCATCGACATCACGGTCGTGATCACGGTTCGGACGACCGAGATCAACGCTTTCCACAGCGGGATCGTCACGTTCACGACCACCCACGCGATCACGGCTGCAGCGGCCTTCAGCACCGTCATGATCCCGGTCCACACCTGGTACATGACTCCACCAAGCCACGTCACGCCGGCCGCTGCCGTCCGCATCACGTTGTCGCCGTTACCGGACCACCACGACCGAATCGCCACGGCCAGCCGAATGAACAGGCCCATCAACGACGTCAACGCCGGCTGTGCCGTGCCGGTCCAGAAGCCGGAGATCGCCATCCCAGCCGTTTTGAACGAGT
>Ga0115028_10000023_pt1 | contig 20893 bp, 27 predicted proteins | sample Plant_0915_D1_FD_83894 | JGI IMG/M metagenome (GOLD analysis project Ga0115028, IMG submission 83894) | Wetland microbial communities from Old Woman Creek Reserve in Ohio, USA - Plant_0915_D1 | ecosystem: Environmental > Aquatic > Freshwater > Wetlands > Sediment ... | reverse complement strand
GATTGGATCCACATCAATGACGTGGTCGATGGGGCGCTCGCGGTCTACGAGGCGGACTATCGGGAGCCGGTCAATCTGTGTACCGGGGTTGGTACGGAGTTCGGTGTGCTGGCCACGATGATGGCTCGGGAGGTTGGGCTCGACGTCGGATCCGTTGATCCCCGTGGATGTGCGGAGAGGGTCACGTATCTTGCGGATCGTCCGACGGGGGTGTGGTGTCGGGTTGGTGATCCGACACGGATGCTGGGGATCTATCGGCCGAAGATCGAAATTGGTGAGGGTATTCGCCGCGCGACCAATTTCGATATTGGTGACCTCCATTGACCTACAACCAGTGGTTTTATGACACGATCCGGCCCGGTGTGCAGGCCTCCGCTGCCGTCGTCGTCCCTCTCGTCACCAATCAGCTCAACCCACGAACCGTCGTTGATGTAGGCTGCGGCGAGGGCTGGTGGGCTCGTGCGTTCGCTGACGTCGGCTGTGACGTCCTCGGTATCGACGGGCCGTGGATGTCCGGGGACCGAACACACATCCCCTACTACACCCATGATCTGGCCAAATCGGTGCCGAACACCATTGGCCGCTTCGACCTGGCCGTGAGTTTGGAAGTTGCCGAGCACCTACCGCCGGGCCGCGCCGAGTCATTCATCGATGATCTGTGCCGGCTGGCCGACGTGGTCCTGTTCTCCGCCGCGATCCCCGGCCAGGGTGGGGCTGGGCACCTCAACGAACAACCAGCCGCGTACTGGGCGGCCCTGTTCGATGCCAACGACTACATGGTGTCCGGGGCGCTCCGGTGGATGATCTGGGACAATCCCAAGGTCGAGAACTGGTATCGGCAGAACCTCCTCGTCGCGGTCAACACGTCCCGGCTACCGGAGACCACATACCCAGCCCTGTTCGACACGCCGACGGCACCACCGTGGGATGTTGTTCACCCGGTCCTGTTCGACGCGAGGAGACCACGATGACGACGTTCGGTGTGTCCATGGTCCGAAACGAAATCGATGTGATCGAGGGCGTTGTCCGGCACACCGCCGGGGAGGTCGACGAACTCATCATCGCCGACAACGGATCAACGGATGGGACCAGAGAGGTCCTCGACGAACTGTCCCGGCACCTACCCCTCACCGTCGTTGATGACCCGGAGGTGGCCTACTACCAGTCCGTGAAGATGACAGCGCTGGCGGAACAGGCAGCCGGCTACGGTGCGACGTGGATTGTGCCGTTCGATGCCGACGAACTCTGGTACTCGCGCCTCGGCCGGATCCGAGATGTGCTCGCCTCATTTAAAGCGGACACCCGACTGCTCCACGCGGACCTGTACAACCACCTCGCGTCATCAATCGATGAGGTCGGATGCCCATTCGAATCGATGGTGTGGCGGCAACGCGAACCCGGTTTCCTTCCGAAGATGGCGTTCCGGTGGGAGCCGGGGGCCGTGATCGAGCAGGGCAACCATGGTGTGCGCCTCGCGGGCAACGTGTTTCCGATCCGGAACGTTCTTGAACTACGGCATTTTCCAGCCCGGTCAGCTGAGCAGTTCGTGGCAAAGTCCCGACAGGGAGCCGCGGCATACGCTGCCGCGAATCTCCCCGAGGACATGGGGGCGCATTGGCGCTCATACGGCAGGATCCTCGACAACGAGGGAGACGAGGGATTGGCCAAGGTGTGGTGGCAGCACTGGTGGTATCGGTCGCCGGTTGACGCCGGCCTGATTCGCGACTCGGCACCATACCGACGGTGGGAGGACCGGTGATCCTCAGCGCCCTGAACTGGGTACTCCGTTCGACTGGTCTGATGGTCATCCCACGGCCGCCGTCGGCGAAGATGATGATCGAGCACGCGAACGTATCCGAGGCACATCATCCGTCTGGGAGTGGCCGGACCGTCGCATGGATGCGGATCGTCGCGGATCTCATGGGGGAGGATCGGCGATGATGCTTCAATCAGAACAGCACCAGCGGTTGGAGCAGATTCGAGATGATCTCGATGTCGCATCGATCACTGTCCGGGCTCTTCTCAAGTACATGACGAATCATCGGATTCCGATGGATGCGCGGATCACAGCCGGCACGTTCCACGACAAGCCGTACCTCGAACTTGTCTGGGAACCGACGTCGTGACCGTGTGGGTGGTGATCCCGTGGCGTGCTGGTTGTCCCCATCGGGAGGCAGCATTCGATCATGTAACCCGGTGGTGGCTGGATACCTACCCTGGCTGGTCTGTTGTTATTGGCCCATGGCCGGAGAAGTACCTCAGTTCTCCGGGTTCGGTAGTTCCGTGGCGGAAGGGGTGCGCGGTGCGGAATGCCAGGATTCGCCCCGATCCTGATGATGTGGTCGTGGTGTCGGATGCTGACGTCATCCCCGTTGGTGTCGGTGCTGCTGTGGCATCAGTTAGTCCTGATGGTTGTGGCCGTCCTATAGCCCGGTGGGCTGTGCCATTTCGGATGGTGCACCGGTTGACCCAGGCTGGAACCGAGCTGGTGACGTCTGGGCGGCTCGTGCTCCCGAATGGTTCGGTACCGAAGATGCCGGGGATCCTCGAGGAGTCCTACATTGGGTCGGCCGGTGGCGGCACGGTCGTGATGCGGGGCGATGTGTTCGGCGAGATTCCGATCGATCCGAGGTTCGCCGGGTATGGGCAGGAGGATCTGTCGTGGTCCCTCGCGCTCCACCGGTTGGCCGGTGAACCAGCGCGAATGCTTGATCCGTTGTGGCATCTGTGGCATCCGCCGCAGGAGCGGATGCGCCGCGGTGGGACGGTGTCACGGGGTGTGGGGTCGGAGGCCGGGCTGTTGCTATGGCAGCGATATCGGCAGGCAACCACACCAGCAGTGATGCGTGCCCTGATCGCAGAGACTGAGGACGAGTTCGTACGGCTGATGGGAGACGCTGATGTTGGTGCGTATTGAGGTCGAGTTCGACGACACCGAGATTTCGATCGTCCAACGAGACGTACTGGCCTACTCGAATTCGGAGGTGTCGTCCGGTACTGCGCTCCTCGCGATGGGGCGTTGCGCGGGTCAGATGATCGCTGCCCTTGCTCCGGGGACCCGGACTCCAGTTGAGGTGATGGTGGCGGAGTTCCACGAGGCCGTGTTGCGGGCGGCCAAGGCGGCCAACAACTGATTGTCATCGGACAGTTCGACTTGCTCGGGTCCGGAGTGCCGGGATCTGTGAGAACAGATCCCGGACTCTCGTCGGTTGTCAGATGACGTTGTGTTCGTTCCTTCGGCAGTCGTCAGCGATTCCAGCCCGCCAGCGGAGCTATACCCCGATCACCGCAATCCCCGCAGGAACTCGAACACCAACTGGTTCCAGCGCGCGTCGGCCAGCGCGTTGTGCTGACCGCTGGACTGCTCCGGCAACCTGGGGTCCCCAAGCCGAACCGCCTCCTGCTTCAAGTCGCAGGTGAACATCGGCAAACCCTTGGGGAGATGGATCATCCGACCCCACAACTGGCACAGAACCACGTGGTCATACGCCCCGTAGTACGCCCACAACTCCGGGTTCTCCCCGGCGAGTAGAAACTCCCGGACCTGCTTCGCGATCACCCAACGCGGCAACACCTCGGACGCGTCGAGGTCGAGCGAGAACCATCCGGGATGCTGCGCCTCACGCTGCTTAATGACTGGCCCGCCTTGGCAGTCACGGCTGAGTGGAAGATGTGGCACAACGTTTTTCATCAGCCAGTCGTTGGCGCAGATCCGCTCATGCAGCTTGTTGTCGCTTCCACCAACCTCGGAGACAACCCCGTAGTACTCGCGGCCATCCTCCGCGCAGATCCCAATAGAGATCAGGTCGATGGTGTGACCGTTCTCCAAAAACTCATAGTCATAGAAGTACCTCACTTGATATTTCCCTTCGTCTCAGTTCGATACAGCGCGATCGCTGACGACTATCGCGTACTGGTTGCTATGGGTGGTCATCGGATTACAGAGATGTTGCTCCATGCCCATTGCGCTGGCAGTCTGCCGCGATTCCAGCGATCTGATCACGGACCAGGGTTCGCCAGCGCTCGTACCGAGCCTTTCGATTGTCACGGATCCCAGCTGGAGTGGCGTCATAGCCAGCGCGGGCCTGAGTGATGTAGCCGAGTTCCCGGAACATATCCTGCGGACGAGTATTCAGCCACCACCACTGCTCATCGCGGCATGCGGGACAGACTGGGCGATCCAATCCTGAGATCTTGATAGACGTCATGCCGCCACTCCCCACAGATCCAGCTCTGGCCGCTCCACCCTCCGCCGCGCCCCCTCCTCGACCGCAGCGACCACCCGCTCCCTGTACATCTCCGCCCACCTCGGACAGTTGCGGCAGTCGTTCGGATGGGTGCAGCCCGGCAACCTGATGTGCTCGCGGCGCGCGACCGCAGACCACGCCTGCGAATCCGACGACGTCAGTAGGTGTCCGGCCAGCCTCAGCGCGTTGAGTGACGCCCCGAAGCCATGCAACCTCAGCCCGAGCGGGGAGAGGGCTTCGAGCACGCTCGCGACACCATGCTGCGAGCCCCGGCGGCAGATTGAACCAACCCCAACCCGCCCGCAGGCCGCGAGGTCGACGCCGGCAGCCCGGTACATGGCGGCGTGCCGCAGGTAGTCGCCGGGGGTCCAGCCCTGCAACACGGGCATCCACGGCAGCCAGGGGAAGCCCTCCGCGAGCTGGAGGTAGGACGCGGTCGTGAACTCCTGATGGTCGGCGACCGTCAGCCCGGTGCGCGCCAGGACCCCCGGTTCGCACGGCCAGTCCTGGGGGGCGATAAAGTCCGGCCGCCGCCCGATCTCCTCGACCAGACGCAGCCACAGCCCGCCGTACAGCTCTCCGTCGAGGGACCACGGGTGCCCGTCTCCGTCAGCGGCGAGCATCAGTGCCGCGTACGCGCCGGAGTCGCCGGCCCAGGGTGCTCCGCTCGTGCCCCGGATCGGCCAGGTGTCACCGGAGGTGCGGTACCGGGCCAGGGTGGTCACGCTGAGGAACAGCGGGATGGTGCTGGTGGCCAGCCAGTTCGGGTGATGGGCGCCCGTGTAGAAGATCATGCCGCCACCTCCCGTGGCAGGTCTTCGCCAGTCAGGCATTCAACGAGCGCCGAGGTGATGACCTCAGCCGCTGGCGGGGTAACAGCGTTCCCGTAGAGGCGGACGCGGGTCCGCTTCGATGCGGTGACGGTGCGATACCCGTCGGGGAATGCCATCGCCGCCGCGATCTCGTGGACCTCCAGCATCCGGAAGAGGACGTCGTCGAGGTTGAAGCCGCCGAGGTCCTCCGTGTTGGCGAGCTGCGCCAGGCCGTATCGGTCGCGGGTCGTGAGCGTCCCGATCGGATCGGACGCGGGGATCGCCGAGTCCGAGTTGCCGTAGTACGGCACGAGCAGATCGGGCGCGGTCAGCAACGACTGGGTTCCCTGCGCTGTGATGGTCCGCAGGGGTTCGCTGGTCGGTGTGCAGCGGCACTCATCGCGGCGCGGCGTGTTGTTACGCATCAGCAGCGGCTGGAGGGTGGCGATGCCGTGGTGGGTGCCGCCGGCCGTGACGGTGGGGAGTGGTCCGGCTGATATGAGTGCCCGGCCCTTGTCTCCGCCGCCGCGCAGTGGGGTGATGAACGGCAAGATGGCGAGCCCGGTTTCGTTGCGGCAGGTCTGGGTGCGCAGCGGCGCCGTGGCCGGCGACGCCATCTTGCCGGGGCGGCCCTCGACCGGGACGAGGAGCGGCAGCCAGTACTTCCGGACCCCGGTGGCGATGCGATCCATGGTGGCTTGGGCAAGGGCGGGCATGCCGCGCTTGCCCCGGTCGCCAATACGGACGCCTGTGATCGTCGGGTCGATGATGGCCAGTGCGGGCAGTACCTCTGGGTGCACCCGCGCATGCCGACACCCGATGTTCGGGCAGTGGTAGGTGTACTGGCTGCCGTAGCGACCCATGTCGACGCCGGGCCGCTTGAACACCTGCATCGCGTCGACGACGATGCCACAGATTGGGCACCATGCCCGTGGGCACAGCCACTTGTCCCAGTCTGGTGTACGGCCAATCGACCGGTGCCAGAACGCGAGGTACAACCGGTCACGGGACTGAGGGGCGCGCCGGGTACGAACCGACTGGGCGTGCATCGAGTTCAGGGCGATGACCCTGGTCTGGTAGCCAAGCTTGTGGATTTCGCCGATCCAGGTGTCCCACTCTGACCAGAGTCGGCACTGGATGACGTTCTCCATCCAGCCGATCGGGACCGGGTTGCCACGCTCGACCTGTGCGCGGAGATAGCGGGGGATCTCGCGCATGAGAAGCCGGGAGCGCTTGTATTCCTCGCGGCGCTTCGTGGTCTTGGGGTTGTCGTCACAGTCGAGGTTGAAGAGGGTTGGCTCAGCGTTTGCTTGGTCGAAGTCGCGGCGGACCCCGTTCGCCGTGGTCCAGGCGGGACAGGCCGGCGAGGCGGTGAACAGGTGGCACCAGGGCATCTTGTCGATCGGGAGTGCGGTGATATCGGCCTGGAAATGCTCGGCGTCGGGAAAGTTCAGCGCGTGGGACTCGATCGCGGCCTGGTCGTGGTTCGCGGCTGCGATGGTTTCGACGCCGGGGACGGTGTCGGCGCCGCTGCTCGTGCCGCCGACACCGGCGAACTCGGAGTAATGGGTGATGGTCATGCCGCCATCTCCTTAGCGCCGAACTTGTATCCGCTCAGCTCGGAAAGCAGTCTGGCGGTCTCTTCTGACCTCTTGGTCGGCTGTGCTGCTGGTTCTCTGGGTGTTGCTGCTGCGATGCGTTCTCCGGCGCAGCATGCGCAGTTGTGGGCTGGTTCGCTGGGGTGCTTCGGGCAGGCTGCTGCGATGCGTTTTGCCGGTACGAAGACTTCACCGGGCTGCCACCATGGGCCGCGGGCGATGATGCGTTGTGGTCCGGCTGTGGTTGGCCCGTACGTGGTGCCTTCGGCGAGTTCGACGATGACCTGGTAGGCGACCTGGGCGGGGAGTCCCTCGCTTATGGCCTGCCGGATCGCGGCCCGGATGGTGGCCGGGCGCCAGGTGGGTTGGTGGCGGATCGCGGTGGTGATTGCTGTGGTTTCCTCGTCTGTGGTTTCCTCCCCCCCCGGTTCGGGGTCGGGCACGACGGTGGGTGCTGGTGGTGCGGAGGGTAGGGGGGGGTTCTTCTTGGTACTTCTTGGGGAAGGTACTTCTTTTAACGACGGCTGGTCAGGCACTGAACAGCCGTCGATGGTGCGACCTGCGGAAACGTTGTCTTCCTGCTGGTCGTCACCGTTGACGTGTTTGCCGTCGATGGTGGTTCCGTCGATGGTGGGAATCTCTCCGGCGAATGGGTCGAATCCTGTCGGGCGGGCCTTCATGAAGACGCGCCATTCCCAGCGGAACCGGCCATGTCCCATGTTGACGCGCCTGGTGTACAGGTACCGCTTGTTCCGGAGGCCCTTGAGGATTGAGGAGATCTTGTCGCGGCCCAGTTCGGGGGCGAGGTCGTTGATACCGGACCGGGAGGTGTTCCACTGTCGGCTGGTTCCGGGGCGGAAGGTGAGGAGTGCGGCGAGCATGCCGCGTTCGTGGAGGGTGAGTGTGGAGTATTCGTCTTCGCCCCGGTGGAGGGCGTTCGGGGAGATCAAGAAGTGGTCGGCGAGTGATTCTACGGTGATACCGATTTCGATATCAGATACCGCCATGATCACGGTTCCTTTGCGTTCATGGAACCGAACAAGGTAGAATCCGGATGCGTGTTGTGGATCTACCTTGTTCGGTTTGGCCCGTCTCTGGTCCGGAGACGGGCTTAACTATTGACCTCTATCGGATCACTGGCCACGGCAGGTATGCTGGTCGTGGTGAGTGTTTCGCGGCGCTCCTACCGCCTCTCTGCGTCGGCGGTTGTGTGTTGACGACGAGGAAGCGCTACCTCGAAGGGGCTTTGGCCCTGGGGTGGCGCTTTCGTCGTTTGGTGTGGTGTCGAACGTGAGAGTGTATCCGGTTGGGTCAATGCCCATCGCTTCGAGCGCGGGGACGAGGTAGCCGGTCGTGACCTCATCCGCGATGGTGGCCAGCATGGCGCGTGCGCGGGCCTTCCGGAGTCGTAGCGACAGGTACGACTGGTTCATGCCGAGGTGTTCGGCGATCCTCGACTGTGTGCCACGGCCCCCAGCCGTGTTGATGATGGCGAGTAGGCCATCGTCTCGGGCCTCTGCCGCGTTCGTGATGGTGCCGAGGTATTCGGCCTGGGCTTGGATGAGGGCGGCTTTGGCTTTTGCGCGCGTTGTGTCGTATGCGTGCATGATGGTGTCGAGTTCGTTGATCTCTGCGTCGTCGAGACCGCGTCGGTTGGGGACGTGGTGTGCCATACCCATAGGCTATGTTGGTTGATCGGAAAACACAACTTCGTTCTTGTTGATATAACAGGACACGCTGTGTGATGACCAACCGTCAAGATCGTGATACCGTCCCAGAAGAGGTCAACTCCCCAGTGCCGCCACGGTCCGGCTGGGTCGATACACCTCCTTGGAACGTACCGGTGCAGCCACGGTCCGGCCGGACGTCACATCCTGCGAAGGCGCACGATCATGGGATACGAATTCCCGTTCACCGTCCCGGCAGAACTCTCCGCCGCGACCGACGACGAACTGACCGCCCTCCTCGCCAGCGTCCGCGACCACGCCGGAACGTTCGCCGGAGTCACCCCAACCCACGACGTCATCGACGCGCTCACCGCGTGCCGTGACCTCGCCCGGACCGTCACCGAAACCCTGTCCGTCCGCGCACAGGCCCGCGACCTCGCGGACGACATCAACACCACCACAACCCCGCCCCCGACTGTGGCCGACGAGACAACCGATCCCGACGACGACGATGGCACCGACGACGGCGACACCGTCACCGCAGCGGCGAAGACCCGGAACCCCGCCATCCGCGACATCGCGGCCCGGCGCACCGGAACCACCAACCTCCCCGACAACACCCTCCGCACCACCGTCACCATGCACGCCGCCGCGGACGTCCCCGGACGGTTCTCCACCGGCCAGGAACTCAACGGATTCAGCGACGCCGTCAAGGCCCTCTCCTACCAGGTCGACCGGTACCCGCGGGTCCGCGACTCCGGGGCAACGATCGTCCGTAAGGGCGTCGACATCAACACGATGGTCATCGCCGACGACGGAACCGCCCGGTTCGAGATGCGGCAGTTCACCCGGCACGGTGGGGTCGAGTTCCGCCGCCAGTTCCCGAAGGAACTCCGGGTTCCCGAGGGCACCGACGGCTATCCGATCGCCCAGTTCGCCGCGTCGGAACGCAGGCTCCCCGGTGGTTCCCTGATCGAGTCGTTCCGCCAGCAGGTGAAGACCGGTCGGCCGATCACGGCTGCCGCCGGCTGGTGCGCACCCTCCGAACCGATCTACGACCTGTGCGAACTGTCCTCCCTCGACGGGATCCTCGACGCCCCCGAGCTCCAGACGGAGCGCGGCGGATGGCAGATCCCAACCGGTGGCGGCCCGAACTTCGCCACCGTGTGGTCCGGGATCGGGAACTCCGGCACGACGCACCTCACCGAGGCTGAGGTCATCGCCGAATCACCCAGCAAGTACTGCTACGACATCCCCTGCCCAGGATTCACCGACGTTCGCCTCGGCGTGGACTATTTCTGCCTCACCGGTTCCCTGTTGCAGCGCCGCGGATACCCCGAGGTCGTGCAGTGGTTCAGCCGGCAGGCCATGAACGCCCTCCCACACAAAATCAACCAGGGGTTCATTGCCGCGATCGTCACCGCATCCGGCGCAGCAACCGTCATCCCAACCGACGCGACGTGTGACGACGCGATCTCCGGTCTCCTCGGAGCCGTTGACCTCGCCATCGCCGACGCCAAGTACCGCAACCGGATGACGTTCAACGGCACCCTCGAAGTCGTCATGCCGATGTGGGTCCTCGTCCAGCTCCGGGCCGCCGGCACTCGCCGGTCTGGCGTGGACATGGTCGGTCTCACCGACGCGCAGATCGTTGAGTGGTTCTCCATCCGGAAGGCCGTCCCGCGGTTCGTGTACGACTGGCAGGACGCGTTCTCCGGCCTGGCCACCGGCCCCGGTGGTGCGGCGGCCCTCACCGCACTGCCCCTCACGGCCAATTTCCTCATCTACCCGGCCGGCACCTGGGTCAAGGCCGTCCAGCCCGTCGTCAGCCTCGACACCGTGTACGACTCGACGAAGCTGACGACGAACGAGTACACGGCGATGTTCGTTGAGGACGGCTGGGCCGCACTCCAGATGTGTCCCCTGTCCCGCCTCTACACCGCATCCGTTGACCCCGGCTGCCTGTGCGTCTGCGCGCACTCCTAACGGTTGACCACGGTCTATCCGAAGGGAGGTGAGCGGCCATGGTGATCGCTCCACCACAGGTAGTACCAGCACCGGAACCACTCGGTCTCCGGTACGGGCTCCTACGAACAGCGGGACCTATCGACCTGCCAACCCACGGGTTGGCAGGGGGGATCGTCTACGAGCCGGTGTCATGCGGGTTCGCCCGGTCCTACACCACCCTGTGCCACACAGATCAGCGAACCGGTGATAAGACGTTCGACGCGAACGAGTCGCCGATCACGCGCGAGTCATTCGTCGTCTACGCGTCCCTCGTCTGCGGTAGCGCTGGGAAAACATCAGCGGAGCTGGAGGCAAAGGTTCGTCGGCGGCTGGCCAACGGTGAACAGACCGTTGCCGAGGCCGGTATGGCGACGATCCTCGCCGCAGGGGCAACCCCACTGATTGCCCCTGGGGTGACGCTGACGGACGTGGTCGGCGAACTGGAGCAGTGGTTGTACGGATCCGACGCGTTGCCGGCCCCGGCCGACGCGCAGTACGGGAACGTCGGCTACCTCCACGCCTCGCCCCGGATCGCGGCGCACGCGATGGACGCTGACCTGATCGTCCCGGACGGTCCGCTGCTGCGAACCCGGATGGGCACGATCTGGGTGTTCGGCGGGGGATATCCGGACGACGGCACGATCTACATCTCTGGAAACGTCACCGTGTGGCGCGCCCCGGACGTGTTCGTGTCCCCACCACAGCAACTGCTGAACCAGGCGACGAACCAGTATCACGTCATCGCGGAACGGGAGTACGCGGTGTCGTACGACTGTGTCGCCGCGTCAGCCATCTACAACTGGGGTATCCCGACATGACCATCATCATCAAGGATGTTCCCGGCCTGACCGACCGTGAAGTCCTCGAAGTCCTGATGGACATCACGACGTCGCCGATCGCAACTGGCCACGGTGGGTTCGTTGTCGATGAGGACATCGCGGAGCAGTTCCTCACGGCCTACCTGATCGTGGCCGGGAAGCGGCCACCACATGCCACGGTGCCCACCACCACGGTGCCCGTGGTCGAAACGGTCGAGAACGATGCACCAACTGAGCCGGTACCGGCTCGGACAACAGCCCGCCGTGCGGGAAGAAGGAAGGAGGCCGCGTAGTGGCAACCTGCGTGAGTTACCTGCAAGGACTGGTCATCAGGGCAACGAAGCTGGATGTTTGTGGAGCTCCAGTCGCCGGGGCGTGCTCTACCGTGGTCTCCAAGGGCTTCATCTCGATGGAGATCGAGGCAGACGAGACATCGGGGAACGAGATCTCTCCGACGCTCGCGAACGGCGAACGCTGCTACTACTACCTGTCGCCGAAACTCCTCAACGGCATCAAGGTCAATATCGAGTTCTGCCAGGTTGACCCAGAACTGATCAACCTACTGACCGGCTCACCCCTCGTTGTCGATGACACGAGCCCAACACCGCAGTCCATCGGATTCACGACCGACTCCGCCAGCTATGGCGTCGCGAACGTCGCCCTGGAACTGTGGATGAACGTTGCCGGTGGCGGCTGCCTGGGAACAGCCGGACGAAAGTGGGGCTACTACCTCCTGCCCTGGCTCTACCAGGGCACCGTGGGAAAGCCAACCGTCGAAAACGATGCGGTGAACTTCACCGTCAACGAGGCGATCACCAAGGACGGCAACCAGTGGGGTGTTGGCCCATACAACATCCAGAACACCAGCCTCGGTGTTCCCTCCCCGCTGTTCACCGCACTGTCCACCACAGCCCATGACCTACTCATGCCCGTAGACTTGGCGCCACCGACCCCGGTCTGTGGATGTCAGGCTCTCGTACTCCCCACCTGACCGACTCCGGGCCGACCCCTCCTCGGTTGGGGTCGGCCCGGCTAGGGAGAAACCATGACACTCCCCATCGACGTCAACACGGTCACGGTCACCGGAACGTATCTTGATGATGACGGGATACCAGCCGAAGGCGCGCTGATCTTCACACCATCGGTGGCGACACTCCGCGACCCGGCACACGACACGATCATCAAACTCCGACAGACCCGCGTTGACCTTGACGCCACCGGATCATTCTCGATTCCGCTCATCGCCACCGACGACCCTGACCTGATCCCAGAGGGATGGCACTACGACGTCACCGAACGAATCGTAGGCACCCCACAGCGGGTATGGCTGCTCCAGCTACCACACACCCTCACCTCGATCGACATCGCGGACGTCCCCTCATCCGTCGACCCATCACAGCCGGTATACCCCGCACCCGTGTTCGCCGTGACCTCGGTGGTCGGCCAGATCGGCGATGTGACCGGTGCCGAGATCCTGGCAGATGCCACCGTCGCGGCAGCGCTCGCAGCGAAGGCCAGCGACGCCGATCTCGACGCGCTGACTGTGGTCGTCGCGACGAAGGCCAGCGACGCGGACCTGGACGCGCTGACCGTGGTGGTTGCCACGAAGGCCAGCGACGCAGACTTGGACACCCTGGCCGGAGTCGTCGCGACGAAAGCCGACACGAGCGCACTCGCCACGCTGGTCCCGTACACGGGCGCGACCGGCGACGTGAATCTCGCCGCGAACTCGATCCGCGCCGAGAACCTGAACGTCAACGAGGGAACGCTGACGGATCCGACGATCACAGACCTCGGGGGGCTTCAAGTCTCGGTGGCTACCGTGGATTGCCTGATCAGGTCCGATGCGGTGTACGGAAACGATGGCTGGCTGTACCGAGCGACTGTGCCGGCTGCGACGCTACCCGTGGTTGACAATGAGGTGAATCACCTCTGCATAACCTGGAACGCCGGGTCCCCGGTGTACGCCATGACCCTTGATCGTCTGACACTGAACCTGTCGAACACGATTCCGGTCGCGCGTCTCCTGGTCCAGGGTGGAGTGGTCTACGCGAAGATGTACTTTGGGTATATTGGCAGGTCGGCAGGCATTCGGTGGCTGCTCCGCGAGGTGCGAATCACGGATCCGGTTGGTGGGGTTGGCGAATCTGGACTCACGGTTAGTGAGACAGCAACCAGGGTTGTGAACGTTGCCGCTGGAACGGCCTGGTTCGTCCTCAACCACCTGGATCTACCAGCGGTTGCGCAGGGTGGCGCTGGTGTGACGTCGTATCTGCTGCATCACGCGGCCGGTGTGTGGACGAAGACCTCGATCAGCCAGTACAACAACAGCCAGTACGACGACGGTCTGGGTCTCGTCACGTTGACGGACAATCGGTATGCGGTGAACTGGGTCTATCGGTCGCTGGCCGCATTGGAGATCATTCTTGTTCTCGGGGAGGGCGACTACTCCGCGACAGCGGCGATCCAATCGAAGATTCCGCAGATACCACAGTATATCAACGAATTCTATTACCTTTGTGGACGTATCATCGTTCAGAAAGGATTGAACACCGCATACCTCATCGAGAACCGCGCAACAGGAACATTCGAAACATCACCGACACCGGACCACAACGACCTATCTGGACTACAGGGCGGCAACACCGCTGAGCGCTACCACCTGACCGCCGCTGAACTCGCACTGATCGGCACGACCCCAGCTGGCCTCGTGCCATACACGGGCGCGACAGGAGACGTCGACCTCGGCACCAACTCGTTGTACGCGGACAACGGCCCGTTCAACGAGGGCATGGTTACGGACCCGACAATCTCCGACACTGCCGGAGTCGCAGTCTCGATCACATCTGCTGACGTCATGATCCGATCGAGTGCTCTCTGGGGTGGCGACGAACGGCTCTACCGTAGGACCGTGCCGGCGAACACAGCTCTACCAATGGCAGACAACGCACTGAACTACATCTACGTGACATGGAACAGCGGATCACCAATCTACGCGGCAACGACTGATCGTAGTCTGCTGACGCACTCGCTCAATATTCCAGTTGGACGCGTAGAAATGTCCTCGGGAAACATTGAGTACAGCATCCTGTACGGATACCTATCGAAAGGTTCCGCCGTACGGAACATCGATAGGATCATGAGAATCAACAACGACGGTGGAATTCAGAGAGAATCAGGTCTCGGGCTCAGTGAAACGGCTACGAGAGTCGTGAATATTGGGTCAGGCTATACGTGGTTTGGGCTGACTAGGCTACCTATTGACGCTGTTGTTATGGGTGCCGTTGGCGTCACCTCTCATCTGAGATATCACTCCAGTGGGGCATGGACATCAGCCACTATCACTCAGTACAACAACAGCCAGTACGACAATGGAACTAACCTGGTTTCTCTGGGTGTTGGCCGCTACGCAGTCAACTGGGTATATCGAAATATCGTCACCAGCGAAATAGACATCGTCCTTGGAAACGGCAACTACACCCTCTCCCAGGCAGAGGCATCACAACGGCCACCGAGGCCATCAGTCCTTGACGCGTTCTATGTGCTATGCGGTCGCATCATTTCCCAGAACGGTGCTACAGCCGCGACGGTTATTGAGAGTGTTTCTAACGTCAGTTTCAACCAGGCCGCTGTCAGCGTTCACAACGATCTGTCCGGACTACAGGGCGGTACGACGGGTGAGTACTACCACATGACGAGCGCGCAGCACACGGCGCTGGGCGTTGCCTCGTCGATCGCGGCCGGCACACCAGCGTCTGGTGGTGCTGCCGGAACCGCTGGCCAAATCCTGTACGACACAGATGCCATCTATGTGTGCGTAGCAGCCAACACATGGAAATATGTCCCATTAACGTCGTTCTGAGTACGGAGTCACCATGACGATTCGCCTCCCGGTCGCCTCCCGGAACGCAGCAGCCAACGCGGTAGCCGATCTGGTCGACGCCGGAGCAGGTGCCGGCCTGGTCCGCGTCTACTCCGGCAGTCAGCCAGCCAGCGCCGATCTCGCAGCGACCGGGACGCTGCTCGCTGCGTTCACTCTGAATGATCCGGCCTTCGGCTCAGCAGCAACCGGCACCGCGACCCTGATCGTTGCCCCGGCGCTGACGACGACCGGGCTCGCCGCGGGCGACGCCGGATGGTTCCGGCTCCTCGACTCCACAGCCGCGACCGTGCTGGACGGCTCAGTCACCACGACCGGTGGTGGTGGGAACCTCATCATGAGCACGATCACGGTCAGCGTCGGACTCACTCTCCAACTGACCGCCGGAACCATCACCATGCCGGCAGCCTGATGAGCCGCCACTTTACCGGCGGCTCAGCCGACTACCTTGACCTCGGACCGGGGAACGCCACGAACGTTGACGGCGGCCCCAGCACGGTCGTGATGCTGTGGCAGCCAACGACCGTGCACGAGGGCTGGCTCATCGACGCGGAGAACGGCGCCGGAGGGCACGCCTTTTCCCTCAACCCGTACACGGACGGGAAGCTGTGGCACACCATGGTGGGGATTCGGACCACCATGACCTACGCGGCGACGGACGGATGGCGGCTGGACATCTGGACGAAACCAGCGGGCACCGCGCAGGTTCGAGGCCACCAACTCCTGCTATCCGGCGGGGGATGGGCGCACGCAGACTACGGGGCGAGCGGAGACAGCACGAACATCCCCACAACCCACGTGCGAATCGGCCGACACTTCACGTCGAGCGGCACCCTCAACGGCGACGTCGCCGCTGTGGCAGTCGTCGGAGCGGACTGGTCAGACGCGGCGATCGAAGCTGGCTCGCTGGAAACCGGACTCGCCCAGTGGGTGACGCTGATCGGTGCTGATCCGGCTGTGGTGTGGGCGTTCAACCAGACGGCCGTCACTGACCTGGTCACTGATGTGACAGGTGGGGGTGGCGACCAACTGGGCCGCAGCGGAACGACGATCGCCACCGACCCGCCAGGGTTCTCCTACCTGCTGACACCTCCCACGGACTGTGCACTCACCGCGCACCTGTCGGCTCTCGGAGCCGCGCTCACGGGAACCAGTTCGTCTGCCGCGACGCTCACCGCACCACTCCCCGCGCTCACCGCGCACCTGGCGATCGGAGCGAACATCCCCCCGCCGCTCATGACCGGTACCGCTGTGCTGCGCGCGCTGGCCGGCACAGCCACGGCCACCTGAGGAGGACCTGATGGCAACGCTCGTCCCGTTGACGATGCACCAGAACAATGACGAGGTCCTCGACCTGGTCATCACACCGGTCGTACCGACCGACGACCTGACCCTCGTCACATCCCTCCGGTTCTACCTGAAACCAGATGCGTGCACCGCAGACACCGACGCGTCAGTGACCGTGTTGACGTCGGCGGTTCCAGCACAGATCACGATCACAGCCCAGGTCGCGACGCAGATCGATGCGACCGTGTACGTTCCGGCCGCATCGCTCGTAGACCCATATCCTCGGGTGTGGCGCGTTGACGCGTACTCGGGTGCCACGCATCGCACCGCGATGTACGGTCCTGTCACGATCATCGATCTGTAGGGGGTGTCGTATGTCCGGTCCATGTGGTTGGGAGATCCTCACGTGCGGGTGCGGCCAGTGCTGGAACACCTACACCCCGGAGGTGAGGGAAACCGCATCAGAAATGGCCATCGGTGTGATGTGGATGGCCACGGCGCGCCGATACGGGTTGTGTGACGTTGTTGTCCAGCCGTGCGCGAAACCCGTCCTGCTCCGCGAGTACCAGACCTACCCGGTAGATAGTGCCGACTACGGTGGGGCCTACATCCACCAGGGCCAGTGGTACAACGGGTGCACCGGCCAGGACGAGAACGCCGGCTGCTGCTCCGGCTGTGAACTCGACCTCGAAGGGCCAACGACGACGGCCGGGATCACCGAGGTCACGATCAACGGTGTGATCCTTCCCCCAGCCTCGTACGAGGTCATGAACGGCCATATCCTCGTCCGCACCGACGGGGTGTGCTGGCCGACCTGTACGAACTACTCGTCCCAGAATCCCCCGGCTCTTCAGGTCGAGTACAAGAAGGGTGTCGCGATTCCCGCGCACGTGCAGAAGGCGGCGGAGCGTCTCGCGTGTGAGTGGGCGAAGTCGTGCGCGGGGAACTCCGCGTGTGCGCTTCCCCGGAAACTCCGCTCGTTGACCCGGCAGGGTGTTGAGGCCGTCGTCGAGGAGTTGTCGACCACTGAACCTGGGCGGATCCGTACCGGGGTCCCCGAGGTTGACATGATCATCGCTTTGGAGAACCCTCACGGCCGGACGATGGCCTCGATCGTGTGGAGCCCAGACGAGCGACCCCCTAGGGTCCTCTCATGACTACACCAATCTCTGATCCACTCATATCGCCGATCGCGGCTGACCTCGTCGTCTGCCTGACCGCCGAGGCCGCGAAGGTCCCGAACCCACCGGCATCTCCCAGGGTCGTGTGTCTCCGACCCGGTGACCGGGTCGACCTGTTGATCTCCCAAACCGAGGATGAGTGCTGCTCCGGTCTGATGTGGGTTCGGTGGGTTCGTGCCTACCCATCCGGGCAGAACACATTTCCGACCCAGGACGACCTGGTCAGTCCGTGCCGTGTCCTCCGGTGGGCGGTGCAGTTCGAGCTTGGAGCGGTGCGGTGCGCACCAACCCCGGACCCCGAGTCGCTACCGTCGTGCGACGAGTGGACCGACGTCACCCTCGGCGTATACGACGATGGGGCTGCGATCCGGCGCGCGATCTGTTGCTACGCGCAAAGCCACGAGTATGACGCGCTGGTCCTCCAGGAGGATGGCAGACCACTGACCACGGAGGGCGGTTGCGTCGGGGTTGCCTACCTGGTGACCATCAGCGGACCGGCCTGTGACTGCCAAGGAGCATCGACGCTATGACACAGAGATCACGGCGTACTCCGCCGGCCGCCGTACCACCGCCGGCCGCCGTACCACCGCCGGCCGCCGTACCACCGCCGGCCGCCGTACCACCGCCGGCCGCCGTACCACCGCCGGCTCCAGTCGCCGACCGGTTGGCGATTCTCCGTGACTACGCGGGACCCGACGGGTTGCTGCCCGTGGTCGTCGCCGTAGCCCACGATGCGGTATTTGTGGGCCAGCGCCTACGTATACCCGTCACTGACCGGGTCGCTGGGCTGATCGAGATCGGATTCCTGGACGTCGAACTCGTCGAGCCTGGGGCATGGTCATGAGTTCGGGCATCCGAATTCACGTGAAGCGGGTCCGTGGAACCGTGGACCGGGAGGGCGCGAACAGCACCGCATCCAAGGTTGGACTGATCGAGGTCACGAACCTCAGTAGAAAGATCATGAATCAGGCCATCATCGACGCTCCGGTGGACACCGGGTTCCTCCGTGGCCAGCACTTCATGGCCGTGAAGGTCATGAAAACACAGGTGAAGGGCACCGTCGGCAACCGGGCGAAGTACGCGGCAGTGGTCCACGACGGATCTGGACCATACATCATCCGGGCGCGGAAGAAACGGGCGCTCCGGTTCGAGGTTGGTGGGACGGTCGTGTTCGCCCGTTCGGTGCGTCACCCCGGAACCCGCGGCAGGCCGTGGCTGGTCGATGCAGCGGAACGAACTGCGATCAGCGCGGGATTCCGATTCCAGCGGACGGTAGTCTCCGCGTAGATCACCTAGGAGGATGCCGTGAGCACTGCCCGATCGAGTCGAGTGGGAACCGAGAAAACCACTCCACGGAAACGCGCACCACGGAAGGCCACGCCGATACTGGAGACACCGGCCGTCGGCGAGGAAACACCAACACCACCGACCGTCGTCGAGGAGACGACCGAGCCCAACGTGGTCCTCGCTCCCAAGGCTGGGAAACCGGCTGTCCTTGATGTTGATCTAGATCTTTTCAGCCAGCGGGACTTCATGCCAATTCCCGGCGTTGACCTCGACGGGCTTCAGCAGATCATCACCAACGCGCGGAAGAACAACCCGGACACCGCAGACGTGGTGATCGATGGACTACGGAGTCTCATCGAGCAGAACGGCCATGACCCGGATCGGATCATCGAGGCGGCCCTTGGGGCACAGATCGTTGGCGAGCCCACGGTCCAGGCCAACGGCCTGATCAACGCCGTCGTTGACTTCCGTGGACGTCAGATCGAGGTGCGGGCGCCGGAGATCGAACAGGTCATGGTGATCCGCCGGATGCAGTCCCTGTTCGCGAATGCGGCGAAGATGCAGCAGGTCATGGCTGACGAGGCGATCAGGTTGATGGACCGGGCGTTGAAGGCCGTGTGTTCGGTGATCGTTGACCAGGACGACGTCGAGTTCCTCGAAGACCTGCTCCTCACCCGGCAGGCGAAGATCGAGGACACGTTGCCGCTGCTCCGAACATCGCTGGAGGCCCTCGAACAGGCGAACGCTGGCCAGGGGAACCGTGCGGACCGGCGGAAGGCCGCGAAATCGGCGGGGCAGACCGGCCGCGCCGCGCTGGATACGGCTGGCGAGTAGTGGTTGGCGGTGAAGGGCAATGGTGTCGCTGCGCTGCGGATATGGCCTGTCACCGTTGACCTTGGTGGGGCAACCCATCGGATAGCACCATATCCAGCTATTCGGTGGATTGTGCCTATTGTTGATGATGACTGGTTTTCGATCATTCCCGGCATGCTCGATCCCACGGATCAGACTGTTGATGATGCCCTCGACAATGGGACGATCACCTACGAAGACTGCGTGCGTGCTGCTAGGGACGCGGTCGGAGTTGCGGCCGGAGTGCCGTGGTGGTCGGCCTTCCGCCTGGTCCACTCGGTCCTGTCAACCCCGGACGTGATGGGGGAACTCCTCATCTGCGGGATCGACGCGCAGACCATGAGCCTCGGCGCGTTCGTCCAGGCCGCGTATCGGGTGTTCACTCGGGATGCAAACAAGAAACAGCGCGCGAAGATTGATCAGAGCATCGAAACAGCTCCACCAGAATTGACGCTCGCGGACCGGTGGGAACCGGAGGCAGAGGCATCCGGGTTCGAGGCGATGATGCGTCAGCGGGGCGGCAGGATGTGATCACGGGGGATTCGGCCAGTCATAGCTGCGGCCCGTTTCAGCCATCGGTAGGCCGTTGGGTTCCGGGCGACGTGCCACATGTCGGCGATGGCCTGCGCACCTCCCCCAGGCCTACTGGTGGCTACCGCCCAGTCGTGGACGTTGATGACCTCGTCCCAGTGCTGTCGGTCCCATGAACGGACACCAACGGGTTTCGGGGTTACCCCGGCATGCCACAGGGTGTCGTTCGGATGGGTGCCGGTGGCGACGGCGACGTGTCGGATCTGGGTGAGGGGAAGTCGGGCGAGCCCAGCGGCGCTGATTCGTGCGGAGGGGTGTCTGGCAACCACGGTGAGTTCGACGATCCGCGCCGGTTCGGTGGTGGTGTCGCACCGGACGTGGACGAGCAGTGGCGAGTTGGGGTCGTCGATGGTGACCATGCCGGTTCGATCCCGGCTGATCTGTGCTGCCCCGAGGTCGACCAGGGGGGTTGTCATGACCACGGAATGACGATACCCGGCTCTTTCGGGGTGTGTCCGGACTGGAACATGATTTGATCATGGCGAGATCTGGGCAGGCTTCGGTTGAGGTGCTGGCGGACTTCTCGAAGTTCGCCGCAACGTTTCAGAAGGATCTGAACGCGGCGCTCCGTGGTGTCACGCTCGACATGACCGGCATCTCGAACCAGATCTCGAATGGGGTCCGCGACGGGGTCAACGCGGCAAACAACGAATTTCGGCGGTTGGG
>Ga0115028_10000021_pt1 | contig 21755 bp, 23 predicted proteins | sample Plant_0915_D1_FD_83894 | JGI IMG/M metagenome (GOLD analysis project Ga0115028, IMG submission 83894) | Wetland microbial communities from Old Woman Creek Reserve in Ohio, USA - Plant_0915_D1 | ecosystem: Environmental > Aquatic > Freshwater > Wetlands > Sediment ... | reverse complement strand
TATTGGTTTGTAAAATAGTTAATAATGATATTATTGCACTTATCGTATTCAATTTTTGTCAGGATCTAACGAAGAATAGCGTCATTTTACGAAAGACGCCGCGGTACTAGTGAAATTCAATTTTTTATATGACGTTCTCATATAAAAAATTGAATTTAAATCATAAATTTTTATATGAAATTATAAATGACACTAAAAGATAATTTTATCGGAATTCTTGTAAGTGGTTGTATCGGAGATATATTAGGTTCTTCAAATGAAAACTTGTCATTTGAAGAAATTCGTAAAAAACAAATAATCATTGATTTTGTTCAAAATCGATATACAGATGACACAGAATTAACAATAGTATTAGCTGAATATTTATCAAAGAATAATCAAATCCTGGTTGGAGAAATACACTCTATGTACAGTAAAATTGTCAAGTCAAGCAAACGTGGCTACTCTAGTCGGACGAAAGGGATTTTATCAAATTGGTCCGAATGCACGATCGGAGGGAATGCAGACACAAATGGCTCAGTTATGAGAATAGCGCCTTTAGCTCTATTTCCAATTAATAAAGACGAAGACATCTATAAAGCAGTTAAATATTGCGTTTATTGTACTCATGGAGAAAGTAAAGATGCTGTGGATACATCTTTTTTACACGTCAAATTGTTGAAAGGCATTCTGTTCAAAAAACTGATAACGGCGGAGAGTATTTACACTTACGCTCTTGATGTAACAAAACGAACTCAAAATGCGTCTTTATATTCTCTTTTAATATTAATACATCCAAATAATAGATGGCAATTGTTTAAAAAAGGTTTGCCAACAATTGATGATAACGTAACAAAAAATATATTTGGATTTAATATGTTTCAAATTAAGGCTTTACATGCATACATATGCGCATTAATCTGCTTTTTTTACAATTTTTCTCATCCAACTGAAGCTCTCATTATGGCTGCCAATATTGGAGGAGATACAGATACTATCGCTAAACTTGTTGGCGACTTAATAGGTGCTGTTTATGGCACAACATGGATACCTATTCCTTGGAGTCAACCTGAAGGATTAGGACAATTAACCAAATTAGGAACTATATTGTATGAAAGGTATGGAAAGTAAAAAATTAATCACTCATGTCAAAATGTTTCCCGACTCGTGAGTCTGGAAAGAAAAAATATTTTAGAAGTAAAATGAATCAAGTTCATCAAACTACTTTGCTATCAATTATCGTCGCAGTTCTTGGTAGTGTTATAATTTATGCTATAAAACCAACTAAAGAACAATTTTGGATGACTCCTTCCCGTACTTGGAAAGTTGACAAGATGTTCCGAGATCCAAACGACACCGGATGCTCAAAGAATGATTTTTTCGCAACACCTAACTTTCAGTCTATTTTGAGCCCTCGATTTTCAAATGTTGATTACGGCCCTGACCTGAGGACTCAATTTCCAAGCTATAATCGTCTCGGAGTTCCTTATGATCCTCTTGCTGAAGGTTCTGTTCCTCCCGATCCGTTAAATAGCTTGAAAGAAGGGTTTTCAAATCCAGGGTGGACGGGAGAGACCGTTGGATGGCAGAACAACAAGTATATAGGGCCAGACAAGATCCCTTTGGATCCTCACAATGCATATTCGGGCGCATATGCCAATGGCAATTACGATCAGGTGCTTGCAGAAATTGTACAGAAAGGAGCAGATGGTTGGCCAACTTCGACAGTTGAGGAGCTCAATACGGCCACGTTCATGAATGCCGACGGAGAGATGAAGCAGCCTATTATATACGACCGGTACATATACCCGAACAGAAATTCTCGCCTTAGAGGACAAGGAGATCCTATTCGTGGTGATTTGCCGATAGTACCGATTAGTGGTAGCTGGTTTATACCGTCTGGTGCTTTTGAGGGGCCGAATGTGGTTCTACAGCAGGGAGCAATGAATGTAATGGGAGGGGTGAATAACGAGACAAGCAATCAACTCGCTAATTTGATTTATAATTCATCTGGTGGTGCAGAAACAACTATTGGAGGGGTTGATATGGCGAAGACTAACATGTCTCATTCTGTTTATGGAGCTGTTTCTGCTGCTCAAGGTGATGTTAGAATGACAGCATTTCCATAAGTAACATTAATAAGTCATAAAAAAAAATAAATGACTTAAAAAAGATTATTATGAATTAAAAATGGTGTTACCAATCAACGTACAATTTCATTCAATTAACAAGTTCGTAGTGTCTTTTTTAAGCGATAACAATGCTTCAGAAGAATTGACCAATGCTTGGAAATTAAAGTCCAACTTGAACAAACTTAAAAATGCAGTTCGAAAATCAGATACTCCTGCAAAACCTCCACGACCGAGAAATGCGTATATTTGGTGGTGTTATGATGCACGTCCAATAATTAAAAATGAAAAACCAAAACTTGATATACAATCAATTACATGTGAATTAGGGCGCAAATGGAGAGAATTTGAGAAAAATGGAGATAAGAAAGAACTTGAAAAATATTACGCACTTGCTGAAAATGATAAAAAAAAATACGAAGAAGCCAAAAAAAAAATAGAAGAAAGTCAGCCATTATGTACGCCATCGAAGAAAAAATCAATATTTAATCATAAATATAGGTTCTTTGGTTTTCAAGAAAGGCAAAAATGTCCGAAGATTCAAATTAAAGATATAGCTTATCGTTGGAACAATCTAAAAAGTGATAAAGCTCTTTTTCGAGAATTTGAAATACTGTTCGAGCAGAAAAAAATGGAAGCTGCAAATAAGGCCGATGAATCTGAAACCGAAGACAACGAAGACAACGAAGACAACGAAGAAGCAGAAAATGAATTATGAGAGAATAAGCGTCATAAAATGGTTATTATTTGTTGCATCGATGGAAATATAGCAGCAGGCAAGACCACGCTATTAAATGAATTAAAAAATATTGGTTATCAAATTTTTCAAGAAGAATTAGTCGAGTGGGGTACACTTCTGGATCGTTTTTATAATAATAAAGCTAGATGGATGTGCACACTTCAATTATCAATTTTACATTCTATGTATTCTCAATTTATGAAAATAAAAAATTCAGAGAGAGGATCACCACCGCTAATATTTGTCGAACGATGTCCTAAATCTTCTCTTATATTTGTTGAAAATGGATTTCGAGAAGGTTTTATAGATGCGGAAGAAAAACGTTTAATAATGAAAATGTACGATGTTTTGAAATGGAAGCCAGATGTGCATTTTTATATAAACACGAGTCCTCAAACATGCTTTGAAAGAATGAAGCTAAGAAATAGAAGCTGTGAAAAAGATGTATCGAGAGACTATCTTGAAATGATTCACAACGAATATTTTAAACAGATGACTTCAAACACAATAGTACTTAATAATAATCCTTTATACACCATTATCAATTATATTCAAAACCACCTGCATTCACCTAACCCTAACAGTATTAAACCACCGAGCTAAGTAAAATTCAGTATTGTTTTGCTATATTTTATATGATGACGAATCATATAAAATAATATCTACGCTAAGCTTCGCTGTGTAACGAAGTAAAAGTAATCCATAGATTTGCGTAACGTATGATATCATAATCTTTTAGAGGATATTTTAATTTCTTTAAAAATGAAGGTTTTTTTACGATATTAAATCTATTTTCATTTATTAACTTGATTTTGTCGGGTATAGTGACCCAATAACCTATTACATATCCAGTTGGATTTTTAAATTTGGCGTTTGGAATTTTGAGGATTTGATGTTCAATGAATACAATGTCATTCATTACATTGACAACAGTGCGTTCGCTCAAGTCCTTAGCCACTGTTCGGACAAAAGATGCAAATTTCAAAACACCTTCTTGATCAATTTGTTGATGCGACTCTTGTATGAAAATGTTTGTATTAATAACTCCTCCGACTCTTTCCAAGTAATTGTATTCATCTTTGTATTCAAAGCTTTGATTTGCCAATTGGTAGCTACCGTTTCGCTCGGTATTGTCATCAGCAGCATTGTAATCATCGTCATCGTAATCATCGTCATCGTAATCATAGTAATCGTAATTGTCCATTTTATATAATTATTTTAAGACGTGAACTATTCCATTCGTGCATTGGATATCTCCGTATAAAATTTGAGAGTCGTTTACGAATATTTTTTGCAGAGATGCGTCACTGTTTATTATCAGTTGATGATCATCTGCGGCATCATTGTTGTTTGTGTAAATAATCATATTGGGAGACGAGAACATCATATCAATAGTAATGACTCCAGTAACTGTCACAGATAACGGATTAAAAAAAGAACGAGAGCAACAGGGGATGAACACCGTGTATTTCATACTGTTAACAGTATTATACAACGACATAAGATTTGCTTTTTTGATCATATCCAAGAAATATGGATGATGAATCGATATGTAATCAAGAATTGTGCCAGGTGTAGATACTATTAGTTGACGATCTATTTCTGGTTCGAATACCGCTTCGCTCGGTATTAAAGTTGCTTGTGTATAGGGACCTACATATGTCATTTTATAAAAAGTTGAAAAGATTTAACAATCACATAATAAAACAAAAAATGGCAAGTTTAAATCAAAAAAGTAAATTGAATGACATATTAAAAGAGCACAAAGCTCCCAATGACCCAACGCATACCCACGTCTCGATGGGCGTTCCGAGAGGAGTGTATTCAATCGGAACCAAAATGAAGGATTTCTGGTCCTGCTATCTCAAAGCTATGGAGCTCGGACAATCTGTGTATATCGCAGAAAGTCCAGGAAAAGAAATTCCAATTCTGGTAGATGTCGACTTGCGCGTGAAAAAATCAACTCTCTCTGAATCTTCGGGATTTGGAAAGTATCGAAAGCTGTACGATTTGAACAAGGTCATACACGTGGTGAGAGTTTATCAAGATGCTATAAACGAAGTTGTTCAAAAATTACGAGACGATGCATACATATGCATTTTACTTGAAAAAGAACCTTATGAGTGCGAAATCGCCGGGGAGATATACGTCAAAAACGGCTTTCATCTTCATTTTCCTAAAATATTTCTCGATACCAAAGTTCAAGAGGTGTATTTGATCCCTATCATCAAAAAAAAGTTAGAAGCAGTCCAGTTATTCGCAGACATTGGTGTCCAAGACTTCATAGACACGAATTCTCTTAATGTACATTGGTTAATGTATGGGTCTAGAAAGCCAAATGGAAAGCCGTACAAAGCAACGATGTGCTTTGGTAAAAATGCTAAGGAGATATCATTTGAAGAAGCGCTTAGTGATTACCAGTGTAACCAGTATTACAAGGAAACAATGGCAGATATAGACTGTCATAACCGTGTCATCGAAATGATGCCTCGTATACTGTCTATATCTTTACATGACAGAGTTGTATACCATTATCATCCGAAAGACAGCATTATAACGCCTCTGATGGAATCTTCGAGAAAGATCAGGGATAAACGCAAGCCTTACGATCAATTGAGTGTTGATAAATTATTAGAAGATGCGCGTTTGCTTATCGACATGATAGATATTTCGCGATCGGATGATCGAGCAACTTGGCTACGAATAGGCTACTGTTTGTGGAATATTACCAATGGCGACGATGAAGGATTAACGCTATGGCTAGCCTTTTCTGAGAAGAGTGAAAAGTTCAAAGAATGTGAATGCATGTCGCTGTGGTTCAAGCATATGAAGAAGAATAACTTTACGATCGGGACTCTCAAGTATTACGCTCGGCAGGACAGCCCAGAAGAATACGACAAAATGGTAAAGTCGAAAACAAATCATCTGGTCGTGGAGGCCATAAACGGGTGTCACAATGACGTTGCAAAAATATTATTTAATGAGTATGGCAACGAGTTTGTGTGTACCTCGATTGCGAATAAAGAGTGGTACCAATTCAAGAGCCATGTGTGGAAACAGATAGACAAAGGCACGACATTGCGAGAGCGTATCTCGTCAGAAGACGGCATAATGCTTCGTTTGTTGCATGCTAAACTGAACGAATATCGAAATCAGTTTGCACAATTGACTGAAGAGGAACAAAGTGAAACTAAAAAAGAACACGAAAAATGCGTGAAAAAAGTCTATAAGCTAATCGACAATTGTAAGAACACGCCGTATAAAAATCATGTTATGGTCAAGTGCTGTGAGATTTTTTACAATCCCGATTTTTTCAATATGCTCAACAAAGACCCATACATAGTTGCTTGTGAAAATGGTGTTTTTGATTTTGTTAATATGGTTTTCAGAGATGGCAACCCAGAAGATTATCTTTCAATCGCGCTGCCATTCGAATATATAGACTTCAAGTCCATCGATCACCCACGAGTGATAGAAGTCGACGACTTTTTCCAGAAAGTGTTCCCAGACCGTGAGGTTAGAGACTACTTCCTCGATCAGATGTGCCAAGTGTTTGTAGGCGGTAATCATAATAAGATAATGCTCTTCTGGGTAGGAGAGGGAAACAACGGTAAAACGGTAACACAAACTTTATTTGAAAAAATGATGGGACGATTGGCAATTAAATTCAATACAACTTTGTTAACAGGAAAGAAAATTCAATCTGGCGCTGCAAATCCCGAGCTCGCTCGCGCCGGAGATGGCGTCAGATGGGCTGTAATGGAAGAACCTAACGCTGATGAAGTAATAAGCTCAGGTATACTCAAAGCTCTCACTGGAAACGACTCTTTTTGGGCTCGAGACCTATTTCAAAAGGGAAAAGATACGCGAGAGATAAGGCCCTACTTCAAGCTTGCGATGATTTGCAACAATCCGCCGACCATCAAAGACGCAGATAAGGCTACATGGAATCGAATCAGAGTTATTCCCTTTGAAAGCACATTCCTCCCTGAAAATGAATGTCCATTCGACATCGAAGAACAATGTGCGCTCAAACAATTTCCGATGGATAAGAATTTTTCTGATCGGATACCTAACATGATTCAAGCATTGGCGTGGTACTTAATACAAAGATACAAAACGATTAACAAACTGGAACAGATTGAACCAGACAAAGTAAAAATGGCCACCGATAACTATCAACGCGATAATGACATCTTCAAGCAGTTCGGCCAACAATGCGTGATCGAGAGCAACGGGTCTAAACTGACTCCGACCACTTTGTACACATATTTCAAGGAATGGATCAGAGAAGAGTGTCCTAATCACACTATTCCGAATAGAGCAGTCGTCACACAACACTTCACAAAGATATGGGGCAGTCTAGAAAAAGGAAAGCATTGGGTCAATAAGATGTGCAAACTTCCATGTGAAGAAGATGATGAAGAGTAAACAATCAAAAAATGTAACGATCCCTAAGATCGCCGAAACATTCATATTCCGCGGAATATGAATGAAAATTAAGCAACAGCCGCGTACCACTTCGTGGCGCCGATCGAAGTTCTAGTCGTGCGCTTCGCACAACTCCCAAAAGAGACACATGCAATTATGAGATAGTCTTACATTAAGATAGTCTTTTCACTATTTTATGAGTCTTCAGACTTGGCAACTTTAAAATAGCTTGTAACGATATTTCATCTTTATCATCTTCAATAAGACCTTCATGTACAGAAAAAAGTTTCAAATTCTTTAGCTTTTAGTCTATTCTTAAAATGCAACGACTATTATTATTTCTATGCTTAACTTCAAGCATGTACTCTCTTTCGCTAACACCAACCCAACAAGAGAGTTTGGACAATCTTTCATGGTTATATGCACAGTTTTCTTTGACGTTTGACAAGAATGAGCTTCCTTTGATCGATTATTTCAAAACTTCAAGGAATGGATCAGAGAAGAGTGAAAATTAAGTCTTGAGAAAAAATTGAAAAAGACGATGTCAAATAATAAAAATAAAAAATGACCGATATTATTTCAAAGTGTAAAATATCAGAGCTAAAAAAAATAGCCGTTTATCTCGAAACGTTCCAAAGTTACGTGTACACATCACCCGATGTGCAAACAAAAAATGCTTGGGTGAAGACTATCGATAATATGTTAAAGCAAAAAAGCGTCGAAAAGTCGTCAGAGTATATTGCGCAAATAAAAATCATCGTCAGTTGGCTTTCTGAACATTCCATTATGTTTAAACGCCCCATGAAAAAATTTTTCAAGAATAAATGTAAAGAGTCATTTCTGCATAATATCGAGCTCAATTTACCAACAATACGATTGATTAGCATATATACGCTCAAATATTTAGACTTTCCCCGTGAATACATGTATTTCCCAGAGTTTTGGATTAATTTTAATAGCCATCCAATAACTTACTCAAATTTGAAAAGAGGAAATAACTTCGATTCTTTATCGATTGAAAAAATTGCTATCTTACTCCAGACAACAGAGTCTGAAGTTTTACAATTGAAAGCTGACTCATTTATTGAAGAGAATCAGCGATTGAAGAATCGAATTACTTTAATACAAGAAATGTTTTTTGACGAGTGTTACAAAAATTACGAATTACAGAAACTTCTAGACTTAGCAATATCGATGCCCAATAAAAATTGTGGTACTATATTAGACGAGGAAGCGACCGAAAGTAGTAAAGCATTAGAGTGTAAAATTTGCTTAATCAATAAAATATCTATTGTTTTAACTACTTGTGGTCATTCAACGTGTTATCAATGCTCACTTCAAATAAACAACAAATGCGCGATCTGTCGTACTCCTTTTACTAATAACAATAAACTTCATCTTCACATTAGCTAAACTCGGACCCAAAGCAAAATTTATATCATTTGATATAAATCGCTAAAACACTGGAATTGTCCCACTGTTCACAAACCCACCTCTGCTCGGTTTATCTACTAGTCTTTCAAAATTTACCGATTCTCTGTATGGGTTATACCCCGATAACGAGGGTGCTGCAAAATTAGTCATTGCTGACGCATTAGGATGATTTAAATTCAATTGAACATTATTATTCATTGTGATCGGCGACTCTTTGATCATATTTGGATTCGTTGTTCTGGATATGAAAGCTCGTGTTGGTGTCAGTCTTTCAAAATTTACCGATTCTCTGCGTGAGTTATACCCCGATAACGAGGGTGCTGCCAAATTAGTCATTGCTGAAGCATTAGGATGATTTAAATTCAATTGAACATTATTCATTGTGATCGGCGACTCTTTGATCATATTTGGATTCGTTGTTCTGGATATGAAAGCTCGTGTTGGTGTCAAAACATGGTTATCGATGATTGGTATTTCTTTAATCATGTGAGGGTTGGTCCAACCAGATGTGTATTCTCGTGTAGGAGCGAGCAGTATTGGAGTTTGCGTTTGTTTACGAGTGTAGTCTATGTTGTTTTGTGAGCATGATGCGTTCGCTGTGATCTCGCCCGGAACGAGAGGATCTCGAATAAGAGTTGGGATTTTATCGGGTGCGTTAATATTCGGCTCTGCTGCTATTGTTCTTCCAGTGATACACGCTGTTTTGAGTAGCTCTTGCTTGACTTCTTTTGTATCTTCGGCTGTTCCGCAATTTTTGATACGCATAGTAAAGATCGGGCTGTACGGCTGTGTGCTGACATTTGTCCAAACACGAGGCAGTCGAGATAATGGGAGTAAGTCTTCTTGTCGCCAAATAGGAGGTCTAAACGCGCCATCTCGTACGACTCGGTAAGGAAGGAAAGACTCTCCACTGTGAATAGCTCCACCTAATTGGTTTTGACCAGCCTCTCCGTAGCTAACAGAAACCATGGGGTTTTGTCCACGAGCGTAGTAATTAATTGCTTCACATGATCGATCGTTACTTTCATCGATCATGGAATTTAAAAAAGATGTTTCTCCAACTTTGTCTATTTTACGTGTATGTACAGATTGATATGGTGCTTTTATGATATTTGAGTCTGTGTACCATGAGTTAACGGCAGGAAGTGTGACCTTGCCGTAATTGACGATACCTGAGTAACTGAGTGCCATTTTGTTTAAAAAGAATATAATTTCTCCTATTTTTTAAATGATTTAACAAGTTGAGGTGTAATATAAAATGAGTGAAATTAAAGAGTTATTAGATAAAATGCTTTACAACGAAATTCAGCAAATAGCGACAAAACTAGGTACTGTTTTCTCGTATACCTTTGATACATTTAAAATGGCCACAACTGTAATGGAAAATTGGTCAAAAACAGGAAAAGTCAGCGTTGAAAACATTCCAGAAAATGTGATTAAATGTTCACAGATGACAAGCGTTTTAATGTTATATCGCGATAACCAATGATTGCTTTAAAGATTCAAAAGTATAATAAAATGAATACATTAAGAGTACCAACAGAAATTTGGTTAAATATCTTCAACTTTTTAGATGATGATCAACTCTGGGCAATAATGAATTCGTGTGTACATTTCGCGCGCATTATATCTTCTTCTCATAAAATACTTCGTCGATTCCGAAGAAATATACCGACACAAAAAGAACAATTCAGTTTAAAATTTATACCGTTCAAAAATGTACGCTTAAGTGTCAGCAATTTACAAAGTTTACATTTATTATTGGATTTTAAGTTTATTGAATCGCTAGAAGTTGAAAATTTAAGATCGTCATCTCAAGATATAATATCGCTTTTAAATAATTGTTCACTCTTAAAAACCATAAAGTTCAAAAATTGTAATACATTAAATTGTGGTAAAATCCAAATAAACTCGATTATGTCAAGCAATTTGGAAAATTTAGCATTTGAAAAATGTAACAAAGAGTATTTTGGTTTGTTTAAACATCTTTCGTCTATTGTAAAAGTTGCTGTTTATAATTACGATTGGACATGGAACGGATTTTCACATGAAGACTTCAACGATCTATGTATAACTTTGCCATCATTGACTACAATTGAACTAAAGGGGATTGGGACAGGGAGTTATTTTGATGGAGATCAATTCAATTATCAAATAAAAAAACTTTATTCAACTCTTATTACTTTTAACTGGTATGTGGGATTAAGTGAAGCTCATCCACGTATCAATTTTTTAACATCAATGAAAAGTTGTTTGAAAGAGTTAAAGATTGACGAGCTTCCTTATGACTTTGATGGAGGGTCGGTGCTCAGGTATATAATAGAAGAGATGAATCTTGAGAGTTTTTATTTGAGAAGCAGTGCTTTGATTTTGGATAGTTGCAAGCAATCTGTTTCAAATTTTTCAGCTTGTGAGATTCAAATAAAGAGTCTTTACGAAATGTTCCGACAATTTCCAACTATAAATGAATTGAGTCTAATTTTATGCAAAACAGATATTTGTAGCAGCAGTGTTGAGAGAGTGTTTATGAATTCTCCAAACTTGACTTCAGTAAATACGTTGAATGTTAATGATAAGAGTCACTATAGGCGTATATTAGGAGTATTTTTAATATTTTTTCAGAAATTTCCTAATTTGCGAATATTAAATATTCAAACAATTGATAGAAATATAAATGTTTTACTTGAGGTATTTCTTCCATACATGCCTTTATTGGAAGAAATAAACTTAAATTTGAAGATACATAATCTCGAAAATACTCGAAATATAATCTCGAGTATTATTCCTAACGCGCGGATATCCCTAAATCATCTATAATTTATATCCACCGGATATAAATAACTGAACGCCTCATGATGCAGAGCATCGATGCTTCGCATCTTGGCATTTACGGGAGTTGACCATTCAGATAGATAATTATGCTTAGAACGTAATATGTATAAAGATATTTCGATTGATATAAAATATGAGTGTATATCCTTTCTTCATTAATTGTACTAAATACTATAACGATCAACCGCGAAAACAAAAGCTATTAAATAAGCTGGCTATAGGCGAGGGAGGTTTTTTATTTTTCAAGCGTCAAGATTTAAACGTTCTGATAATATCAGACAAAGAGTTTATAATCCCCAATAAGTATTCAGACAGCGCTAGACTTGAACTCGAATCTTTATTATGGAAAGACAATGATTTTACAAAAATGCGCGATTGCATTCAGAAATCGCGCTTATCCTGGAGTAACATCAAAAAAAAAGAGAAATTGTATTTGATGTATAAATATGTGTCGACGTTGAAATTATCAACACAATCTAAGATGTTTCTAAGCGGATTGATCACGATAGCATTGCTTCTGAAGATAATCAAATCTGAAGACGTGGTGTATGAAAATTACGAGATCACTCGAATAAACGAGTCTTTTTTTAACATTGATACTTACACTAATATACAATTCTCGTTTGACTACCATTCTGTAGTCAATAAACATCAAACTGTTAGTGATGATTGAACAGTACCATTTTCGTTTCAAGAATTACACGGGTTTCATCTACACTCATATCTTCTACTTCATACAGTTGTTGTATTTTTTTTGATTTTCGAAGAGGAATTTTTGACGGAGGAATGTTTGAGTAAATTTTAGGCCCGTTTTTGTTTATATCTTCTTTTTCAAATTCTACACGCAACATTGAAGGTTTGTTCTCATTTTCAGATATAAGTTTACTATCATGATTCACAGGCCCGTCGATTTCTATTTTGTCATTCTTCTGGATTCTAAATGTGCCTATGTATTGTCCGTTTACAAACACTTTAGCATTAGCACGACAGCGCCAATCATTGTTGGTTAAAATTATTTTATATTCCGTTCCATTGTCGATATAAAAACTAGAATAAGTTCTGTTAAAAGGGATTAGTCTATTAGTCTTACTATCGATCAAATCTACAGCATAATTATCTTTTGATACCATTTATAATGATTATTACATTCTTTTAAATCTTTTTATTCATATCTTTTCAAGATATGAATCATGAGGCGGATGACAAACGCGTCGATTTAGGATGACAAGTCATGATTATGCTGCAAAATTGTCAATGTTATATTTGATATTATTCAATTTACACTTTTCAATATCTTCAGCTGTTAACTTTCCTACTTTCCCATCTTCATATATAGTTCCGCATACTATATATTCGCCATACTCATCTTTTTCACAGACAAGATCATCGTATGCAATAGCTCTTCCATATTCGTCGAACTTTACATCATGAACTTCTGGTTCAACTGAGATTTTAACTTTTGCTTCTTTCTTCTTTCCCTTTTGCTTTTTTTCTGCAACTTTGCCTTCATCAACAGGGCCATTCCCATGTTCTATTTCATATTTTTCTAATGGTTCTTTTAAAGCTGCTTTGTTGCCAGATGTTATCAACCCTCTTTCTCTATTATACGTAATCAAATTAGCTACTGTAAAATTAGCTATATCGGAGAATTTTATCTCAGACTGCTCATTTCTCGGTAATTCATTTTTTCCTGATGGTTTACGTTTTGGTTTAGACTTTTCAACTTTCAGATCCTCTGTTTTTTTTGGCGTTTTTGATCTTGATCTGGGTTTTTGATTTGAAGATGTCGGAAGTTGAACAGGAATTTCATCATTAATTACAAAATATTCAGTGAAAAACTCAGACAATTTTTCACAATCAACTCCAAACTTATCTGAAACGGCTTCGAAAAAGCCATTGTTAAGTTCTTCACCGATAATTCTCATCATATTATTTGCCGACATTTTTAATTAACTGTTTATTTTGTTAAATAGTTTTGTAAATCAAAAAATCAACTTTTTATGATTACCATGAAAATAAATTATAAATTAAAGAATCTCTATATTTTTGAATATCTGTTATTAAATTACCATCATCTCCTATTATCGGGCGTAGATTTGTTGTTTTGAGAATTTCATCTATTTTTTTTCTATCACCCACTTCTTGAAAACGTTGCATATCACCCACTGGAGAACGATTTATCTTGTACGGCCAAAACATATCTATTACAAATTTTTTTTGAGTTTCTGTTTGAGGTGATCCTTTAGATATCCAATAATTATTCATATGAGGCCTTCTTGCATGGACAGATCGCGTTAAATGACATTGATTTGTCATATATAACGATTGTGATACTTTCATATTATACTTGTAACAAAATATACAAGCCACTAATACTCCCGATCTTCCATGTCCACCTTTACAATGAATATATATTTTTTTACCACTATTAATCATTTTGACTAGATAAATGATCAATGAACAAAACTGAGGAATTTTTTTTGACTCAGGTACACTATTATCAGATATCTCAAAATGGATCAATTTCTTGCTTGTAATGTACGGTTCAATTTTTTTTTCACCTTGTTTAGTTAAATTAACAATTATATCCACACCCCACTCTTCTAATTCTTCTATTTGAATCTGCGTGGGATATGAACCGAATAAACATTGATCTGTTATGAAAAATGCAGACGTTTTTCTAAATGACATTTTACTTTTTTATTGTCTTGAATCGTCATAATTCATATTTTGCCCGTAAAATTTGAAATTTTTCTTAAAAAGTTAATTTTATATTAAAAATGAATATTGAACATACAAAATTACCCGATCTTAAAGAGATTGCGCGCAAATACAAAATTAAAGGCTTTTCTAAACTTAAAAAAAAAGAACTACAAAATGTACTTATAAATTTCTTCAAAACTCGACCTCCTAGCAGATCTGGCAGCCCTAGACCTCCTAGCAGATCTGGCAGCCCTAGACCTCCTAGCAGATCTGGCAGCCCTAGACCTCCTGACATAACATTAGATTATTTAACAAATCAAACATTAATAAATTTGAAAGAAATAGCGCGAAAACATAACATTAAAAAGTATTCAAAATTTAACAAAAAAGAACTTGTCAACTATATATATATAAATTTACATCCTAGAAGCAGAAGCAGAAGCAGAAGCAGAAGCAGAAGCAGAAGCAGAATGAGTCTTGAATATTTAAATAAACAAAAAATGCAAGATCTTAGAGATATAGCACGTAAATATAAGATTAAAAATTTTTCTAAATTTAGAAAACCAGATCTAATAAACTACATATATGATAATATTCACAAACAAGATTCTAAATACAAAACACCAGATATCAAGCCTGATGAGAAGCGATTGCCAGATATCGAGCCTGATGAGGGATTGCCAGATATCGAGCCTGACGAGGGATTACCAGATATCGAGCCTGACGAGGGATTGCCAGATATCGAGCCTGATGACAAAGATATATATTTATTAGAAAAATCAAGTTCCAAAAAAAAAAGTTGTGAACCGAATGCATATGAATGTAGAATTAGACAAGTCCCACTAAAAAGGCAATTATCAATAGAAAATTTGTTAGAAGAAATACAGGAGAATACCGTCCCATTGCAGAACATAAACTTGGTAAAACAGCGACTATTTAAATGTTTAGGACTTATTAATTGATTTAAAGACATGGTTTTTGTGTTAAAATTGTGATGTATGTATTGGTAAATCCGTATGATGGGTATGACGCTAAATTGGAATCAGTTGTAAGAAAGTTTGGCGGGGTGTTAAAAAAGCCTAAATGTGTAAAAAAAAAAGGGAATGTTTGTAATATATTGTCAGTATCTCTTATGACAGCTGAAAGAATTCAGAATATCTTGACTGAGATGATTAAGTCTAGAAGAGATATAAAAGAAATCGTTATAGTAGCTATAAATGAAGATGATCATAAAAAATTAGTAGATATGAGCATTGAAAATCAGTGGGGAAAAATTAAAGAAGGTACGAACGTTAAAATTGCATGTGAAAAAGAATAAAGTAGCGATATAATTTCATGAAGTTACTTCATGAAATATCTAGTAATATTTTAGTAGAGTCAAAGTTATCTTAGTCCAAAAATTGAACGATATATTTGTAATATTTAACAATTGTATTCAATACTTTAAGTTTCTCTTTGTTAGTTTGCCCTGATAAAGGGATGTTATTGTTAGAGTATAATTCTTCAATTTTGTACGATAATGCATCATTAGTAATATTGAAATATGAAATAAAAAGATCAAAAAATAATACTTCTGTCTCAAATAACACTTGATTATTTTGAACCCATGTACATGGTAATGACGGAATATACAAATCACATTCTTCGCAAAAGACATGTGAAGTTTTTATAACATGTGATACTTTAGGGTTATATTTTTTTATATATGGTAAAAGAGGTTCAAAGAAATGTGTTTCAATGTTTTCCATGTTAATTTTAAGTTTCAAAGCTGCAATTACATCTATTAATTTTTCGAAGCTGGTGACATAATTTGTGAGGAAAGTCGTATAACTGTCAATGTTATAAGTGTCTTCATTGTCAAATGCTAAACTTTTCAAATACTCAATCAAGCACATATTTTGTAATATATAATAATATATACTCGTGAGGTCAAAAGTGCATGTACAAAAAGTAAACTACAAAAAATGATGTAACAACCACTCCTACGACTATAATGATATTTTTTTTTTGTTTAAAAAATGATTTTTTTTCAGACGGCTCTTCTGTTAGTGGTTCTGAATCACGAAAATTAGATTTGGAGTTAAAATCACATGTTATATCATTTTTAACATCGTCAAAAGAAATATTCTCAGTTTTGCCGAATTGAAATAAGATGTCGCACATTTTATCCGGACATGTTGGATTTTGCAAATGTGAAGGTACTAAATAATTTGATTTATTAGAACACGGAATATACCAACACCCATCATTTATACCTTTTGCTCCTTTCATCGAAATATAAGATTGTTTATTGAATCTATTTACACATTTACAGTCATCTGTATCATTCCTGAGACAATAATTTTGAATAGTCGCGTCTTTTATTGAAGCAGGCTGTTTTTCAAACCATGATCGGCATAAATCTCCTCCTTCTCCTATAGACATCAGTCTACTGCAACTATTCAAATGTTCTGGACAAGTATTGACTTTCTGCGTACAATAACGAGCTTCCACGTCATTATTTACCCCAAATTTTTCATTGAATGCATTTAATTGGGATCGTGTGTTTATTTTATCAAGATTATAAACACACTTCAACATAGGAGCTTTTTTATCCCATCCATATTCTACTAGCGGATCTTCTTTAGAAGAGCTTAATCCAATAAAACATTCATTTTTATCAGGATGTGCACATACTGGTTGATTTCTACAAAGTCCACCGCAACATTTTTCGTCTGGATCATTAGGAATTTTCCAGTCTTGAATACCATTAGATGGTAAACATTTATGTTCTGTAGAAAATATGGAGCAATGTAAACATCGACACGAATCTGCACCTGGTTGATATTTTAATCTTTTACTAGTTTGGTTAATTCTAGCGATAACTTGTTCTGTCATTTTTTTAATTAATTTTAATCTTTTTAGCTTTCTTTTGAATTTGTGATATTTTTCGTTTTGCTTGACAAACGTTTTTTATTGCCGATGTAGCGGTGTAATTATGATCGTTTAACGAATTAAGCTCGTTTAACAATTCGTTTAACGATTTGTTTAACGAATTGTTAAACGAATTGTTTAGGTTGTTGTTTGATAAATTATTCGATAATTTTTCAAACAATTCGTTAAACAATTTATTAAACAATTCGTTAAACAATTTTTCAAAAAGCTCGTTTAACAATTTTTCAAAAAGCTCGTTTAACAATTTTTCAAACAGCTCGTTATCATTGCTGAGTGTCAACAAATCTTTAATTTTATCTAGCATAATTTTTTCTTCTATGTTCGAAAATTCTGTTTCATCACTATCGATGTCATTGAATTCTCTGGGTATCGATAAATCTTCAAATGTTTGAATTCCTTCAAAATATATATTTGAAAAGTAATTATCTTCATCTGTCATTTTAAATTACACAGATGTATTTAAGCCATTTCAATCGCTAAAAAATTAGTTAAACATTGCACAATATATTTTTGATCTGTAAACAATAAATCAGGATAACTTGGTAACATGACTCCATGATCTGATATTGGTTCATGATCAAGAGTGATAAGTTCTAAATGTTTATGACATCGTATGTCATAAAACAAAGGCCTGACTTCAATGTTTCTGTTTTCCATGTATTTTTCAAATTTCGGATAATTTAATTTGTCTACGGTTATACAATACATCCAGTTCGCAGACTCGGTATTGTTCTCAGTTCCAATTTTTGACAACTTCCCTGAATTGAGTAAATTTTCGAGTAAAAAATCGTAATTCTCAAATACGATTTTTTTCCGTTTCAAAATCGACGCGTAATCCAACAATTGATCGTATAGAAACCCTGCTTCTATATTTGTCATTCTATAATTGTATGCCAATTGATCGTGAATAAATCTTTCTTTAGTCATTCCATGACTATAAGATTTTTTAACGTAATTATACACTGCGGCGTCGTTCGTTAAAAACGCCCCTCCTTCTCCTGTTGTTATTGTTTTGTTAGCATAAAACGAGATTGATGAGCATAATACGCCTTTAAATGTCCCTGTATAGATTTGATCTCCGCTGGCATGGTCGTGATATTTACCAAAAAGTCCTTCGCAATTGTCTTCAATAAATACTAAGTCAGGCCGTAATTGTTTCAATCTGGGAACATTCACAACGTTTCCCAGATTATGAACAACGAATACACAGCTATCAGGCGTCAAAGATTTTATGTACTCTTCATCAGTATTTATGTTCAGAGTGGCGTCATTTGTTTTCATTACTTCAATTTGATCTGGAGAGAATTCCATCAATACACAGTTCCAGACAGCTACAAAAACATTATTTGGAACATATATTTTTTTAATATTTGGATATCTATATTTTAAACTAATCAATAAACAGTGAGTTGCAGAAGTTCCATTGTTCATTAATATACAATATTTAACACCTAGTATATTTGATAACAATTTTTCAGCTTTTTCAATGTTTTCGCCATAATTACTAATCCAATTTTCATTTATTGCTTTTATAGCAGATTTTGTATATTTTTGAATTGAAGGAATATATATTGGAATCATTTTAATATATTTAAAAAAAATTGAATATAACGTATTAAAAAGTATTAAATTAAAGTAAATGATAACTTACAACGTATTAAATGAACCGCATTCTAAACGCCTGACTTTATTTCATTACATTCTAATACTCACTGTCATATCAGCTTTCATAGGAATCGTATTTCTCATGAATGAAAAAAACACAGCAATGATGCAAAACGAACTCCCACCTACAACTTCCACTTCACCTCAAACTGAAACTGAAACTGAAATAGCTTCTACTTCAACAACTACGACTACTGAAAAAATTGATATTGTAAATGTCAATGGAGAAAGTATCGTTTTTAACGGAGAAGGTGATGTTAAAATTAACGGTGGTCATATATCAGTCAAAGATGGCACTATAACAATAGAAGGAATGCATGGTTAATATATTAATAAATGGAAGATCAAAAATTTATAACCAAAGCGCCTTTGGCGCCGGCGCGCGAAGCGCGCCTCCATCGGTTATAAATTTCCATAAAATATATTTTAGTATAAAAACAATGAATACTTACAAAATTTTAGTCACTGGGGGAAACGGCTTATTAGGTAGCGCTCTAAAATACGAGACCAAAAACACCGCCGCGGAATGGATATTCGTAAATTCCACAGATGTGAATTTATTAAATATGTCAGAAGTTCAAACTATTTTTTCTGAAAACAATCCAACTCACGTTGTCCATTTAGCAGGAATTGTTGGAGGGTTAATATTCAATATGGAAAATAATTTAGACTTATTTAGACTTAATCATCAAATTAATGATAATGTTTTAAAAGCGGCCGCTGAGTCAAAAAGCGTAAAAAAAGTTATTAGTTGTCTATCAACCTGTATATTTCCATCTGAAGATATAAATTATCCTATTAACGAGAAATCACTACACAAAGGACTTCCTCACGATTCAAACATTGGCTATTCATATTCTAAGAGAATAATTGATGTTCTGAACAGATGCTATATGAAGAAGTACCCAGATAAACTATTCACGTCGATAATTCCGTGTAATATATTTGGCCCACATGATAATTTTAATATTCACGAAGGTCATTTCATTCCGGCATTCATGCACAAGGCCCATTTAGCCAAACAAAATAAAGATCAAGAAATTACTATTCTCGGCTCAGGTACACCACTTAGACAGTTTATATTTTCACATGATGTCGCAAGAATAATTACGTGGCTTGTAGAAAACTACGAAGAAAAAGAACCATTGATAATAGCACCAAATAAAGAACATTCTATCTCTGACGCCGTTAATATTATTCTCAAAACTCTTCGATTCAAACCAATACTCAAATTTTCGTATACGTCCTCAGATCTAGACGGACAAATTCTCAAGACGGCTGATAATTCAAAATTGATGAAATATTTGGATGATATTCCAGACTTTTCCTTCACATCATTCGAAGACGCATTATACATCACTTACAAATGGTTTCAGCTCAATTACGACAAATGCAGAAAAACTCCTTCAAAACGACTAACTTCACCTTCAAACCCGAATTTGCTAATCAAAATGCTATGTGGATGGTGTTCAAGCCAAACATTGATTGAACTGTGGGACAAACTAGGACATGGAAATAAGTCGTTCACGCGAGATGGCATTACTCTCACAATGGTAGACGATTCGTACAAAGACGACGATGTTGACCACATAGTTGTGGTCAACAACAGTTATCATAAACCATCAGTTGCCAATCTGAAGAAAACGATCTTTCTTAAAATGGAACCCACCTTCTTGGACGGCTTTTGGGAATACGTGCATAATAACCCGGAACTCTTAAAAGCACGGTTTACACATCTACCCAATTCATTCAATAACTACGAATGGCATTTGTCAAAAACTCTGACTCAATTACTCGACGAAGGTCCAGTTCCCAAACATTATGATAAAGAAATTTCTGCCATCCTCTCCAACAAATATACGGACTCTGGCCAGATCACGCGCATTAACTTTGCCTTACAAGCACAGCATCAACTACCTTGGCACTCTTATGGCGCGTATAAGCCGGAGTGGATCAATTACAAAGGCTCTTTACCTCATCACAAGAAAGACTACGGTTTGTTCCCATACAAGTATACATTCAACGTTGAGAACAACAAGTTACCGGGATACCACAGTGAAAAGATAATAGACGCGATCTTGGCCGAAACGCTCTGCTTCTATTCGGGTCATGAGGATATCCAGAAGCATATAGACCCACGGGCGTACGTGCTTCTCGACTTCGACAACGTAGAAGAGTCGATCGCTGTCATGAAAGAAGCTATAGAAACAGACCTGTGGTCTCAGCGCGTCAAGTTCATCAGACAAGCAAAGAAAAAGATCCTGGAAGAAACAAGCTTCTTCCCTCGGCTCCACCGAACCATCGTCAATTGAAGGTTTTAAAAGGATTTCATATCCGACCGGATAAGAAATCATCTGTCATTGTCCCATCGCTCATCGAGTACCAAAATCCAAAATCATCTAGTACTGTATAGATCTATCAAACTTCTTCGCCGCCTCTTTTGTCACTATCCATAAGCTCCTCTTGCCAAATTTGCATCCGTTCTGTGTCACAAAGTCCTCAAAGTCCTTTCTTGTCAGTTCAGTAGGGTTGAAAACTAAGAACTGTTCAAACAAATTCGTCACGTAACCCTTTTTGTCATCATCGCTCATCGAGTCAAAGTCAACCTTTTGAGTTAACACGATCTCTCCGTCTTTGATTCTTCGAAACTCAGCTCCGTTCAACAAAATGGGCTCAGGAACAGTAGGTGTCTTTTCAAGAGTCTCTTTGATCAAATTTTCGAACAATCTCCGGTGATGTTGGATCTCTTCGTCAAACCTATCAGCTAAGTACTCGATTAGCGGCTGTAAAGAGTCATAGTGAACGTTAAACATCTCAGCTTCAGATGCGTCTTTGTGGTCTCCTAGGATCTTAGAGATGCGTTGCTCCAAATGATGATAATCGGTAGTTTCGGTAATGAAGGCGAAGTA
>Ga0115028_10000018_pt1 | contig 22846 bp, 21 predicted proteins | sample Plant_0915_D1_FD_83894 | JGI IMG/M metagenome (GOLD analysis project Ga0115028, IMG submission 83894) | Wetland microbial communities from Old Woman Creek Reserve in Ohio, USA - Plant_0915_D1 | ecosystem: Environmental > Aquatic > Freshwater > Wetlands > Sediment ... | reverse complement strand
CGACCGCCATGACCCCGCGCGACTGCAGGCCTTCGATCACAGCGGCCCCCATGCGACCCGTGTGCTCGGGGTCCGGCCCGAACATCCGCCCGCCCATGATGCTCGCGAAGCCCTCAGGCGCAACGTCCACGACCGGCGCCAGGTTCATGTTGATCCCGACCCCGCAAAGCTCCCGGGCGCAGACGTGGGCGAACTCCGCGGCCTGTCGCGCATTCGTGATCGACGGGTTGCCGGGGAACTGGGTGAACGGCGGCCCCAGGCGCGCCACCGGTCCGCCTTCCTGGTCGATGGAGACGATCAGCGGCGGCTGGCCGCAGCGGCGGGGGGAGTCCTGGACTGCCCGGCAGAGCTCCGCCAGCTGGGCGGGCGATTCCACGTTGCGCTTAAACAGGATCAGCCCGCCGACCCGCAGACCGGATACCAGGTGTTCGAGTTCGGCGCTGAAGCGCGTGCCGTGAAAGCCGGCCATCAGGCGCTGTCCCGCCGAACGTTCCTCCGACCACTCGCAGGGGTTCGTGTGCATGACTCTTTTTCGGTGGATTCCGCAGAAATGTCAAACCGTGGGTAACGGCATGCAGCGGCCGGGCGAAGGGCCGACGGGATACCCTCAGTTGGACAGGCAGGTGGTCAGGGGGTAGGGGGACTGCGGGTGCTCCCCCGCAAAGTCGAGCGTGCGGGTCAGCAGCGCGTCCACCTCGCTTTTGGGCATGGGCCGGGAGAAAAGGTAGCCCTGGCCGAGCTCGCACTTCATGTCGAGCAGGAAAGCGTACTGCTCCGGCGTCTCGATGCCCTCGGCCACGACCGTCATGTCCAGCTTGTGGGCCAGCGAGATGATGGCCTCCACGATGTTGCGGTTGCTCTCCGGCTGCTCGTGGATCTTGGAAACGAAGCTGCGGTCCACCTTGATGGTGTCGATCGGCAAGCGCTGCAGGTAACTCAGCGACGAGTATCCCGTGCCGAAGTCGTCGATGACGATGCGGATGCCGAAGTCCCTCAGCCGCTGAGCGAGGCGCACCGTCTCCTCCGAGTCCTCCATGAGGGCGGTCTCCGTGATCTCCAGCTTGAGGCGGTCTGGCGGCAGCTCGCACATGTCGAGCACTTCCTTGAGGTCGTCGATCAGGGTGGGCAGCAGGAAGTGCCGGCTGGAGATGTTGACGCTGACCGTCAGCTCGAGGTGCCGGCCCATCCGGGTCTGCCACGCTTTCAGGTCGCGGCAGGCCCGTTCGACCGTGAGGCGGGTGATCGGAATGATCAGGCCCGTTTCCTCGGCGGTGGAGATGAACGCCCCGGGGTACACCATGCCCTGCTCGGGATGGGTCCAGCGGATCAGCGCTTCGAACCCGACGAGGGCGGCCGTGTCCAGACGGACGATCGGCTGGTAGTAGTTCTGGAACTGGTTTTTGTGCACAGCCTTGCGCAAGTCCGTCTCCTGCTGTAGCAGGTGCAGCGCCTTTTCGTGGAGCTTGCGATCGAACACCTTCACCTGCCCGCGACCGCTCTCCTTGGCGTGGTACATAGCGGCGTCCGCGTCGCGGATGACGGCATCGGGATGCTCGTAGTCCTGGGGCGCCAGCACGACCCCGAAGCTCGCCGGGGCGAAGACTTCCTTGCCCTGGATGTGGAAGGGCTTGCGCAGCGCCTGCTGCAGCCGTTCCGCGATGGCACCCGCGTACCCGGGCTCATCGATGTCCTCCAGCAGGATGACGAACTCGTCCCCGCCCAGGCGCGCCAAGACGTCGGTTTCGCGCAGCGACTCGCGCACACGGGCGGCGAAGGCGACCAGCAGATCGTCGCCCGCGGCGTGGCCCATGCTGTCGTTCACCAGCTTGAAGCGGTCGATGTCGAGGTAAATCACGGCGAAGTGGTAGCCGGTGCGGCGCTTGCACCGCTTGATCGCCATGGTCAGATGCTCGATGAAGAGCGCCCGGTTCGGGAGGTGAGTGAGGGTGTCGTGGAACGCCTGGAAATAGATCTGCCGCTCGGCCTCCTTCAGCTCGCTGATGTCGGTCAGGGAGGCCACACGCGTGCCGCTCTCGGGGATCTGGGCAATCGTGACGAGGATATCACGGTACTTGTTGAACCGGTCCACGAACTGGCAGCCGAGGTGTTCCGCGCCGCTCGACGAACGGTTCGGGACCGGCGCATCCTCGCCGAACAGCTTGCGCTGGCTCTTCTCGTCGATGAAATCCAGCCAGGATTTGCGGTTGATGATTTCCCGCAGGCGGTACCCGGACATGGCCACGAACTGCGAGTTCGCCAGCGAGATGCGCATGTCTTTTTCGATGATGATGGTGGCCGCCCCGGTGTTCTCGAAAATCGTGCGGTACTTCAGCTCCGAGCTGCGCAGCTCCTCGGTGCGCTCGCGCACCCGTTGCTCCAGGGTCTCGTTCATCTCCTGCAGGTCGTGCTTGGCGCTGTTGATCTTGTTCACGAGGAGCTGGGTGCAGCAACTGATGAGCAGGATGATCAGGACCGTGAGGACCAGGTTGAAGTGGCTGCCCTGGAGCGTCCGCTCGAAATAGAAATAGAACAGCGACGCTCCGATCCCGATGATCAGAAGCCCGGTTCTGTCGAGCAGCGTCGAGCGTTTGGCGGTGGTCACGCGTTCCTCGCGCAAGGGGAACCCGGATGCGTGTAACATCAGATATATCGGCCATGTGGGGGCAGGACTTGAGAGCCGAGTCGCAGGGGGGCGTATGGAAAGAAAAAGGACGGAGCGCGCGGCCCCGTCCTTCTATCTTCGGCTTCCCACGATGCCGTTAATTTTCGTGGGGGAATCTTCTCAAGCTTTTGTAGTTGGAAGCCCGCCGGAAAAGATGCACGCACACCCGAGAAGCCTCAGTTATCGCACAAGTATTTCAAATTTTGTGCCAGCGTCCGGCGACGGCGCGGGTTCCAATAAATTCGAATGATTATAGCGGCAAGGCGCCTCCGATGCCGGCTTTCGGTGCGGGCGAGCGTCAAAATTCCGATGGCGCGGGGATTTCATCCGGGTCGCGACAGGAAACTGCGGCGATCGACGAACGCGGCTCGGCTCGCATCCCACACCGCCTCGCTTTCGTGCACGTGTCTGACCCCTTCCCAGGGGCCGCAGGCCAGCACGGCCGTCTCCCCCAGGGTGAAGGGCCGGCCGCAGGCGGCGCACCCCTCCGGGCTCAGGAGGTTCAGTTTTTCGAGATCGACGAGGACCGTCAGTTTCTGACGCCGCGGGTCTTTCATACTCGCTCCATTGGGCGGCTGCTCAGGGGGCGGGCGCAGCCGCGGGCTGGTGGGAAGAAGGCGGCCGGTTCCGGGGGGCCGGCCCGTGGGGCGCAACCTGGAATCTCTGGACGGCGCGGTTGTGTTCCGCAAAGTGGGTCGAGAACTCGTGTGTCCCGTTGTTGCGCGAAACAAAGAACAGGTAATCGGACTGGGCCGGGTAGAGGGCGGCCCACAGGGAGTCCTTGCCCGGGTTGGCGATGGGCCCGGGCGGCAACCCTTTGATCATGTATGTGTTGTAGGGGGTCGGGGTTTCCAGGTGCCGCCGGGTCAGGTTGCCGTCGAAGTTCTTCACCCCGTAAATGACGGTCGGGTCGGTCTCCAGGCGCATGCCGCGCTTGAGCCGGTTGTGAAACACCGAGGCGATCAGCGGTCGTTCGGAGGGGGCCCCGGTTTCCTTCTCGATGATGGAGGCCAGCGTCACGGCCTGGTGGGCGCTCAGGCCCATCTCCGCGGCGCGGCGTTCCCATTCCGGGGTGAAGACCGCGCGGAAACGGCCCACCATGGCCGACAGGATGCCCTCGACCGTGACGGTTTTCGGGAAGAAGTAGGTCTCGGGGAACAGGTAGCCTTCCAGCGTTTCGGCGGCGATGCCGAGGGCCCGGGGCTGCGCGGGGTCCGTTGCGCGGGCGACCACGTCGGCGCCTGCGGCCAGCCCGGCCCGGTCGATCAACTCGGCGATCTGCGGGATCGTCAGCCCTTCGGGCACCGTCAGCCGGTGCAGGCGCACCAGACCCTTCTCCATGATCCCCAGGATATCGCGCGGGGTGAGCGCGGGGGTCAGGCTGTACTCGCCGGCCTTGAGTCGGCGATCGTAGCCTTCCCAGCGCGCCAGCAGGCGGAACTTCAGGGCGCTCTGCACCAGCCCGAGGCGTTCCAGCTCCCCGGCGGTCACCGCGAGCGGCTGGCCGGCCGGGATCGTCAGAACCGTCTCAGCGCCTCCGGTCCCGGCGGGCGCGGCCGCGAACCGACGCAGGTCCCAGGCCCCGATCGCCAGCACCAGCAGCGGGGTGAAGACCGCCCCGACCGCTATCCGTATCCACGTTCTGCGCATGCAACCCTTTCGGCCGCGCATCGGCTGCGCACGCAGCCGGCGTTTCAGGACAAGATAAGCGAACCCGTGCGGTGTTGTCAAAACCGAGGGGCTTTCCCTTGACTTGGACGACGAAAAAAGGATAACGTAATCACTCCCTCACCTGCATACGGGCATGAATTCTTTGACGAGGACGACTCAATGGCTAAACCCAAATTGAAGCAGCATCACATCAACCGGGACTGGTGCAAGGGGTGCGGGATCTGCGTGGAGCTCTGCCCCAAGAAGGTGCTCGAACTGGACGAGCAGGACAAGGTGGTCGCCGTGCGCCCCCAGGACTGCATCTGTTGCAAATTGTGCGAGCTGCGCTGCCCGGATTTCGCCATCGAAGTTGAAACTCAGGAGTAGGCCATGGGAAACACCATCCGGTTTTTGCAAGGCAACGAGGCCTGCGTCGAAGCGGCCCTTTACGCCGGGCTCGATTTTTTCGCCGGCTACCCGATCACCCCGTCGACCGAGATCGCCGAGCACCTGGCCGCGCGGCTGCCGAAGTGCGGCGGCAAGTTCATCCAGATGGAGGACGAGATCGCCTCGATGTGCGCCATCATCGGGGCGTCGCTCACCGGCCGCAAGGTCATGACCGCCACGAGCGGCCCGGGGTTCTCCCTGATGCAGGAGGCCCTCGGGTATGCCGTCATGACCGAAATCCCCTGCGTCATCGTCAACGTGCAGCGGGGCGGACCGTCCACCGGGATCCCCACCCACGTGAGCCAGGGGGACATCAACCAGGCGCGCTGGGGCACCCACGGGGACCACGCCATCATCGCGCTGACCGCCTCCAACCACCAGGACGTCTTCGCGATCACGGTGGAGGCGTTCAACATGTCCGAAACCTACCGCACGCCGGTCGTCCTGCTGTTCGACGAGGTGGTGGCCCACATGCGGGAAAAACTGGTCATGCCCGAGCCCGGAGAGATCCACCTGGTCGAGCGTCTGAAGACCTCGGTCAAGGAAGGCGTGGACTACCACCCCTACCTGCCGCGCGAAGACGGCCGGCTGCCGATGTCCGATTTCGGCGGGGTCCACCGCTACAACGTCACCGGCCTCGTGCACGACATGTGGGGCTTCCCCTCCACCGAGCCGAGCGTGGTGCACGGGTTGCTGCGGCACCTGGTGGACAAGATCGAGAACCGCGCCAACGAGCTCGCGCGGTACAAGGAGTTCTTCCTGGAGGATGCGGAGATCGTCCTGATCTCCTACGGGTCCTCGGCCCGTTCGGCGCTGCACGTGGTCCAGGAGCGCCGCAACCGCGGGGAGCGCCTCGGCCTGCTGGAACTGCAGACGCTCTGGCCGTTCCCGCGCGACATCGTGCGCACCCGCTGCGCCGGGGCGCAGGCGGTCGTGGTGGTCGAAATGAACATGGGCCAGCTGATGCAGTCGGTCAAGCTGGCCGTGCCCCACCCCGAGCGGGTCTTTCTGGCCAACCGCATCGACAGTGTCTTCATCACGCCTGCGGACATCATCAACATTCTGCGCATCATCCAAGGCAAAGGGGTCTGACCATGGCCGTCAAGGACTATATTCGTGAACGGTTTTTCCCGCACCTGTGGTGTCCCGGCTGCGGGCACGGCGAGGTGCTGGGCGGACTCGTCCGGGCCATCGAAAACCTGGGCCTGACCAAGAACGACATCGTCATGGTCTCCGGCATCGGGTGCTCTTCCCGCATCACCGGCTACGTGGATTTCCACACGATGCACACCATCCACGGCCGGGCGCTGGCCTTCGCCACCGGCGTCAAGCTCGCGCGGCCGGAGCTGAAGCTGGTCGTCCCCATGGGGGACGGCGACGCCCTCGCGATCGGCGGCAACCACTTCATCCACGCCGCGCGGCGCAACGTGGACATGACCGCCATCGTCATGAACAACCGCATCTACGGCATGACCGGCGGGCAGTTCTCGCCGCTGTCGGGGTCGGACATCAGCGCCACGACCGCTCCCTACCGGACCATCGACCGGAGCTTCGACGTGGTCGACCTGGCCCGGGCCGCCGGAGCCACCTTCGTGGCGCGCAGCACGAGCTACCACTCCCAGCAAATGACCGAGATCATCGAGAAAGCCATCACCCACAAGGGCTTCTCGGTGGTGGAGGTCCTGACGCAGTGCCCGACCTATTTCGGGCGCAAGAACAAAATCGGCGACGCGCCGGAGATGATCAAGTGGTTCAAGGACCACACGACGGTCATCGGGTCGAAAGCCAAGCAGGATAACCCGGAGCTGATCGAGCGGGGGATCTTTGTGCAGGTGGACGGGCCGGAGTACTGCGAGGAATATCAGAAGATCGTGGACCGGGCGATGGGGGGGCGCAAGTGATGGAACGCTGCAGACTGGTCTTTTCCGGATCGGGAGGGCAGGGGGTGATCACGGCCGCCATCATCCTGGCGGAGGCGGCGGTCATGTGGGAAGGTCTCAACGCGGTTCAATCCCAGTCCTACGGCGCGGAGGCGCGCGGGGGGGCGACGCGGTCGGACGTCATCATTGCAGACCAGGCCATTCACTACCCCAAGGTCCTCCAGCCCAACCTCCTGGTCTGCCTGACGCAGGAGGCCTATGCCAAGTTCTCGTCGATCATCCGGCCGGGCGGTCTCCTCATCACCGACAGCCGCTACGTCAAGATCCAGCGCAAGGTGGACGCCCAGCAGCGGGAGCTGCCGATCTACCGCACCGTCATGGAGCAGATCGGGCGACCGATCGTCTTCAACATCTGCATGCTGGGGTGCCTGATCGCGATCACGGACCTCGTCAAGCCCGAGTCCATCATGAAGGTGCTGCAGACCCGCGTTCCGCGTGATTTCCTGGAGATGAACCAGAAGGCGCTGCAGATCGGCATGGAGCTGGCTGCAAAACCGGCGGGGTAAGCCCCGCCCACGCACTCCCAAACGCAACGCCCCCGGGGCAACGAGCCATGCCCGCCCCGGGGGCGTCCTGTTTTCGCGGCAGGCCATCCGCTTCCCCGGCACGTGGCCCGAGACCCCGCCTTCCCGAACCTGTCGGCCCATGCGCCCCCCCGGCCATCCTGCGCCCGGGGGGGATGCGCGAGAAACGCGAAGGAGGGTGCGTGCGGCCGACGGGACCGACGGGCTGCCGGCGTTCAGCGCATCGCGCGCAGATACCAGGAGAAGGTTTCCGGGCCGATGAAGAGGTAGGCGATCGCGCCGATCGCGAGGAAGGGGCCGAACGGGACCGCGAGCTTCATGTCTCCCCGCTGGCGCAGCATCAGGGCGACCCCCACCAGGGTCCCGGTAAGCGAGGCGACGAAGATCGTGAAGAGCACCCCCTTCCACCCCACGAAGGCGCCGATCATGGCCAGCAGCTTGATGTCCCCCCCGCCCATGCCCTCGCGGCGCGTGAGCATCTCGTACCCCCAGGCGACCAGGAAAAGGCTGCCGCCGCCGGCCAGGATTCCGATTACGGACTCGAGCGGGGTCTTGACGGGCAGGGCGCTCAAGACCATCTGCGGCGGGGCGATCAGCAGCCAGGGCACGAAGCTGGCCGCCAGCCCGACCCCGATCCCGGGCAGGCTGATGACGTCGGGGATGATGCGGTGGTCGATGTCGATGAAGGTGATCACCAGGAAGGCCGCGATGAGGGCGAACATGAGCAGCCCCTCCCACCCCGGGCCGAACCGGGTGACGGCCATGGCGGCAAACCCCCCGCTCAGGAGCTCCACGAGCGGGTAGCGCGGGGAGATGCGGGTGCCGCAGTCACGGCAGCGCCCGCGCAGCAGCAGGTAGCTCAGGACGGGGATGTTGTCGTAGGCCCGGATGAGGTGGCCGCACCCGGGACAGCTGGAACGGGGGTGCACGATCGACTGCCCGGCCGGCAGGCGGTGAATGCACACGTTGAGAAAGCTCCCGATGACCAGCCCGAACGCAAACGCCGCCCACGTCATGTCGTCTCCCGTTTGCCTTGACCTCGAGGGCGATTTGGCCTAAACGGCCCCAGCCCCCGGGATGGATGGATGTTGTCAAACCCGCCGGGTGAGTTATCATTATACGTCGACTCGGGGGGTTTGCCTACCGAAATTGCACCGCACCCGACCCGAGGGCGGCACCGTCATATCAGACAGGAGAACCAATGGCAGAGGCCGATCGCGACGATCTGATCAGCATCATCGAAGAGGACGACAAGACCACCGAGATCCCCACAACGCTCCCGCTGCTGCCGGTGAGGGACGTGGTGATCTTCACCGACATGCTCCTGCCGCTTTTCGTCGGGCGCGAGAAATCGGTGCGGGCGGTCGAGGAGGCGGTCGCCGGCGATGGCTTCGTCTTCATGTGCACGCAGAAGGACCCCGACGTCGAAAACCCGGGCGCGGACGACATCTACCGCACCGGGACCGTCGGGCGCGTCCTGCGCATGCTGAAGCTGCCGGACGGGCGCGTCAAGGTCCTCGTGCAGGGGGTCGCCAAGGGCAACATCTCCCGGTTCGTGCGCAAGCGGGCGCCGTTCCGCGTGCAGGTGGACCTGCTGCCGGAGCCGGCGATCGAGAAGGTCACCCTCGAGGTCGAAGCGCTGATGCGCAACGTCCGCGAGCAGTCCGAGAAGATTCTGGGGTTGCGGGGCGAGCTCAGCTCGGACATCACCTCCATCCTGCAGAACGTCGACGACCCCGGAAAGCTGGCCGACCTCGTGGCGTCCAACCTGCGGCTGAAGATCGAAGAATCCCAGCAGTTGCTCGAAGTCCTGGAGCCCGTGGGACGGCTCAAGAAGGTCAACGACATGCTCTCGCACGAGCTGGAGCTCTCGGCCATGCAGGCCAAGATCCAGTCGGAAGTCAAGGACGAGATTTCCAAGAGCCAGCGGGACTACTACCTGCGCGAGCAGGTGCGGGCGATCTACAAGGAACTCGGCGAGCACGACGAGCGGTCGATCGAGATCGACGACTACCAGCGCAAAATCAAACGGGCGAAGATGTCGAAAGAGGCCAACGAGGAGGCCCTCAAGCAGCTCAAGCGCCTGGAGCAGATGCACCCGGACTCCGCGGAATCGACGGTGGTCCGGTCCTATCTGGACTGGCTGGTGGAGCTGCCGTGGAGCCGCTTCACCGCCGACCACATCGACATCAAAAAGGCCCGGACGATCCTCGACCGCGAGCACTTCGGGCTCTCCGGGGTCAAGGACCGCATCCTCGAATACCTGAGCGTGCGCAAGCTCAACGCACACATGAAGGGCCCGATCCTGTGCTTCGTCGGGCCGCCCGGCGTCGGCAAGACCTCACTCGGACAGGCCATCGCCAAGGCCGTGCGGCGCAAGTTCGTACGCATCAGCCTGGGCGGCATCCGGGACGAGGCGGAAATCCGCGGGCATCGGCGCACGTACATCGGCGCGATGCCCGGCCGGATCCTGCAGGGGTTGAAGCAGTGCGGGGCGAACAACCCGGTCTTCATGATGGACGAGATCGACAAGGTGGGCGCCGATTTCAGGGGCGACCCGTCCGCGGCGCTGCTCGAGGCGCTCGACCCCGAGCAGAACGCGGCCTTCAGCGACCACTATCTCAACCTGCCCTTCGACCTGTCCCGGGTGATGTTCATTCTCACGGCCAACATCACCGACACCATTCCCTCGGCGCTGCTCGACCGCATGGAGATCATTTCCATCTCGGGCTACACCGAGGAGGAGAAGACGCAAATCGCCCGGCGGCACCTCATCCCGCGGCAGGTGCGCGAAAGCGGGTTCAAGCCGAAGCAGGTGGCCATCAGCAACGGGGCGCTTGCGCAGATGATCACCGATTACACGTCCGAAGCCGGTCTGCGCAACCTGGAGCGCGAGATCGGGACGATCTGCCGCAAGATCGCGCGGCGGATGGCCGAGGGTCAGGCCAAGGCCGTGACCATCACCCAGCAGAACCTGCCCAAGTACCTCGGGCCCGCCAAGTTCATCCCGGAAATGGACCAGGAGGAGAGCCAGGTCGGGCTGGCCACCGGGCTGGCGTGGACGTCCGTGGGCGGGGAGGTGCTGTATGTCGAGTCCTCGCTCCTGAAGGGCAAGGGGGAGCTCATCATCACCGGGCAGCTGGGGGACGTCATGCAGGAGTCGGCCCGTGCGGCCGTCACCTTCGCCCGCTCGCATGTCAAACGCTCCATGGGCAGGGACCTGAAACCGGAGTCGACCGACGTGCACATCCACGTCCCGGCCGGCGCGATCCCCAAGGACGGGCCTTCGGCGGGCATCGCCATGGCCACCTCGCTCGTGTCGGTCATGACCGGGCAGGCGGTCCGCAGCGACGTCGCCATGACCGGGGAGGTGACGCTGCGCGGCCGGGTGCTCCCCATCGGCGGGCTCAAGGAAAAGGCTCTCGGGGCGTTGCGCGCCGGCATCAAGACGATCCTGATCCCCAAGAAAAATGTCAAGGACCTGGTGGATCTGCCCGCCAACGTCAAACGCAGGCTCAAGTTCGTGCCGGTCACGATCATGGACGAAGTGCTTGCCTCCGCCCTGTTCGCTCCCGTGCCCCTGCGGGCCCGGAAGCGGGCCCCGGCGCCTCGCCGCGCCCGCAAGTGAACTCCCTCGCGCGATGAACCTGCTCGCCGTCGACACCTCTACCTGCAGCTGCAGCGTCGCCGTGATGACCGGGGACCGGATCGCGTCGGAGCTGACGTCCCTGAGCTCGCGGACGCACACGACGCACCTCATGGCCATGATCCGCGATGCGCTAGCACGGGCGCATACCGAGCCCGCCGCACTCGACGGGTTCGGGGTCACGGTGGGCCCGGGTTCTTTCACGGGCCTGCGGATCGGCATCAGCACGGTCAAGGGGTTGGCCTTTGCCTGCGGCAAGCCCTGCGTCGGCATTTCCAGCCTCGAGGCCCTCGCGGCGGCGTGTCCGCCGCATCCGTACGCGATCTGCAGCGTCATGGATGCGCGCAAGGGGCAGGTCTACACCGCGGTTTTCCTGCAGAAAGGCGATGGAGTCCTGCGCATCGGCGAGGAACGGGCCGTGTCCCCCGAGGACCTCCTGCAAGGTGAAGACCACCCCGGGCTGTTTGTCGGGGACGGCGCAGCGCTGTACGCGGAGCTGATCCGATCGCGCCTGGGAGACGGCGCACGCATCGCCGGCCCGGAGCTGAACTACCCGAAAGCCGCCATCGTGGCCCGCTTGGCGCGCGTGGCGTTGGCCGAACACCCCGAACGGTCGAGCGTTTCCCTGCGGCCACGCTATCTCAGGCGGTCCGATGCCGATCTGGGAATCCGGCCTCCAGCGGCACGTCCTTCCGGATCTCCAGCGTGAAAAGCCACAATAATCATTGACAAATTCGAGCTGCAAGGGTAATAAAAGCAAACGTGTCCGGAGCCGGCTTCGTCGAAGCCGGCTCTGCTAAGAGGAATTCAACCTGAAAGACGCCTCGCAGCCTGCTGCGGGGTGATTCATTTTATCCGAACCAACCCAATCGAGCGAGTCATGGAAGATTTCGTTTGGTCCGAGCCACCCCAGCGGTCCGCATTTCCGGTGGCCCGACCCGGGTATCCGCTGATCGCCGGCGCGGCCTTCGCCACCCTGGTGCTGGCCCTGCTCGGCATTGCACCCGCCGCGCTCATCGGGCTGGCGGCGACCTTCTGCGTCGCGGGCTTTTTCCGGGATCCCGATCGCGTGACCCCCAACCGACCCGGGCTGGTCGTGTCCCCGGCGGACGGCCGCGTGATAGCGGTGGGAGTGGCGCACGCCGCGCCGTTCTTTCAGGAGGAGATGCTGAAGGTCAGCATCTTCATGTCCGTCCTGAACGTGCACGTCAACCGGGTTCCGGCCGAGGGGCAGGTGTACCGGGTCAGCTACCGCGCCGGGAGCTTCCAGGTGGCCAGCCGGGACGAGGCCTCCATGCGCAACGAGCACAACGCCGTGTTCGTCGAGACAGCCTACGGCAAGCGCATCTGTTTCGTGCAGGTGGCCGGGCTGCTGGCGCGCCGCATCATCTGCCACGTGCAGCCGGGTGACGCCGTGAAACGCGGTCAGCGTTTCGGGATGATCTGCTTCGGATCCCGGCTGGACGTGTACCTCCCGCGGGACGTCGTCGCGGCGGTGTCCGTGGGCGACCGCGTCCGGGCCGGCCAATCCGTTCTCGGGAGTTTTCCCGGGGTGGCGTGACCCCTGTCGGGTCGAACCGGGCCGGAACCCTGCAGGAATATGTTTCATCGAAGGCGGGTGTTTCACATAGGAGAAGGGACATGCCAAGAAAGAAGCTCAACATCGCCGTGGCGGGTGCCACGGGGGCGGTCGGGAACCAGATGATCACCTGTCTGGAGGAAGCCGATTTTCCGGTAAGGTCGATCACCTTCCTGGCCTCCGCCCGGTCGGTCGGCCGCACCTTGCGGTTCAAGGGAGACCCGGTGCCCGTCAAAGAGCTTGCGGAGGGCTGCTTCAAGGGCATCGACATCGCGCTCTTCTCGGCCGGCGGCAGCACGAGCGAACGCTTCGCACCCGACGCCGCCAGGGACGGATGCGTGGTCGTCGACAACTCGAGCGCCTGGCGCATGGACCCGCAGGTCCCGCTGGTGGTGCCCGAAGTCAACCCGCATGCGGTCGCGGGCTACACCCGCAAGGGGATCATCGCCAATCCCAACTGCTCCACGATCCAGATGGTCGTGGCGCTGAACCCGATCCACAAGGCCTTCGGGATCAAGCGCGTCGTGGTGTCCACCTACCAGTCCGTTTCCGGGACCGGCAAGAAAGCGATCGACGAACTGTTCAATCAGACCCGGTCGATGATCAATTTCCTCGACGTGCAGCGCTCGGTCTACCCGCACCGCATCGCCTTCAACTGCCTGCCGCACATCGACAAGTTCCTCGACAACGGCTACACCAAGGAAGAGATGAAGATGGTGAACGAGACGCGCAAGATCATGGAGGACCCGGCGATCGCGGTCACCGCCACGACCGTGCGGGTGCCCGTCTTCTACGCGCACTCCGAATCCGTCAACGTCGAAACCCGGCGCCCCTGTCCGCCCGAAGAGGTCCGCAGGCTCCTGGAGTCGGCTCCCGGCATCAAGGTGGTGGACGACCCGGCCCAGAACCGCTATCCGCTCGCGACCGAAGCGGCGGGACAGGATCTCACCCTGGTCGGGCGCATCCGTCGCGACGAGTCGGTGGAGCACGGGGTGAACCTCTGGATCGTGGCCGACAACATCCGCAAGGGGGCGGCCACCAACGCCGTGCAGATTGCGCAGATCCTTGCGGATGCGTATCTATAAGCTTCACTCACAGCATACACCTGCGACCACCCGCCCGGCGGGTGGTCGTGTTTGAGCCCCCGCCAGGGGCCGAGACCGTCAGTCACAGGAGCATGAACGTGGACCGAATACCCGTGACGCCTGAGGGGTACGCCGCTATCCGGCGCGAGCTCGAGAAACTCAAACGGGTTGACCGACCCGAGAACATCCGGGCGATCGAAGAAGCCCGCGCCCACGGCGATTTGAGCGAAAACGCCGAATATGCCGCGGCCAAAGACCGCCAGAGCTTCATCGAAGGGCGCATCGGAGAGCTGGAGTACAAAGTGGGCCACCTGGAGGTCATCAGTCCGGAAAACCTCCCCCGGGACCGGGCGGTGTTCGGCTCCCGGGTGCTGTTGGAGAACAGCGACACCGGACAGGAAATGGAATATCAGCTCGTGGGACCGGACGAGTCGGACGTGGAAAAGGGCCGGATATCGGTCGTCTCACCCCTGGGCAAAGCCCTGCTCGGCAAAAAACCGGGCGACGAGCTGATCATTGAGACCCCGGGTGGAAAACGCGCATACGAATTGGTCGACATCCTGTAACCGCAAGGAGGCAACTGGTGGCACGCATCACCGTCGAAGATTGTCTGAAAAAGGTCGGGAACCGCTTTCTGCTCGTGAACATGGTCGCCAAGCGGGTCCGTCAGATTCGCGAGGGCTCCGATTATCTGGTGAGCTCCCCCAAGAACGAGGATGTGGTGATCTCGCTGCGCGAGATCGCTGCGGGCCGGATCAGTCGGCGCGAACCCCCCCTCCAGATTCCCGAGGAGTGATGCCGTCGCTTGCGCGCGTCCAGAGCCGCATACAAGAACATCAACCGCGCCCTCGGCAAGGCCCTTCACGATTACGACATGATCCGGGAAGGGGACCGCATCGCGGTGGGCCTTTCCGGGGGCTCCGACAGCCTGACCCTGCTGTGGCTGCTGACCGAGCGCCGGCCCCGCATCCGGGTGCATTACGATCTGCACGCGATCTACGTGGATCCCGGGTTCGAGAGCGGTGCGGCGGACGCCTTGAACCCCTTCTGCGAGCGGCTCGGCATCCCGCTGCGTGTCGAGTGGACCGACTACGGGCTGCAGGGTCACAGTCCCTCCAACCGTGAAAACCCCTGCTTTCTGTGCGCCCGCCTGCGGCGCAAGCGTTTGTTCGAGGTCGCCGACGAACTCGGGTGCGGCACCCTCGCGCTGGGGCACAACAAAGACGACGTGATCGAGACCCTGTTCCTGAACATGTGCTACGCGGGAGAGATCAGTACCATGCGGCCCGAACAGGAGCTCTTCAAAGGGCGGTTCCGGCTGATCCGGCCGCTCGCGTATGCCGAATCCGGCCTCATCCGGCGTTTTGCAAGGGACTTCAACCTGCCGGTGACGGCCAACCCGTGCCCGTCGGCCGAGCGCTCCCAGCGGGCCGAGATCAAAGCCCTGCTGGCCGACCTCTATCGGCGGAACAGCAAAATCAAGGGCAACATCTTCCGTGCGCTGCGACACGTGCGCACCGACTACCTTCTGAAATGACCATGCGCGACGTTCAGAGCGAGAAGGACACCCGCAACATCCCCATCAACCAGGTGGGGATCAAGAACCTGCGCTACCCGATCACCGTGCGCGACCGGCGCGACGGGTTTCAGCACACGGTGGCCACGATCAACATGTACGTGGACCTGCCGCACGAGTACAAGGGCACGCACATGAGCCGGTTCGTGGAGATGCTGAACGCGTTCAAGCTGGAAGTCTCGCTGAAAAAATTCTCCACCATCCTGGACAACCTGAAGCGGCACCTGAACGCCGCCTCCGCCCATCTGGAGATGACCTTCCCCTATTTCATCGAGAAGCAGGCCCCCGTGAGCCGCTCCGCCGGGCTCATGGACTACACCTGCCGCATCGTCGGATCCAGCGACGCCGAGGGCAAGGTCGACCTCATGTCCGAGGTGGTGGTGCCGATCACCTCGGTGTGCCCCTGCTCGAAGGAGATCAGTGATTTCGGGGCGCACAACCAGCGCGGCGAGGTCCGGCTGCGCCTGCGCTTCAAGCGATTCATCTGGCTGGAGGATATGATCGAGATGGTGGAGTCGACCGCCTCGAGCGACGTCTACTCCGTGCTCAAGCGGGTCGATGAGAAGTGCGTCACGGAGCGGGCCTACCAGAACCCCAAGTTCGTCGAGGACATCGTGCGCGACGTGGCGCAGCGGCTGCTGGCCGACGCGAACATCACCTGGTTTTCCGTCAGCGCCGAAAACTTCGAGTCCATCCACAACCACAGCGCCTACGCGCACATCACATCTCCGGGCCGCGGCCAGGTTTGATGCACCGCGGGAGACGCATCGCCAGGCGATGAGCGTCGACGCTCCGCGCTCACGGGGTGTCGATCACGAGGGTGACCGGGCCGTCGTTGACCAGCGACACCGCCATGAGGGCGCGGAAGCGGCCGGTCTGAACCGGGGCGCCCGCACGGACCACCCGCTCGACGAAATACCCGTAAAGCCGGTTCCCGTGCTCCGGGTCGGCTGCCTCGATGAAGGACGGCCGACGCCCCTTGCGGCAGTCCCCCAGCAATGTGAACTGCGACACCACGAGCACCTCGCCGCCCACGTCGAGCACGGAGCGGTTGAGCTTCCCGTCGTCGTCCTCGAACACCCTCAGGTGCGCGACCTTATCGGCCAGGTAGTCGGCCTCCCGTTCGCCGTCCGCCCGCGCCACCCCGACCAGGACCAGCAGCCCCCGATCGATGCGGCCGACGACCTCGTCCCCCACCCGAACCGAGGCTTCGCTCACCCGTTGGACCACCGCCCGCATGCGCCCTCCTTTTCCCGATCAGCGTTTCTTCAGCAGCGCGGCAAACGGGTTGTTGAACGGCTCGTTTTTCGACCGACGCTGCGAGGCGGCCGTCGCCGGGGCCGCCGGTACGGTTTGGGGGGCGGCCGCCGCGTGGCGCTCCGGGGATGCCTCTGCGGGTGTTTTCCGCATGGACAAGGCGATCCGCTTGCGTTCGGCATCGACCGACAAGACGCGCACCTCGACCTTCTGGTGCACCCTGACGACGTCCATGGGGCTGCGGACAAACCGATCCGCGAGCTCGCTCACGTGGACCAGGCCGTCCTGGTGCACGCCGATGTCCACGAAAGCCCCGAAGGCGGTGACGTTGGTGACGACCCCCGGCAGACGCATCCCCGGCGACAGGTCCTTCATCTCGCTCACCCCCTGCGCAAAGGCGAAGAGCTCGAACCCCTGGCGCGGGTCGCGCCCGGGCTTGGCCAGTTCCTGGAGGATGTCCTGCAGGGTGGGCAGCCCCACGGTGGGACCGACATAGCGGTGAATGTCGATCCGGGATCGGGACCCGGCATCGGCCAGCAGAAGCGCTACTGTGGAGCCCAGGTCGGAGGCCATGGCCTCGACCACCGGGTAGCTCTCGGGGTGGACGGCGCTCGCGTCCAGGGGGTGCTCGCCGTCGCGGATGCGTAAAAATCCCGCGCACTGCTCGAAGGCCTTGGGCCCCAGCCGCGGCACGTCGCGCAGCTGAGCGCGCGAGCGGAACGGGCCGCTGGCGTTGCGGTGGGCGACAATATTACGCGCCAGTTGCGGCCCCAACCCGGACACGTACGTCAGCAGTTCCTTGCTGGCCTGGTTCAGGTCGACTCCGACGCTGTTCACGCAACTCACGACGACATCGTCCAGGCTCTGTTTGAGGGCGCTCTGGTCCAGGTCGTGCTGGTACTGGCCGACGCCGATGGACTTGGGGTCGATCTTGACCAGCTCTGCGAGGGGGTCCATGAGTCTGCGGCCGATCGAGACCGCGCCGCGCACCGTGAGGTCGAGATCGCCGAATTCCTCGCGCGCCACCTCGGAGGCCGAGTACACCGACGCCCCGCTCTCGTCCACCCGGACGATCGGGATGGGTCGGGGGAAGGAAATGCCGCGGAAGAACTGCTCGGTTTCGCGCCCGGCCGTGCCGCTGCCGACGGCGATGATCTCGCTGCCGAACCGCTCCGCCATGTCCAGGGCGGCGCGCGCCGCCTCGGCCGCCTGGCGTTCGGAGCCGTGCGGGAAGAGCGTGTCGTGGTGGAGGAGTTTTCCCTGCTCGTCCAGGCAGACGGCCTTGCACCCGGTGCGGAACCCGGGGTCGACCGCCAGCACCCGTTGGCGGCCGAGCGGCGGTGCCAAGAGCAGTTCGCGCAGATTGGCTGCGAACACCCGAATGGCCTCCTGGTCCGCCCGCTCTTTGAGCGCCACCCGCATCTCGGTTTCCAGCGACCGGCCGAGCAGACGGCGATAGCTGTCGTGAACCGCCGCGCGCACCTGGGCCGAGTCCTCCCCCTGTCCGCGGACGAAAACGCTTTCCAGCAGCGCGAGCGCATCGGCCTCTGCGGGCAGGACCGTGACGTTCAGGACGTCCTCCGCCTCGCCGCGACGCATGGCGAGGATGCGGTGGGAGGGGGCGGATGCCGCCGGCTCCTGCCATTCGAAATAATCGCGGAACTTGGCCCCGGAAACCTCCGCGCCGGCCACCACCCGGCTGGTCATGACGGCCTTGCGGCCGAACATCTCGCGCAGAACGGAGCGTGCCGCCGCGTCTTCGTTCACGATTTCGGCGATGATATCCCGGGCGCCCGCCAGGGCGTCGTCCGCGGAGAGCACGCCGGCTTCAGGATTGAGGTAGTCCCCGGCTGCTGCTATCGGCGCGGTTCCCGTCTGCGCGAGCAGCAGGCGGGCCAGGGGTTCGAGGCCTTTCTCGCGTGCGATCATGGCCCGCGTCCGACGTTTGGGGCGGTAGGGCAGGTACAGGTCTTCGAGGTCCGCGAGGGTCGCGGCCCCATCCAGGCGCTGTTTCAACTCCTCCGTGAGGTGCCCGTGCTGCTCGAGCGACTTCAAAATGGCGGTCCGCCGGGCGTCGAGCTCCACCAGCTGGTGCAGTCGGTCCCTCACGGCCGTGACGGCCACCTCATCCAGGCTCCCGGTCGCTTCCTTGCGATAGCGGGCGATGAACGGGACGGTGGCGTCTTCGGCCAGTAACGCGGCCACCGCGGCCACCTGGCGCTCCGGCAGCGCGAGTTCACGGGCGATGGCAGTGACGTGACGGGTCTCCATGTCCCTCCTTCGGGGGTCGAACGGTTCTGTACGGCCCGCGAATCCGGCACCCGGTTGCGAATCGGGGGGCACGCGCGGTCGGCCCGGCTGTTCCAACGCCGGCGCCGCCCGGCCGTTTTCGCGGAGGTGGTGCTATATTCGCAGGCCTTTCGAAAGTCAAGCGTTGGATGCCGGAGCGGGCGGAGGCTTTAAAGGGAAAGGCCGGAACGGCCGATAGTCCTATATCGATCACACGGCCGCGTCGTCCCCGAAGGAAGTCGTCGAGAATGGACTGGAAACAACGCTACATCCCACGCCTTGGGCGCCAGACCCGGTTGCAGCGCAAGCTCCACCTGGCGTTCGGTTTCTTTTTTCTGTGCCCGGTCGCCGGGCTCATCTTCTTCGGCATCCGGTACAACCTGATGGCCGACGAGTATGTCCCGTACTTCTTCCTGGGCCTGCTCGTGTTCGCCTGGCTGGGCTTCAGCATCCTCAAGGGGCTCTTTGAGCGCATCACGGCCATTTCCGCCAGCATGGCCGGCAACTCGCCCATGGCGGGCGAGGCGCACGCCGGCCTGCGCGATGCCATCCCCGACGAACTGCGCGCCATCGTCGACTCCTTCCAGTCGATCCGCGACCGGTTCGGACAGACCGCCCGTCAGCTGGAAAAGAAATCCGCCGACATCTCGGTGCTCAAGGACCTCTCCGAGCTGTGCTATGTGACCTTCGACCCCGAAGAGATCCTCTACATCGCCCTGGAGCGGGCGCTGTTGCTGACCGCCTCCGACATCGGCTCCGTGCTGAGCCTCGAACGCCGGGTCGATCCGAAAGTGTTCACGGTCAAGGCGACCATCGGGCTCGGCTCGCTCGTCAAACCGGGCGACTGCATCGACTTCGACACCAGCATCGCCAAGTACGCGGTCCTGAATAAATCCCCGCTTCTGGTGGAAAACATCGAGCAGGACAAGCGCTTCGGCCGTGCGAACCTGGACCACTACGGGGCCAAGTCTTTCGTGTGCATGCCGATCAAGACGAGCCGGCACATCATCGGGGTGCTCACGATCTCCAGCCGCGACCCGCAGCGGGTGTACTCGCAGGAAGAGGTCGAGGCGTTGACCCCGCTGCTCGGCAACGCGGCCTTCACCTTCGAGAACCTGCGCCTGCTGCACGAGAACGAGCGGCACGGGCGTTCGGTGCGGTGCCTCGACCGGGTGGCCAAGCTCCTCAACTCTAGCTTCCGCGACGGCGAGTTGCTCAACTCGGTGCTGCACGAGCTGCACGGCGCGCTCGACGTCCGGGCCGGGGCCGTCCTGGTCAGGGATGACCTCCTGCCGGGCACGATTCAGATTCGCGAATGTTTCGGGTTCGGGACCGCGGCCGTTCGACGGCTGTCGAGTTACGTCTGCAAGGGGTCCCTGGTGGAGAAAGCGCTTCAAGAAGAAGCGTCCATCCTCGTGGAAACGCCTGTCGGCGAACCGACCGCGCTGGACGAGGCGCTTTTCGGAGACACCGCGGACTCTGCCTGCTGCCTGACGCCGCTGCGCGCCGGCGGGTCCGTATTCGGGGCCCTGCTGCTGGTCGGGCGGAGCCGCGAACGATTGCAGGACTCCCAGCCATTGGTCAACTGGGTGGCCGGGGGGATCGCGCTGGCCGTCGAACGCAACCGCCTGCTCGCCGCTTTGGTCAAGCGCGACCAGGAGATGGAGACCATCCGCCAGGTGGGCGGAGCCCTCGCCTCCTCGACCTTCGACATGGATAAAGTCCTCACCTACACCATGGACATGATCCACGAGGTCATGAACGCGGAAGCCGGATCGTTGCTCTTCCTGGAGAACGGGGAGCTCGAGGTGGCCGTGGCCTTCAACGGCAGTCTGCCCTCGCTGCGCAAGTTCCGGTTGAAGCTGGGGCAGGGGATTGCGGGCTGCGTGGCGGCGCGCGGGGAAGCGATCATCGTCAACGACATGGAGAAATCCCTCCAGTTTTTTCCCGTGATCGACGTGGAGTCGGGTTTCCGGACGCGGTCGGCCCTGTGTGTCCCCATGATTTCACAGGGCCGTGTGATCGGGGTCATCGAGGTGCTCAACAAGGTGAACGGCCCCTTCGACGCCAACGACCGCGACCTGCTGCAGGCCTTGGCCACCTCGGTCTGCATCGCTCTGGAAAACGCCCGACTCTACAAAGAGACGGTGGCGGCCGCCGCGCACGAGCGCGACGTGCGCCGCATGTTCCAGAAGTTCGTGCCCAAGGAGGTGGTCGACAAGATCGTCCACGGGCCTGACGCCGGGGACAAGCCCGTGATCGAGGAGGTCAAACGGGTCACGCTGCTCAATATCGACATCCGGGGGTTCTCGCGCATCTCGCGCCAGATGGGCCCGCAGCGAACCGTCGCGCTGCTGAATCGCTTCTTCGCCTCAATGGGCGAAGTGGTCTTCCGCTACCGGGGGATCGTCGACAAATACCTGGGGGACGGGTTCCTGGCCGTGTTCGGCGCGCCGGTGTCGGGACCGGAAGACGCGGACAACGCGGTGACGGCGGCGCTGGAGATGCGACGCATTCTGGCCGAGGAAAACGCCGGGATGCCCTCCGGGCCGCAAACCGCCATCCACATGGGGATCAGCGTCCACACCGGCGAGGTCGTGGTCGGGAACATCGGGTTTGAAAAGAAGATGGATTACACGGTGATCGGCGAAGCCGTGAACACCGTGTTCCGGATGCAGGGGCTGTTGAAGGCGTTGCCCGACGGGATTCTGATCAGCGACACCACCCTGCGGGCCGTACAGTCGAACCTCAGCGTGGCCCCGCTGGAAACCTCGCCCGAGGTCCAGCACGAATTCGGCCCGCTCACGATCTACGAGCTGACCGGATCCGAGGACTCTGGCCGCCGGCTGCGGACCGGACGCCCCTCCGTACATGCCGACGCGCCCGCTCCCCGGCAGCTTCCTGCCGGCAGCGCGTGACGGTCCGTTCGTCGCGGGAGATTCGCCTGCGGACGCTCATCCGGGCGGGCCGCCCCGGCTTGACAAACCCGCTGCTTCACTTTAGGGTTTCGCCTGCCGCACGATGTCCGCAAGCGCGAAGGGAAACCGATGGCCGCCGATGATCCAACCTCGCTGAAGGGGCACATCCTGATCGCCATGCCGGGGCTGGCCGACCCCAATTTCGTGCAGACCGTTACCTGCATCTGCGAGCACACGGAACAAGGGGCGATGGGCATCGTCGTCAACCGGCTGCACGACGGGCTGTTCGCCAGGGACATCTTCGAGGAGTTGTCGATCGCCTGCAACCCGGACCGGCAGAGTCCCGCGGTGCATGCCGGCGGCCCGGTGCATGCGGGCGATCTTTTTGTCCTGCACGGCACGCCGCTCGAGTGGGAAGCGACGCTGCAGGTGACGCCGGCCCTCGGGCTGAGCAACACGCGGGACATTCTCGAAGCCATTGCCTGCGGGCGGGGACCGACCGCGTTTCTCATCAGCCTCGGTTGCGCGGGGTGGGGACCCGGTCAACTCGAGACCGAGATCAGAGAGAACACGTGGTTGACGCAGCCGGCCGATGCGGACATTCTCTTCACGTTGCCGGTCGACGTCCGCTGGGGGGAAGCATTGAAGCGAATCGGGGTGGACCCGCTGCTGCTCTCGGGCACCCCCGGCCACGCATAGGAGCGGGGGTCACGCCTTTTCGTCGTCTTCTTTCAACTTGGGCTTTTTCTTCTTCAGGCAGGCCTTGTCCCTGCGGACAAACGCGCAGAGTTTCGGATTGTAATACTCTTTGCAGTTCAAAGGGTTGTAAAGCGGACATTCGGGGTGTTTCTCGGACATGCGCCCACGTTCCCTTCGCGATCGACGGCCCACCCCATAGCCGAGACGGACGGAGACCCAAACAAATGAAGGATTCGGCCCAATGGCCGAATCTATACCACACGGGGATACGTAACACAAGGCAGTCACGTGGGCCCACGACGACCGCGTCCCCACCGCGACGGATGGACACAGCATGCAGAAAAGCAGCATCCTCGACATCAACCGGGAAGTGAGCACGCTTTTTCGGACGGCCAAATCGATACCCGGCCTGGCGGATCACACCTTCGGAGACTGGGAGAGAACCTGCGAGTCCCTCCCGGCGCAGCTGGATGAGGATCTCATCCGCGTGGCCGTGGTCGGCGCCATAAAATCCGGTAAGAGCACGTTCCTGAACGCGCTGCTGCAGGGAGATTTTCTCAAGCGCGGAGCCGGT
>Ga0115028_10000016_pt1 | contig 25887 bp, 34 predicted proteins | sample Plant_0915_D1_FD_83894 | JGI IMG/M metagenome (GOLD analysis project Ga0115028, IMG submission 83894) | Wetland microbial communities from Old Woman Creek Reserve in Ohio, USA - Plant_0915_D1 | ecosystem: Environmental > Aquatic > Freshwater > Wetlands > Sediment ... | reverse complement strand
AGGCGTGCGACAAGTACGTCCCGGCAGAGATTGAGTCCGCCGTCAAGGACGCGTTGATCAACGCTTTCGGAGAAGGCGTAACGCTGACCAGTCAGCACATCGTTGACGCGTTTGCCGTGATGGTACCGATCAGCAAGGCGTTTGCTTCGCAGATTGACCGGATGAACGAGTGGGCGAAGAACAACGCTACTCCGGTTTCTCTAACCGAGGAACAACGGAAGCAACGCCGCGACCTTATGCGCAACCGCGCAAGGGTCAGCACGCGACGGAGGGCATAACATGTCAGAGCAACTGGTTTCTATCGGTTTCGGGAAAGAGACATTCTCTTCCAGTTCGGCCAGCCTGTCCGCGTTCGTCGTTGAGCCTGAGTTCACCCGGACGTTGCCAAGCAAGAAGTACAAGCGTCAGGGGGCGTTGCAACGCTTCCCTGTCAGCCAGCACCCGGACATCAATGGGTTCATGTATCTGGATTCGGTCGGCGGGATACCGGACGGCACGGTCATCATGCTGCAAGCCTCGCATCGCTACCGCGCGACCCCGCTTCGGGACGGGGCGTTGTTCATCTGCCTACGGACGACGGGTCCGATGCTTGCGGTACAGGCTACCCTCTCTGCGGCGCAGGAAGCAACCCTCACAGGAAGCTTTCTAGCCTTCCAAGGGAGGGGGGACATCCTCCGGGCCTCCGATCTGGAGCAACACGGCATAAAGCCTTACAAGAATTGGCTGACGGCTTACACCGATGACGAAGAGGTATCTGAATGCTTTACGATTCAGGTCATCGCACCGGAGACCGAAGGCAAGCCTACGTTTGAGGCTGTCGAGGCTCCCGATGGAGAAGTTGTCCTAGTGAAGCAACGACCGAGGCGTAAGATCAGCATTCGGCGTTGACTTGACAAAGAATTTGTTATCCCTTAAACTGGTAGGAGTAGTCGATGAGCCACACAACTGAGATTAACAGCATTGTCTTTAGCGATGTTGCCGCTCTCAAGCTAGCTGTACAAGAACTACAAAAGGCGGGTGTCAAATGTACGCTTAAGGAGAAAGCAGTACCGCGAGCGTACTACGCGAACCAGCAAGGCATGGGGCTTGCTGACTACGTTCTAGAACTCCAAGACTCACCGTACGATGTCGGCTTCTACTACGACACGAAGCTGAAGGGGATGGTTGCGCGTACTGACCTCTTCCTTGGGCATGTCAGTAAGGTTCTTGGGGTGAAGGCGGGGGTTGACGAAAAGCCGGAACAGGCGGCGCTGGGCAAGCTTTATCAAGCCTATGCGGTCGCAGCAACAACGCGGCAAGCCGCGCGTCAGGGATACACCGTCCGCAAGATTTCGCGTGCGGATGGGTCGGTTCAGTTGATTATCAACACGTGAGGCCATGATGGCACAGAAACAGATCATCATCGACATTACCCCGGCGGGTAGTGTCAAGATCGATGCCAAGTGCTTTGTCGGGCAGGATTGCGCCAAGGCAACCGAGCAGATTGAGATTGTGCTAGGCGGGGCCGGGAGTAGGAAGAAAAAGAAAAAGCCTGAGTTCTTCGCTTCCCCGTCTACCAAGACAGGTCAGAAACTAACGTTCTAGGGGGTGGTATGGAGTTGGTTGTTTCTGTAAGCCCGGAGGGGGAAGTCAGGTCCGCACATAACGACCGCTTCTCTCTGGGCTTTCTCGGCAGGCAGCGCATCGAACGGGCAAGTGACATTCGATGGGACGAAGATAGCCAAACATGGGGGATTTGGTGGTACCACAATACGGACGACTTCGCTGGGTTCGTAACCCCGGCTGAGCCGTATAGCTACTTCAAGACTTACGAAGACGCCCGTGAGTTCGAAGTAGAGATGTTGAACTGCTCCCTACGCACAGGGTTTCATCCCTGTTCGAACGAGTTGCTACAGGAAGCAGTCTTCATGCGAGACAAGGCATAAAAAAACCCCCCGGTCTGTCGCAAACCGGGGGGCAAGGTACAACGAGGAGACCGAGCGGGGGAGTCAGACCCGCTGGGGCAGTACCCATGGCAAGACACTGCGGTAGAGATACTATCGCAGTCCTCATAGGGCGTCAACATGAGCAACGTAGTATCCCTATGCGCTGTACGGGCGCAGCGCGAGCTATCCTTTGTCCCAATCTCTACCGAGCAGCTTAGCGAGAAGATCGATGCTGTAGCGCATCAGTTCGTCTCTGCACAGGCCGTAGTCTTGCTTCGTCAAATCCTTCGGTTCAGCCGGGAGGGCAGGACCGAACTCAGCTACCAGTTCCTCTGTAGCGAACTCCGGGTATCAGACCGGAGCCTTACCAAGTACATCGAAGAGCTTGAGGTTCACTGCTTCATCAAGGTGAGGCGCAGTCGCGTGAGCAAAGTCCTCGCGACAAACCAGTTTGAAATCGATTTCAAAGGCCCTCTGGGAGCGTCCATGCCCGCGTTGAAAACACCACGATATGACCGAAAAGGGGGTACCGTAAAAAATACGGTACGGGGGGAGGGGGTACCAGAAAAAGTACGGAGTAATACTATAAGTACTAATGATAAGAAATTGATTCCTAATAGGAATCAGCGCGTTCCCGCGCAGAGTTTCGATTCGATTTCTGATGCGATAGAACACACGACGAAGCGCATCGTGCGCAAGCGTACGGAGAAGGTCGCGAAGGCGACCAAGCCGGGGGCGCAGCTAACGCTGGCAGGCGTCAAGGCAACGTGGGCGGCGTCGATGCTCAAGCACTACCCCAAGGTACCCCCGGTCATGTTTACGTCGAAGGAGTTCGCGCTGTTCAAGTTGAGGATCGCACCGATCCTATCCGCAGCTAACCTGTCGGAGTTCTTCGACTACACCGTTGCCTCTTGGAATTCCCTTCGTGAAACCAAGTTCAAATGGCTTCGCGCCAAAGGCAAGGACGTTGCCGTCTCTCCATCGCTGTTGGAGTTGATGCGGTTCTGGAAGATATTCGCTCAGTCGTTTTCCGACTCGCGCATGGCTGAGGTCGTGAATGCAGGCAAGCTCAAGCGCACCGAGGTTGACGCACTGGAAGACAAGGTACTGACGCAGGCGTCGGAGATTGCAAAGACGCGTGAGGAAGTAGCGCGTTTGCGGAAGCAGCTTGCACGCGCGGAGCAGCTAGCCTCTGCGCCGATCCCCGATACAAAGCCGAGGATGTCGTTGTCTGAGCGCCGTCGGGTAGCTGAAAAGAACTACAATGACGGGAGCCACGATATTCCGAAATGGAAATGACAATGACGCTAACCAAAGATGAAGAAATCCGGACAGGATTGAAATCGTCTGGGGTACCAGAGGCGACCTTCTACACGACCTTGGTGTTAGAGAACGCCTCTGACCTTCGCGAGTTGATTGTTAGCCGGTCCCTGCTTCGCAAGGGGGCGGCGAAGGGCGTCTACGTCTATCCCAAGGCAAAGGCCAACACTACGCGAGCCAGAAAGCTGTTCTACCTCGTAGCCAAGGAGATGTTCTTGACCGGGACGACCGTCTTCTGCGTCTCGCTCACTCGGTTGGTCGAGCTTTTGAATTCTGAAGATTACTTTGGTGATGCAGCGAGTATTGACAAGGTACGTGTTGTTTTCTTGTTGGACTTCTACGAGGAAGGCGCACCGTCTCCGTTGACGCCTTCTGATGCTGCTAAGGTACGTACGTGGGTTCGTCAGCGCTTTGAGGAAGGGAACGCAGTATCCCTCTTGTCGGACTCTCCGTTAGATCGGTGTGCGCCTTGGTGGCCGGTATCGTTTCTTGGGTTCCTTAACGAAAATGTGTACACATACGCGGTGTAGCGTAAATGAGCGATGGAAAGAAGCTTGTTGCTGCGATTTTGGGCGCGGGGAGCGTAGAAACACTCCGCATAGTGTCGGATGACCTTTTTGAGGATGAGGAGCTAGCGGTATTTCGTTTCGTCAAGACCCACTTTCGTCGCTATGGAGAACTGCCGAATGCCCGTACCGTAGAACAAGAGACGCGCGAGCGTCTACCCTCCGCACCGGAGTCCGTTGACTACTACCTGAAGCGTCTTCACGACAGGCGGCTCTTTGTCGCCTTGCGGGATGACTTCGGTCGTCTGCGGGATGCGTTGCAGGGCTTCAATGTCGAGCAAGCTAAGGAAGTCATCGACAGGATGAAGTCGTCCTGTCGGGTTAGTACACCGGACAACGACCTCCGTAACGTACGGGAAGCTGCCGATTTAGTCTTGCAGCAGTACAACGAAGCGCACATGAACCCCGGCCTGTCGGGGATACCTACAGGCTGGGCGCACATTGACGAGGCGACGGGCGGGTACCAGCGCGGCGATCTGGTTGCATGGATCGCGAGGATGGGGATAGGCAAGACCTACCTTTTGTTGGCGCAGGCGCTAAACGCGTGGAAGGCAGGCTACAACGTTCTGTTCGTAACCATGGAGATGACGGTCGAGCAGATTGCGCGGCGGGCGATTGGTATGGATGTGGGGATCAACCCGGACCACATTCGCAAAGGCGCACTTGATCCGTGGCGCACGCGCCATCTACAGCGGTACATCCAAACGCTTCGCAACTTTGACCGTTTCCACATCTACGCTGGTTCCTTCTCAAAGAAGGTCTCCGACCTCGACGTACTGATCCATGAGCTTGCCCCGGACATTGTGTACGTCGATAGCGCGTATCGAATGCAGCCAGACAGCGCAAGCCGCAGCGCGGGCCGTCTAGAGCGGGTTGCTCTGGCCTACGATGACTTGAAGAAGCTGACGATCACATCGGACCGTCCGATGATCACTACTTCTCAGTTCAACCGGCAGGCAGGGCAGCGCGGTAAGGCCGGTACGCTGGAGTCGGTCTCTTTCTCAGACGCTATTGCGATGCACGCGTCGTTGGTGTTCGGTATCAAGGAGGGGACCAACCCACACCAGCGGACTCGTCGTGAGATTGAAATCATGAAAGGTCGTGAGGGGGAGGGCGGCATCTACGAGGTCAACTATCGGTTTGCTCCGATGGACTTCTCGTACATCGAAAAGGAAGAGAATCGGCAGGCTGAGCCGGGGAACCCGGACTGGATGCTCGTTGAATCATGAAATCGATTTCACCGACACCGGAGCTTGTAGTCCTTTACGACAAGATGCAAAAGCACACCATCAAGGACTGCAACAAGTATTGCAACGTCAAGACTTGTTGTCAGCCTGAGTACTGTGAGCGGGCGCGGAGATTCGCCAAGGAACGGTACAACGTGACGCTTGAGGATACGGGGCAGGACGCTAGACTACCCTTCATGACCCCTACAGGTTGTGTAGTTCCGCCGCACCTTCGACCGGAATGTACGGTCTACGTATGCTGTATCCGGGATCAAGGGCAGCGGCACGGCAATCCGAAATGGACGGAGCGGTACTACGATCTGCGTAAGCAGATATTCTGGCTTGAGCTATCGGAGAAAAAGGATGTCTAGCGGTTACGGTCCCTCTTGCGCAGAATGCCCGCTTCGCGGCAAGTCTGATATCTTTGGTATGCAGGGGCGATCAGATGCGTCGTTCGTGGTTGTCACCGACGCGCCGAACTGGAGACCGGAAGCGTGGGGGCGGTATCTCTCCAACGCATCGGTCTGTCTGCTTTCTAAGGCGATGCAGTCGGAGGGGTTTGTAAAGGAGGACTTTGCTTACCACCCGCAGGTTCGCTGTCCCTACAACCCGGACGAGTACACCACGAAAGAGAAGAGCAAGATAGCAAAATGCTGTCGTCCCTACCTTGTTGACGCCATTCGAAAGCACAAGCCCAAGGTCGTGATCCCTCTCGGCGTCGAAGCGTCGAAGCAGGTATTCGGGCGGGCGGTGAAGATCACCAAGGTTCGCGGTATGCCTACGCGTACTGAGGAGTTCGGGCGGACGGTTGTCCTTCCGATGCTCAACCCTGTCATGGTTTCGATCTACCCGCAACATACATCTGTGTTCCGGGCGGACTGCTCTACTCTTGGGCGCTTGGCAGACAACGACTACAACATCCAAGACTCTGCCAGTTCCGCCATGGGGGAGTACGAGTTTATCGATGACTTGCAGTTCCTTATCGATAAGAGACCTGACCGCATCGCTTACGATACGGAGAACACCGGACTTCGTTGGTTCGCTCCGGACGCGAAGATTCTGACGATGCAGTTCAGCGTGGAGCCGGGGAAGGCGTACATGCTGCCTTGGGATCACCCGGACCGGCCACAGTCGGCTCGCGCGAAAAGCAGGCTGCGTAGGCAGTTAGCCAAGCTGCTTTGCAACCCGGACACGATTGTCGTCGGGCAGAACGCGAAGTACGACGCGGTGTACACCTACGCGCAGACAGGCATTCGCTATCCGATTGGTGGCGACACGTTGTTGCTTGCGACGTTGCTGGATGAGAACTCGTACACGAAGAACCTAGACGATCTGGTCAAGCGGTACGTCCCGGACATGGCGGGGTATGCGGATGAGTTCAACAGTAGCGTGGACAAGAGCCGCATGATCGATCTTCCTCTAGACGCGAAGTTTCTCGCCTACGGCTGCGGGGATGCCGATGCGACCATACGCCTTGAGGAAGTACTGTACGGCATGGTCAAAGCTGACAGAAAACTACTTACGCACTATGAGAAGGTCACGCTCCCCGGACTGAACGCGTTCGCGTCGGTCGAGTTGCGCGGTCTGAACATTGACGAGAACGAGGTTGCCTCGTTTGAGGCATTCATGGAGCAGCGGGTGGGCGAGATGAAAGCCAGCTTGCTGCGGCAGGTACCGAAGGCCATCAAGCGCAAGCACGTAGAGAAAGGGCTGGAGTTTTCCCGGCCAGACTTCCTGCGGGACATCCTCTTCTACCACGAAGATGGTTTCTGCCTTAAACCCAAAGTGTTTACGAAGACTACCGCCAAGCTGGACGGCAATCGTCGTGTACCCTCGACTTCCACCAAGGATCATCTTCCCTACTTCTACGATAGCTGTCCGTTCACTTACGAACTCGCGGAGTACATCAAGTCAGACCGTATCCTTGGCACCAACGTCAAAGGCTTCAAGAAGAAGTACATCGTGGAGGGGATGGTTCGCCCCGTATACAACCTCCACGTTGCCGTCACCGGACGCACTTCGTCTGAGGACCCGAACGGGCAGAACTTCCCCAAGCGGGGGCCGATAGCGTCGGCGTACCGAAAGCTATTTGTGGCTCCTCCGGGCTACTTCGTGTTGGAAGCCGACTTGTCGCAGGCTGAGTTGCGGATTGCCGGGGACATGGCGAACGACCCTACGATGATCGGCATCTATCGGAACAAGGGCGATATCCACACCGCTACCGCACTCATCGTCATGGGCGTGACGATGGAGAAGTTCAAGGAGTTGGACAAGAAGGCACAGAAGGACGCACGTACGAAAGCGAAGGCGGTTAACTTCGGCTTCCTGTACGGCATGGGCTGGCGCAAGTTCATCGCCTACGCCAAGACGCAATACGGGGTAGAGTTCTCCGAGAAGGAAGCGCAGCGCATCCGCGTGGCGTTCTTTGAGACGTATCGGCAGTTGCCGCGTTGGCACGCGATGATGCGTGAGTTCGCGAGGAAGCACAAGTTCGTGCGTTCGTACTCCGGGCGGGTGCGTCACCTACCGATGATCGACTCGCAGGATGAGGGAGTACAGTCGGAAGCGGAGCGGCAGGCCATCAACTCCCCTGTACAGGAGTTCGGGTCGAGCTTGGGGGTCATGGCATGCGGGCGGATGAACGAGGAGGTAGACCCTCGCTACCTATCGCTGGTTGGGTTCGTACACGACGCGATCTATGCGTACGTACCCATGCAGTACCTTGAGTGGGGCGCTAAGACGTTGCGGTGGTATATGGAGTCCAACCCGCTCAAGGAATGGTTCAATCGTGAGATGAAGATTCCGATTGTGGCGGACGTTGGCTTTGGTGTGAACCTCAGCGAGATTTTCGAAATGGGGGAGTTCGACATCGGGCAGGACGGTGAGGTAGAGGTCGGGGCTTACGATTTCGAAAAGCTCTGGGCCGAAGACCCGTCTAAGTCACTGCCGGTCCCGGAGCAGCGGGTTCCGCCTAACAACGGACGTTTGGTGCATGGCTTGTACACGCGTTCTGTTGGTTGATTTGCGTAACTGAGGGCCGTAGAATGCCCTCATTCAAAGGAGAAATTCATGGCAACGCGTATCCGCAGGGATCGTCCGTCTACCTCGACTGTTCAAGTCGAGTCGTTGATGAAATCGATTTCAGAAAATAGCGATGAGATAGCAAGGCTCACCGCGAAGGTCAAGACTGCAACAAGCGAGCTTTACGCGTTGATGCACGCGATGAAGCTTTCTGAACACACATGCGATAACTTGGTGGCCGAGGTCTACCGTCCAGCAGGACGCGCGACCAACCTCATCGATCCGAAAGCGTTTCGCAAGCTGGTCGAGAACGATGGCGAGTTCTACGGGGCGATAAGCGTCTCTGTTACAGCGGCCCGCAAGGTCTTGCCTGAGAAGCAACTAGCAACGATCACCCTGACTAAACCGGCCATTCCCGGCGAGGAGACGGTTAGGGTTCGTCACGTTCAGGGGTAGTCTGTGGACCGCCCTGAGATTAAGCAGATCGTCAAGGAGATATTCGGTCCTAACACACCGATGACGGACACGGAGCGCTGGGTAAGCATTCCGTGTCCTTTGTCTCCTTGGACGCACGCGCGGGGGCAGGACACGCACCCTAGCGCAGGCATATCTGTCAAGACGAACGGCGAAGCTAGTATCTTCAACTGCTTTACCTGCCACAGTCGCGGGACGCTCAGTTGGCTCCTCCGCAAGTACAGCGAATACTCCGGAGAGGACTGGCTCAACTACGCAAAGTCGTTAGAGCGCGGTGAGTTCTTTGGCGGGGCAATCCCGGTTTGGGATTCCGTTATCGATCCTGACCCACCGCCCGTGCCTATCGACAAGGAGAAGTACTTCGATCTGTACGATCCGGCTTACGGGCATTCGTACTTGGCGAAACGCGGGATCACGCGTGAGGCGGCGCGGCGGATGGAGCTTCTATACGATCCCGGAGACTCTAGCGGGGTTGAGCGGATTATGTTTCCTGTGTACGGCCCGGACGGTTTGCTGTACGGGTTCTCAGGACGCGCCATCCATGAGGGGGTCATACCCAAGGTGAAAGACTACCATGGGTTACCGAAGCGAAAGCTGTTGCTAGGGGCGCATCTGATCGAACCGACAGATGAGTACGTGATCTTGGTTGAGGGTTTGTTCGACTACGCAAAAATGGTGACGTACGGTTTTCCGGCCATGGCGTTCATGGGGTCGTATCTGACCGAGACGCAGGCGGACATCGTGAGAGAGCTTGGTAAGCCAGTCTACTTCTTTCATGATGATGATCCTCCGGGGCGGGACGCGCGGGACCGTGCAAAGGAGTTGCTATGGCGGTACCTACCGCTGATGAAAGTTCGGTACCCAAGCGATCCTACTGTAGAGACAGCCGGGGGCGGTTTTCGCGCCCCGAAAGACCCAGCGGAGCTAAGCGAAAAGCAGGTAAGAAAGATGCTAAACGACGCGCGTCTTCTGTAGATTTGACAGTAGGCTCTGAGGGGCGTAAACTTTCCCCTAGGTTGATCGATGATCGACCGGACATAGTGGCAACTTTGTTTGCACCGTTGAGGAAAGGAAAGCCTGTTTGGTTGGAGGTCTCAGACCTCCGTCTACCTAAGAAGACTCGCAAGTACAAGACTGTACTCATCGTTTGTCCTTTGAGTGTTCTTGGGCATGACATACAGGGCTACTTCGTAGCCATGCCGCCATACGGGGCAGAATTAGTTTCTGCGACGGACATCAAAGCAACCACGTTCGCTCGACTTGGGTTGAGCTTTTCGCTAGCACGTGCATTAGCAGATGCACTCAAAAAGGAGATTTGAAATGGCTGAACAGAGAAAACGGTCTGCGTTCTTTCGCGGCGAAAGCGGCATGCGCCGCACTGACGAAGAGATTGAACGCTCCAAGCAGAAAGCTGAACAGCGCCGCGCGGCGGGCCATCAACCGTTTCGGTTCTTTGTCCCGGTAGGCGATACGCGCGAAATCATCATCTGCGACGACAAGCCTGACTTCTTCATGTACGAACACGCATTGAAGGATGCAGAAGGTCGTTGGGGTCGGCTGTTCTCTGGTTGCGTCAAGACCTTCGACAACTGCCCAGTTTGCGAGGCGACCGGGAAGGAGTCCTACTACGCGATGTTCCTTACGGTCATCGACCTGACTCCGTTCAGCATGCGGGACGGTACTGAGGTTGAGTTCAGCCGCAAACTGCTTGTCGTCAAACCGGCACAGCAGAAGAAGTTCCTGCGCTTCTACAACAAGGAAGGCACGCTTCGCGGCGCTAAGTTCTCCATGACGCGAGATGGCGACAAGGACTCTGCCATCGGCAACGACATTGAGTTTGTCGAGTTCGTGGAGGAAGACGACCTCGCTGCTTACACCCGCTCTTGGAAGGACCGCGAGGGCAAGAAGCACACCGAGAACTGCGACGAGCCGTTCGATTACGAGAAGATGTTTGAAGAGCCTACGACTGAGAAGCTTCGCGCTATCGTCGGCGGCAGTCCCGCTCCCGGCAGTCGCCAGCAAGCAGAGCGCGAGCTTGGGTCGAGCCGTACCCGTCGCGCTGCCAAGAGCGACGAGGATGATGAGCGTCCGCAGGCCCGTCGCCGTGCTACCAAGGACGACGATTGGGAAGACGCTGACGACGAGGCCCCGTTTGATACGGACACCCCGCCGCGCCGTCGCGCTAGGGAAGACAGCGAGGAGGAGGCACCGGAAGCCCCCCGCAGGGGAGTTAAAACCCCCTCTAGGGAGGTTTCTCGGTCGGGTCGGGCGGTAGCGGCAGACGATGAGGAAGAAGCCCCTGTAGCCCGTAGCGCGACCCGTCGGGTTAGGCAGGAAGAAGTCGAGGAAGAAGCTGACGAGCCGTCCGTCGCGCGTCGGGTCGTTGCACGGCGGGCGCGGAGGTAGGCTACCGTGGCGTTGATCCAAGAGATGTTGGAGGATTTGGAAACCACCGCCGAAGTTGGTGACCTACCTGACGACGATATCGATTTCGTAGAGACCGTCCTAGACGCGGTGTATGTAAGCAACGGGGACGTATCCGTTCTCACAGAGCAGCAAGTGGCTAGGATCACAGCACTCTGGGAAAGGTACATTGGAGGGCAGTAAGGGGAGGGCGGCATTGCCGCCTTCCCTATTGACTCGGAGGTTACGGTGGAGTCTCGTTTTAAGTTCGAACCGGCGCAGCTTCCCCCAGAGTCATACTCCTACGAGTACTACATGTCGGCGTGGGGTTTGACGAAGGCTGAGGCGAAGAAGGAGGTTCAGCGCACGAAGGAGACGAGTGTCTATCTATCGGACACGTATCAAGTCAACGTGCGGGAGGTCAATGTCCCGGCGTTCGGCTTGTTCATGACGCACGTATCCATCAAGCGCAGGGACAAGCAAGCGTTTCACGACTGGCGAGAAATGCAGCAGATCAAGAACGCGATCTGCGGTCCGGAACGGGAGGCGGTTGAGCTATACCCCGCAGAGTCTCGGCTAGTCGATACGTCGAATCAGTACCATCTCTGGGTGCTACCGGAAGGCACAACCTTTCCTTTCGGCTACAGGGAAAGGTTGATCTGTACGGAGTCTGGTCAGGGGGCGGTGCAGAGGCCGTTTGACTCATGATAGAACTTTCCAGTTGCGTGTGGATTCCGGAACGGGAGTTCACTGATGATCTAAAGGACAGGCTGACCGTCGATGTCTACCGGCTTGACGGCTCATCCGACACGGTTGCGTGCTACCGTAAAGATCGCGAAGGGTTCATCGGCTTGCCGCGTGTGTTCGGTTTGAAATTGATTTCAACGACGGAGTACAAAGACCGGCGGGCGCTTGGTGAGTACATTTCGTTGTCGCAGCCAGTTAAGCTACGCGACTACCAGAGACCCTTTGTGGATGCGATTGTCTCGGCAGCACAGACACGCTCCGACTTCGTTGCGCAGGCAGCGACAGGCAAAGGCAAGACCGTGTGCGCTCTTGCGGTCATTCAACGCCTAGGCCGTAACGCCGCTATCGTTGTCGATCAAGAGAACCTTCTAGATCAGTGGATTACCCGCTGCGAGGAGCATCTAGGGCTTACGCGCGATCAGATAGGGATCGTTCGCGGGCCGAAAGCGGAGTACCGGGATAGACCGATCACGATCTGCATGATGCAGACGCTTGTGCGGCGGGAGCTACCTAAAGAGTTCTACGACCACTTCGGCATTGTCGTGTTCGATGAGTGCCACACGACGGGCGCACCTACGTTCTCCAGAGTACTGATGCGCTTTTCGGCCAAGGTACGCTTTGGGCTATCCGCTACTCCGCAGCGTCGGGACGACCTGAAGCGAATCATTCCTTGGAACCTTGGCACAGTAGACGTTCGACTAACTGATGACCCCGGCAAGTCGTCGGTCTACATTCTGGAGAACCATGGCGTCTACTCATGGCGCGTCAACAACTCCAAGATGGTCGGACGGTTCATCAACGAGGTAGCTGAAGACGCAGACCGCAACTTGCTCATTGTCAAGGCAGTGAAGTGGTTGTATGCGTCGGGGCGGGACGTTCTCGTCATAGGGGACCGGATAGAGCATCTGTGTTCGTTGATGGCGCTGGCTGAGGCGTCTGGCCTACCGCGCAAAGACCTTGGCTTGTATGCCAAGTCGAAGACAGTGTTTGAGTACCAGAAAGACCCCAAACCTCCACGTAGGCCGGAGTGCTGGGAGAAGGGTACACCCTACACTCCTATCAAGCTATGCCTAGTTCAGAAGACTATCCCAAAGGCGGTATTGGATGAGGTCAAGAAAACATCACGCGTAATCTTCGCCACTTATGGTATTATGGCGAAAGGTGTGGACATCCCTAGACTGTCGGCAGGCGTTGATGCAACGCCGCGTAGCGAGGCTACGCAAGTGCATGGGCGTATTCTTAGGATTGCGCCGGATAAACTCAGACCTATTTGGGTAACGCTGGCCGACGTTAATTCGTTTCGGTCACTTTACCAACTGTCGAACAGACTAGGTGACTATCTTGCGAGTAACGCGGAGATTTTCTTATGGGATTTGACCAAAGGAAAAAAGAGGCTGGATATGTCGAGGTACAGGAAAGACCTCGCAGGCCGCATATCGCTCCTCCGCCAAAGCCAGATCATAACGAGTATCGACGGAAACTATACGCTAGTGACCCCGGATACGCCGAGCGGCAGCGTGAGCTATCTCGCAAATCGTACCGCAAGGACAAGCCACTACCGCCGAGCAGGCTAGCGGACGGTCCGCTGACGCAGGGCGTACTCCGCGAGGTACAGGCCGATGAGATGGACTTTCCGCAGGTTGTAGAGTGCTACACGGTTCCTGAAGCGGCGCGGGCGTTGGGGAAGACAGAGTTGACGTTTAAGCGGTGGCTCAAAGAGGACTTGATCCCTGAGCCTATCCTCCGGGACACGCAGCGAGGCTACCGGCACTACAGCGTTGGCGAGGTTACCGTGATGGCTCGCGTGCTTTCGCTGCATGAGCAGTCGTTCAGCTACTATGCTCAAGGGCATACGCAGACGCGTGAGCAAATGATGCAGCAGATGTTTGGGTATCGGGAGCATTTTGTGTAGGAGGGATGTATGGAAGTGCGTAGACGGCGCGGTGAGGGTAAGCCGACTCTGCTTTCTTCAGAAGAAACCTTGGTGGTTACCTCCACCTATGGCGGCGAGGAACGCAACCGCACAGAGAAGCTGGAGGTTCGCAAGTTCCTAGCAGAACCGGCGTACGTTCGTGTAAATGTAGGGATGACGAAAAACATGGGTAACTACGAGTCTCTGCGACTCGACGTTTCCCTTAGCGTCCCCTGCTACACCGAGGAGATTGATCAAGTCTTTCACTCGGTTGCTGATCGGGTCTCGGTTTTGCTTGAAGAAGAAATGAAACAGTACGAGTGAGGAAACATGGCGACCAGACGTACACGGTCCGTGCCAGCAGGGGGGCGCGGAGGCGAAGAGTTTGACGACACACTCAAGGCCATAAGGACTAGGTTCGGAGAGAACACGATTCACACAGCGAGGGAGAAGAATCAGCCAGAGCGGATTAGTACTGGCGTCTTCATCCTAGACCTAGCCCTGCTTGGCGGCATTCCGCATAACAGGGTGACGATGATTGTCGGGGAGCGTCACGCAGGCAAGAGCCTGCTTGCCGACAAGATCATCGCTAACGCGCAGGCGCAGTACCCTGACATGAAGGCTGTCAAGATCGATGTCGAGGGTACCCACGATACGGTCTGGTCTTCGAAGCTAGGGGTCGATCCGGACCGCCTGTACGTTTTCAATCCAGAGACCGGGGAGGCGGCTGTAGATGCTGCCGATGCCTTCGTCCGCACCAAGGAAGTGTCTCTCATCGTCATCGACTCCATCGCGGCGCTCACTCCCATGAAGGAGATTGACTCCTCAGCCGAGGATGCCTTCATGGGCCTGCAAGCTAGATTGGTGGGCAGCTTGGTCCGCAAGGTAACGTCCGGGCTGATTGCCGAACGGAACAGGGGACACTTCGTTACCGTCCTTCTGATCAACCAGTTCCGGTCCAAGGTAGGGGTTGTGTACGGCGACCCTCGTTCTATTCCGGGCGGCAAGGCGCTGGAGTTCTCTACCTCTGTTCAACTCATCATCAAGAACAAAGAGCAGATGGGGAAGGACGAGTACGACGTAGAGACTGTTGCCGAAAACGAGCATGCTTTCGAAATCAAGAAGAACAAGATGAACACCGGCCCTCGTACTGGGGAGTTCCGGGTTCGGCGTGTGCCGGATGACAGTCTCGGTTTGAAGGAAGGCGACGTTGACGACGCCACTACCCTTCTGGCTTACGCGAAGAAGTTCGGTGCGTATACCGGGGGAGGGTCGAGTTGGACCCTAGACTTCTGGGACGAGGAACACACGTTTCGTGGTATGAATGATGCGGCGTTACACCTGTACCAGAATCGGGAACTCTACTGGAAGCTTCGCAACTTCCTCATCAGCGAGCAGGCAAAGCACCTGAAGATGCCGGATGAGTTTATAGAAAGGTTCTACCCGGATTGATGAAATCGATTTCAAACAAATCATGAGTAGAGAATCTTTCTTACGAAGAACGTTCGGCCAACCGGGGCGTACGCCTTCGCACGACCGCAGCAAGAAGCAGGAGCGTGAGCTAGCCAAACGCGTCGGGGGCGAAGTCACTATCGCTTCCGGCGCTTTCTCCGTGAAGGGAGATGTTCGCAAGAAGCGGATCGTACGTATCGAAGCCAAGACGACGAAGCACAAGAGCTTCAGCGTCACTACTGAGATGATAGACAAGATCGAAGAGGCGGCGCTGGCTTGCGACGAACTGCCGATAATTGTGGTAGAGTTGGCAAACGACGACAAACGTACAGCGAAGCAAGTTGCGGTTGTTCCTCTGTACGTTCTGGACACTTTAGGCTATTCGGTATGACGGTGCGTAGGGACATCATCAAGCGAGTCTTGGATAAGCGACTCGTTGGCGGATCGTCTGGCGCAGTGCGTCGGCGGCGCGGGCAGGACGTTCCCGCACCCGAAGTTGTCGAGGTTCCTTGGGAACCTGACACTACGCCTGTGATCGACATGCTCAAGGCGACCAAGCCCGCTACGCAGGAGTTTCGTAGCACCGGCAACGTCCACGTTTCTGACATCATCAACAAGTGCGTTCGCAAGATCGCACTCATGCACAAGCTAAAGCTGCGGCACCCGCAGGAGTCCATCATGGACGGGCAGGGGATTACCTTTGCCATCGGGGACGCGGTGCATGATTTCGTAAAGCGTCGATTCATTCAAGGCCACCCCGATAAGGTCTACGCGCGGTGGTCATGCCTTTGCGGTAAGGAAGGGTTTGAGGGTTTGTTCAAGAGCAGACCCAGACAGAAGTGTCCAGAGTGCAACAGCACGCTCGACAAGCACAATGAGGTACGCTTCACCGATGCTGCGACCAAGCTCACAGGGTCGCCAGACTTGTTGCTCTGGATGGATGCGCTAGGCGCGTACTACATTGTCGAAATCAAGTCGATAGCGGCCGAATCGTGGAAGGAGCTAGCTCGCGCGGAGCCGAACCATAAGGTACAGGTGTCGCTCTATTGGTGGCTTCTCCGTCGTGCTGGTATTCCTGTCGTCAACCGGACCAGCATCCTGTACGCGAACAAGGAGTACAGCTTCAAGTTCCCGTACAAGGAGTTCGTCATAGACCCGCAGACTGTCGATCTGTCTCCGTACATGGAAGACCTTGATCGTCTGGCGGAAGCAATGAAGGGCGGGGAGCTTCCGCCACGCGTAATGTGCGGGACGCAGGAAGCACCGGAAGCCAAGCGATGCCCCGTTCGCGTAACCTGCTTTGGATGCTCATGAGTGCTTCTGTTCTTGGTATCGACCCAAGCCTAACGTCGTTAGGGTTCGCCTACTACACCAAGGAGGGCCTGCCTATCGTTGGTACTGTCAAGCCGAAAAAAGTGAAGGGTCTCGCTCGGTTACTCTACTTGCGCACTCAGGTACAGGCGGTTCTGGATGTTGCTAAACCGCAACTGATTGCCTACGAAGGCTACGCCATGGGGCGGTTTGCGGGCAGGGCGTTCGACTTGGGGGAGCTAGGTGGGGTCTTGAAGTTGTTCTTCTTTGAGCGTAAAATCCCCTTACTACTCGTTCCTCCTTCATCTTTGAAATTGTTTGCAACCGGCATCGGTAACGCGGACAAGCAGCGCGTCATGGCTGTGATGTCCAAGCACCGGGGTCGGGCGTTCTCTTCGGACGATGAGGCGGACGCGTATGCGCTGTTGCAGGTTGGTATTGCGTTTCGTGACGGTAGACAAAGGCCGCGCGATCCGCGACACTTCAAATGCACCGCGCTACGAGGTTGCGAGTTAGTACAAGCGGTGTAGGTTGAAATCAATTTCATCCGTCCGCTACAATCGAGTCATCCCGAAAGGGTTTTTCAACTAGAAATGGAAAGGTGAACCATGAAGATCAAGGTTGGTGACAAGATCGTTTTCAAGGGCTACTCGGAACCCCCGGAAGAAGGTCAAACGCTGTTGGAGGAGGGCGAGGAGTACACGGTCCACGAAGTCAACTCCGACAACAACTCCGTCATGGTGCGGATTGACAACCCGGACTTCAACCCGAAGAAGAAAGTCTCCGATACCAATCCGGAGACGATGGAGCTTGAAGTCTTCGAAGAAGAGTTCACTCTTCCTGCCGCCAAGGGCAAGCCCGCCGCTAAGGCAACTCCCGCGAAAGGCCGCAAGCCGGTAGCGGAAGTGGAGGAGGATGAGGCTGAGGCGGACGAGGAAGAGGCTCCCGCGCCGAAGAAGGCGGCTAAGGCTGCGCCGAAGAAAACCGCAGCTAAGGCGGCGAAGAAGGTCGCTGCGAAGCCCGCCAAGAAAGCGAAGGCAGAGACCGAGGAAGCGGAAGCTGAGTCGGCCGACCCCTACGCCGACCTGTCCGAAGACGACGAAGACCAAGAGATTGTCGAACTGGTCAACGCGTCGGACGACGTTCTGGCGCTCGCCAAGGAAGTCTCGGAAGAGGCGTCGGCAATCGAATACAAACTGGGCGGCGTCCTGTTTCACGTTCGCAAGTCCGGGGCGTACACCGAACTCGACAAGCGGTACAGCGAAAAGGGCGGCTTTGGCCTGTACGTCCTTGAGCAACTGAACGTCGAGTACCGCAAGGCGATGTACCTGATCGACATCTACTACAAGTGGAACAAGTTCGGTCTGGACGCGGAAAAGGTTGCGCAGATCGGTTGGGCGAAAGCCGCCAAGATCGCCGCCGTTATGACGGAAGACACGGCAGCGGAGCTTCTGGAACTGGCCGAGAACAACACGGTTGCCGATCTGGTCGAGAACATCAAGACTTCGTACAAGGAAGTCGGCGGCACGAAGGGTGAGAAGAAAGTCCTCAAGACCTTCAAGTTCCGTCTGTTCGAAGACCAAGCGGCGGCGGTCGAGGAAGTCCTGCAAGCGGTCGCTTCCGCGATGGAGTTCAAGAACCTTGACCAAGCTTTTGAACACATCGTCATGGAGTGGGCGGCGGAACACCCGATTGCTCCGGAGAAACCGGCCAAGACGAAGGCTAAGGCTGCTCCTACCAAGGATAAAGCCCGCGCCGCCGCCTAACCGGCAGGAAGTAGTTTGAGGTAGGGATGGGGGCGCACTGTCGCCCCCATTCTCCATTTTGGAGGAAGCATGACCGTTCAGCGTAGATCGCGGGCGCGAGGCAAGGCACCGGCACCAACCAACGTGCGGATCAATCTAGCGTACGTGGACGTTAACTCTCTGGTACCGTACGACTACAACCCTAGAGACAACGCGGCGGCGATAGATTCCGTAGCTGCGTCGATTTCCAATTTCGGTTTTCTCATTCCTGTCGTTGTCGATTCCGACAACGTTCTCGTTGCCGGTCATACTCGCGTCGAAGCCGCCAAGAAGCTTGGCATGGCTGAGGTACCGGCGATTCGCGCGGACCATCTCAGCGAAGAGCAGATTGCCGCTTTTCGTCTCATCGATAACAAGGTTGCTGAGCTTGCCAAGTGGGACTTCGACTTGCTGTCCGGGGAGATAGCCAAGCTCAAGGACTCCGGTCTTACCCTTACCGACTTCGGTTGGACGCGGGAGGAACTGGATTGCTTGGGCCAGATGGTCGCGGACGATTGCCTCTCTACGGAAGGGCTAGTCACGCTAGAGGCGCAGGAACGGCTGCGTAGGACTGAGCGCCGCGCCCCGGCGACCGCTAGGTTTGTCCTTGGCGAACTCGTCTTTTTCATCTCTGCGACCGACTACCGCACTTGGGTAGACGGTATTCGCACCTTGCATGACTACAACGAGACAGAGATTGTTGAAGACCTGAAGCGGCGGTTGGGGATTACGGAGACGTAGAAGATGCCGAATCTAATTGGTGGAATGACTACTGCGGAGCGCTTAGCGTACTTAGCGGAGTTGCGCGAACCGCCACGCGCACGCAGGGATGATCCGGAGACTTCGCAAGCTGGTAGGGAGGGTCCGGACGATCTAGCAAGACTGCAACGGGATATCTTGTACGTACTACACCAGCGGCCGAATGCAGGACTAACGACAGGTGAGCTTGCTTTGGCGTTGCAGACCCCGCGTGACTCTATTTCGCCTCGCATGAGGACTTTAGAGGCACGTGGCTTGATCGTTGCTACAACGATGAAGCGTACGCTCCCCGGAGGTCGGCCGCAGATCGTATGGCTGTGTAGCCGCGCCGAGGAAGGTTCGTAGATGGAGTTACATCCGTGTCCGTATTGCGGAAGTCGTGATGTTGAGCTACGGCCGGTTGCCGAGATACGAAGGGAAGTCCAGTACGATAAGGCGGGTAGACCGAGAAAGTTTGCGTACTCCTGCCACCGCGTATGTTGCAACCACTGCGGGACTCTTGGGCCACAGACTTCTGAACACACCCACGTTCGTAGGTCGTTAGCCGATAGCGACATCCAGACAGACCGGCGAAACGCTCTCAATCTCTGGAACACTAGGCATAGCGGGTAAGCGATGAAATCGATTTCAAAGGTATCAGCGATCCCCACTGATCGATTGCACCCCGACGAGACTAACCCGCGCAAGCCAGACCAAGCGCGGATGGCGCTGTTGCAATTGAGCATCACGAAGCTTGGCTTCATCATGCCGGTCTACGCCACGAAAGACGGGATGCTGCTTTCCGGCCACCAGCGGTTGACCGTCGCTAAAGCTTTGGGGATCAAGAAAGTCCCCACGGTCATAGTCGAACTGAAAGAGTCGGACATCAAGGGCATCAACATCGTCTTCAACCGCGCGACGAACGACTTCAGCGCGTTCGATACCGGTCTGAAAGCTTCTGAAAGGCTCCACTACGCCGATGTGCTAGAGGCAGCGGAGGAGCTACCGGACTTTGAAGGCGAAGACTGGTACGCCCTGCACGCGGCTGAAAAGCCCATCAAAGGTTTGGGCGCAGGCGAGGCAGGCAAGTACGACAAGAAAGCCGCCGTAATGGCTGAGAACATGCTGCGGCTAGGGATTCACATCCCTATCGTTGTTTCGGAGTCGGGGCGGGTCATCAACGGCATCCATCGTCTGTTCAACGCCAAGGAGAACGGAGTCACGACATGGCCGGTAATCACCATACCGGATGACATGGCGGATGTTGCTTTGACCTTCCTCAACTACCTGTCGATGGACTTCCACGTTGACGAGGAGTTTGCTGATGTTCTCAGATTTTCTGCGTACCGTCGGCCGCAAAATAACCGGGGCGCTGTACCAAAGGCTTATCGATTCTGGGCTAACGGATGCCGAACGCTACTGGACGCCAACTCATATTCCGTTGATTACTGGCGGAAGTTCCGTGACTTGCACGGACAGTCCCTCCTCGACTTCGGGGCCGGTCTGGGTAAGGTTGCGCCGTTCCTCACAGGGAAGGGGATGGACTGTATCGACTTTGAGCCGTACCGGATCGATCAAGAGAAAGACAAGGGCAAGCCGTGTCCTGAGCTATCGAAGCGCGAGGCGCGGCGGTTTCTGGATGAAGTTGCGGATGGGCGCAGGTTTACGTCTATCTTCCTCGCATCTGTACTCAACTCCGTACCCTTTCCGAAAGACAGGATGGCAGTCCTTGCCATCGTCCATGCACTCTCTAGCAAGGACACAGTTATCTACGGTACGTGCCGCGACGTATCAGATTTCAATTATGAGTACGGCGGCATTCGCAATGCTAACTACTTCGTCTTTGATTCTGAACCCGGTGTTCGGGTCGGGGACGTAATCAAGAACCCCAAGATTCAGAAGTTTCACACGCAGGAGGAAGCGGACGCGATGTTCGCCCGCCTGTGGAACAAGCGAGACTACTGGCCGGGAGGCAACGTCTTCTACTTCAGGCTGTCGGCACCTAAAGGAATCAACCCAAAAGTAGTCGCGCAAGCGCTGGAGCTTGAGTTCGAATTGCCTTACGCGGACAATACGCGAATGGGCTTGTCGGCCTACGCGAAGAAGTGCTTCGGCAAGCGGTTGGGGGTAAAGCTGTAGGAGAACTGAGATGGCGGTACTTCGCCAGACGGTTGACGACTGCGTTAGGTTTTGGTGCTTACGTTGTCAGAAACCGGTCGAACGCGTCGAGGGGATGCGTAACCAGTTTGTCCGAACCTACTGGTTCGGGTTGGAGTGCCATGGTCAGCGTACCACGATAGAGATAGTGGACGAGGTAGTTGAGCAGTATATAGGTGACCCGTTTAGGATCAACGTCTTTCCGGTTGACACGCCAGTAGTGCCGCCGTTTGCAACCGGAGGGATGTTACCGAAGGCGGCAGAAACGCCGAAGGCGAAAGAGACACCAAAGGCGGCGGTGGTACAGGTACGAACACGGCTCATTCGGTTAAGGAGAGAGTGATGGCAGTCGATAAACAACCTGCGGTTGGTCGGATTCTTTTGGTGCGCGGGCGGTCTACGGATTTCTTCCCTTGGTATCTCAAGGGCGGCAAGATTACTCGCGTAGCAGGGCAGCGAGCGTACTTCACCACGGAGAGTGGCCGGGAGTCGTTCACGCATGAGTACTCGGCTATCGTGGATACCGAGGAGGAAGAAGAGGCGCTGCTTCGGTTTACCGACAAGTACCAAGCAAAGCTGAACGATCTTCATGCTGAGATGACGCACATCAGCAAGACGCTCGTTGACTCCTTGAATGCTGGTACGTCAACCAAACGTGTACGGAGAAGCAAATGACCGATCCCACCATCGTAGGTACCGTAACGGTTACTCAGACCACGCCCCTGCCTACGCCACTCGCGGCGCAAATCCCTAGACTTACCTCGCGTAAGTTTCTGCTGTGTCTCGCGACGTTGCTATCTGTCACGCTTTTGGTGTGGTTTGCCAAGATCGGGGACGGGGTATACTCGGCGGTGTTGATCGCTACCGTAGGGGCGTACATCGCGGGCAATGTGACCCAGAAATGGGTTGAAAAGTCGGCCCGCCAAGACGACTCCATACTGAAGTAGCTTCTCTCTTTTCGCTGGGCTATACTAGGCCATCCATGGTGGCACTAGCAGGAGGTTCTATGTCGGTCGAGTCCGGGGCTGGCGATCCAGTCCATCTTCCCAAACGAAGAGACCTGTTCAAGTTCGATGACGAGGTTGCATCGATCTTCGATAACATGGCTCCTCGCAGCATCCCGCTGTACAACGAAGTTCACCGTCTTCACGTTTCTTTGGTGTGGAAGGCGCTTCAGCCGGGGGCTGTGGTAGTCGATGTCGGCTCCTCGACGGGGCATCTCTTTCGGAACATAGAGCGCCAGCTACGGAAGCCGTTCGCTGAGACGGGCTTGCGCGGGTACGCCGTGGACGCGTCGGGACACATGATGGACCGTCTGACGCGGGAGTTCCCGACAGTCACGCCGATTATCGGAGACATTGCGTTCATGCAGCCTTTGGCGGAAAAGGCGGATGTTCTCTTCTGTCTCTACACGCTACAGTTCGTACCGGAGGAGCGCAAGTCAGACGCTCTTCACTGGCTTGTAGATAGTACGAAAATCGGCGGGGCGGTCGTGTTCGGTCAGAAAGACCGCATCCTCAATCCCGCATTTGAAATCGATTTCAATGACGAGTACTATCTGTTTCGCAGGGACAACGGCTACACGCAGGAGGAGATTGACGCCAAGACGGAGGCGCTGAAGAACTCTATGTGGCCGGTTGCCTACTCGGACCTTGCTCGCAGGCTAGCGATGCTTGGGGTTCAATCCCACGAAACTACTCGCTGGCTTCAGTTCAGTACGTTACTGGGATATCGGAGGTTTTGATGTCCGTAGATGCTCCTGAGTCAAACCCGCGCCGTCGTCGTATCAATCGGCGTTCTGGGTTGTCTTTTAGCGGCAGCGGGCTGGGTCAGTCCACTGCCGGTGCGGCGGACGTTGCCGACGAGGATGATGCAGTAGAAGACCTCAACGCCGAGGTTCTGTCTGCTGTTCCTGAGACGCGTCGTTTGACGGACGATCAGCAATCTGAGATGGTCCGGGCGACCACGAACTCCGAAGAGTTCACCCCGTCGAATCGTCTTGCTCAGGTACGCTCCCGGTCGAGTGAGTACGAGCGGGAATACCGGCTGCAATTGCTGCATCGTTTGTTGATGCGCAACCTACCCCTTGACGAGATTGCCGCCAACCTTGGGGTCTCTGTCAGCACCGTCATTCGTGATAGGTTGGAGCTTAAGGAGCGTCTTCGCCACGCAGCGAAGGAACTCGACATCGAAGTGATGATCGGGAACTCCAAAGGCTTCTACGAGGAAGTGCAGGCGATGGCGATGCGGGCGGCGTCGAACAGCAACACGCCGATGCCTATGCGCCTTGCCGCGATGCGGACGGCGCTGGCTTCGCACAACGACATGCACCGCTTCTTCCAAGCAGCCGGTGTCTATGACACGCTTCGCTTCCGTAAGGGCGCGGGCGAGGGCGCTCAGACCGACATTCAACGGCTCCTTACGCTCACTGAGGAGTTGCTGGGCGAGACCCGCCGCGATGCGCGTACCGAGGCGGTCCCCAATCCGCTCGGTTCGTTTTCTGGTGACGACGCAGAGACGATGGAGCTATGACGGCCATTCAAGTAAGACGGTCTCGTCCTGTTGTGGAGGTTAGGCTTTCTCGTAGAGAGCAGGAAATCCTAGAGCGGGCGAAAGAGGCGGCGGCTGGTTTTCAGAACCCCATGTTCGGGGATATGTACGTCGAGGCGCTGCGTCGTCGTTTGACCGAGAACGACGGGACTCTCTACAGCTTCATGACCCATCTAGAGCAACCGCCTGTCTCTATCGAAAACTTCCTAGACGGGCGGGAGTTTCTCGGTGCCACCGACTTGACGATGTGGCCGGAAGTCCGGGAAGCTGTAGTACAGATCAACCAGAATTGGTGGAGAGGCATCGACTACGGCGCGTACGCCGAAGCCGTACTCATGGGGGCGACCTCTACCGGCAAGACAACGATCTGTCAGGTCACCACGCTTTACCACTTGCACATCCTAGGTTGCTTGAAGCAGCCGCAGTCCGTTTACGGCCTGCCGAAGGCTACCTCCATCGTCTTCCCGATCATGGCGGCAAAGCCGCACGTGACGAAGAAGGTTGTCTATCAGCCGCTTCGGAAGATGATTGAGGATATTCCTTGGTTTCGTGAACACCTTCGTCTGGACAAGCTTGTCGAGTCTGAGATTTACTTCAGCGACAAGAACATTCGGGTGGCCGTCGGCGGGGCCGATGCTGACTCGATTCTCGGTGAGGCCGTGATTGGCGGGGTCATCGATGAAATCAATTTCATGAGCATCGTCATGAAGTCGAAGAAGGCTGAGGTCACCAGCGGGCGGGCTGGTATGTACGACCAAGCCCAGACGATCTACGAGGCGATGACCCGCCGGAAGAAAAGCCGCTTCATCACGCAGGGTCCGCAGATTGGCGTTGTGATCGTCTCCTCGTCCACCCGCTACAAAGGCGACTTCACTGACAAGCGCAAGGATCACATCGACAAGGTAAAAGAAAAAGGCGTCTACATCTACAACAAGAAGCAGTACGAGGTCTGGCCGCAGGATCGATACTCCGGGGAGACCTTTCGGCTTCTGGTCGGTAACGACGTTCTTTCCGACACTCGCGTACTCAACGAGAACGAACAGGTACCGGACGGCTCGCTTGTGCTTGACGTACCTGTCGAGTACCGGGATGATTTTGTCAAGAACCCGCACGATGCGCTGAGGGATATCGTCGGGGTCTCTACCAGTTCCGTGTTCCCGTTCTTCCGCCGTCGTTTCAAGATTCTGGAATGCGTCGAGGCGGGGAGAGAAGACGGGCTGGAATCGTTCTTGCTCAAGGACAACGTAGTCTTGGGCGTCGATGGGATGCCTGTTGTCCGCTCAGGTCACTACTGCACGAACCCCTCGCGCCCGCGCTACGTCCACATTGACCTTTCAACCACCGGAGACCGCTGCGGCGTAGCCATGGTTCGGTTCGACGGGCTGCGTAAGGTGACGCGGCAGAACGATATGGTTGAGATGTTGCCAGAGGGGACGGTAGAACTGGCGATGAGTATTGAGCCGGATGCCCAGAACGAGATTCAGATCGCTGAAGTTCGGATGTGGGTCAAGATGCTCCGCGATAGGTATGGTTACCCGATCAAGGTAGTCACCTATGACGGTTTCATGTCCACTGAATCCCGGCAGCAATGGAAGAAAGAGGGGATGCGGACAGGTCATGTGTCCGTTGACAAGACCGATGTCCCCTACAAGCAGTTTCGTGACGCCATCAATGATGGGCGGCTGAAGTTGCTGGACAACCCAGTGCTTGTTTCTGAGCTATTCGACTTGGAGTATGATGAGACTACTAGCAAAATTGACCACCCCGTCCACGGCAGCAAGGATGTAGCGGACGCCGTTTGCGGTGCGTACACCGTCATGGTCGAGCGCCGCTCGTCGTGGCTACCCGCCGCTCAGGATGACGCCCAGTACGAGGCGAGTCAACGTCGTGACTTCGATGACAGGCTAGACGCCCCCCGGTTTGTGTAGACAGACAGCGAGTTCTGGGGGCCGGATAATATAACCTCCAAATAGGAGGATTTCATGGACGTTCTCTCGTATCTGTTGTTTGCCTACTTCGCCTTCGCCTTCACGAAGTTCATGCTGTGTGCGCAGCAGTTGCCTACAGCAATCGGGGTAATCTCGCGTTTGCACGGAGCGAAACCCGGTAAGATTCTGATCCGCTTTGCGGTCATTGTCCCGGTCTTCTTGGTGCTTACCGTTCTGTTTGGTTGGATCGGCTCGCTGTACAAAGAGGGGCCGAAGTTCTTTTCGTTCTACTCAACCTTCACCATCATCCGTACCTGCATCAAGGCGTATAGGGATTCTCATGACTAGAGGTTCTTCGTTTGAGGGCAAGTGT
>Ga0115028_10000014_pt1 | contig 26541 bp, 58 predicted proteins | sample Plant_0915_D1_FD_83894 | JGI IMG/M metagenome (GOLD analysis project Ga0115028, IMG submission 83894) | Wetland microbial communities from Old Woman Creek Reserve in Ohio, USA - Plant_0915_D1 | ecosystem: Environmental > Aquatic > Freshwater > Wetlands > Sediment ... | reverse complement strand
TTTATTTTTTTCTTTGTTTTGTTCTTTTTTTCTTTCATTTTCTTTTTCCTCCTTGTCTAATTCAAGCCATCTAACTAAAATCATTAGTAAAAGACCAAAAACAACAGACCACCACAGATTAAATATTGCTCCTCCAACTGCCACAACTACACCAACATAGAAGAAAAAATTATACTTCAATTTATCTTCATTCATAAAAAAAATAAGAAGAATGTCTTTAAAAGAATTTATATCATCCCAAGTAATAATAAAACATTATTCAAAATAACTATTATTTCCATTCCCACAAAGATGCCTGTAACAAACATAAGATAAGCATTATAATATCCAACTTTTTTTTCTCTTTTTTCTGATTTAAGAATATACTTCCCTGCAATACCAATAATTAAAGTCATAAAAAATAAAATTGAGAAAGTCAAGAAAAAACTTATTATCCACCCATATAGACCCAAACTAAATAATTGTGCCTGAATAGGGTTAGCTTCAACAAAAACTCCATCAAAGAAGCATAAAGCAATCACTGTAGTAAGAAAATCAACCATATAAACACAACACAGAATAAGATATACATACCTTAATCGTATATGTTTTAATACCTTATATCCCATTATATCTCTCCTGATATATCTTTTTGAATAGTATCATTTACACCAGCTACTTTAAGAATAAATTCTTCCCAGTTCTTACATTCAGGATGCTCATTCCTTTTTGCCTTAAGCTTCTGGAAATCTTCATCATCATAAGTTATGTTTAAGTTTTTCATTTTCTTTCTCCTTCCTTTTCTGGAGATGATAATTTAAGACATTTTTTATTGTGACAAAGTATAGTTCCACAGCTTAAAACATCTGTATCCTCGCATCCACAAACAGGACAAGGTGTTTTCTTTTTCATATTGATTGTTAGCTTTTTCATTTTACTCCTTAACCACCCTATGTATTGCTTTTCTTTCAGGTAATCCCTTTCCAACTACCCATCCTTTAATTCTTCTATAGATTACACCCTTATTAACTTCATTATCTATTTTATATCCAAGTTTAGCAAGGTCTTCTTCAGACATAGAATAAATTCTCTTGTAATGCTTCTTATTCTTAAAATAGAAGTTATGTTCTCCAACTTCAAAAGAAAACATTCTTGGTTTCTTGTGATGGTCTGGATTTGCTTTCCATTCCCTGTGTGCATCTTCATAGACCTTAAGCTTATTTGATGTTCTAATAATGTAATATTCAGGAATTGGAAGCAATCCTCTTTCTGTTCTTCTTTTAGTGTTGTTTGGATTTGGTTCTACTTTAACTGTAACTATTTCTTTTTGATTGAAAAAAATCAAAAAATTACAAACAAATTTCCTAATCTGCTTTTGAACCTTTCTATCTTTTCCTGTTGCTGGAAGATAACATTCATCATTAAGACCAAACATTTCAATAAAAACTTTACTTTCTGGTTCTGGTTCATCTTTTTCTCCAGTAACTTTGGCAAATATTGGAAGCACTATGTATCTTGCAATTTGCATAGTTTGAGGAGAAATAGATTTTCCTGTAGTTATTTTAAAATCTCTCAACTTAAAAGCATCAAATAAGAAAAAACCAAAGTATCTTCTATCCTCAAGATAAAGGTCACAATCAACAAACATAAATGGATAAGGCAAGAAAACATTATCATAATTTATTTTGTTAATCTCCATATCTTGAATTACATCAAGTTGTGCATCACTATCTGGTTGATAAGGTCTTGACCTTTCTATTAAAGGTTTGATTAATCCTTGCAAGATACTTTCTTTCATAGCTTCAATTTCACCATCTTCTTGGAAAAGGTCTTTATTATAAAGTTTTGATTTGTTTCCCATTCTCTCTAAAACTCTTTTTGCAAGTTGCCAGTTTCTCATTCTATCATTTTCTGGAATGTTAAATATTTTATAATGAATATCGTGGTCTTTTGGGTCGCCTAACCATTCTTCAGGTGTCATAAGCCCTCTATGAACAGCTTCAGGGAAAGCAATAACCATATCTTTCATTCCTTCTACTCTTTTACTAATTGGAACTGTTTTCATTTTCTCCATTTGTTCTGCTGTCTTTGTTAAGTTAATATAATCAACAAGAGTATTCATAGAAATCTCTGGAGCTTGGATATTATTCACAATTTTTATATTAAAAAGGAATTTTTTCAAATCATTTCTTATTTGGGAATTTTCAAGTTCATCATAGATTTCTTTGATAAGTTCATCTGTTTTCATATCCTCTTTATTCTTTCCTCCAAATATAAGGAAAGTTCCAAAAAGCTTACTAACAAAATTTTCATAAGTAACATCCCTTCTTAAGAAGACAGCTCTAATAGCATCATTATCTCCATCCATATCCATCATTTGAGGAAAATGTTTCCTCATAACTGAATAAGTTGCTTCTTTAACACCATTAAGTATTTGTTCTACCCTTTCTTTTCCCATTCTCTTAACTATAAAATAAGCCCTGAAATCTGAAATGTATCTTTCAATATCTTGATTTGCAATTTCTCCACCATATTGTAAAAAGAAACTTCTTGGAGAAGCTTCAGGAGAAAGAATAACATCATCTGTAGTATCATATTGCTCCTTAAGAATTTTAGAAATTTGGTGCATATCATTACCCATAAATTTCAAAAACTCAAGAGTATATTTTAATTTTTCACGATAATATAAAATTAATTTTTTCTTTATCTCTCCAGTATCATCCTTCAATTCAAGTTTATTTAAAATAACTTCTAACATATCAAGTATATCTAATTTAATCTTAAAATCTAATTCTGTTTTATTTAACTTCTCAAGAATAAAGAACATATCAAGCCCATATTCTTCATTAAGAAATTCTAAAATATCTAAAAAACCATCTTGAAGCTTTGAGTTCTTTTCCCAACCATCTGCTGTAGCTGTCCATCTCCTTATGTATTCTTTTATTTCTTCAGCACTTGTATCATTTCTAACCAAAATTTTATCTTTTGGGTCTAAACTATGAAGAGAACGAAAATTAGGATTTACAATTCTTGCTGGAACAACTTTATTTATATTACAATCATCACAACATCTTCCTTGCATACATACTGGTGCTGGATTGTTGCCCATCCCTTCAAATTCATTTCCACATAAACAACAAGTAAATATTCCCTCTTTCTCATATTCTTTTTGCACAGCTTTATTAAATTCTTTATTAATTTTTCCATTAAATCCAAAGCTATAATTAGATTTTGTCATTTTAATCTTCCTCCATATATTGACATTTATATCCTACTGCTCCTCTACAATCCTGCACACCACAAACTGGACAAACAGGTCTTTCTTCAGCAGGTTCAGGTCTATCTTTATCTGTCATTTTAGCCAAACATACTTGGAAATTCCACACACTCAAGATTTGTGAAAACTTCCTGAAGCTCCTCCTTTTCATCTCCATCAGGTAATTTTCCTAAAAGAATATCAAATATAATAAGAGAATTGCTTAATCTTTCATATCTGGTCATTCTCTTTTTTCTAATTTGTTTTATCTCAATAATATCAGTAAGTAAATTTTCAGAAATCTTTAATTCATTCAAAGTATCATTTGCATCCTCAAGAGTATCTGCTGTATCACTAACTATTTGATATTTTGAAGTAGCAGATAACCCTTCGCTGTTACCCATTCCTTCTTCCCAGCTCCTCATTTCATCTGCAAGAAAACCAATTTCACAAACAGCATCTTCCCAAAGGTTTGAAAGCTTATCTTTAATTTTCATATTAATATAACCCCTTATGATTTTTTATTATCTCAAGAACATCAGCATCAGATAAATCAATCTCTTTCAATTTCTCTGGGTCTTTAGTTTCAATCTCTTCAGCAAATTCAGAGAAAGTAGCATTAACTAAAAAAGGTGTATTGCTCCATTTATTAGGTTTTTCAACCTTGAAAACCTTTTCAACATTTTTGCAAGGAGCAAAAAAAGAATAGGGATAAGTTGTATCTCCTTGATGCTCACCAGCTCTTCTAAAAGAGTATCCAACTAATTTTGTGTTATAAAGAAAGAACCAAGCAGTAAAATCTCTATCATCAAATACTCTGAAAATTTGTATTCCATTCACAAGAGGTTTTTTTTCAGTAATCTCTTCTGAATACATTCTATGAATATTCAATCCCTGAAGATAAGCAGTAAAAGAAGGAACATCAAATCTATCTCTATTTTTAGCTTGAGTAAGAAGAATTTTTCTTTCAGCTTCTGCAACTTTCTCTTTTAATTCCCAAGTTTTATTCTCAAGAATTTTTTCTTGCTTATCAAGAGCATCTTCTATCTTTTTGTAAGGAGCAAGAGCTTCTTTTATTTTTTTCAAAAAAGGAGCTTGAATACTTTCCATTTTAGCATCGTTCTCTTTGATATGCTTTTTATTTTCAGCAATATCCAATTCATTCTGCTTCTGCTTCTCTTTGAGAACAAGAACATTACTAACTAACTCTTTTGTGTCAGCATCAATAGAATTATTAATTGTCATTTTAAGAATTACCTCTTTATTTAACAAGAATAGCTGGAGCTTCAGGTTCTTCAACAGCTAATACTTCAAGTTTAGTTTCTAAAAGAGTTTGAGCTTTATTCTGTAAGTGAGCTTCAATAGATGGTTTAAGCTGTGCAGAATGAGAGCAATAAGAAGTAATTGCATTATAAACATCCCATCTGGTCATAACATCTTTTTTATTCTGCTTCAAAATTTCAAGAATATTTTCAGTATGCTTTTTGTATTTGATTAAGTTCTTCAAAACTAATTCACAATATTGCCACTCAATACTATCTTCTATGCAATTATTAACAACTGCCTGAAGAGTAGCACTTGAATTGATAAGACCATTAAGTGCTTTCTCAATAGTTATTTGGAAATCCTTAACCAATTCTTGATTGTGTCTAATTGAATAACCAGCTATAAAGTGTGAAACAATCATACCATTAGCACAAGCAACTCTTTCCATTCTTGGAAGAATAAGAAGACCAGTTGTTTTATCATAAGAATTAATTAATCTAATACCACCCACAAACTCTTCACCTTTCACCAATCCTTTTGCTTTGACCAAAACTTTTGTGTCAGGAAAAGTAATATCCAAAAATAATCTATGACCCTGTTCTTTCATAACAGAAACATAAGGAATGTTCAAATTTTGAATAGCATCAAATAAAGAAGTAACGACCTCTCTATGTTGAATTATATTGTATCCATCAGAAGCAATACATCCAAGAGAATTATTTGACAAATTCCAAACAGCTTGATAACCTTCAGCTTGAATGAGATTGTCACCTGAAGAAGAAGGAATAAGAACCTTTCTGCTTTCAGCTACACAAAGGTCATCTACATTCTGCACGATTTTGAAATCATTTTTTGTCATAACTAACTAACTGAAACCTCCTTTATAAATGTTTCTACTACTAAATGACTACACGAAAGATTTATAAAGCACATATAATTAGTTATTTGGTATGGAGATGACCTAAAATCCTCCCATAGGATTTTGGTTCTGCCCATAACAGAAGGTCTTACCCATAATAAGACCCTCCATACATTCTTTTTTATTCTCTATATTTTATTCTCTATTTCTCAAGATATATTCTTAATTAGAGATATGCTTAAAAACAAAATCTCCTCTATAAATTGATAAAAATATAAGGAGGTATAAAAATGGCAGAAGATATATTTTCTAAAGGAATAGGGAATAAAGAACAAAAATCTTTGGAAGCTAAACCAGTTGTAGTTCAAGGGAAAATCGTTGAACCTGTATTAGGAAAAGCTGGTGGAAAAAATGCTGGAAAGGAAGTTGGAAAGAAGCTTGTTTTAATTTGCAAACATCCTGACAGACAAGAACCTGTAAGTATTGCTTCAATCGTGATTGTTTCTGGAAAAACTATAAAGAACTCTACACTTTGGGTAAATCTTGATGAAGAAGGAAACTTACAAAAAGGTTCTCCAATCGCAATTTTACTTCAAAAGTATGGAGCATCAACTTTGAATGAATTAGATGGAAAAGTTTTGCAGACAGAAGTTGATGAGAGTAAATTCCTTACAATCAAAGGTTACTAATTAATATATATTTTACAATATGTATTAATCCAACATATATATTTTAATTTATTATTTTATTTTACAATAATGAGGTCATCCTCAAATTCAAAAGAAAGAGCTTTCTGTTTCCATTCTTTTCTTTTTGCTTTTAACCAGCTAATTAATTTTTTCTTTGCTTTATGATAATCTTTTATTTTTGCAAAGCTTTCAACAATCACAACTTTTTCATTAATTTGCCTACCATTATCATTCCAAGACCCAGTTTCTTTATTCCTTGTTGAACCACCAAACATATTTAGAAATCTTACTGTTTGATTAATCCTTCTTTGAAATTGCTCTGGAGAAATATCTTTATCATACTTTGTTGATGGAACATAAATTGCCATCCTAACTGGAAGAACATCTGCTCCTTTAATTCTTGGAGTTGAAACTTGTTTCATAAGAAGCTCAAGAAAAAAGAGTTTAAGAATATTATTAATACCAGAATATGACCTCAAGCAGGAGAAAGGACTTGCTGTGGATGTCAGACCCAAAGTCCATAGCGATGTTCAGAGAACGAGGGAGAGGTGATAAATCTGCTTAAGAATTATACACGATGATTGTTGAACCCTTTTCTCCTATCTGACTTACTTCCTGCTTGAGTATGATTTTTCTTTTCTAATAATCTTATTGCTTTTTTTATATAAGGCAAATCTTCTTTGGTAATTGTAAAATCTTCCTCATATCTCCAAATTTCAATATAATCTTTTTCTATATAATATTCTTTTTCATTTCCCTGAACTTGTGGTTTTCTCATTTTGTTCTCCTTCTTCAATTTTTTTATTATTCTTCTTTATTTCTTCTTTTAAGTTGTCTTTACTCCATTTATTAGGTCTGCTCATTTTTTCTTTTTTCTTCCAACATTTGTCGCATAAAATATGATGGTGTGTAACCCTTCTACCACATCCACATTTTTTATACACTGGTTTTACTTTTCCTGTCATATTAACTTGAATTTAATTTAACTGTAAAATTTTGAGGGAAAGCACAAGTATTATTACAATTTACATAATATGTTGGACAAGCTGGAATATTTATATCTGGACAATTACAAGCTGGAGCTTGAGGACAAGTAACTGTTTGATTATTAGCCATTAAACTTTGGAAGGCATCATTATTAACAGCATAAAGAATACATCCACCAGCAATCATTCCAGCTATGATTATTGCAAATGCTATCATAAAAACTGGTCTATTTGTTTTCTCTAAATAACCTTGTTCTTTCAAAATCCTTATTGCATCCTTTGCCCAGTTATCTAACTCTTTTTTGTTTTGCTCCATATATCATCCTCTAATTTTATGAGATTAATGTAATAAGTTAATTTATTATATTTCCAGTGTTTTCCAAAAGCATAAAAGAAAAGTAATAATGAAGGGTCACAACCACTTGATTTCAAATTTAAACAGTGTTCAATAACCATCTGTTCAGTTACTTTTTTATGAATACTTAATTTAAATTTTCCCTGCATCTTTTTGTTTCTCCTTAAAATAATTTAAATATTCAACATATCTGGTATAGGTCTTTGCAAATTCTTCATCCTGTGCTAAAGTTGGATTTTTCAATCTTTTGAAAGCAGTAACATAATCTCTAAAAAATCCTTTAACTAAATAAGGTGCTTCTTCTTTTTCAAAAGCTTCTTCCAATCTATTTAATCTTATTCTTATCATTTTTTTCATCTTCCTCATACATCTTCTTCAATCTTTTCATTTCTTTATCTGACATAGGTTTTAAGCCAATTTTTTTTCTTAATTCTTGAGTGTGTTCTGGATTAATACCAACACTCATCCAAATAGCAATAATTATTTTATGAAATTGATACTCATTATCACATTCTTGTAATTGTTTTATTAAAAGGTCTTTAAAATCCATCCAATTATCACAATCCCCTTCCCCAGAATAAACTATTTCTTTCATTTTATCTCCTTATTGCCCTCTCCAAAGCAGTAGCAACTATAATTGCAATAATGTAATCAATAGCATAAATCAAAATTAAGAACCAAATATTAAATGGTCTTACTCCTTTGAAAAACCAAAAAGAAAAATAGAATATTGCTACAATTAATCTTATGCTTGGGTAATAATCTGTCATCTTTTTTTATTCTCCTGAATATATCTTGTATAAACATCCATCAAAGTGCAATAATCTTTTATGTGTTGTTCTGAAGGTTTGTGCAAAGCTTCATAAGCTTCGCAGTATTCTTTCCAAAATTCCATAACTCTATGAACTGGTTCTTTCTTCTCAATCGCCTGTTTCAATCTCAATTTTTCAGTTAGCATTTTTTCTCCTTATCACAAAGAATGTTCCCAAAGCACCAAGAAGAACTACCATTCCAGTAATCAATCCAAACTCTGGCACTATAGGTGGTTCTGGTTCGCACTCAATAGTAAATTTATTTTTAGCATATCCAAAATTAATTTCATATTCACCACATTCAGAGATAGGAGATTTTATACAAAACTTCTTTGTAGCATCCACCAGTTTTTGACCAGAAGCAATAATTGTTCCATTATGAATTATATTCCATTCATATACTCCTTTGTAAAAATTCTTACCACTTATATCGCATCTATCAGTGTAGGAAATAATTCCATTTTGAGGACAATTAATACATCCCATCGTAGATGTAGCAGAAACTAAACTTAACATTACTAAAACTAATAAAAAAGTTATTCCTGTCTTTAATCTTTCATTAAGCATTTTTATGTATCTCCTTTATTTTTAAAAAAACTTTCTCTGTTAATAAAACATCATTTGAACAATAGCTTACTAATTCTGTATATTTGCCTTCATTATATAATTGAATTGCTTTAAGACCATTTCCTGTTTTTACTTCAAACCCTAAAATCTTTGCTAAATCATCTAAAGAAATTCTTCTAAAAGTAATATCATTAATAACATCAAAATGATTTATTAAAAGCCAAAGAAGGTTTGTTAAAGGAATATCATTAACATAACTTCTAATTAATAAAAAAGGAATATCAAAATCTTTTCCATTAGCTGAAACAATAAGAGAATATTTGTTTTCACCAACAAATTCTAAAAATTCATTTATTATTTCTTTTTCATCACTTCCAGATTTCATAAACCAATTATCTTCACTATCTTTTGCACAGATACAAGTGATTTTACTCTCTATTGCACGAAGCCCTGTAGTTTCAATATCAAATACTAAATATTTTTCTGTCATTTTTGTTTTTCCTTTTCTTCAAGCTCTTGAATAAATTTTTTTATTTTATCTAATAAAGGAGTTTCCCACCCTCTAACTTCTCCAGCTTCTCCTCTTTTAATCATTTCTATAGCTTCAATATCAGATTGATGATATGCTTTGATTAATTCAAGTATTTCTTCGTGTTTCCAAACAAAAGTATCTCCCTCAATACAAACCTCTGTAATTGGTTTTGTATATATTGGTGTAATCTCTTTATTCATTCTATTCCAGTTACCAACTCTATTTATTCTCCAAGTCATATCAACTGTTCTCATCCTATTTTTATTCATTTTTTAACTCCTTGATAACCTCCCTTCTTTGTGCATCTCTCACAGATTTTATTATATTTTCCATAAGGATTAAAATATTCATTACATCTAATACAAATCTTCTTGAATGTAAATTTCTTCATTTTTTCCATTTTCCCCTCAACCTTTTTTTATAACAATCTAAACAGACCCAAGTTTCTCTTCCTGTTGGATGAAACATTTCTCCACAGTATTTACAGGGTCTTCTTAATCTTTGTTTTGGTTTTCTTCCTTTAATCATTTTCTTTCTCCATCATATCAAAAACCTTTCCCCAATTTTGTTTAGCCCACTGCCTTAATCTATAAGGATAGGTTTTCCATTTTCTTTTACTTTTTTCAACTTCTTTTCTTGCTTGTTTCCAATCTTTGTAGGTTTTATTGAAAATCTTTTTTGCAATTCTTAATTTCTCTTCTGCTTCCCTCTTATATTGTTTTGCACTATCATAAGCAACCCTTCTTATCTTCACACTCTCTAACCAAGAGAGGTATTGTTGTTTCAATTCTTCTTCATTCATTTTATTTTTATGCACAACAGGTGGAGGTTTGTCACAACCACCTGTTGCTACCACTTATATGAGATGAGTTTTCTTTGAAAGGAGGAAACCTTTCAGAAAATATTTATAAGTGGATTGCAAACTCATTTATTTTTTTTAGGAAGTTTCTTAATTTCTTCCTGCTCCCTCAACTTAATATATTCATTAACTTTTCTTTCTGCCTTCTCATAATTCTCTGTTCTTTTTTTAAGAAAGTAACTATTTGTTAAAGAAAATAAAATCTGTAAAGATAAAAAAGAGAGTTCAAGTAAGATAAATAAAGAAACAATTTCATCTTTTGCATCTAAAATCATAGCTCCAACAGCAAGACCAATACAAAATAAGGTAATCCCAAAAGCCATAGTTTGCCATAAAAAAGTAAGATTAAGTTTTTTATCATAAAATTTTTCTATCTCAATATATCTATCTAAATTTAATGGTTTCATCATTCATAACCTCCTTTTGAACTTAAATAAACACAAGAAGCCAAAACAAAAAACAAACCAATTACACCAGAGATTACTAAAAAATTAGAATTAATATACAATCCAAGAAAAATATTAAGAAGAGATAAAATAACAGTAACAATAATTAGAGTATTAAGTATCTTATCCCAATCTGTAACAAAAATCCTTTCTCCACCTGACCAATCTCTGCATCCAATTCTTTCTCTCATTTGTCAAACCCTCCTGCACCAGCATATCCAAACCAAAAACCAACAGCAATATACCAGAAAGTCATTAAGATAGAAGCCCAAAGGGTCTTAATAAAAACAAGAATTGTTCCAAGAACAAAAAGGATAATAAGAAAAATAAAGTGAGTTCTCATTTTGAAAATTCATTTTTAGATTTATTTAATTTGATAACAATATCATCTCCAAATTCATCTGCCAGATTACTTATTAAAACTGCAAGTGGAAATCCAACACACAAACCAATTTTGCTTTTTACATCACCTTCAATATGTTTTGCATATTCTAAATGTTCTTTATTTGTATGCTTACTTGCTTGTTTCAAAACATCATCAATTAAGAATATCCATTCATTTCCTCTTGTGCCTGTTAATTTGAAATACTGACCCATCTTAAAATTATCTGCTGTTCCAACAATCCCAAAAGGTGCAAGAGAAACAAAAGCAGTTGGTTTTATCATTTTAATATCCTCTCATCCTCTTTGTAATTCTTGTTGCTCCACCAGAAAAAGTTTTCTTTTTTTTCTTTACTTTTACTTTGGGTTCTAAATTCACTGCCTTTTTCTTGATAATCTTCAAGCTCTTACTATCAATCTGTGGTTCTCCAATAACATTAGGGTCAAGCTTCTCACCTTTCTTTAATTGTTTTGCAACAGAAAATTGAACACATCCATTAATGAATGTTGTTTTTGCAACAGCTATTCCTTCATATCCTGTAATTAAATCTCTTACTCTATCTCCTAATTCAATTTCTGTCATTTTCATTTTTTCTCTCCATTTCCATTACCATATATTTTTTTCTTTTTTACAAGAAGTAAGCATTTTTGACAATAAAAAGAAAGGAAGCCACTTTTCTTTAAATCTGGGTCGTTAAATATTTTGAAAGTATGGTCACATTCCTTTTTTGGTTTTTCTTTGGTTTTCATTTTCTTTTCTCCTGTGGTTTTCCTGTATCAATCAAAGTTAATCTTTTGTAAGGTTCTGCTTTCTCTTTAAGTGCAATAAGATTTGAAAGTTCTTTTTCAAAATCTTTTAAATTTTCAAATTGCAAAGTTTCATCCACAATCTTTATTCTCCATTTACCATCAAATTTGAAAATTTCTATCATCCTACCAGATTAACCCCCAAATCAAAGAATTTATCATTACAGAGATAAGAATAGAAATAATCCAAACTTTAATTTCATAATCTTCTTGATTTTTGTATTCAAACTTTTCATCTGGTCTTAATTTTCTATATTCTGGAGTAACTAATAAAAGCAAGAAAATAACTGCAAGAGTTGTTCCAAGAAACATCAAAAAACTATTCATCTGGGTCTTCCTCCTCAAATTCCTCTTCTTCCTCTTCTTCCTCTTCTTCAATTAATTCTTCATTATCTTCTTCCATCTTCTTCATTCTCCCTTATAGTTTCTATAAATCTTTCAAAATCCTGACCTTGAGAAGCAATATATAACAATCCTGTTTTATCATCTATAAAGCCAGTAACTGGTTTTAATCTTTTAACAACTTCTTCTTTAGAAATCATTTTCTCACATCCTCCTGTTCTTTAAAGAAAACATATCCTTGTTTAGTTTCAACTTTTTTAACTTCAGCAATTAATCTATCAACAACAACTTCTTTAGATTTTTCCTTTTGTTTTTCTTTAAACTCCTCTAACTCATCCATAAAAAAGTAGAATTAAATAGGGTTTTTAAGGATTTATGTTGCTATTAATAATATTTCTTTTATCATTACAGAATAATGCTATGCTTATGAAAGTAAATTTTATGCTATAACAATACTTTTAAAGAAATACAGGTTCATAAAATTCCTTGAAGAGTTATAGTGTAAATTAAAATGGAAAAAATAGGTGAGTTAAAATATAATGAGGAAGAAATAAGAGCTTGTTATAAATTTCTTAACCATCTTAATGAAACAGAGATAAGATTAATCCATCCCCAAAAATCAAGAAATCCACAATCAGTATTTGTGCATTCAGAAGAAGAATTTGTTGAAGCTTGTAAAAAATATAATGGAGAGTTTAATGTTTATGCAGGAATAAATGAAAGAGAAGAAGGTGGAAAAAATAAATCAAATGTGATTTCTGTTCAGACAGTTGTTTTGGATATTGATGCAAAAAGAGAAAAGGGATTTGAAAAAGAACCAGCAACTCAAGAAGAACTTAATAAAGCAGAAACAATAGCAAATAAAATTTTAGCAACAATAAAAAAATCTGGACAACCTCTTCCTGTAAAACTCTGTTCTGGTAATGGATACCAACTTTGGTTCGCAATCCCAAAAATATTAATTGATGAGAATAACAGACAGCAAGTTGAAGAGAAGCTACAATTATTTCAGGATAAGATGATTGAAATGTTTGATGAAGATAATGCAATAGATAAAATTGGAGATTTGCCAAGAATAATTAAAGTTTGGGGAACACTAAATATTAAAAGTGGAAAAGGTGTTGAAACTCCAGAAAGACCTTATAGGATTGCAACAGTTGTTTCAGAAGAAAAAACAAGAATTGAAAATCCTCATCTTAAAGAAAGAATTTTAGAACTGGAAAAACAAAAAGATGAATTTGAAAGAACAGAAGTTGATAATTTTGAATTAGTGAGCTTCCCTCCTTGTGTTATGAATTTACTTGTTTATGAAAATAAAGATGGAAAATATTGGTATAGAATAATCCAATTTCTTGCTTCTTATTGTTATAGCATAGGAATTAGCACAGATGCTTGTAAAAAAATAATTTATGATTGGAACAGAAAGCAAATATATCACGAAGAAGGAGAGGATGCAGAAATTGAACAAATTGTTGCAAGGATTTACAAGAACAAAATTAATGTGCCTAATTGCAAAAAAATAAAATCAGAAGATGGAGGATTTCCATATTTTGGTTTGAAAGATTTGAAGCTGTGCAAACCAGATACAAAATGTAGTAAGTGCATATCTCCAGTTGTTAGGTTCAAGAGAGCAGAAGATGAACATATTGAAAAAAAAATTTTATCTGGAGAAAAAAGAATAACTTATGAAGAATTAAGGAAAGAAGTTAATCTTGATTTATCTGTAAAAAGATTTCAACAAGCAAGTGAATTAATAGTTAATTATATTGAAGAAAATAATCATATTTATACTACTAAAGATGATTTAAAAACAGAAATGTGGATTTATCAAGATGGAATTTACAAACCAAATGGCAAATCAACTATAAGAGAACTTTGCAGAGAATTATTACAAGAAGCATATAATCATTTTGTTGTTAATATTGTTATTTCAAAAGTTGAAGCAGATACATATATTGAAGCAAAAGAATTATTTGAAAACAGGCATAAAGAAGAAATCCCAGTTGAAAATGGGATACTTAATGTGCTAACAAGGGAGCTTTCTCCATTTACTCCAGAAAAGATTTTTTTAAATAAACTTCCTGTCAAATATAACCCAGAAGCAAAATCTATCCATATTGATAAATTTTTCAAAGATGTATTAGGTAATGAAGAAGATATTCTTGTGATGTATGAACTAATTGGGAGTGGATTATATCGTGACTACTTCACTGAAAAAGCTATGATGATGCTTGGTTCTGGCAGGAATGGAAAAAGTAAAGCTATTGAATTAATTAAAAGATTAGTGGGTATGGAAAACTGTTCTAACATTTCAATTAATAGTATGAGGGAAGAAAGTTTTTCTTTATCAGAATTATATGGAAAATTATTCAACCTTGCAGGAGATTTATCTGGAGGAGATTTGAAAGATACAGGAGTTTTCAAACAAACTATTGGAAGAGATATTTTACAAACAAAAAGAAAGTTCTTAAGGGATTTATATTTTGTAAATTATGCAAAACATATTTTTAGCACAAATGAACTTCCAAGAGTTTTTGATATTTCAGATGGTTTCTGGACTAAATGGGTCTTATTGAGTTTTCCATATCAATTTTTAACACAAGAAGAAATAAATAAGCTTCCAGAAGCAGAAAAAGCAAACAAAAAAATTAAAGACCCAGATATAATTGAAAAAATTTCTACTCCAGAAGAATTAAGTGGTTTGTTAAATAATGCACTGGATGGGTTAGATAGATTACTTAAACAAAAAAATTTTAGTCAAACTAAAGGAACAGTTGAAATTAAAAATTTTTGGATAAGAAATAGTGATAGTTTTACAGCTTTTTGTATGGATTACATAGAACAGGATAATTTTGGATTTATTTCTAAAAAGGATTTGAGAAGGAAGTTTAATCTTTACTGTAAAAAATTCCATCTTAAAGGAACTTCAGACAAAAATATTAAAGCAATTTTGGAAGACAGATATGGAGCAATAGATGATAGGAAATTGATGAATGGAGAGCAAGTTTATATCTGGGATGGGATTAAATTCAAAGAAAAGGAAAAACAAGAGAAAATAGAGGAAAAATAAGAATGTTAGGGTTGCTACCTTTTTTACACTCTATATATAAGAAGCTTCTTCCCCTATAGGTATAAATATGGTAGCAAACATAGCAAATTCTACATTTTCTTCTCTTTTTTGGGTCTAAAACACCCTAATCTATATACTCCAGTATATATGTTTGGTCAAAAAGGGTCTTAATCTATATTCTTTAATATATATGTTACAATCAACATAGCAAATTATACACTTCTGAATATCTATATTCTTATAGATAGGTTGCTACCTTTGCTACCTTTTTTCAAAAAGTTTATATAGGGTTTTTTGTTAAAAAATAGATGCAAGAATTTGCCACAGATTACCTAAATCAAGATGGATGTTGTTTAAATTGTTTAGAAGCCCAAAAAGGTTGTCTATGCCCAAATTGTAAATGCACAAAATGTTATTGGTATAGTTCTCCAGAACAAACAGGTTTGGGTAAAGGAAAGTGTGATTATCCAGAATTTATAAAAGAACAAAGGAAGCAAGAATGGATTGCTTTTTGTAATGAATTAGAAGAAGAAAAATTTAGACAATCTAAATTGCTTGAAAAAGATAATGAAAAAATAGAAGCAGAAATTAAAGCAAGAGGAGAAATTGTTAGCACTTATACCTGCCAAAAATGTAAAAGAGATTTTGTAACAGACCAATACCTTAAAATTATTCCTAACCAAGAACCTGTTTGCAAAATTTGTGGAAAAGATATTGCAAAAATTAATCTCTCTTTATTCTCTGATGAAGATATAATTGGTGCTGGTTGGACTAAAAAAGAAATAGAAGAATTGATTGAAGAAATATATAGATTGGAATAGATAATATTCTAACAAATATATCCTAAAATATATATTAAAATGATAAAGAAAAAACAAAATAAAAATATAAAAGACAAAGATGTTTTTGTAGAGGATATACAAAATTTGAAAAAAATTAAAAATAAATCTCTAAAACTCCTTTGCAAATTGATTAAAGATATGGAAGATGCTTCTTTTATTTTATCAACAAGAGGAATTGCCCTTGATGAAAGTTTAAATGTTGTTCAGAAATTGATTAGCAATATAAAAAGAAGAGATGACCCAGATACTGCAAAGATGGAAAAAAAATTAAAGATTAATGTTAATTATTGTTCTAAAAAATTAGCTTCTGATTATCTTTATACTTTAAAATATATTAAAGCTTGTCAAGGTAGAGCAGATAGATTAATAATAAAATCTCTTCACAGAAAATAGACCCCTTCATTTCCTGTGGAAACATAGATAGTATAAAATATATAATAAAAAATAAATAATAGAATATATATTTCCAAGAAGCTATTTACTTCTTCTTGGGTTTCTTTGGAGCAACATAAGTTTTCTTTGCAGAGGACATAGCATCTGAAAATTTAGCACTTGGATTTTTCTTTTTCATTTCTTTCCAAGTTTTGTTCAGATGAAGTTGCCACTTTGTTAAGGGTTTCTTTGCTTTTGCTTTTGTTACTTTCTTTTTTGTTACCATTTTTTAATTCACCTCCTTTCAACTGTTTGATTGTTGCAATCCTACTTTTTCTATAAGGATATTTTTTATTCTCTTTCTTCTTCCATTTTTTGTTATGTTTTCTTTCTGGGTCTTTCATTTTATTCTTTGGTTTTAAGCTCCACACCCTGCTTAATTGTCCTCTCTTTTTTCCTGTGTAACATTTTCTACATAATCTCCCATAACAGAGTTTTCCACATTTGAAACATTTTACTTGTTTATGTGACATCTTCTTCTTTTAGTTTGGTGAGAACTTCCTCTTTGAAGTTTTTTCTTGCAATTCTCATTATGTGAGCAGATAACCTGTCTAACGAATAACTATGATTGTTTTGTAAATACTCATTAATGATTGGAAAATCTTTTTCTTTTATCTCTGGAAAAATATCTCTTGGATAAGGGTCTTCAATACCCTCAAGGAGTTCTTTAACTTTTAACAAAACATCTTTAAAAGAATTGGATTTGGAAATTTCTTTAATTGTTTCTTTACTCATTTTACACTGCTCTTCACTGGGAGGATAAATTTCTCTCATAGCAATAGTAATTCCATTAGGGATTGGTCTTATTGTTTCCTGAATAAATTCTTCTTCATTAAATTTACTTTCTTCTGGAATTGTTAAGGATAAAACATAATGCTTTCTCATTCTTGTGTGTCCTTCCAAATTTTATATTTAAATAAAATGTCTTTCAACTGCTTATCTCTTCCATTCATAATTAACCAATCTATAAATATTATTGGATTTCTATGTGGTGAAATCTCCAGAGAAAATTTGTGATGCAAGTTGCATAAGCAAATTCCATTATCAATATCGTGCCTGAAAGATTTAATTTCTCTTGGGATTAGATGATGCACATTAATCCTATCTGTCCTTCCACAAATAACACATTTAGCTCCATCTCTTTCTTTTATGCTTTTCTGCCATTCCAAATCTTTTTTCTTCAGCTCCCTTTTTTCAAGCTTCTTCAACTTTGCTTTGGTCAGCTTCTTTTTTGTATCTTTCATTTTGAATTTTATAGAACTCATCATCATCTAATTTGAAACACTCTTTACATTCCCAAGATGCACCAACTGTAGAAATTAATTGTTCATAAAAAGAAATGCTTTCATATTCTTCTTTGTTTTCTTTTTCCAGATTTTCCCAATCTTCTGGAGTTTTTAATTTTTTTACTTTTTCATCCATCTCTGGAATACGAGGTGACATACACCTATATCCTCTCATTAATAAAATTCCTCCTTCATCCTCTTCATCAATTTTTGGAAAAGGTTCAAGCTCACTTGTGTGTTTTCCACAACCTTCGCATCTCCTGTCTTGTGGAGGAGGATTTATTGATAAAGTTAATTCACTCATTTTTTTCTTCCTCTAAAACATTTATTGTTTCTTCTCCTGCTGGAGGTGTAGCCCAATCAAAAAATTGGTTTGGGTCTTCTTTTTCTTTTTTGACTATTCTTAATTTTTCTTTGCTCTTGCTTATTCTAATTGCTTTTTGATTTTTCTGACAGGGAACTCTTTCAAAAGTTGTTTCTTCTTTATCATATTTTTTTGGTAGAGAGATAAATAGCTTTAGGGTCATTTTCTATCCATCTCCTCTTTCATTTTTCTAATTATCTTTTCCATCATATCCATTTTTTTTCTTTCACTAATAATTTCTAAAGCTTTGACAGCAAGATATAATTTTACTCTTTCAGGAGCATCCATCTTGAAAATTGCATCAGACAATTCTGTTGCAAGAATAGGGTTTCTCTGTGAAAATTCAAAAACTAATTTATCAAATTGGTAACAATATTTTATCATTTCTTCTTCAGTAACATCTAATTTGAGTGTAAGATTTTCCTGCAATCCTTTAACAAGAGGTATTTTATCTGCGAAATCTTTCATTTCTTTTTCATATTCTCTGAAAGTTTTATCTGTCATTTTGTTTCTTCCTCATACACTTCTGTTATATCAACAAATCTTTGAAGGTCTGGTTGTCCTCCAAATCTTTGCAGTGGGTCAGTATAAAGATAAACCTTATAGCTTTCTAAATATTGTTTTAATTTAAATCTAAATTTTCTTTCTCCTTCAATTCCATTATAAACTATTACAATCCAAATTACACCCAGTTCTTTCAACTCATTAAGAATATCATCGCTGATGCCAAATCCATTATATTTTCTAAAGAAATGATATTTATTTCTGTGAGTATAATAAGTGTTTCCAATTACTTCTCCTAAATGTCTGTTTGCTCTTTCAATTATCATTTTAAATCATATACATCTCCCAATATTTGTATCATAGCTAATTTATCTTTTCTGTCAAAGATGTTCGCAGAACCATAATGCTTTATGAAGGTGTTTAAGTCGTGACCTAATCTATAACAGATTTCTCCACTATCAACTCCCAAAGCTTTCAACCAATTTCCGGTTGTCTTCCTGATATTGTGCAGAGAAAAATTATACCAATCTTTTATTCCAATTTTTTTTAGAGTTCTTCGCAACATCTGATATACTGATTGTTGTGATGTTTTGTAAATATATTCATCTTCTTTAATATTATTCTCTTTTATGTATGCTCTCATTCTTCTTGCATATTGAGAACTGATTTTGAATGTTCTGGGTTTTCCAATCCTCTCTTTCTTTGCAGATTTCTTTTTTGTAACTCTTAATGTTAAAGTATTTTTCTCCCAATCATAATCTTGTGATTTAATGTGAAGCAATTCATCTATTCTTCCACCTGTATTAATTGCTGTATCAAAAATAGATTTGTTCTTTTCTTTTAGTGCATTAAAAAATTTATTCCATTCATCTGGAAAGAAATATCTGCTCCTATCATCTCGCACAGAATATTTTTTGCCATCAGCTTTCACACCAACTTGTAATCCAACTTGCTCTGAAACTGGTGTTAATGATAAATGTTTCTTCTCTTTTTCTCTTGGTGCGATTTCCATTTTATTTATCTTTATTAACAAAGATAAACGATTTTTTAAACCTTCCTTCCTATTATAATATAGCATACAACATATCTTTTGTAATATATAGGATGAAAAGCTATCTAATGATTATATATTTTGGTTGGGTAAATGACTATTTTGGTTAAGTTTGTTATAACAAGATTGTTATAACAATCTTGGAAAGATTTTTAAATCATAGTATATATATTCTCATTAGAAAAAAATTTAAAAAAAAAGAGATACTCAATAAAATAGGTTTATTGAACCTCACAAACAAAGATGGTGAAACTTGGAATAAAAACAGCAAAGCATAATTTCTTAACGATTTACATAAAGGAAAGTAAGAAACCTGTTCTTGTAAAGTTCTTGGAATTAATTCAAGATGATGAAAGTATGTTAGCTTTAGCAGATAAAAAAAATCCAAAGAATATTTTGAGTGTTTCAGTTGTAGAAGCTTTACACAGATATAATCTAAAAAGAATTGCAGAATTAAAAGCGAGAGCAAATGAAACATCCAATTAAATTACTTATTTACAAACTTGGAAAGACAAAAGGAGATTGGGTTAGATACCATCTTGCTGAAAAAATGTTGCTTGATGATTATTCTCCAATTCAAACTGAAGCTCAACTTTGTTCTTATATGTTTCATAAATATGGACAAGGAAGATTTAAGATTGATGCTTTTCAAAAAGGTCGCAAAGGATTATGGATTTTTTGGATTGGATATTTATACCCTAATGGTTTTGTTAGAGATATAAGTAAAAATAAAGAGATAGACAGATTACAAAAAGCTCTTGCAAGAGCAAAGAGTTATGAAGAACAAGAAGAGATAAGAGAAGAGATGCAATTTGAAAGAGAGATTGCAACAATAGATAAATCAGGAAAAAGAGGAATGAGAATTTTAGAAAGGTCTAAAGCAGGGATTATTCATCCTTATCCTGACTTGGAGGGATATTGATGGTTTTAAAATATGTTAAGAAACAAACAATTCAGAGCTGGTATCCAACAATAGATTTAGAAGGTCACATTTTTATTTATGGAAAGTTAGGTTCTGGAAAATCTGTTGCTGGAAGGACAGTTGTTGAAGCATTTCACGACAATAGATTTTACAAAGCTTGGGATTTATTTGGAGGAGAAAGACACGAAGGAATTTATTGGGTTTTTCCTTCCCAAGATAAAGCATATTGGAATAAGATGAAATCTGTTGGAAATTTTGATGAAGATGCTCCAAAGCAATACAAAGTAAATCTTCTTTATCCTTGTTTTATGTCTATGCTTCCAAAAAAACTTCCCTACAAAAAAGGTTATGTGACATCAAAGGTTTTTACAATTCCTTTAAAGGATGTTACTATTGAAGATATTAAATGTGTTCTTGGAACTACATCTGATACTTCTGGTTATGTTTGGAATGAGATAATAAATAAGATTACAAAAAAAGATACCTCTGCTGTTCTTGATGATTTAGTTAAAAAATTTGGAGGAGCAAACACTCTTCTTAATAAGAATTTTATTATTCCAATAGCAAGAGAAAAATTTCTTATGAATGAATATTGTTCCACTAATATTGATTTGAAAGCTGAAGCAGATGATAGAGAAGCAATAACTGTTTTGTGCCTTGAATTTGTTCCACAGAAATTCCATTTATTTGTTATGGATTATATTATAAGAAGATTAACTCTAATGGCTAAAGATGGAAAAATAAAAAAGAAAAATCTTGGTTTCATAAGAGAAGGAGCAACATTTTTTAGAGCAGATGATGATGTAGTTACTGATGAGAAAATTAGAATTTTTAGGTCAAAGCTATCCAGCTATATGAGATATTCAAGGTCTGGTTTTAATTTTGTTGTTGATACACAATCTCCAAATGAAACAAAAGGAATTTTATCTGGAGCAGATGATATGACTATTTTATTTAAAATTACTTCACCAGCAGATAAAGAAATAGCAACAGAACTTTATAGAAAAGAAAAAAGGATGCGACCAGACCAGATTGCAGACCTTTCTTTTTTAGATAAAGGAGAAGCATATATCTGTGCTACAAATATGAGAAGTGTTCAAAAGGTTAAATTTGTTCTTCCTCGTTCCTGTTATTGGAGAAAAGAATATCCAAACTTTTACAAATATCACTGGGAAAGTATGGGTGGAGATTGGAAGGGAACAGAATTTATCAAAGAAGAAATTGATACCCTCTTTGAAACAAATAAGAATAAATATCAGGCAGAAGCTAATGAAAAAAAAGATAGAAAGAATAAAATTAGAGAAGAAGGAACAGCAGAGAGTTCTCCATTCCCTTTTGGAGAAAACTTTGAAAAGATAAAAGGAGCAACAGGCACTGCTGAAGTTCAACCTTCTGTAGAAATAAAGGTTGTTGAAGAACCAGAAATTTATTCAAGTAAAGATTTTACTGGAAGTTATGATGAACCACCAATACCAAAGAAAAAACAGGAGGAAGAATTATATGCTTGAATTTGAAAGATTTGGTGACAGGGAATTTAATGAATTGAAGACAACAATTCAAAAGAGTGTTGAGAAAAGTGATTTAGAAAGATATTATCTTTTTTCTACTGACAAATTTATCAAAGCAAAATTATTTGTTTTATGTTATAGATTTCTCCTTAATGCTTGGAACTTAACAGGAGCTGGTGAATTAAAAAATGAATTAAAAAAAGAAATTGAATTGGTTACTCCTGTTTATGAGAATATAGTTTATTATCTTAATTTTCTGGATAGTGGAAGAAAATATGGAAAGCACCTCATCACTGAAAAATTATTTTATGAAGTTAATCAACAAGAAGTTTCAGACCTAATTGATGTCTTTGCAATATTAACTGAAAGAGTAAATATAATTTCTATGGCAAGGTTCAAAGGAGTTATTATGGAAGGAAAATCTGGAGATGAATTTAATAGAATTATGAAAGGAGATGAGAGAAGAAGAAGCACTGATGAAGATACAGAAATGCCTGAAGAAGAAACTCTTGCACCAGTTGTAGAACCAGCACAAGAACAAGAAGAAGATGTTAAAATTGAATTAAGTGGAGAACCTTTAGATGGAATGTCTTCTACTGGTGTTATGATTAAGGAAGAATGGAAATCTCCAGAAGATGATAGTCAAGAACCTTTAGAAGAAATTGAGGAAGAAGAATAATTAGAGGAAAAAATGAATAAAATTGGACATTTAATTGTGGGGTTCATTCTTGGAATTGCTTTTATTTTTGTATCAAATTATTATTGGGATTGGTTTCCTCTTTGGAGTTTAGAATTTTTTATTGCTATCTTTTTGATTATCCCTCTTTATGCTCTTCTTCCAGATATTGACCACGAAGCAGGAACTATTACTTGGTGGTTTATTGGATTAGGAATTTTAGGTGGGATTGTTGGAGCAATTTGGAACAGGTATCTCTTATACTTTTCACTTGCAATATTAGTTATAACTTTCCTTGCAGTTAAATTAACTCATCATAGAGGAATTATCCACACGATTGAAGCAGGAATAATATTTGCTATTCCTATGATATTTATTTTTGATTGGTCTATGGCAACATTAGCATTTATTGCATTTTACTCTCATCTTCTTGCTGATGGATTGCCTTTCAAAATAAAATAAAAGCACCTCTTTTTTAGTATGTAAAATAAAACAATAGAAATTGAATTTACTTTTCTTTAAAATACTGTAAGAGAATTTTTTCAATTTCTTCAAGAGTTGTGTTATAGATGCTGAATTGCTTTCTCTTATCTCCACTTGGAAGATGTTCTACAACCCAAACAGTTGTTTTTACAGTTGGTCTTTCTGACTTCTTTATTAATTTCATCTTATTGTTTCCTCCTTGCAAAATAAGTATAAAAATACCCTTTAAAAGTATTGTGGTGATACAGGTATATAACATAAGTTAGAAAAACATAATAAAAATCACCTCTTTTTTACTTACAAATTAATAAATCTTTTAAGTGCAGAGATTTGTTTGTTTAGTTTCTTGATTTTGTTTTCAGCTAATCTTATTTTTCTTTCATAGCTTACTTTCCTTTTCTCAAGCACAATTAATCTCTTGCTTCTGACTTCATCTTTAGATGGTGCAGGTTTTGGTGGTCTTATTGCTGTCCTTCTGTTAAGCTCTTCTGCAAACCAGTTTTTATTCTCACAATAATGTATCATTCTTCTCATTATCTTCTTGTGTTTCTTATTGTGTCCTCTCATATTGTGTTGAAACATCCAGAGATGTCCAACTTCGTGACACAGAACTCCAAAATTATTATTATCATAATTAAGGAGAACCCAATAGCTACTGCATTTAGGTCTGATACATCCACTTGTCCATCTTAAACTGACAGGTCTTATCTTAAAGTGCTTACAAAGTTTCTTATAAACAATTTCAGCTTCCTCATAAGAGAGAGCTTTCTTGAAAGCTTGTTCAAATTCAGCTCTCTCAATTTGGTAATAAACAAGGTTTGCCATTTTTCATTTCACTGAAATCGTTATGAAACTTAACAAGATGTTCAGCATAATCTTTTCTATCTATGCTTTGACCACATCTCTTGCATCTTTCTTGTTTATGTGTTTTCATTTTTTCTCTTCTACACATTTTCCATCAAGATGAAAGTCATCATCTGGTAACATTTCTTCTCCACATAGGGAGCAGAACTTTTCTTTCTCAATATAGATTTCCATTTGTATGTCCTCCTATTCTTTATTTAGGGATTACATTAGATGTAATCATATCTGATGGATAATCAGATACACTAATACAAAGACACCTATCTTCAAATATTTATCGTTGCTGATTTGAGCTTTATAGAGGGTAAAAAGGCAAATTTTTGTAAAATTTAAGAATAATTTTCTGGTTTCTTTATAAATAGCGAAGGTAAAATTTATAAAGCGAGAGAAATCTTGTCGTGGAGAAAACTCATTAAAAATTTAAATACTCTTTGCATTTGTCTTTTAAACTTATGCTCTTTTATTGCTGATTTCTTCAATTTTTTTAATTATAAACATATAATCTACATTATCTGGAGAATAATTTAGAAAATTTGGAAAGTATAAATTCAAATCTTTTTTTTCATAATTTTCTTTTATTTCATTTTCTGTGTAATGATTAAAACAAATTGATAAATCCATTCCAGTATCTTCAGAACTCAAAGTTTCTTCCAACATTTATTCTTACTTCATAATCAATATGAGGTTATTTATATATTTTACTAAAGAGAGAAAAAAAGAAAAAAAAAGAAAAAGATTAACCAACTCCCCTATGGGATTTTAGTTAATTATGAATGAAGCAGTTGTAGTTTGAGCAACCTTACTTACACCATTAGCATCTTCAACACCTAAAGCAACAAACTGACCATCTGTGTTTTCAAAAGCTTGTTTTGCATAACAAGTTATGAAAACTTCACCAGTATAATGTTGATTATCTTTCATCGTTAATACAACATCATAGTTTTTACTGATTGCCCCAGCGATTGCAGGAACTTCAAATGTAAAGACCTTTGAGTTTGTAGCAACTTGTGTTGAGTATATCTCTGGTTTCTGTGTTCCTGCTGTAGCACCACCTAATGTGACACTATCAACTGAACTATTTGCTTCAACCAAACACAACATATCTCCTGTGGATTTTTTATTTACTCCTGTCATTCTAATTGCTAATGTTGCACTTCCACCATCTGGTATTGCAGATTGGTTTGTAGTTACACCATCCATAATTAAATTGTTAGAGTTGAAAATATCTACAGTTGGAGATGTTACTTCTGTTAATTTAGTAGTGAATGTCTTACCACCACAAGGAACAACTACATCGTTGATTGTAGCAATATAGCCACTTGCAGAAGCCAAATATTTTAGCTTTGCACCAACAGCATAAGTTGTATCGTTAGGAGCAGTTGCACCACCATCCTCTTGAACTAAATAACTTATTGCAGGAACTGCCTGATTAAGATTTAGTGCATTTTGAGAACTCCAGCTTACTGGAGCAGTGCTTTCTTGACAAGCTGATGGTTCTGTATCATCACCACCAAATTGAACATTCTTTGCTACCATAAATACACCCAATACTAAAACAACTACTAATATTGCTACCAATAGTGTTTTCACAGAAGATGATTTACCTTTATTATTCATTTTTTTTATAACCTCCTTTCATTTCTCTTTTTTTGAGTAAAGTTAAAAACTTTATCATAAGAATTGTATGCAAAGCTTATTTATAAAAGGTTTCAAAATATCTTTAAAAAGAATTAAAAAAATTTATAAAGGTGTTTTACTTCTTTTTATTGTCTAAAAATAAGATGGTGAAGAAAGATTTCAACTGGATTGAGATAAATATTCTAATTGGAATAAAGAATTGTCCAAACTTAAAAGAAATCACCATAAATGATATTGCTCATCAGTTAAAGATGAATAAATCTCATCCTTATTTATATAGGGTTTTAGCTTATTTAATTGATGAAAGAATAATGATTTTGAAGAAAGTTATTGGTTCTGTAAAGATTTTTAGTGTGGATTATGAAAAAGTGAAAGATTTACTGGATGAACAAGAAAGGATTAATGAATTAATAAACAAATATTTAAAGATAGACCACATCTTTGATTGGTAAAATGCCATCAGGAATTGAAGTAGCAACAGCAACCAGAACAGGGATGGGTTTCTTCGCCCTAATTAAGATGTTCTTGTTTATTTTCTTCTTTGGAATGATATTTGTTAATTTTGTTAATATTGCTTTCATCCAAAAAGATATGCCAAAAGGATTAGAATATTTGGGTTCTAATTTTGTTAAAGTAACAGAAAATCTACAGAATGAAAGTTTGAAATTAATAGAAAGTAAAACAACTATCCCTGAAGAACAAACTAAAGTTCAAGGCATCTGGGAGTTCTTGAAAAATATCTATGGTATTTTTTCAGCACTCTTT
>Ga0115028_10000013_pt1 | contig 27140 bp, 41 predicted proteins | sample Plant_0915_D1_FD_83894 | JGI IMG/M metagenome (GOLD analysis project Ga0115028, IMG submission 83894) | Wetland microbial communities from Old Woman Creek Reserve in Ohio, USA - Plant_0915_D1 | ecosystem: Environmental > Aquatic > Freshwater > Wetlands > Sediment ... | reverse complement strand
CTCGCGTTCGAGCGGTGGAAGGACGAAGGCCACTCGAAGCTGACCGCGCTGCGGCGCTCGTTGAAGCTCCCGCTCGACGTGGAGTTCATGGAGTTGAAGCCGCAGCAGAAGGAGAAGTACATCCGCGGCTTGAAGGTCGCCCTGAACGTCAGCTGATCGGGGGCGCTCATGTATCGGATCGTCCATTGCCGAATGTGGCGGCGCGGGGCGTCTTTCCGCAACCTCAGCGGCCCGCGAACACCCAACGCCCAACACCTCTGGCTCTACTTGCTGACGGGTGACGCGACCATCGCTATCCCCGGAGTCATCCCACTCACCCGCGAAGGACTCGCGTCGAGGCTCGACTGGAAGGCTTCGACGGCATTCGATAGCTGCGTCGAGGAGATCAGCGCGGCTGGCATGGCTTCGTTCGACTGGAAGTCCGGCCTCGTGTGGTGCCCGTCGTCGTTCAAGTTCAACAAGCCCCAGTCGCCCAACGTGGTGCGTTCGTGGGGCAAGGCCTTCGACGTTCTGCCGGAATGCAGATTGAAGGTCCAGATCTGGAAAGCGATCGGTGCCTTCTGCACCGAACTCGGGGAAGCCTTCCGGCAAGCCTTCGACGAAGCCTTCCCTGAAGCCTTTGATGAAGGCTTCTTGTTACTGTTACATGATCCTGTTACTGATCCATCTCCGGTGAAGGCTCCCGCACCGAAGAAGGCGAAGGCCCTCACACTCGACCTGAAGGAGTTCGAGCCGTTCTGGTCCGCCTACCCCAACAAGAAGGGAAAGGAGGCGGCGCGGCGGGCATGGGCGAAGGCGCGGAAGGATGGCCGCATCCTACCTCTGGTCGACGTGGGCAAGCGAGCATTCGTCGAGGGGTGGATCACGGTCGATGCCGTGGTCGAACACGTCCAGCAACGAGCCGAGACTGATCGGGACTGGTTGAAGGAGGATGGGCAGTACATTCCTCATGCCTCGACCTTCCTCAACCAATCACGGTGGACCGACTCTTGGAAACCGAGCAAGCGGTCGCGCCACGATCCCGGAGCATCCGAGTGGGAGTACGACACCTATCGGAAGGCCGACTCGAAGCGACATCATGAACACCCGCAGTGGTTGGTCTACGTCAGCGCCGCCGCCGACTTGCCACCGCGCTCAGCGCCACCGTTCGAGGAGTGGCTGAAAGGAAAGGAGACGGGACGTGGGCAGCAAGGTCCTCAACAAACTGAAAAATGAGCGGGCGCTCAGGGAGTGCGCCGAGCCACCGAAGAAGCCGGGCCCGGTGAAACCGTGGACGGTCGCGATGGTGAAGGGGCTCAGGCGCGAAGATGGCACCGACACCACCTGCCCGGTCTGCGGTTGCTCGGCTAGGGAGGAGATGCCCGAGGGCGGGCCGGGCGGGATGAAGCGTCTCGGGTGGAAGTGGGTGCGAGGTGAATGGCGACATCGCTGCGAGTTTCCGGAGGAACCATGAACACGGATCTTCACCCGTCGAGCGGGGATGCCGAAAAGTGGATTGATGTGCACTACCACGGGAAAAGGAACTTCATGACCCCCGAAGCGATCAGCTTTGGATGGATCAGGATCGACCCCTACCCGATGCTCGCCTACGAGTTGTCGAGGGGCGAGGGGATGCGCCCGAAGGATGGCGGCTTGGGGCCGACCATCTGGGGCGTGACGGTCATCGGAGTATCGTGGGGAGGGACAACCTTCGCGATGAACGAACTCTCGCACGGCGGCTTCCACTCGCGGACGGAAGCCTGGGACCACATCCTCGGCCTGATGGATCGGGCGGCGAAGGGGGAGATCTGAGATGGTCGGGTGGATGGAGAACGACGAGTTGTTCCGAAAGGAACTCGCCGAAGGCCAGAAGTACGAGCGCATCGTCGCCGGGTGGTTGGCCGAAGAGGGGATCTCCGTGAAGGTGCCACCGCAGAAGTGCAGGCCGCACGTCAGGGAGCGCCATCACTACGGCGGCGGGAAACAGTGCGACATCATCTTGGTGGACCTCGACGAAGTCTTGGAGGTGAAGTCCCGCAACGAGGAGTTCACGTGCGTCGAAGACTTCCCGTACCCGACGATCTTCGTGGACACGGTGTGGGCTTGGGAAAGGAAACCGAAGAAGCCGTTGGCCGTGGTCGTGGTCAGCCAACTGACCGAGAGGGGTCGGTTCGTCATCCCACGCTTCACCTCCGAGCGGTGGGTCAAGGTCGCCAAGCACGACACGGTTCGGGACACCGACCGCATCTGGTGGTCAGCGCCGCGTGACTGTTGCGTGACGTGGGAGCGGCTGATTGCTAGGCTGAAAGGAGAAAGGACACCATGAATAGCTACGAGGCGTGCAGCCGTCACATCAACGGGCACCTCCCCTACTGTTGCCAATGCCAGGAGGAATCGCTGCGCGAACTCCTCCGGCAAGTCGCGAACGGGGACTACCCGGAGGAACGCGAAGATGATTCGGTCGAGATTCAGATCCCGGCCATGACGTGGGCGGCGATCTTGCCACTCAGGACGGCGAGCCATCCGTGGAGCATGGTGGCTTCGCCGCACAAGAAGCTGCGTGAAGTTGCGACCGCGCCGGTCGAACTCGACGATCCCGCACTCAGCTACGTGGTGGTGGAGATCGAGCGCAAGGTGTGGGATGAACTCGCGCCGCTCAGGGCGGTGAGTAATGAGTAACGGGACCGTGCGGATTCTGCGCCTGGAAGATGAATGCAGGAAATACCGCGCCGAGATCGCCCGCCTCACCGCAGAGGTGGAGAAGCTGACACGGACTATGGACGCCGAGGCTGCGAGGCAGAAACCCATCGCTGCCAGGATGAATGCCGAGATCGAGCACCTCCGCGCCGAGTTGAAGTGCGCCGATGGGCAGATAGCAGAACGGGACGAACACATCCAGCGGTTGCGTCGAGTGATCGACTCGCTGAAACGACGAGGAGGAGCACCACATGACCAAGAAAAAGGAACCGCAGACTGATCCAGTCGCCGACCTGGCGGAGATGAAGATCCTCCGTCAACTCGAAACCACCGACCGCAGCCTGAAGCGCAACGAGGAGGAGCGGGCCGAGGCCATGCACGAATTCGGGGAGACGAGGAAAGCCCTCGAAGCCATCCGCGACGGGTTGCTCAACGATCTGACCGAACACCGGCTCGGGATCAGGAAGCTGTTCGACGCGAACGAAGCCACCGCTGAGTGAGGTGAGCCATGACCACGCGAGGGAACAGCCGCCTCGCCCGCCGCTTCGAGTCGCTGATCGAGGAACGACGCAGCCAACAGCCAAGGGTGGACGCCCTCGAACGGGCGGTGCGTGAACTTCAGGACCACCTCAACGAGATGGAGGAGCGCACCATTCGCCGTCGGTTCGCTCGCGCTTGGCTCCGGCTCGTGGGGAAGGTGAAGCCATGAGCAAACTACGCGAGTGGTTCTGGACGGTCGCGACGCTGATCGCGATGCTCCTCGGGATCGTTCTCAGCATCTGGTTCGTGCGTCTGGTCGCTTCCGCTCCCTGAACGGCGAGCAACCCGAAAGGAAGGTGGATGATGAGTAACACGACTCTCCTGATCGTGATTGTGGTCCTACTCCTGGTGTTCGGCGGCGGCGGCGGGTACTGGTACCGCGGGCGCAGACGCGGTGATGAGTAGACTTCGCACCTTGGGAGGTGAGCGATGCCATCGAGATCGAGGACTGATCCTCTTGGAGTGCTCGTCATCGCGTTGATCTGCGCCATCGTCCTGATCTTGGCGCTGGTGATCGCGGAAGCGCAGACGCCAACCCCCATGCCCACGCCACGGTTCGCGGTGGCGAAGACGCCGACGCCGAGGCCGACGCCGCAACCTGCGCTGATGAAGGTCGGGACGTTGCCGACGCGGACGGTGCTACCGTGCGAGATGTGGCAGGAATCGTGGCACCAGGGGCCGACTGCCGACGGGCGCACCATCGGCTTCAACGACTTCGGCGATCATGTCGTGATCCGCGAGTGCCACTACGAGGGGCCGCAGTTGATCTGCACCGACTGGGTCACGGTCCGCCAGTCACAATGGCGGTGGCTGCGGCGCGAGGTGGGCCGAGCGACCGGATGGTGAGCCATGCCGCTTCAACCGACCTACGACAACGTCCTCCGGTTGCGGGCGCTCTCGGCGCGTGGCATCCGCACCTTCGAGATCCCGCTGCTTCCGCGAGGATGGGTGAACTGGACTGACGGCATCGTCCGACCGGTCGCTATCGACATCGAGACGGAGAAGATCGACGTCGAACGCTGGCTCGACCGACATGACCCGTGGAGGAAGGCAGGCCCGCAGTGATCTTCGGCTTCGACCTCGGGCGCTCAACCGGCTTCGCCTGGTGCGAAAGCGAACGCGTCGTCGCTTCGGAGCGGTGGGACTTCACCAAATGGAAACCGAGTGCTCTGCTGTTCCCCGTGTTTTGGGAGAACTTGGTCAACGCCTTCGGGCGAGTCGGCCCCCAACTGGTCGCCTTCGAGGAACCGAGCATGGCGATGTCGACCGCTTGGTCCTCGATCTTCTACGGGCAACGGGCGCTCCTGATCCTGATGTGCGAGCAACGCCGCGTCCCGTGGGTGCCCGTCCACCCGAGCGAGTGGAAAAAAGCGGCTGGACTGCCAGGGAACGCGGGCAAGCCGTGGGTGAAGAAAGCGGCGGCTGAGCGGTGGGTGGGCCTGTACCTCAGCCAAGACGAGATTGACGCCCGTTTCATCGCGCTCGCCGGGAGGCTCGCAGTTGCGGATGCCCCTCGACGTGATACGGTTTAGGGGTCGGCGGCGGTAGGTGTAGGGGTTTCTGTCCTGTCTCCTTTCCGCTTGCTGTCGCCGACCCAATTCCCCTCCCCGGGGGCACCGCACGAGCCGGGTGCTCTCGGGCTTTTTCATGTCCGAGGACAAAGCATCCTTCACGCCGAGGGCGAAGCATCCTTCGTTCCGAGACAGCGGATCCTGCATCGCCGACTGTGTAGCATCCTTCGTTCCGAGGAGACGGATACTTCACCGCCGAGGGCGAAGTGTCCTTCGCGCCTAACCACGGAGGATCCTTCTTCTGACCCGCCGCTTGAATTCCCGTTCGATCATCTCCAACCGCAGCGCGGCATCGTCCCGCGTCTCATCGGCTGTCAGCCGTTCGAGTTGCCATCGCCGCAGCCCCCACAGTTCCCGATCACTGAGGGCGGCGAGGAACTCCACGAAAAACCAGAGGCGGTCCCCGTGGTGGTCACGGTATTGGCGGCACGGCATCGGCGCACCACGGGATCGCTCCGTTGTTCGCCGTGACCTTCTCGAACCAGGCGGCGTCTCGCGCCAGCAAGATCGTCTCTCGCTGTTCCATGACTTCACCGAGCTTCAGCGCCCATGCCTTCAATTCGCCTTCGTCGGCGTCGTGCGGGTACGCGGGCTTCTCTGGCAACGCGGCGGCAGGCAACGGTGCGATGGCGATGACGCAAGGCGACGGCACCTTCACTGGCGGCGGCGGCGGTTTGGGGGTTGACGTGCAACCCGACGCGCACAGCGCCATCCCGAAGATCAAGACGACCAGCGCGAGCAACGCGAACACCTGAAGCATATTGCTCACTCGTGGCTTCATGGCGCACCCCCGGCCATCGACCGCAGCACCAACTCGTACGTTTGGCAGACGTCGAGTCCGACGGCTTGCTCCTGCATGTGCTTGTACTTGTCCGAGATCACGCGGAGATCGAACTCGGCCAGGGCCAGCTTCGCCGTCAGGGCGTCGATGGTCCGTTGGTGCCTCTGCGCCAGTTCACCAAGCCTCGCCGCCTCTTCGATCAGACCGTTCTGCTCCCTGATGGTGGTGTCTCTCGCCACGATGGTCGCGTCGCGCTCGGCGATGGTCGCGTCCTTCTTGGCGAGTTCCTCGGACTGATCTTGTTTCAGTTCGGCCACTTCCTTTGCCGCCGCGAGGGTGGCTTTCGCTTTGCCTCGGCTGATCCCGCACTGGTAGAGACCGAACAGCAACCCGAGCACGATCAGGTGCGGGAGCGCCTTCTTCAAGACCTTCAGCGCTATGGCCCAGGTCATCACGCACCTCCGTCGCCGGTCCCCGGCTTCGAGAGCTTCGTGTTGTCGAGCGCTCGCTTGCCGATCACCGCACCCATCAGCAGAGCGCAGGTGCTGAGCGCGGACAGCCAGTTGTCGGCAGTGAAGATCTGCGGGGCATTCCAGAGGAACAGCGATGAGGCGAGCATGGCGGTGATACAGAAGCCGGTCCCGAGGATCCCGGTGCTGCCGGTGATCAGTGAGATCATGTCCTTCATGGCGTCACCTCACAGCAGCTTCGTGAACGCGAAGCCGAGCAGCCCACCGCTCACCACCCCGGCCAGCAACCCAACGCCCATGCCGATCCACCACCACCGCTTTGCCTCATGCTCCAACTCATCGGTGAGTTCGTCGAGCCACGGGCCATTGAGGTACTTCCCGATCTCGTCGCGCAACGTCGCCTCGCGGCGAGCCACTTCGAGCCACTTCACGATGGTCGCCCTGATCTTCATGTCGTCCTCCTTCATCCCGGCCAAGAGATCGGCGGGATCGGCTGACCCGGCTTCACGTTCCACGCGCTGCCCGCCTTGTTGGGTTCGCCCATCGCGAGGTAGATGTCCCTCAATTCGGTGGCGACAGCAGTGATCCACGGCGCGACCAGCCTGCCGGTGTAGGTTCCGGTGTGCGCGCCGAGCTTGTAGTGCACCAGCCGATGGGTGATCTTGACGCACTCCGCAGGGGTGATCTGGCCGAGGTCGGTGAAGTCCGAGTCCTGGGCTTCCTGACCGTAGATGCCGGGGGTGTCCCGACCGCCGAGCAGGAAGCTCGTGTAGCTGTCGAGCAACAGCGTGACCGAGCTGTAGAGAGTCGGCACGTTCGGCAACATCGGATCACCGAGCGCGACCGCGTACTGCGCGTCGTTGCCGAGTTCCTCCGCTCGCTTCTCACACTCGTCAGCCCACCACGCCCAGTTGTACTCGGACTCGATGAACGGGCTGACCCGCATTTCCAGCAATAGCCGGATCACTTTGGCGGTGTCGGCGTAGAACGCCCCGCGGTGGTAGACCGGCCCGCGTTCCCGGATCGTCTCCGAGAGCTCGTCGAAGATCCCGAGAAACGCCCGCAACAGACTGGTGATCGCATCGAAGTACATCGTCTCCTCCTTCAAGGTTGAGTCGTTGACCACGCGGTGACGTCTCCGCTCTCGAAACCGTCGGCGAAGATGTCGGTGAACGTCCAATCGCACCCCGTCGGGTGCCCTTCGGCACGGATGACTGCGTTGCCATCGTCCTCGAAGTGGATCGGGCCGAGCCGCACGACGTACGGCACGCCCGGTGTGGCCTCGTGCTCGTACTCGACCCGCACCTCGACCAGATCGTTTCCCTTGAACACGGGCGTCTCACAGGCGACCGGCCACGTCGGCGTGGGAGTCGGGGTCGTCGTGGCGGTTGGGGTGCGAGTGATGGTGGGGGTCCGAGTGCGGGTCGGGGTGCGGGTTCTCGTCGGCGTCCGCGTCGGCGTTGGCGTCACTGCGGCAACCGTCACCGGCAGCAACAGCGAGAACGCGAGTGTGACAAGCCTCAGTACCATTCCTCCACCGCCAAAGCCAAAGCCGCCACCGCCGCGTTGCGCCACACCGCAGAGCGCAGACGGTCGGCATCCTCTCGGTTGCTGATGAACGCCAGTTCCACCAGCACCGCAGGACAGTGGGTGTGGACGAGAACATAGAACTTGGATTCCTTGTCAGGATCACCGTCGCTGAAGTCGGCGCGGCCCTTCATGTCGGGGAACGTCGAACGAAACGAGTACCAGATCCGCCCGGCGAGTTCATCCGCTTCGTCGGGTTCGGGATCGGTCCACACCTCGAACCCGCTGGCGTCCGGGCTGTCGGCGGCGTTGCAGTGCAGGCTGATGAACACGCCGGAGTTGAAGTCGCGGGCGATGTCGCAGCGCTGTTGAAGCTCGCGGAAGGTGTTGTCCCACCGGGTCAACTGGACTTCGTGGCCCTTCCATGTCAGGAGCGCGGCGAGTTGCTGCGCGACGCCGAGCACCACGTCGCTCTCCTTCATGTTGCCTTGGCCGACTGCGCCGCTATCGTGGCCCCCGTGGCCCGGGTCCAGCATGATCTTCACGGTTGCCCTCCAACTCCATGAGCCTGCGTTCGGCCAGTTGCCGGTAGATCACCTCGACCTGAAGCTGATCCGCTTGCCGTTCGATCTTCGTCACCAGCTGATCGTACTCCTCCGCCGACAACACGACCGTTTCCCCGTTCGGGTCGTCCCATACGTGATCGCCGCGCAGATGGACACGACGTGGCACCTACCGCACCCGCCGCAGGAGTTCCTTGATGTCGACCCGCATCTCGGCCAGGTCTTGCTGCATGTCGAGGATCTGCGTCCGTCGTTCGGCCTGCCCTTCCTTCAGCGCGGCGATCTCGGCGTTCTGTTGCCGGTGCAGCGGCGTCTCGTACTGTTCCCTGACATCCATCGCGTGTTCGACCAGCGTGCCGATGTGCAAGTTGAGCGGCGACAGCGGTTGGCTGATCTGGAACTGGATCTCGTCACGTGTCCCGAGACGGACCCCCGCAGCCGCCGCGCCAAACACCACGCCGCCGATGGCGAGCAGAGCGGCGATGGCCGCCAGCCATGTTTTCCACTTCATGATGCTGAAATTGTACAACTCCAACTCCCCCCCGTTCCCGTCCGAGATCTTCACCCGCGACACCGACGAACGTCTGTCGTTGATGGTGGTCATGTCCCCTCCCCGATCTCCAAAGCCCAGTGGCCGACCCTGATGTTCGTGCCGCCAGGAACCAGCACCCGCAACGTGTAGTCCTTCCGTTGCCCCGGAGTGAATGCTCCGAGGTCATAGCCTGTCGTCACATCGGCCCCGAGCGCCGTGAAGTTCAAGCCGTCCGTGCTGATCGCCAACCTGTTCGCTTCCGTGGTCGCCAGCTTGGCCGAGGCGTGGGCGGTGGTGGCCACGATGGAGATCGGGATGTAACGCGGGTGCCCGATGACGTACCAATCCACGGGGATGTACCGCCATTCGAGTGAACCGCTACGGTGCTTGACCTTCAACATCACCGCCTCCACTCAACGTCGGCACCTCGACCACCCTCCCATCCGACAATCGCACCTTGGTTCCTGGCGGCGGTTCGAGCCGCATGGAACGCAGTTCCTGCATCGTGCGCTCGCTGCGCTTCAACTGCGCCGCGATGAGCCGCGCCGCATCAGCCTGCGTGCGCTCGATCAGCGACATCAGATTCAGCGCCGACTCGGAGATGGCATCCGCCGCCTTCGCGATCCGCAGCGAGGCTTCCACCATTTCGCGGACTTGCTCATCTGTCATCAGTCGCTCCCAGGGTTGCGCCATCGCCCAGGCTCAGGCACCACTTGCCAGTTCGCCAGGAATGCCCCCCAGTTGTAGTGCGGGTAGATGCTGTCGAGCCCGACGTGTTGCCGAACGAACACCGGCGTCGTCGAGCCGGTCACTTTGTCAACGTGTTCGATGATGCAGACAAGTTCCTCGCGGCGCGGCGGGTAAGCCTCGAAAAACAGATCCGGGTTCTCGTTGGAGAGGAACATATAGACGACGCAGTACCAGCTGTACTGCTGATCGAGAATTTCCCTGGCGAGATTGGCTGCCGCTGTCGTCTGCTCCCACCAGTAGTCGATCCCGATGTCGTAGGACCTCATGTCGCCGTTCCAATTCTCTGACCCTTGTTCTTGCTTCGAGTGGATCACATCGTGGCGATACGGATAGACGGGAGGGCGGTCGAAGAACACGTGCACAAAGAACTCATCGTTGAGTTCGAAGCCCCACAGACTGACGTAGGCGTAGTGCGCCAGGACGAACACGGTCACCCGCCACCAGCGGGGGCGCAGATGAATGACGTACTCCATGTCGGGCCTAAGCGCCAGCCATTCCTCGGTGTTCAGCAATTGTTTGCCATCGACGTCGAAGCACCGATACCACTCCGGGTGCCGAAAGTCGAAGGGCGCGAACAGAAGGCAATCGTTCGGGATGCTGAGCACCACGCTCGCGCCGTCGTGCCCGATGATGTCGGCCAAGATCGGTTCCTTCAGGTGACAGTAGGCCCGGAAACGGTCGCCGACTTGCGCCTCGTCTTCGTTCTTGAACGGCAACCTGGTCAACGTCGTCGGGTCCAGGTCCAGAGGGTTGAGGTTCGCAGCGTCGTCGGGGTTGTGGTGCTTCAGGGGCTTGGTGACGCACTCCTGGGGGTTGATCTCTGGCGGCTCGTAGGTCATGTCGAGCCACAGGTGGGGGCAACGCGGCATCTCGTAGTACCCACCCGTCTGCTCATCCTTTCCGTAAACGTCGAGGTACCAGCCCTCGATTGTCTCGTGGCGGTCGGTCCGGTCGATCCACATATGACCGTTGAAGCGTTCCGGCCAGGGGTTGATCTCATAGCCTTCAAGCGTCGACCAACCAAGATCGTTGAGCAGCGGCATGGTGCGGTTGTGCTCGTAAAAGTAGTGCTCGTACTCCCTGACCTGAGCCCACCACCCCAAGTCCATGAAGGGATGTGGGGGGTTCCTGCTCGGCCGCTCGCGGTGCGGCTTCGTCCCGATGTCAGCCCAGGTGAGTCGGATCATGTTGATACCCGGTTGCAGAGTGCTCGTAGGATCATTTCTAAGCGCGCCGAACGTCGAGGGTATGTCACCCTATTACCCTCCCCCCTCGGCGCGACCACAGACGCGGGGACGCATGAAAACCGCTGATCGCCGCGCAAGGGTGTATCAGCGCTGTGTCAGCTTCAACTTGGTGCCATCGCACTGCAGGACTCCCTTGTCATCCCGAACCACCGTGATCTCCCACCCCCGGAGAACCCACGGGACCTCCTCGATCTGAGACTGTAGCCACAGATCGTTCCCAAAAGCATCCCACTCGACTCCGACGATGGTGACCTCTGCCCCGGCCTGAAGGCCGATCAGGGGCATTTTCACGTCCAGATCCAACGCCAAGCACTCATCGCCGTTCCGAGTGGCTTGGCGGACTCCCACGGCCATGACCAAGGCCTCGATTGTGGACTCCTCGAAGTCCCCCGTCTCATCCCCCAACTCGTCTCCACCGCCAGCCCCCATGTCATCCACTACTTGCGGTTCCACCAGCGTCCCGACCGGGTACAGGTGGTCGTCAGCGTTGAGCGCGGTGACGGTGACGGTCGTGCCGCTCTGCGTCACGATCCTGCCGCGCACCGTGTAGGGCCGCAGTATCCCGCTCGCGTCGGGTTTCCCAGGCCCGATCACATCGGTCAGGACCACCGGAGTCTCAGGGGTCCAGACCTCGGGGATGTTCGGAGGGGTGATCGAGAAGGTCTCCTCCTCCACATTGACTGTTTCGGCCACGGTGAGCGTCACCGTGTCGGCGGGGTAGGACGCCTCGCCGAGCTCGTCCACCACAGCGGGGATCGTGAAGTCGACCGTGTCACCGAAACCGTTGAAGGCCAAAGTCGGGTCGTCGGGCATCGTCAGGTCGCCCTCGACCGATCCATCCGAGTTCGTCCTGACGCTGATCCTATAGCTTCGCGGCTCGGCTCCGTCGAACTCGATCTCCGCTTGGTTGGACAGCGGCGACTCGGTATCTTGGATCACCGCCGTCGCGGCGTAGATGTAGGTCGAACCAGCGGTCACGTCCTTGTCGAACAGCACCGCCCGCCCTTCCTCGTAGTCGCGGTCCTCGGCTTCGTTCTTCGCCGTGCCGACCGACCCCCAACTGTCGTCGACCACGGGATCGGGGTCGTGGGGTTCGGTGTACGAGGTTTGGCTCGGCAAGCCACCAGCGGGGTCAGGAGTGCCGTCGTAGCCACCCACGAAGCTGCTGACGATGACGTTGCGGCGATCCGATGGTGGCGCTTCACCATCTTCCCAAATCCCCAAGGGGTCATCGCCCTCCTCCCGTTCCGCCTCGTCCACCTTCTTGCGGAACACCCGATACTCCTCGGGGCCGCGCCGATAGCGCTTCCTGCCCGTGGTGAGGGGGATGACAATTTCCGCTCCGCCGCCCCTGATCGTCACCCGCACCCCGTCCTCTTGGGCGTTGCTGACGCTGATCTGAGGCGGCTCCACCGGCACATCGAGCCGGTAGTTCCAACTCTCCTTCTGGAAGTAGTTCGGGCCGATGCACTCCACGTCGTCGGGTCGCAGAGCAAACTTCCGCCACCCCCACTGGGTGTAACGGTCGGTTTCCTCCGCTACCGAGACCTCCTCGACGATGACGCCATGAACCCAGCGAGCACTCTGGTTGGCGTCGGCCTTCTCGACCACGGTGCCTTTGTTCGTCGCCTCCGACCAGAGCTGCGCCGACGCGATGTGAAACCGCTTCTGTTCGTCGGTCGCGCCGTCAGCCTTTTGTCCACGTTCCTCGACTTTCGCTTCGCCCTCTGGTGTCAGATCCGGCGCGGGCTTCAGGTTGTAGACCACGTAGGCATCGACCTGTCTGCGGTAAGCGAGCACGTCCGGCGCGTACGGAGTGAACGTCCAGAAAACGGTCGTCTCCTCCTCCATTTTGGTGAGCGTCCGGTGGGGGTTGACCGCAGGGACGAATGCCTTCGACCAGATCTCCTTCTTGTACTTCTTCGGCGGTCCACCAGGCCGGTCGTAGCTCCACTCTTCCTTGGTGCGGTGCATGGGGTTGCCGAACTGGTTGATGGTCGTGTACTCGCGCTCGATGAGCACATCCTGTTCCAACGAGGGATGGCTGTACCAACCTTCTGTCACGACGGTGCGGAGGTTGCCTTCGGTGAATAGGTCCTGGTCCTCGTAGCCTTCGAGGACGTGACGCACCTCGCGGGTCGGGATCAAGGCCATGCTGGCACCTTCACGATCACCCGGCGCGGTCGCTTCCGCAACTTCGGCCAAGCGTCGATGCGTTCGATCAAGTCGCCAGGAATGGTCATGCTCTGCCTTCCGTACCACCTCGACACGGGATCCCAAAACAGGAGGAAATTGTCCCACTCACTGTAGACGACTTCGAGCGCGTAGGGTTCGATCAGCTGAAGGATGGACTCCCAATAGCTCACCGCAGGAGGGACGATGATGGGCTGCATCTTCACGTTAGGCCCCCAGTAGTCCGCGTTGAACTCGGCGCGGCGGGCCAACGTCAAGACAACCCTCCGAAGGTCCCAACAGTTGCTGATGACTCGCACCCGGCCCACGGGCCCGTCGTAGCGCTTCAGGACTTCCCGAGCCATGTTCTGGTCCGAGACGCCTTCAGCGGCTGGCACCAGCACGAGAGTCTCGGTAGGAGTCTTTCGGAAGGACCGGCTCGAATAGGACTTCCCGTTGACCGTGATCAGCGGTTGGTCCTTCCGATCTACCAACACGCTCATCCTCTGGTCGGGCAGCACGTAACCTTGCCGAATCACGCAGGTGTCACGCGGATTCCCCGGGTCGTAGCTCGCGTAGATGTCGTAGCGCGAGTTCACATCGAACAGGTGCCACGCGTGGGTCGTCACGGTCCACGTCTGTTCGAGGAACTCATCGGGTTGGCTCCAACTCACCGAGCGGCACCACGGAGTGATGTCCCGCTGATCCATGTAGACCGTGACCACGAGATCGGTCCGTACGCTCATGGCTTCGACTCCGGCGTGCCGACCGCGTAGAAGGTGGCCGGGTCGCTCTCATTCGCGTAGCGCGTCTGCACCTCAGTTCCCGGGAACCCGAGATCGGTCGTGCCGAGCAAGTAGCAGCGGCACTCGTCGATCTGGCCCTTGAACCAGTCGAGGACTGCGAGGTTCGATGGGTTCCTGCGTGCGCCAATTGCCCATCGGAGTCCGGCGCCGCCGATGTTGATTGTCCCGACGTTGTTGTCCTGCACCACCTGCGCGCCGTCGATCCAGATGTCCACGTCGAAATACTGCGCGTCAATCCCGACGACGACGTGGTGCCAGCCGCTCGTGAGTGCGGTCCCGCAGGTTCGGTAAGTGCGGGTCGTGCTGTTGTACCAGTAGGCCTGAATCTTTTTGTCGGACGTGATAGCAATGCCGCACTGGTGGTAGTTCCCTGCGGAGTTGCGCCAGTAGCACATGATCGTGCCGCCGGCGGTCACGTTGTCCGCGTTCACCCAGGCGCTGTAGATCTGGTAGTACATGTAATAGGCGAAGTCGCTGGCATTCTCCACTCTCTCCGCCGTACCATCGAAGTCCCAGGCGTAGCCGAGATCGCCGTAGCTGGCGACACGGTTCCCGCTCGCCATGTTGTAGGCGACACCGTGGTAGTTCCCATACCCCGCCCGGTCGGTGAGCTGCGGCGAGCCGCCTCCCGGGTCCTGCTGCATGGTGTAGTAGACGCGCAACCGTTGGAGCGACCCCTGCGCGTCCAGCTTGCCGTACGTCAAGGCGCTGTTGGTCTCCGTCCCTGACGGGTTCCCGTAGTAGACGTAGAAGTCGGTGTCGGTGTCCGAGTCGACGTTGCCACGGAAGCGGAGTTGCATTGTCTGCGCGGTCCGGTCGAACGCGATCAGGTCGCGGTACCGCTTGCCCGCTAGTGTGGCGGTTGAGTCGGTCACGACGATGTCGGCACCCGTGCTCATGACGTTCGACCAGAAGTGGGCAGGGAAATTCGCTTCGGTGAGAAGCACATCGAGGTCGGTGATGTCGGCGTAGACCTTCGAAGCGGCGACTGTCACCTTCACCCGGTAGGCCCAAGCGTCGTCGTACCACGGTTCGTTGACGGAGATATGTTGCTCGTCCCACTCCCACTCATCGGTCGTGGCGGTGATCGGCAGAGACCACTTGACTCCCATCTCCAAGAGCTTGTCGTGGGTCGTCTGCGACATGACGCGCAAGTGCACCACCGTCCCAGCTCGCCGCATAAACAACAGGGCCGATGCGTCGAACTCCTGCACGATCTCCTCGCCGACCACAAACGACGAAGCGCCTTCCCACCACAACTGATAGCTCGGGATCACCAGGGCCGGGAAGTCGGTGCGCTTGTACCCCTGCACAACGATGTCGGACGGGAACAGCGACTCCTTCGATCCGCGCACGACCGCGTCGGACGGGAAGTCCCCAATGGCCGGGATGGCAGGCACCACGCTCGCCGAGAAGTGACTCCATACCGGATGCCCAATCATGTAGAGGCCATCGACCGGGGTGTAGTAGGGCGTGTAGAGCAGCCACGTGAAGTCCTCGAAGAAAGCGCTCGGCCATGTGGCGGGCGCTATCGTGTACTGCGCGTCCTGGTACCCCCACGACAGCGGGAAGATGGTGCGGAAGAAGCTGAACACGCCTTCCGGCGTCGTTGCGGTCGTGGTGAGAAGATCGAACCATGACATCCGGTCCGGATCGCCGCTCGGGCTATCCGTCGCCGGATCGTAGGTCGGCCATGCTCCGGGGATGCGCGTTACGTCGAAGTCGGTGCTCGACAGTTCTACCCCATCGTAGTCAACGACCACCGTGATGGTGCCGGTGATCGCTTGCGCGATCTCGGACCAGTTGACCTCCACGTGCCAGTTGTTGACTGCCGGTACCGGCAGCGTCCAGCTTTCCCTGGTCTCGACCTGCGTGTTGAGCCGCACGGTGAGCCGACCATTGGCGATGGTGCAAGCCGTGCCATCCACCGTGACTGTCAACTTCGACAAAGATGTGTTGTCGGGGGCACAGAAATTCTCGTAGCCATCGAAGTATGCGCTGCCGCCGTGACAGCGCACACCGAAGCCGGTGTACTGCCATGACGACGGGACCTGATAGAGCGCATCGGCCCGCACCCACGAGATGTTCCAGGTCGCCGGTTCGTCGAGCCGCGCACCCGTCCAGTACTTCGCCCGCACGTAGGGCGTATAGCAACTGATGTGTTGGAGCCTGATCCAGTACCACGTGTCATTGGTGGGCGTGAATGACGAGGTAGCAATCACGCCACGTGTGCCGTTGTTGTTGTAGTACCTGACGAGCCTTAGCCCGCCGCTGTCGATCTCAGCGCCGACGCCGTAGATCCCGTAGGTCGTCTTGTACGCGGACGCCTTCCAGGCGACGTGCCCGCACAGCCCGGCCGTCGCACCGGTGAACCACTTCACTCGCACGACCGAGTCGGATGTCGAGTCGCGGACTACCAGTTCATCATCGGGCAGAACGCTCGTCGCCTGTGCCTGCGCACGATAAACATAGTTGCCGTCGTCGTCGTAGACGTCCCACTCGTCGCCGGTGCCATTGTTCCAGGTCGCGTGCGTCCATCCGTCGTCGTACAGGAGGCGAGTCCACCCGGTGTCGGCTCCACCCTCGAAGTCATGTACCTGAGAGTGCGCGCTGTTGAGCAAGTCGAATTTGATCGGCGTGCCAGGCGCGAGATTGCCATCGCCGTCTGCCGGATCAAACCCCGTCAGTTGAAGCACGTCGATCCGGCTCGGATCGAACTCCCATTCCTCGATGACGGCGTCGACGGTCGGCACTCATCCTCCTACGCGATCACGTTCAACCTGAATTCCTTCAACTCCTCGTCGGTCGATCCGCTCGCCACGACTCGGAGCCAGAACGCCGCCTCGCCTTGCCCGGTCCGCGCCACGAAGTCGCCCGACTCGTAGGCATTCGTCAGGTCTCCGGATGTCTGAATGTAGGTAGTTGTGATCGCGAAGATCTCAGCCGTTTCGCTCGTGGTCGGGTCGGTGACTGACTGGATGAAGATCGGCACTGCGGTCGCCGTGAAGATCTGGTCCGCGTTCGCCACGTAGATCCGGTTGGGGTAGGTTTGACCGTCTCCACTGTCCGCACTCAGTTGCCCCCATTGCGACGCCGGGGTGTCGCGGATCGGGAGCGTGGTCGCAACGATCGCGCCGGCGGCGTAGACGTTGCTGTTCGCGGTCAGGTTCTCGATCTCCACCGTTGTCGCGGTTACGCTCTTGATAGTGCCCGTGTTGATGGTGTCCTGGTTCGCGACGAAGACCTCGCCACCGATGGGCCAGTCGGCGGTGACGATCCGCTGCACGTTCACCGTCTTGGTGGTCGCGTCGATGGTCACGCTCGATGTGCTTTCGGTGCGGCGACCATTGATGGGCCGCCAGTCCTCGACCGGAACGCCACCGCTGTCGGAACAAATCTCGACCTGATCGTTGCTGTCCTCAGGCCACGCCGAGTCGGTCGTCTGTCCCCTGGTGTAGAACACAAACAGGTCGTTGGTTGAAGGAGTGCCCGACCACGCCGCGCTCGGAATGGTGACGTTGCCACTCGGGTCGGACCAGTTGGAGCTCGTGTTGCTCTGCCACGCCGGAGTCCCGTCGTAACTCGGGTGGAGGCTGGTCGTGTTGTCCAGGTAAGCGGTGGCCTTCACCTCGTATGCCGTACTCGACGAGAACTTCACTTCCCACCGTTGCGAACAACAGGCTTCGTAAACCGACACGTAGGCAAGATCGCCGGTGCCGCCGTTGCCGCTATCAGGTTGTGGGTCGCTCCACTGAGGATGGTCGTCCCACACCTCGCAGTGCGCGATGGTCGTGGTGCTGAAGTTTTTCAGCATGAACTTCACCGGAGCGCCAGTCTGCAGTCGCTGATACGCGCCAAGGTCCAACGGCTCGTTGTCGATGTTGAGCAACCGAGTCAAGTCGATGGTTCCGTCGCCGAGCGTCGGGAACATCTCGATAGGGAACATGTAGTAGATGTCGAGGTCCCACGGGTAGCTGGCGTGCGCCGGTCCACTGACGAAGAACACGGTGGACGTGTCCATCTGCCAGATGTCGATCCACAGATCGTCGTTCCGTAGCAGTTGCTCCTGCAGGTAGTCCTTGATCTCGAACGGCGGGTAGTAGGTGTACTGCGCGATGGAGTTGTCGTACTGCTGGGTCGCGATCGGGTTGGAGGAATGGTCGTGCCCGAACTGCGGCGCGTACCCGCCATTGAACCACGGCGTCGAGGACCCGGTGTCCTTGTACAAGTAGCTGATCTGGTTGATGTCCGGGTACGGTTTGAGGAACTTGTAGACGCGCATCGTGCAGGTGGCCGAGTTCGGGTTGCCGACTTGCACGAGCCGGAACGGCGCACTCAGGATGATGGCGCGGTAGCCGAGTAAGGCACGCACCTTCGCCATCAGGAACTTCGCCGCCAGCTCGACCACGGTCCCACTGACAGGCGAGTAGCCGAGTCGGTTGTCGTTGTCGTTGTAGGTGACGGCTCCGCTCTGATTGGACGGACTGCCCCATTTGGTGATCGACCGACCCTCGAACCGAACCCAGTCCCATTGACTCTGCCACGCGCTGTACTTGCAGTCGCAGTCAAGGTGTCTCGCCATCGTTTCCTCCTCAGATGCTCAGCCCGCGGGCGCGAATCGTCATCATGCGGCACGGGTTCTCGGGTTGCGCCGCGCTCGGCACCTCGCAACGAATCCAAAACAGCACGTAGGACGCAGCGTTGATGTTGCCGAGCGAGAGGTCCACTCCGGCAGCTTGCCACGTTCCCGGCGAGCCGGCGACATCAGGCGCGAACGCAACCCAGGTGTAGCCGTCACGCACGTTGACGGTGATGCTCGACCCGGTCGGATCAGCGGTGGTATTTGGCAGGACAATCCCCATCCCGGGCAAGTAGTTGTTGGTGTCATCGTACCCGGCCACGCCGTACTCGTACTGCGTGACGCCGTCGAACTCGGCATCCTCGACCGCCTTGTTGCCGTTGACCAGCACATCGGCTGTCTTTTTCCCGCTGCCGCCGGTTTTCCAGTCGGCAAAGGTGATCGTGAAGGTGCGCTTGGTCGCGGTCTTGTGGTAGGTCGGGTTGGAGTGCGGCACCAACTTTTGAATGAACGTCTCAGCCCCTGTGCCATCGAAGTACCAGCCCGGCAGCGCGTAGATGTAGGTGCTCGCGCTCGTCTCCGTCCCGACGTTGCGACACGCGACCTGCCGGTTGCTGCTATCGCTGTTCGCGGTGACGATCTCGAACTCCAAGACCTCGGTCGCGACCGCTCCGGTCGTCAGGTAGTTGCCGATGGTGAACTTCGCCGCCCACCCAGTATCGGTGCTGGCACTGACGACGATACCAAGCCCCGGGATGATGTCGTAGTTGGGGGTGGAGCCATCAGCGACCACGGACAAGCCGCTGCGGTTGCCCCACGGGTTGCGGCTCGTCGCGCCATCGCCCTGAGCGACCACGGTGCAGGACACCGTGCCCGACTTGGTGAACGTGACGACGTAGGTGCCAGCGACCGCTTGCCCGTTCCCGCGCCACGTGACGGAAGTGATCGGCGTGTTGGTGGTGTTCTCGTAGCGCACGTCGAGGTCGGCTTCATCCGTCGTCGGCGCACCACCGTAGCGGAGCATCAGTTCTGCGCTCATCAGTACCCCCTCTTGGTCGGACGCCACTCACCGCCGTGCAGATGTTGCCACGCTCCACAATCACATCGCCATCTGGAATCGGGATCGGTTGACTCCGTGAAGATGACGACGAACCCACCGCGCAGCCGTTGTTCGACGTCGATGACACAACCGCAGTCGCAGCGCCAACGCTCGTGCGTCGGGAAACGCACGGTCAGATTCCCATGAAGCGCAGGCGCGGCGTCCATAGCTTGATCGCTCCCTTCGCTGTTCCTTCCGGGATCGTCACGGCGCACCAGACGTAGACCGTGGCTGACGGCGCGATGTCACCGAGCAACACCGGACCCGACGAGAAGGAGAGAGCCGCGCCGCCGACATCAGCGGCCACTTCGGCCCACGCCCATCCCTGAGCGGAGACGAAGGTGGTGGTCTTGCCGACTGGGGTGGCGGTGATCTTGGCGAACACGACTTGCCACCCCTTCAAGCGGTCATCGGCGTCCACGTAACCGTTGGCGCTCCCCCACTCGTAGACCGTCTCGCCGTCGAACTTGGCGGTGGCGATGCAAAGCTGCCCGCCGACATTGACGTTCGCGGTGTAGTAGGCCCCGGCGTTGGTCCAGGTGTCGTAGGTGATGGCATAGCTCGCCACCTGCGCCATCTTCGCCCGCGTGTCCTCCGAGTGAGGACCGAGACGGCAGATGATTGAAGCGGCATCCGTGCCGGAGTAGTAGCCACCGGGAAGCACCGAGAGGCGCACATCGGCGGCTGTGTCGGTCCCCGTGTTCACAACTGCGGCGCGGAAGGTGTCACGCACACCGTCGTTCTTGGTGACGCCGAAGTTGAGTGCTTCGGTATCAATCCCGCCCGCCGACAGGTAGGCTCCGACCGTCACCACGCCTTGGTTGCCGTTGACGGTGCCAGCGGAGAACACGAGGTCAACTCCGCCGATGAGGTTGCTGTGCACCGTAACGCCGTCGGTGACGATGTCCACCGGCGTCGCGTTGTGCCAGGGGTTCTTGGACCCAAGGTCGGCGATCACGGTGACGTGTGGGCCGGTCGTGAAGTTGAGCGTGTAGGTGTCAGCGACGAACTGCCCGTTGTACTGCCCGAGCGGGTAGGTGCCTTCGCCGAGATCACGACGCACGCAGGAGAGGATTGGCGTGCCGCTGAGGTTGGCGTAACGCAGGCCCAAGCTCCCGACCGCGCTGCCAGCTTGCGATGCCCACCGGAGGTCGAGCGTAGCGGCCATGCTTCACTCCATCCTGACGAGGACGATGTGCGCGTCGTAGACCTTCAGCAACGCGGGGATGTCGTTGCCCGCTGCGGTCTTTTCCGGGTGATCCGCGATCATGGCCTCGATCTCGTGCTCATCATCCGTTCCGAAACAGCAGAGGATCGTCGTTGAGGTGCCGGGGGTGATCTTGGCGTACATCAAGCCGCCCATGTCGCGCAAAGTGGTGAGCGTAGCCATCTCCGACGCGCTCAGCGCCCGCACGAAGAGCTTCAGGTACCTGCGGGCCTGGGTCGAGTTGTACTGCACCACGCAAGCCGTGTTCGACAACGACCAAGCGGTGACCGTGCTGATGCTCGACTCCGCGAACCGTTCCTCGATGATGGGAGGATGAGGGAACAGGAGCTTGGTGCCGCCAGCGTAGTTCTCGATCCCGGTCTGCAGGCTCGTGAAGCTCATGGCAACGCGCCTCCACCCGGTGGCAGTTTGCCGTTCATGGTGTCCTTTACGATCTGGACGATGTCAGGAACTATCACGGTCAACTCGATTGGGACTTTCACATCCTTCTGGAACGCGACCCACTGCGCCATCTGTTGCGTCGCGTCACTCAACCCGTTGCGAGTACCTTCGGCGAACCCGTGCTTCAGACCTTCCTCGACGGTGATCGCCATGCCGGTCGCCGGGTCGTAAACCGCCACCTTCATCGCCGCCGACAACGACTCATACTGGGTGCCGAGCATCCCAAGGCTTTCCACTTGCTTCGCGAGCTCGGGATTCCCGCCCTTCAGGTTTTCGAGCATCTTCCGCGTCTCCTCCGGGAGAGCGGACAACGGCTCTTTGTACTGTTGAAGCAAAGTCAGGTCATCGACGAGTGCGGTGCCGATCTGGTCCTGGATCTGTTGCTCCGACACCTTCTGGTCGACCATGTACTTGTAGGCGGCCGCTCGCTCCGCGAGTTGTTTCAACACCTCCTCGCGGGTCATGAAGTCGTACTCCTCGCGGACCTTGGTCACCAACGCATCCTGCGCCGCCTTCCGCTCCTTGTACTTTTGCATGATGTAATCTTGGGCTCGCTTCATGATCTCCGTTTGCCCGGTGTCCGCCGCCCCCGCTTCACGGATCGCTTTCGCTTCCTCCCGCTTCGCCTTCGAGATCGCCTCGATCTTCGGAAGCAACTCCACCAGCCTCGCCGCGTTCTCCTTCGATTGTTCCCCGCTGATCTTCCACTCGTCGCCGGTGAGCTTCAACGTCTGGCGCATCCGCTCGTAGTTGCCCAGGTTGGTGTCCCACGCGAGTTGGTCGGTCGCCAGTTGCTCGATGAAGTCCTTGTCCGCGTCGGCGAACGTGCCGAATGCCTTCGCGGCCAGCGGCCACTTGCTGATCCAGATGTTCAGGAAAGTGCCGACTTGGTAACCGAGCGCGAAGAAGGCGAGGCCATTCGCGGCCATCGCCACCTTGGACTGTTGCAAGGCGGCTGTGTGGTTCAGAGTCGAGACCCGAGCCTGTGTCGCGGCGGTGGAATAGCTGTACATCGCGACCGAGGTGTTGGTGTAGTTCCGCACCCCGGAAGCGGTCACGGCGTTGAGTGAAGCGGCCGTGGTTGTCGCCTGGACGGACAGCTGAGTCAGCTTCGTGATCAGCCACCCGATGTTCTTCGTGAACATGCTGACCATGACCGCCGCTGGCCCGAGCGCGATCAGGAACCCGCCGATCCCAAGCACGATGTTCTTCATGGCCGGGCTCATGGTGTTGAGCGCCTCGGCCCCCTTGGTGGCGAGGGTGGCGAGGAACTGCATGGCGTCGATGAAGGGCGGCAACGTCACTTGCCCGAGCTGGATCATGGACGATTCCATCGCCATGAGGGATTGCTTGAACTTGTGGCCCATCCCCTGCTGCACGACCTCGTAGGCCTCGTTGAGATCCTTCCCGGTGGTCTCGGCGAGCGCCTTCGTGATCCGCTCGGTTGCGGCGATGTTCCTCCCGGTGAGATTGAGCACGCCGGTCAGTGCTCGGATGTTGGGGAACATCGTGTAGATGGCTTCGTCGTTGTCCTTGAACCGTTCCTTCAGAAGCATCAGCGTGGAGAGCAAACCTCTCTCCCGCATCTCCGCTCGAAGATCAGCTGCGGTCAACCCGACGCCAGCCAACAGTTCCTTGGCTTGGGCTGTCGGGTCAGCCAAGGTCGCCATGACTTGCCGCAGGGCCGTCGTCGCCATGTGAGCATCCGCGCCGAGACGAGTCATCGACGCGATGGAAGCCCCGACCTGATCCAGACCGATCCCCAACTCGGCGGCGATGGGGAGAACCGCACCGAGAGTGCCAGCGAGCGTGCTGACATCCATGTTCCCCATCCGAACGGTCATCATCATCTGCGCCACGACCTTGTCGGCGTCCTCTGCCGACAACCCGTAGGCGTTGATGGCCGAAGTCGCAGCGAAGGCGATGGTGTTGGTTTCGCCCATGCCGATAGCTGCACCCTTTGCCGAGGCTTCAAGCGCAGCGAGCGCCGTGCTTCCTTCCAAACCTGACGACGTGATCCTGAACATGGCTTCGGTCAACTCGGTCGCAGAGCGGCCCGCTTCCTGAGAGAGTCGTTCGAAGTCATCTCGCCATGCGTTCACCTGCTCCCGCGACACGCCAGCCATGACGACCATCTTGGTGAGGGACGAGTTGAAGTCCATCGCCATCTTGGCGGCGGCACCGCTGATCGCCAACAAGGGAAGGGACACCTGAGTGGACATCCCCTTCCCGAACTTCTCCATGTCCTTCGCCGACGTCTGCAACTTCTTGCCGATGTCGCCCATGGCTTGCTCGAAGCCTTTGGCATCGGCGGTGATCAGGACGAGGAGATCAGCTACTGTGAGCGCCATCGGCTCCCCCTATCCGGGCGTGAAGCACCTTGACCTTCTCCAACTGGTCCTTCCAATCCGGGCGTGATCTCCTTCTGCTCAACGATGGCATGAAGTCCCGCGGCTGTCGCTTCTGACCGGCGAGCGCCGCCACCATGCAGCACACCAACGCAGGGCCGTACTCTTGACGCATGATCTCCACTTGCTTCGCTCTGCCGAGAAGCACGAACTGCCGGGGAGTCAACGACCAGAACTCCTCGGAACTGAGTCCGAGGTGGATCCTGGCTGACGACCACAACCCCTCCCAGGTCAACTTAGGTTGGTCGCCGTCTGAGGGTCCTCGATGGACTCCATGTCCTCCTTCGTTGGCAGCGCCTCCAACCACGCCCGCGTCAGAGCCTCGGTGATGACGTGAACGTACTTGCCGACGATCAGGCCCGCCTCTTCGAGCGTGAGCTTGGGTTCCTCGCGTTTCCACGAAGCCCAACAGATCGCCCGCAGCCCCTGCGCGGAGATGCTCTGTGTCCAGTCCTGCAGCAAGCTGAGGCCGGTGACCTTCTCCGCGTCACAGATGATGTTGAAGTCGATCCGCAGCTCTCGCGGCCGGTCGACCTCGACGATGACCGAGTAGAACCCCGCGTCCACGGGGCACCCCTAGACGCCGAAGCTCGGGGCAGGCTCGCCCGTCGGCAGCAACTCGACGTCGGCTGTCAGCACGCCATCCACGGGGGCGCTCGGCGTGACGTTCACCACGTAGGCCGCGAACTGGTAGGTCGTGGTCGCCGGGTCCGGGAAGATGATCCGGAAGTTCCGCTTGGTCCCGTCGTTCACGTCCTTGATGAGCCCGGTCAGGTGGTCGTGCGTCGGGTCGGCCGGGTCGAAGTTGATCGAGAACTTCACGTTCTCCATCTTCTTCAGGCCGGGGATGCTGACCATCCAATCCGAGGTCTGGACCGACGCGTCGTGCGTCTCGCGGGCGATGGCGAGTCCTTCGATGTCACCCAGTTCGCCGATGGTGGCAAACGCCTCGGTCGGAGTCGCCCCGTCGCCAATCTGGACCAGAGTGCCATGAGATCCGAGTGTGGTCATGCGTCACCTCCCTACTTGCCGGTCCACGAGTCGGGCAGGCGCAGGACGCAGAGCAGCACGTCGGCGGCACCGGCGTCGATGAGCAGCTGCCCGCCGCTGTCCCACCCCTGGCGAGTGAACGGCCCGAACACGCGGTAGGCCGCCGCCGGGATCGAGAACGTCATGTCCTTGGTGCGCCCGTACGGATCGGCGACGCTGGTGAACGTGACCGACTGCGCGCCGACGTTGGTGTTGTTCACGATGACGAGCTCGCGCCCGGTCAGCACCACTTGGTTCTTGTTCGTGGCGTCGGCTGCGGTGAAGGTCAGCAGCACGCCGTCGTAGTCCCACGGTCCGCCACAGACGATTGCGGTCAGTGCAGTTCGTGCCATCGCTCATTCCTCTCTTTCGATCGGTTTCCCGTCCGGTCCCACCAGCGCAGACGGTGCCTGTTGTGGCGGCTGGTGCCGCTCGGCCCAGTGCATCCAGAAACCTCGCTCATCCAGCGAATTGAATGGACACCGTGTGCATTGCCACAGCGGCTTCCACTTCCATTCTCGCTTCACGTAGGGCGGGTCGGGCGTCGACTCGTCCTGTTTGGCAACCGGCGATTCGGTCACCGGCTTGGTCACCGGAGCCCTGAACGCCCGCGTGCGGATCTTGTCGTTGCTCATGACACCTCCTTCCACGCTTCGAAGTTGGCTGCGGCCACCCACCGGTTGTTCTCGTCCCGTTCCAACAGGAATGGCGACTGCAAAGGATGGACGCTCAGGTACCACGCGCCGCCGATCAGTTCATTCTTGATCCGCGAAAGCTCCTTCCAAGCCGCCCACGCTGCGGTCATGGCCGTGCCGACTTCCAAGGCTCGCGCCGTCAGTTGAAAACGCGGGCGTTCGAAGGTCGGCAAGGCGGTGCCTTGGGTGTAGACGGGCTCGGGGCCTTCGTAGCCCCGGAGCGCCACGCAGGAATCGGGTTCGTCGGGCAGCTGGTAGATGAAAAGGTCCACGCCAAGAGTGCCATGCCCCAAGGCCTGAAGGCGCTGACCGAGTTCTTCGAGTAGCACCGTTCACCTCTTGGCTGCTCTGCCGAGGGCCGCTTTGAGTTCATGAGCGATCTTCGGGCCGATGGTTTGCGAACGACGCAGCGCCGGAGTTTCAAGGTACTTGGCTTGCTGAGGGGCGCGGTGCTTGTAGGTCAGGTTCTCGTGCTGCACCTTGGCGTAAGGCGCGGCGTTTCCGCCGTAGCCGAGTTGCACTTGCACCTTGTCCTTCAGCTTGCGTGGCAGAGAGACCGTACCCGTCGAGCGGAGCACGCCGCTGCGGACGGGCACGTAGACGTTCTTCGAGTCGGTCATGATCTCGTTCCCGACTTGGTAGAGCGCCTTGGCGATGGCGTCGAGTCCATCCTTCCCGAGTCGCTTGAAGGTGGCGACCACTTGGGGGGCGTTCTTGAACTCGACCTTCACTCTGACGGTCACAGCAACACCTCCTGATGGTGGGTGCCGAACTCGTCGGGGTAGGTCCGCACCGCGATGATGGGCGGTTGCGTCCCATCGGGCAACGTGATCCGATCCACCGACTGGATGTTGTTGTCGCCGAGGATGTAGATGGTCGTGGTCGAAACCACTTCCTGCCCGCCCGCGCCTCGCGTGAAGCGCTCTTGGCCCACCACGCGGCACTTGAAGTGAGTGCCCGCGCCGAAGGTGGCGCTGCCGTACTGATCCACCGACACGCGGCGCTCCAACGTGATCGTGTGCACCATGAGGTCAGCGAAGGGGCTTACCGGACTCACAGGACCCTCACCGAGAGCAACGCTCTGGCCGTGGACGGGATGGCTTCGATCTTGATGCCAGCTTGGGTCGAGGCGCGTTCGGCGGTTTCCTGGTACTCGATCACCAAGTCACCGACCTTCTTGCTCTTGATGTCGCCGCCGCCTCGCACCGACTTCATCATGAAGTCCGACGCGGTGATCACCGCCGCTTGCTGAATCGAGTAGGGCAAGGTGCAGTTGGGTTCTCCCGGCAGGATGTAACCCGCTTGGTACTCGACCGTGTAGAGTGGGCCTTCGGTGCCATGAATGACCGATGCCTCGACATCCCATCCCACCCATGCGCTGCGGAACCAACCCGCCTCGCGGTAGAGGCTGCCGATCTCGGCGTCGTCAATCACGTAGTCAACGACCACCTGGCTCTCGCAGAGCACGGACACCACCGAGAGGATTGGCGTCTGCCCAACGAGCAAGATGGGGTGGTCATGGCCCCGAAGCGTCTCGACGTAGGTTTGCCGGGCGTAGATCCGGTTGGTGTACCGCTCGATGGCGTCGCTCACAGCGTGGATGAGTTGTTCGAGGAACGGGTCGAACGAGTCGTCGGTGATTCCGATGGCATCCCTGACCGCAGACACAGTGGTCAGATCCCGTTCCGTCGCTGGCGTCTTCACGGTCAGGGCCATCATGACCTCCGAAGTAATGGGGCGAGGGAGGCCTCGCCCCTTGGTTGATGGTCACTCTTCCAACAGGCCAAGCGTCCGCAGAGCCGCCTGAATCTCGTTGACTCTCGTTGCCAGCTCGCGGAGCGAAGCGGTGGTCGCTGCCGCCACCGCGTTCGACTTCACCGCCACCTCGCGGACAGCCTCGCAAGCGAGAGCAGCCGTGGGGGTGGTCAGGTCAGGCAAGTTGCCGTCGTTGCTGCCGCCGATCGCGCCGCCGTTCTCGGTGAGCGCAGCGATGGTGAGCGAAGGCAGATTGCCGTCGTTGGTCCCG
>Ga0115028_10000012_pt1 | contig 29046 bp, 45 predicted proteins | sample Plant_0915_D1_FD_83894 | JGI IMG/M metagenome (GOLD analysis project Ga0115028, IMG submission 83894) | Wetland microbial communities from Old Woman Creek Reserve in Ohio, USA - Plant_0915_D1 | ecosystem: Environmental > Aquatic > Freshwater > Wetlands > Sediment ... | reverse complement strand
TCCGATGGCATCCCTGACCGCAGACACAGTGGTCAGATCCCGTTCCGTCGCTGGCGTCTTCACGGTCAGGGCCATCGTGACCTCCGAAGTAGCGGGGCGGGGGAGGCCCCGCCCCTGGTTGATGTCAAGTCGCCAGGAGGCCCAGCGTCCGCAGCGCTTCCTGGATCTCGTTGAGTCTGGTCGCCAACTCCCGAAGCGACGCAGTCGATGCCGCCGCCACGGCGTTCGTCCTGGCGGCTACCTCGCGCACGGCCTCGCAAGCGAGCGCAGCCGTGGGAGTGGTGAGGTCGGGCAAGTTACCGTCGTTCGTGCCACCGATCGCGCCGCCGTTCTCGGTCAGCGCGGCGATGGTGAGCGAAGGCAGATTGCCGTCGTTGGTACCGCCGATGGCCCCTGCATTCTCTGTCAGGTCGGCGATGGGGTCGATGGGTGCCGTCTCGGTGAGGTAAGTCGAGAACGCCTCGCCGGTTTCGACGTTGACGAAGGACAGGACGCTCGGCGTCTGCAATACGACGTTGACCGCCTGTTTCCCGCCGACGTTGCGAAGCTCGAAGGTTTCCTCAGCCATGGCGGCTCTCCTTCCGCTTCATCGCGGCCTTCTCCTTCGAGGTCAGAGCCGCAGGCGGTTCCGGCACCGACACCGCGACTTGCGGCGGCGGGTCGGTCGTCACCACTCCGAGCCGCAGGAGTTCTTTGGCGATGGCGACGGAGAAGGTGGCGAGTTCACCGGCGTTGTACGCGCCGTGTTGCTTCAGGAACCTGACGCTGATCTCCTCACCGGACACGGGTCACCTCCTAGTCGTTCGGCGTCACGACGCCAGCCGGGGCGAACACGACGACCGCCATCAGCTGGTTGGTGTCGGTGCCGGTGGCGTTCAGGTCCTGATGGACGGAGAACCGGAAGTAGCGGTTGACGCCGCTCAGGTCCACCGCTCGGGTGTAGACGCCCTTCTCGGTGCTGCCCCCGGTGCCTCCGGTGGCGACGACATCGCCGGTCGTCTCCGCGCCGTCGTAGGCGTAGACGACAGCCGTGCCCATGTTGGACGCGGTGTCGTGCTCCACCTTCGACTTGATGGTGAGCGTCTTGTTCTCGGCCAGTGCCGCCTCGAACGGCGCGATCAGCAAAGCGCTGACCGGCCGCTGCGCGAAGCTGGCGAGGTCGATGGTGTCACCGACGATGTAAGCGTTGTCGCCCGAACCACCCGCCACCGCTGCGGTGTGCTGGCACGCGATGAGCGCCTTCAGGTGTGCACCGATGTCAAAGTCGTTCGCGATCATGTGTGTGCTCCTTTCCTTCGGTCAGTCCGTTACGGTGCCCACGTGACGGCTTCGATCACGCAGAGCGAGCCTTCGTGGCGCACGTTGAGGTCGTGGTGCGAGATCATCCGCATCACCGTCTGGTCGAGCGAGAACGCCGCCTGCACAGCCGCGCCGTCGTAGTAGGCGGCGGTGTCCGACGCCGAGACCATGATCGTGTTGGCCTCGCCGAGGATCACGTCGGCGAAGTCGGCCAGGTAGACCTCGGAGTTGGTGCCGCTCAGGTTGATGGGCACCTCGTTGGTGGCCGCGTACGGGAATCCCCACAGCCGACCGGCCAACATCTCCTCGCGGAAGGCGAAGTTGCCGTTGGTGTCGCGCACCGACATCAGGTAGAGCTCGCTGCGCGGAGCCATGATCCAGCCGGGCCGCAGGAAGCGGCAGTTGCTCTGGCGCAGCCGCAGGATCGCGTCGGCCAGATCGTGGGTCACGTTGGCGAGGTTGACGGTCGCGTTGGCGTTGAACTTGTTGGCTGCGGGGGTGTAGTACAACAGCCCCTTCGGCGCGAAGGCCGAGCCGTCCGACCGGAGGAACGCCTGATCCTCGCGGATCGCCATGGCGGCCAGCGCGTCGTCACGCACGATCGCATCGGCCGAGACGGCGGCGAACCGCAGGAGGTCGTTCGAGATCGGGATGAGGCAAGCGAGCTTCTTCCACGTCAGGTTGATCTGACCGAAGGTCTGCCCGGTCACCGGCAGGTTGTACGACTCGCCGACGTAGCCAGCGGTCGCGCCCCCGGTGAGCTTGGGGAACTGCATCGAGCCGTTGGGCATCGGGACGATGGTCGGCCCCATGCGCCGCACGACCGCCCGCTCGCGGAGCAGTTCGATCAGGTCGGCCGACCAGCCTGGCGGGACGAGCACCCCGCCCGCTGCCGAGTCAGAGGCTTCGAGCGCCTTGACCACGTCGCCGTCGCCCCACGTGGCCTTGGCGAACTTCACCGCCCGGTCCACGTCGCCCTTGCCCGCGCAGACGGCACGCATGAAGCGACCGGCCTTCAACCCCCGCTCCTCACTCTCAGGGGCCGCCTTCTGGTGGGTGAGCGCTTCGATGAGCGCGTCAAACTTCGCGTTCGACTTGTTCTCGCTCTCGCGCTCCTTCTGTTCGGCGAGGATGGTCCCCACCGTGTCCTTCACAATCGCCGCAATGTCTTCCTTGTTCATCGGGGTTCCTTTCATCAGCCGGGCAGCTTGCCCGTGGTTGCGGTCAAGATCTCGCCGACGACATCCCGGACGACGGAGCGCAGTTCGTCAGCGGACATCTCGTCGTCGTCCGGTGGCGCGTCGTCGTTGGGAGCTTTGGTCTGGACGAGGTCTGCCAACTTCGCGACGTCCTCTTGGAGGGACTTGATCTCCTCCAAGATCTCCTTCAGCAGCTCCTCCATCTCGTGCTCCTTTCGTTCCTGTTCGTCATCGAAGCCTTTCGCCCACCCGGTCCAAACCTCGTAGGTCTGTCCGGGGAGCCACGGCGTGGTGGCCGTACCACCGCTCGTCGTGATCGTCACGCTGTCCGCGGTGTCGGTGTTCGAGCCGTTGTCGACGCGGTAGAAGTACCCCGAGGAGACGGACGGCATCTGCACGGTCGCGTCGCCACTCGACAGGTGCTTCCACGCCGTTTCGGCCACGGCTCGCGGCACGAGCGCGAACTTCTGGACAGCGGGATCGCCGTCCAACATCCGAGCGACCCATTCACGCATGGGCCGCAGGTCAATCCCGACCGCGCTTGCCATGACGAGCGCTTCCGGGTTGGCTGGCACCGGGACCACGGAGTGCTCCAAGAGTTCACTCCGCAGGAAGTCGTAACCTCGGTGGTCCTCGTTGAAGGTCCACTCGATGGGCTTGAAGCCGACCGAAGTCGCCTTCAGGAAGCCGCCCTTCACCATCCGGTAGATCATCGCGCCGAAGGGGTTGATGTCCTCCGGTGTGAAGCGGTCGGTCGTGACCAACACGCCGTCCTTCACCGACACGTCCACGGCTTTCGCGATGGGCGGCGTGTGGTAGTCGTGCGCCCACAACACGACCGGGTTCTCCTTGTAGCGATCCAACTCCCACCCATCGACGGCGATGATGTCGCCTTCGCGGTCGATGCTGGCGGTGGAGATCACGAAACCGATGTCGTGCATCCCCGTGTCGGGGTTGACCGCGCCGACCTTGACCTCGGTGCGGACGATCTTGCGAAGCGGGTCCTCGAATGTGACCGCGTTCTTGCCCTTCGCTTCCTCGCCCCATTGCTGTCGGCTCAGGAACGTCTTGTCGAACATCTCAACCGCCTCCCTTCATGAACACGAGCGCTTCGGTGCAACGGCACGCGATGTGGATGTCGTTCGGCGTGTAGAAGCCGTTCTTGTACTCGCCGCCGAGCGGTGCGAGTTCTCCCTGCATCATCTGGCACTCGTCGCAGGTCCGCTCGTCGCCGCTGGCTATCCACATTCGATAGGTCTCGCCACGCACCAACAGGCCCGCCTTCTCCGCTGCCTCCCACACCATCTCCTGACCCCTGTTGGCAGCGTACACGAGTTCGTTGTTGGCGATGAGCTCGGCCCGCTGAGCGATCTTCTTGGCGATCCACTTCTCCATCTTGGCGTCGGCTTGGGCTTCGGTGAACCCCATGCTCAGGAGTTCCTCGCGCCGCTTGACCGCCAACCGGGCATCGCGCTCGGTCAAACCGATCAGTCCTCGGATCTCCTTGGCGACCTTGCTCGCCGACTTGCCCTGTGAGTAGGAGTCCACGAGCGCGGCTCGGATGGCCGCTTTTGTGCTCTCGCTCACATTCGTCACCATGCCCGCGCCGAACTGCTCCAACTCCTGGATGACTGCCGGGTTCACCACGTCGAAGCTGAATGGGACGCCGAGGGCTTCCGCTACCTCCTCAGCCGCCGCCGCCCCGACCACGTAGAGAGCTTCCCGGAGCGTCTGCCGGGCGGGTTCGAGGGCTTCATCCATCGGCGCTCGCTCGACGACCGCGATGGCGGCTTCGAGATCGCCCTTCGCCAAAGCGCCAATGAACGCATCCATGTCGATGCTCGACCTGATCTCCTCCCAGGCTTCCAGCAGGTCATCCATCATCTGCTTCCCGAGCCGTTCGGCCAGCGGGATGTTGGAGGTGCCGCCGATCTGCTTGCTGACTTCGCGGGGGTGACCTGTGGTCGATCCGAGGGCACGAGGCATAGGGGGCATCAGGGCCGAAGCGTCGGCGCGACCATGGCGCACGGTGGATAGGGCACCGTTCGAGCCATGCTCATGCTTGCATCCTCCCCTGAGGCCCCGCCGAAACGCGGCGACGAGGGCTTCCTCGTCATCCTCAGCCGGAGCCACCTCGGTCGTCTCGTCCAAGTCGACCGTTTGCTGCGCCAACTGGAACACGTGGACGTCGCCGCCCTCCACCGTGTCCAACCCCTGCATCGCTCGCCACTCGTTGATGGTGGGGGCGAACGGTGCCGCCTGCATGGCCCTCAGCGCGAAGTCCCAATCCTCACCGACCGGCGAGTTGTAGCCCAAGATCAGCCGGTTGTCGTAGAGGGGCATCAGGTCGGCCTGCAACATGGTCCGCATGAACTCCAACGCAGGCTCGACCACTCCCTTCGCGAACAGGTAGTCGGCGGCGTCGATGGTGGCCCGGTTGCTGTTCTCGATAATGCCGAGAACTTCGGGCGGCACGCCGCGACCATTCACGAGGATGTCCCGCTCCCACTTCCGGAGTTCGATCAGCTGCATCTCTTGGAACTTGTAGGTCAGTTCCTTCACCGTCACGTCGCGGTTGAGGAAGAACGGTTTGTGGCTTTGCAGGAAGCCCCGCACCTTCTGTAGCCACCCGTACTCCAACCGCTGGATGTCCTCGCGCTGAAGATCCTTCCCGTAGACCAGGAGGTCGGGCCGCGCCGAGTTGTAGAAGAAGGCCCGGATGTACTTCGCCGTGTACTCGTCGGTGTCGATCTCGTCGCCGAACGCCCGCATGTGGCCCACGCCCCGCGAGTAGGGAGTTACCGGGTTCGGGTTGGCAAACCACACCATCAGCGGAGCCGGGATCTCCATGCTGCGGGTGCTGCCGGTGTCGAGCACGAACACGCCGTCCTCGGTCTGTGGGATGTCCTGCACCCAAGTCGGCGGGATGACCCAAAAGGCCACCGGCACGGTCGCGCCGTTGACCGTCCTCGGCTCCAAGAGCCAGAAGGCTTCGCCCGTCAGTTCGAGGTACAGCTGCGTCATCTGACGCCCGATGGACCCCGGCATCCGGTAGGAGCCACCGGAGAGAAGGCCGAGCACGGGATGCTCGGGGAGTTGGATCAGTTCGGTGCCTTCGGGGAGATCGAGGGCGCGGCGCTTGAAGTCATCCCGCTTCACGCCCTTCTCTTGCAGTTCGTGGTTGCGATAGTACCGCCCCTCGCGGGTCGTTCGTGCCGCGTAGACTTGCCACGACACAGCGCCGACTGCGGTAGAGATCCGCGAAGCGATGGCACGCACCCACGGCGAGTTGTTGTAGGCGGTGAGCATCCCCGCCGCGCCACGTTCGGGCGGGTGCGATGTGCTGGACGGGAGCATGGCGGCGATGACCGTCTGCGCGTCGGCGGGCATCTTGTCGCGCCTGATCCCGAGCGCCGCGGCGAGTCGTTCCAATGCCATGCGCCCTCCTACTTCGTGATGTCCTGCTGGTAGAGGAGACGCCCCTTCGCCAGTGTGAACACCTTGCCGCTGCTGTCGGTGAGTTGAATGTCGTACCAGTAGGTGCCGACGAGGTCCGCTTCCAGAGCCGTGAAAGCGAAAGTCGCCTCGCCGCCTGCCGGGTTGGTGAGCGTGGCGAGGATCTGGAACACCTGCGAGGAGTCCCCCGTGCTGAATGAGTCGCCGCTGGTTTGGGCGGTGATGGTGCGGTCGAGCTCCACCGCGTCGTCGCTGGTCACGGTGGCGATGAAGGCGAAGGTGGCGCGGGTCGAGTTGTAGAACAGGTCGCCCACCACGGCATCGGTGAACTTGCCGACCGCCGCCGCCGTGTTGGTGTCCGTCCCCGCGCCGAGCGTGCCGGAAGCCCGCAACACCGTGTAGAGGGCTGGCGGGTTCTCGTGGGTGGTGCACGTCATCTTCAACGTGCAGCTGGTGAGGTTGTAGGCGCTGCCGTCGGCCTTCTTCAGCGTCGCAAGGATCGGCGCGGTGTCGCCCCGGTACCGTTGCAGGTCAGCCACCGTCCACCTCCAAGTCGATCTCACCGCTCTCGACAGCCAGCCCGATCTCGGTTCCCATCTCGACCACGATGGTAGGGGTATCGAGCGCGAGCATCAGCGACACGTCAGGCTCCTCGACGAGGAGTTCCAACATCTCCGGCGAAACGGACAGGTCCAACCCCTGCACCAGCACCGGGTACGGCACGCCGCCCGTCTCGCCAAGCCAGTCGGGGAACATATCCATCAGGTCACCGGGGTCCTCTCGCGCTTGTCGGCGCTGATGTCGAACACGAGGATGGGGGTGATCTCGTCGTCGTCGTAAACCGTGACCGTCAGATCGTCGGGGGAGATCACCGCTTTGTTGATGGTCGCCTTCTTGGTGAGGCTCGCGTCGGTGGCGATCTCGCTCAGCGCAAGCGACTCCTCCGGCGTCAACCCGGAGACGCCCGTCTCGACCACCTGTAGGCCCGCGCTGTTGAAGGAACGGATCGACACCTGGTTCACGTTCGCCACGTCGGGGATGTTGTTGTTGGTCCCGGCGAGGTTCACCGCGTACTGGCCGTCGTCGAAAGTGATGGTGTAGCCGTTGATGATCTCAACGACGTGGGCCAACGTCACGCCGCCGACCGTGACCGTGGTGTTGTGGTTGTGGGTGTCCGGGTGCGGCATCCCGTCCTCGCCGTCCTCGGCATCCTTCAGCGCCAACCGGAAGGCGTTGGTGTCCATCTCGTAGATGCCGCCGCCCAAGTTCGTCATGAAGGCGTCCGTGCGGTAGACGGTGATGACGCGAGCGCCCCAGTCAATCTGCATCGGCCCGCTCCCGCAGCATCGCCCGCAGCCGCTCGATCTCCTGCCGCTCCTCCTGCAACTGCGCGTTCAACCGCCCGATGTGGTCCTGCACGATGCTGGCCTGATCCACTCTCGCCACTTCGTGGGACCTCGCCTGCGACTCGTAGACGCCGAGTTGCAGATGGAGCATCGTGTTCTCCCGCTCCAACGCTTCCACTCGCTGCACGAGTGAGAGGTAACGCTTCTGCCAGTCGGCTTCGCTCATACGTCCTCAATCATGAGCACCGTCGCTGAGAACCCGTCGGCGCTGTCGACCGCGCCGCTGATCAGCCCCGTCTTGTAGTACGGCGTGCCCGATGCCTTCCGCGCCCAGCCGGTGATCGGCTGATCGGCACTGTACACCCGGCTGGTGGTCGCGATCCCGAGTGCGCTCGTCAGTCCCGACAGCGCCACGAACGTCGCCTTGATGGTGCCGGTCGGATCGCCGCCCGGGTCCGACGTCATCGTGTAGCTGTAGCTGTTGTCGCTGATGTACGTGATCGAGAAGACGCCGTTGTTCGGTTGCAGGCTCGCGCCCTCGATCAGCACCTTGTCGTTGGATGCCATGCCGTGGCCGGTGTGCGTCACCGTCGCCGTGGTCCCGGTGTTGTCGATGGTCACCGTCTCTTGGAACGGGAACGGGCCGGTGCCATCCGACGCCTTCACCAGCACCCGAGCGTTCTCGATCTTGGTCCCATCCACTTCCTGCACCGTCACCGTGATCGTGACCGGGTCGACCACCACGCTGACCGTCGCGCCAGCCGTCTTGTAGCTCACCGTGCCCGAGCAACCGACCGCGTTGATGACCACGCTGCCGGTCGTCCGCTTGACGTGGACCACCGAGTCGTTCGCCGCGTTGCTCGCGTTGAAGCCGCTGAAGGTGATACCGCGCAACGTGACTTCGGTCGGGCTGCTGGTGCCAAGCTCGATGGCGTGGTGCGCGTTGGCCCCCTTGCTGAAGTACATATCGTCGAGGTAGCCGTCGGTGTCGGTCGCCACGTTCCAGACCACCGCCGAGGTGTCAGCCGCGACCCGACTCTCTTCCACCCGCGACCCGGTCAGGTCTGACCCGGGCGCCGTGATCTGGTCGGTGCGCCGGAAGGTGCAGCCGAGGGCGCTCGTGTTCGACAAGAAGCCGAAGGTGCCCATGTCGGTGAACACGCAACCGGTCAACGTCACCGTCGCGTTGTCGGTCGTCACCCACGTCCCGCGAGTGGTGGTGCCGAGCGCGGTGAACGAACAGTTGGTCATGATGACCGTGCTGCCCGATTGCTTGATGTCCAACTTGGTGAACGCGCTGCCGACCCGAGGGCAGTCGTCGATGAGGATGGTCTTGTTGCTGTCGCTGAAGTAGCACGCCGCGCTGTAGCCGAGAGTGATCAGCCCCTTCCACAGGTAACCACCCGCAATTGCCTGGAACAGCCCCCACCGGTTGTAGCCGTTGGTCGCGTCGTTGGCGTCGTTCTTGGCCGCGACTCCTGCAAACGTGGCCGGGTTGCCGCTCTCACCGTTGTAGACGCGAAGCTCGCCGCGCCCGTAGCGGAGCGCATCCATCCCGAACATCGCGCCCTTGCCGGGGTAGGACGTGGGCAGATTCAGCCCGATGCCGAAGACGTTGTAGGTCGTGCCGCCGGTACCGCCCGTGTAGTCGTTCGTGACTGTTGGGTCGATGGCGACGTTCTTCCAGCCGCCGTAGGGGTTCGGCGGGTAGTCACTGCCGCCAGAGATCCATCCCTTGAAGTTGGTGACGGTCGTGCCGATGAAGCAGCGCTGCCCGCCGTTCGCGAAGGTGTTCATCGAGTTGGGAACCCAGCACACCTGCCAGAAGAACACCGCCCCATCGGTCGGCACAGTGATGCCCGAGCCGTAGTCGAACCCGATGCTGTTGAGCGTGGTCTTGCAGGTCGAGCTAACGCAGCCGCTTCCCTGAAGGAAGTAGTCCGTCTCGGGCACGGTCTGCAACGTGCCAGCGGTGTAGCCGGTGAACTCTGTGAACGTGCCCGACTCGCAGAGCGTGATATCTGCTAGGTCGGTGGCGTAGGTCGGTGCTGCCATGCGCGCCTCGCGGCTCGTTCATAACGATTCCACACCATCTCGGGCGTTTGTCCTGGCGGCAGCAGAACGTGCTTCTCCTTCCCGACGACGACGATCACGGCGCAGTCCGTCCGCATCATGTGCTCGATGGCGACCGCCGCCGCACCCTCGCGCCATGCGGTCGGCCAGTCGAGCGACACACACGCTGCGAAGGTGAGGTGTTCGTCCTCGTTGAATGGCTCGAACACCACGCCGCAGCGATCCGGCCTCAGTTCATCCGGCCACGTCTCGTTGAATAGGTAAGCGCACTGGTAGGCCGAGCACGCTGACGGGCGTTCCGGCTGCGCGTAGATCATGCAGCCCACCCCGAGCGCACAATGCTGGCACGGCGCGTTCGCGGGCTTCTGCAGCGCGGCGACTTCGAGCAAGTCGCAGCAGAGGGTGCAACCGCCGCAACGATCAGGCATCGGGCGTCCGTACCGCCGTGGCCGAACCGCCACCGGAAGTCAGGTTCGCGGTCGTCTGGAAGGTCTTGATCGGCGTGCCGCCACCGTCGCGCACCCGCACGAACAGAGTCCGCGGCGCGGAGTAGACCACGGTGAAGGACTCGGTGCCCGCCGCCGCCACCTTGTCGAGGTAGGTCAGGTAGACATCCGCGCCGATCGCCGCGTCGTTCGGGTCGACCCAGCTACTCGACGCGATGGTGAAGGTGTCGTCGCTGTTGTGCGCGGTGTAGCTGACCAACCGGTGCCGCCCATCGTCGAGCACGACGCGCAGCGTCCCGGTCTGTGGCGTGTCGGCCGGGATGGTCCCGTCGCCGACCACGATGGCCGTCTCCGTCCCGCCGCTCAGCCCGACCGCGAGGTCCATCTGGTCGGTGTTGATGCCGACCGAACCGTTGTCCTCGGTGACGAGCACGCGATCTTCGCCGGTGATCAGCCCGTAGACGTAGAAGATCACGTTGTTCGGCGGGGTCTGCTGCACGTTGAGCAAGTCGAACAGCTTGTCGTTGACCGTCAGGTCGGCCGACTCGATGCCGATACCGAAGCCGCCGATGATGGCGGAGCCGGTCGACTGCCCGATGTACACGGACGGCAGCGAACGGGTCGTCACCGCTCCGTTCACATCGGCATGGGCGGTCGCGCCATCGAACTGCATGTCGTCGGTTGGCGGCACACCGGTCAACAGCTGCACCCACACCGTGCCCGTGGTGCCGTCGTCCTTCAGCGCGAGCAACGCAGCTGTGCCAGCCGTCGCTCCGGTTCCCCACGACAGCACCTCGTCCTCGGTGAAGGGGCCGCTCGTCTCGCCGTCGTAGGCCCACTGGTGCGTGATGCCACGGAACAGCTCTCCGTCCATGCTGTGGATCGTCGAGGCCGTGCCGCGCCGAGTGAGCCACTTCGCCCGCTCGTAGAGCTGGTTGATGGTGTAGGCGGCGCGGTTCCACTGCGAGTAGTAGGGACGCGCCCCGTTGCCGTTGCCGAGGTCGATGGTCTGGTAGCCCTCGACGTTGGTGATCTCGGTCCAGCCAGCGACGGTGCCCACCGCTGTCTTGTTGTTGAGGTCCTCGTTGGTGAAGATGGCGGCGACCGAGTTGCCGAGGCCCATCGTCACCGAGAACTCCGCGTAGGTCTCGCCCCACTCGCGGGCGTAGACGCGGATGCGTTTGCCGTCGACATCGGCCCCGCCAGTGCGGGTGAGGATCAGGCAGCGCATGAGGATGTTCTGCGAGGCGTCGGCATTCAGGCCGGTGCCCCAGAAGGGGGTGTCGGTGTCGTAGAGCGCGTTGTCCTGCACCACTTGGAGCGTGGTCGTCCCGAACAACGACCCCACGACCACCAGCCCCGAGTACATCTCATCGCCGCCGTCCTGCGAGATCGAGCCGTCGTACAGGTACTCGGCGGCGGTCGCGTCGATGTTGTAGGGCGAGTTGAGAGTGATGATGTTGTCGGTCGACCGCTCTGACGGGGTGCAGCTCGTGATGTCGAGCAGGTCGTTCCCGGCGGCCGCGTCGTCGTCGGCCAGGTTCTGAAGCCACCTGTGCAGCGCCAGCACCGTGTACGTGGTCGAGCCGCTGACGTGTCGGATGTCGCCGTTGACCGCTACTGAGAAGTCGTCACCGATGGCCATGTGTCACTCCTTCGTCACGCGACCTTCCTCGCGTACGTCATCCAGCCTGCGGCTGGCGGATTGATGATGAGGGGTTCGGTGTCGTTCCCGACCGGACCTCCCAGGTCCAGGAACCCGATGGCTTCGCTGCTCGGTGCGCTGCTGTTGTACACGATGCCGAAAGCGCCATCCGTGAAGCCCGCTGCGTCGTACGCGATGGTGATGCTGTTGCTGTCGAGCTTGGTGACGCCCGCCGTCTGCGTCCACGTCACGCCGGTCAGGGATGGCCCGCCCGCGACGTAGGCGGTTCCGGTCGCCACTTCGTTCGCGCTGAAGTCGGACCAGGTCGGCGTCGTCTGCGTGACCAACGGGGTCGCGGTGGCGTCGATGATGCCGATCTTCAGGGTGTCGGATGGGAGGTTGTGCTTCTCGCTGCCCACGTCCACCAGGAACTCGTTGAAAACGTAGAAGTCGCCTCTCGCCATCGTCGCCTCCTAGAAGATCATCGCCGAGTCCCAGTGGAGGTTCTTGTAGCCGTGCCACGCCAGCGCGAGAGCGCACACGCAGTCGTCGTGCAACCCCTCGGGGGCCGAGTAGCGGATGCCGGTGCGGGTGTGCTCATACTCGAAGTCCTCCAACTCTTGTGTGATTGGCCCCTCGGGGAAATACACCTCGCCGCGCTGAATGGCGGTCGCCAGCCCTTCCATGAGTTGCTGCTTCGACTTCGCGCCGAACAGGAACCCGTGGTAGTTGCCGCCGCGTCGGTCGAGGTTGCCGAGCACCGGGTCGCCGACGCCGGTTGAGTCGAGCACCGCGAGGCTGCCCTTCGAGAGCTCGGCGATGGTGTCCTCGGTTTCAGGCCACGACTTCTGGAAGCGCACGAAGCGGCACGTGCGCCCATGTTGGTCGAGCGCGATCCCCACGGTCCAATCCACCTGCCGCGCCAAGTCCCATCCCCACACCACCGGCTCTGACTCGACCAGCGGCACGATGCAGTCGCGGATGGCGGCGATGCCGAAGGGGTTGGAGCCGTCCTCGCTCGGGATCGCGAGGTACAGTTCATCGAACACGGCGGGCGGGAGGTCACGCTTCGCATCTTCGATCTCTTGGGCTTCGAGCACGCCCGCTTCGACCGCGTCGTGCGCGATGATCTTGTGGTATGCCATGCCGGGTTGGCCCGCCTCGGCGCGGCGCGCCAGCTTGTAGGCCCAGTTCTTTTTCCCCTTCACGTTGCCGATGATCCGCAGTGGGCCTCGGGTGGCGGTCAGGGTGGATCGGATGGCGTACCAGGAGTCCTCGCGGACTCGGCTCGCCTCGTCGACCACCGCCGAGTAGACGTCCTCGCCGTAGAGCGCGTCGGGCTTCTCGCCCGTCTTGAACCAGATCACCGAGGAGTTGGCGAGGAGCTTGATGGTGAGATCGTTGTCGTGGTAGCGGATGGCCTGAGGCGGGAGGCCCGTTTTCATGCGGCGATAGGCGATCTTGGTCTGTCCGTAGTAGGGGGCGATCCACCAGTGGTTGCCGTGCTGTGGACCCATCCATGCTTGCTCGAAGATCCACGCCATGCAGCCGACCGTCTTACCACTCTTGGTCGACGCCTCGATGTTGGCGATCCTCGCTTCGTCGAAGATGGCCGCTTCCTGTTTCGGGTACAGTTTCGGCCGCTCGTAGCACCACTCAATCATGGATCACATCCGGCCATCTGCAGACAGGCTGAAGGTTGGCTCAACGGAAGTGTTCCCCCTCACAACACTAGGAGCCGCTCCAACCGCTGTCAAGCGCGAACCGTGACCGTCACCACTCCCCTCTGGCTCACCTTGACGACCTCGAAGCCTTACAACAGGAACAGGAACATATAACAGTAACATAGAGCCTTCGTTGAAGGCTTCTCGAAAGCCTTCTCGAAAGGCTTCAAGGTGGTTTCATTCACTCGATCCATTGTTCTCAACCACTTCCATCGGCCGGTGCTTGCCATCAGGACCGACAATCGCAGTCGGGACAGAAGGCGACAAGAGTGGTGGCGATGAAGGTGCTTCAACAAAAGGCTCGGTCAAACGATCGTTTGATGCAGCAGAAGTTGGCGTCTCGATCACCGCATCGCCGAGCTTCAAGGTGAAGATGAAGCGCTTGGTGCCCGGCTCGGTGACCTCCACTCGGTCGGGCGCGTCGAGGCCGAGCATCTTGGCCCGCCGCTCCATGACTTTCAGGATCAGCCCGAGCGCGGCGAGGTCGGTGCCCCCCTCCGGCTCCACCACCTCGATCTCCTCGGTCACCCGCATCCGAGTGATGGTGTCGCCCGTTGGGGTGGTTTCCTGAACCGGGCGCGTCACTCGCCGCATCATCGTGCGGGGCCGCTGCGCCACCGCGACCGCCCGCCACGCCTCTTGCTCCGCGAGGTCCAGCTTCGCCAACTCCTCGTCGAGGTGTTCCTGCCAGTCACGCATCCGCTCCTGCCGCCACTCGCGCCGGACGGCCTTCATGTCTTTGCGGATGGTGCTCATGCTGACGTTCAGCTGCGCCGCCAACACTCCGAGCGTCGGGCGGTCCATCGTGCGGACCAACCGAGCAAGCCGAGTGCGCCGCTCCTCTACGCTCGTGGGTGAGGTCGCGCCAGGATGCCGTTGCGGCCCTTCCACCATCTCGCCCCCCTATGAGCCGTTCGCCCGCAACCACAACTCCCCGTCGCGGATCGAGGCATCGAGGTGAGGCCCGAACAGGTGCTGAAAGCGCGTCGGGGTGAGCGACTGATCCTGCAGGCCCATCTCGGCCTTGACCATTCGCCACACCTTCGGCCAGGGGGTCCACGACTTCGGGAGCAAGCCGACGGTGCGTTCGCGGTTGACGGCGGTGTGCGGTTTCATGGTCGCGGTCGCTTGCGAGTAGCGCTCGAACAGCTCGATGTACCTCTGGGCGTAGCTTTTGATGCCGAACTTGGTGCGGGCGTGCTCGCGGAGCTTGGGTGCCCACTCCTGCCAGTCGGCGGGCCAGCGCTTGAAGATGCCTTCGAGCATGGCGCGCTGTTCCTTCTCGCTGTTGAACAAGAAGGGATAGCCCTCGGGCACCAGTTCCGGGAAGGTGACGGAGTTGGGGGCGACTGGCAGATTGCCCATCATGATTGAGTCGAGGAGCGCGATGCAGAACGTCTCGTGCTGCGAGTTGAGCGTGTTGATGGCGGGCACATTCAGGTTGTTGAGGTAGCGGTCGACGTCGGGGTGGCCGATGAACTTGTCGCACGGGAACTCCCCGATGTTCTGGTCGACCGCTTGGGTGATCCAGACCTCGAAGTTGTTCCCGGCAGCGCGGAGGTCCCGCAGCACCTGGGCGGTGACGTGGTGGTTCTTGTAGCCCTCGAAGCGGTGGTTGTAGATCACGATGGGGGTGTCGCCCGGCTTGGCGTCGGGCAGAGGGGGCGGTTCCTTCGCTTCATCGACCATGCCGAACTGAAGGATGTGGGTCTTGTCCGCGAGCTCGGCCATGGCGTTCGCGTTGAGGTAGAGGCTGAAGGACTCCCGCATCATGGTGCGGCACCACTCCGAGTTGGTCACCACCGCGTCAGAGCAGAGGGAGCCGATCATCTGCAGGAGCAAGCGGGAGATCATCGTCTCGAAGGGATAGGGGAGGGACTTGTGGATGATGTAATGCTGCTGCGCGATCATGGTGGGCCGACCGTCCTTCACCATGGCGTCGCGGTAGCCCCCGACGAGCTGCGCTCCCATCTCCACCTGGTTGAGCCAGATGATCGACGGTCCCCACTGGTTTTCGAGGCGCTTCAGTAGGGTGGGGTGGAAGCCGCGGATCGAGGTTCGCATCGCGGTGTCGTATGGCCAGCCGAACTTGACCAGGCGCGGCATCGAGTCGAAGAAGCCGTCCTTGTAGTAGGTCCACTTGTCCATGCCCGCCTCGGCGATGGGCCAGAACAGGACCCATATCCACTCCGGGCGAAGGTCGGACATGACCGGCAGCACTCGACGCATCAGGTTGTAGTTGGAGTCCCAGTTGACGGCGTCGGACTGGGACCAGAATGGGACGACGGCGACCACTCTCATGTCGGGAACTCGCGGAGCGTCTTGATCTCCGGGACGACGCCGAGGTTCTGCAGGGTGGCCACGATCTTGTCGCGCTGAGCCGGGGTGTCGGCGATGCAGCTGATCTCGAACTTCAGGCCGATCTCGTTGAAGGTCTCCCCATCGAGCGCGGTGCCGTCCTGCGGCGGGATGCCGTGGTTCTGGATCAGCCAGTCGAGGTCGTCGCCGTCGTAGCCGGTGACTTCGAGCAGGTCCTTGTCCTTCAGGTCCATGAGGACCTCGATCAAGGTCGGCTCGTCCCACCCCCCGAGTTGGACGAGGCGGTTGTCCGTGACGACGTAGGCCTCGTGGAGCTCTTCGGGGAGGTCGATGGCGATGTACGGGACCAGCCAGTCGGGGGAGCCTTGGGCGCTGATGTCGGTGATGCGGGCTGGCGGCGGTGAGCCGGAGCGCAGCTGTGACGCCAAGCTCTCGACCCGCCCGTGCCCGGCGAGGATCATGTTGTTGGCGCGGTTGACGACGATGGGCGCGACGTAGCCGAAGCGCTCGAAGGAGGACGTGATCGCTCCTACGTCGTGCAGCTTCGGGTTGCGGGGCCAGGCCCTCATTTCGCTGAGGGGTGCGGTGAGGACTTCAAACGGCGGGGACGAGGTATCGGTCATGTCTCTGCCTCCTTCGCCTTCATCTTACTCGAAGGCACGGCGAGCGCCACCCGTGGTGCGCTAAGCCGTTCACCATCAAGCGTTCATGATTCCCACACAGGAGAGCGTGCAAAGGTCGTTGACCATCAACGCCTTAGCGCGAGCGACCGAGATTGTGCAGAAAGCTCAGGAACTATTTCCTAAGTCGTTCACCATCAACAGCCTTGGAGTTGACGGCCTGCAAACAAGGCATTACATTGGAAGCATGAACGAACGAACCACCCCGCATACCAACCGCCCGAACTCAACGGAGGTCACGATGCTCAACGTTTCGACCGCGCAGTACGAATTCTCCCATGGTCGCCGCCCTCGCGGAACCGGCCTCTGGTACTTCCAAGTGCGGTACCTCGACCGCCATGAGGACGAATTTCAATTCACCGGAACCTACACCGACGCCGTGAAGGCCCTTCGCCAAACCGTGAAGGTCGCCCCCTACCCCGCCGTGCAGGCGCAGGTGCTCCCCTAACCCGACCGAACCGAAAGGAGACAGGACGATGAGCAACGACGTAGCAACCGGGTACCTGATGACCAACGCCTTCGACTTCATCGAGGAGAACAACCTGGGGGATCTGACCGTCCGCTTCGACTTCGCGAAGATCAACGCGGGGACCTACGCGGTCAACGTGGAGTCCGTGGTCGAACCCGCCAACCGCGCCTTGATCGGGTACATCTCCCGCTCCGCTGACGACAAAACCTGGGAGGTGACCGAACCGGTCGTCATCTCCGCCGACCCCACCAATCGCAAGAAGCTGATCTCGCGGGACGCCGCCGCGACCGTGCTCTGGCTCCACCTCTGCCGCGCCTGGAAAACCGCCGCGCACGACGGGACGCTCGACACCGAACCCGCCCGCCTCTACCGCGAGGAGAAGGACACCGAACGCTTCACCTTCGTGGTCGACCAACTCCAACGCGAACGCGACCGCGCCGAGAAGGAGATCGAAACCTTCGCCAAGGAATTGACCGCTGATCCGCTCCACGCTTTCGAGTGGGGCCAATCCGCCGTCGACGCCGCTGGGAAACTCGCCGTCATGACCGACGTGCTGACCTTCCTGCTCTCGTCCGAAACCGCCGCCCTGCCCCCCACGGAGCGGATCGAGAAGCTGCGGACTCGCCTCACCGCCCTGGTGATCGAAGGTGCTCGCTCGCCCTCGCGCTCGACTTCGCCGATGCACAACCTCGCCGATGACGCGCTGCTCGTCGCTCGCGCCCGGGTGCTCGACGACATGCGCTGGTATGGATGAGGACGTTCCTCCAACCCCCTGCGGGGGGTTGCATGGAGCGCCTTCGACGCGCCCAGAAGGAGACAGGACCATGGCACTCGTGAAGCACAAGGCGAAGGTCGCCACCATCGAACCCGGCAAGAAGGCCAACCCGGCAGCGCGGCTCGATGGTACCTGGGTCGAGATCTTGGGAGGCGGGTTCCTCCGCGCCGCCGACCGACTCGATGACTGGCAGATGATGGGGTGGGCCGCGCAGCACCGGGCGCTCTGCTACCACCACAGTCGCGATGAAGCCGAGCAGTCGCTGTATCTCAGGGCCGTGCGGGAAGGTTGGCCGCGGATCGGCTGCAACCTCTACCTGGTCGAAGGCGACATCCCCTCCCCCGACGACGTGGCCGAGTCCTTCCTCGTCGCCGGGCGCTGCAGCGTCCAGACCACCAAGAGCATCCTGCGCGACCTGAAGCTGAACGAGCAGCGCCTCGAAGCCTTCGCTCTCAACTGCCGGGACATCTGCCACGACCTCGGGTGGTTCCTCGCCGACGTGGTCATCGCGGAGTGCTCGACCGACTGACCGCAGCCGCTTTCGCTCGCACGATGGGGGGCCCGTGCCCCCTCTTTTCATTCATCCAAGAGAGAAGATAGGAGATGCGCGGAGGTGACACCACCGCACCTCCCCTGTGACACGAGCGCACGGGTGGGGGAGGGATAGCGAGGCCTGATCGACTTCAATCCCCCGATGCCCACCATGCGCCATGGTCGCGCCGGCAGGGAGGGCCTTATCGCTCATATCCCTCCCCTCTCGTGATCGACCACGGCGCATCGTCGAATGAAACCGCGCACGTCAGGCCCGTGGAGTGGCTTAGATAACCCCTTAGCGATCTGATGATCTCGGTTGACTAAGGCCCTGGTAGTGGCTATCTGGAATGAGCCTTGCACGGCAAGCACCGTTCCAGTTCTACGCGGTCGAGGAAGCTCGGATAGGAGTTGACGCGGAGTCAACCACCCAATAAAATGTTGACATGAAGAAGGGAGACGGGACCATGGCTCGACGCTTCACCTTGCAGTACCCGGACAGGCCCACCAAGAAGTGCAGGACCGACCTCGACACCGACCGCTCCACCTGCTGCGGCGCGGAGTTGGTCTGGTTCGAGTACGACCGCGAGACGGGGCGCGGCTCGTACATCGGCTGCGAGGCTTGCGGGGCGTACTCGACCACCGAGAACGGCGCGGACTGGACCGAGAATCTGAGTGACCTGTTCTGACCGGAAGGAGACGGGACATGGAAGCGAAGTTGGGACCGATCAGGCGCGAACTCCGACCGCACGCCGCCACCACCGGCGACACCGGCTCGACCTACGACTGGTGGTTTTCCCTCGACGGTGAGTGGTGGGTGCCCGTCAGCCGGAAGCCGACCAAGCTCGACCTCGACCGGCTGATCCTCATCTGGGAGAACCGGGAACTCCCCCGCACCTCGCGGGCCTACTTGGAGGCGGCGTTCCCGAGGACCGTCCGCTACCACTCCTGATCCTCTGGTCGCTCATGCAAGGGGGGGCCGCTCGGCCCCCTTTTTTCGAGGCCGGGGGATGACACAGCACCATCTGCGCGCCGAGGTTGAAGCATCCTGCAAACCGAGATCGGAGGTCATCTGGAACGGATCGTGCCGTGCAACAACCATTCCAGGGAGCCACTCCTTGGGCCTGCCTCCGAGATAGGAGTTGACTCCGTGAAAACCAGGCGGCATCATGTACCCATGAACGGGTGCCCGCGACCGAAAGGAGACAGGACATGGGCGCGACTTGGTGTGAGACGCAGTTGGAGGCCGACGACCGGACGGCGGCGACGGCCGAGTTCCGCAACCTGTGCGAACAGGCGGCCTACGAGCACGGGCACGGGGGCTACTCCGGGACCTTCGCCGAGAAGTTGGGTCACGGCGTCGTGTTCCGGCCCGGCCTCTACCCGACCCGCGAGAACGCCCGCCACCTCCTGCAGCGCGACGCCAGCAAGTGGGGCGCGGCGCTCGCGGTGCGGGTGCGGGGCTACGGGGGGTGGATGGTCGGCGGCTGGTGCTCGGAGTGAGGACGTTTCGACGAGGGGCGGCCGCGGCCCCTCACCGAAGCGCCTTCCGGGAACGGGGCGACTTCCGAAAGGAGACAGGCCATGAGCAGACTTCAGGAGCAACTGACCGACTGGATCGAGGACCTGAATGGGCTCCTCGGGGGCGGACCGAAGTTCGCCAGCAGCCAGGAGGTCCACACGGGGATCAGGGACGGCGAGGAGGTGGCGAAGGGCTACCGCTACAAGCTCCTCCTCGGGAAGGAGACGGTCGTGGACGCCATCGGTTCGCCGCAGCGGCTTCTCGACTACCTCGAAGCGCAGTTCCAGCGCCCGCAGGTGAAGGTCAAGCTCGCTGAGCGGCGAGTCGCCGAGGCCGAAGCCGCCTTCGAGGTCGCCAAGGACGAACTCGCCGTGGCGAGGGAGGACCTCCCCCGCGTGGTCGCCGCCGCGAAGGAGGCCGAAGCCGCCATCGCCGCCGCTGCCGCCCCGACCGCGCCGGAACCGAAGGCGAAGGGCAAGGCGAAGGCGAAGGGCAAGGCCGAGGCCAAACCGAACTCGACGGTCTACTCCTCGGAGGACGACGAGGACCTCCCGCCCGAGATCACGGGCGTGGGCGTCGAGTCGGTGGCGAGCGCCGCTGACCCGAACGTGCACCGCGTCTTCGTCGCTGGCCTTCAGGTCGGTGAGGTGGCGAAGGTGAAGGAGAAGAAGTGGCAGGTCATCACGCCCTTCTCACCCGACTACCACCGCAGCAAGGCCGCTGCCATCGAGGCGCTGACCAACTAGGACTCAACGTTGAGGGCCGCTCGCCCGGGGGCGGTCCCTCACCGATGGGCCTTGGGAGGATCACATGAGCAACCTGCGGCAACTCCTGCTCGACGCTGGCATCTCGCAGCGGACTCTGGTCGACCGGCTGAAGCTCCACAAGAGCACGGTGTCGCTGAAGCTGAGCGGCGCACGGGGCTGGGACCCCTTCGAGGTGGTGCTGCTCTGGGAGCTTCTGCGGGAGTCCGGGGCGCTCCCGCCTGACCTCCGTGCGCTCTGCGTTGAGTGTTCCTCGCGCCTCGACCTCACTCCCTCGACATGATGCTGACCGTGCGGGGGATCAACCGTGGTCGATTCCCAGGGCAGGGCCTTCATCCTCCATCAGGCCTCCCCCCCGTTCGACCACGGCGCATTGGACGAGTGACTTGATACCGAGTTTCAAGGAGGCCAGATAGCTCGACATGGGCGTTGACTCGATGCAAACCAGGCAGCATGATGGAAGTATGAACTGGAATCGACCAACCGCCCCACGACCGAAGGGAGACAGGACCATGCGTATCGACCCGCTCGCCGTTGCAGCCGCCTTCGACCGAATCGCCGCCCTTCCCACCCGCGAGGAACGCGTCGCCGCGCTCGACGCCCTCGACGCCGAAGATCAGGGCGTCAGGATCGAAGTCGAGATCAAGCTCAGGAACGCCGACCTCTACGACACCGCCGACACTCTCGGGTGGCGCAGGTGGTTCGAACTCAACCCGTCCTGCCCGAAGCCCGAAGGCTTCATCCCGACCCCCAAGAAGTGAGGAGGCGACCATGAAGCACTTCGCTTTCCCCGCCCGGGTCACCGACGACAACTACCGCCGCTCGCTGGCGGTGCTCGACGCCATCCGTACCGAACTCAGCCGCCGCCTGCGCGACCCGAAGGCTGAGTGGCCGCAGGTCGGCACCTCCGACCACATCCTCACCGAACTCGTGGCGCTCGGGGACTTCATCTTCGCAACCGGCGAATTCGCCAAGAACTGAGGAGACAGGACCATGACCGTGCAGGAGCTCATCGACCGCCTTCAGGAATTCCCACCCGGAGCCGCCGTGCTGCTGGCCTTTCAACCGCACTGGCCGCTTCAATACCACATCGGGGACCTCTGCTCGATCTTCCCGAACGCCACCGAGTGGGGCGTCCGCAACGAGTACGACGACGGCGACGAGGAGATCGAGGAAGCTCTCGACCGCCTCAGCGCGGTGCACCTCGCAGCCAAGAACGTCGGCTTGAAGGTCGGCGGGAAGGCCATCGTCGTCTCCACCGTGGTCGCCAAGATCGACGGGGAGTGGCTCGACGGGGAGACCGCTGATGACCTCGACGACGGCGAGGAGGTGGTGTACATCGGGGAAGGGGGCCAGGTTGCCGCTGCGCCGTACCTGCCCGCCGCCGCCGCCACCGAACTCGGGTGGGGCCGTGACCGTTGAGGACGTTCCTTCAGCCCCTCGCCGGGGGGCTGAGCGGAGCGCCTTCGCGCTTCAGAAAAGGAGACAGGACCATGGGCGACCGAGGAGTAATCGTAGTGACCACCTCCGGGGGCGAGATGCCGCCTTGCGGCGTCTACGTCCACTGGCACGGGAGTTCGCTCCCAGGACTGCTGCCCGAAGCCATCAAGCGGATGCGGAAGGGCGACGTCGCCTACGCGACCGCCCGGCTGATCGGGTACCTTCACGAGCAGATCGAGGGGCCGCTGTGCCTCGGCGTGCTCGAACCGCCGAAGGATCTCACCGACGACTCGCTGCGGGAGTACTCCCAAGGCGACGCGGGGGTGGTGATCCTCAACTGCACCACCGGGGAGGTGCGGGCGGTCGGCGGTTACCTCGGCCACCGACCCGACTTCGTGGACTCGGAAGACCACGTCTCGGGGATGTGGGCCGACTGGACCATGCTCGCCCCTCCGGCGTGCTGCTGACGATGGCGGGGGCGGGCCGTGACCGAACTCATCGCGTGGACGGGAACGGCGCGGCTCGCCCCCTCCTCTGTGGATTCAGCCACTGCTCGGGCCTTGCACGAAAGGAGACAGGCAGATGAACCGGAACCGTGAACTCACACTCGCTCGGGCCGAGTCGCGGCTGAAGGCCTTCGCCGATGTAAGGGCCAGCATCCTCGACTCCAAGACCACCATTCAGTACCTCCTCGAAAACCAGCCCGCCGATGACGACTACTACCGGGGGCGGCTCCACAGCTACAACGTCATCCTCGCGGGCATCGACGCCCGCACGGAAGTCCTGGATGAACTCGTGGCCGAACTGAAGGCGGGCACCTACGACCTCGAAGAGTTGCAGCGGCTGCTCGACGCAGCCAAAGGGGGGAGCGATGCCCGATCTGACGATTGACGACGTGGTGCTGCTCGACGACGGATCGCTCGACACGGTGATCGGCGTCTGGTGCGAGGTGCACCAAACCCACCACGAGTGGCGCTTCAGCCAGGAGTACGCGGCCGACTACCGGGACGCCATGGGGGCGCTCGACCTCCCTCGCTTCTTCGAGGACGCCGTGCTGCCAGCTTGGCTTTCCGACCCGTCGTGCGAGGAGGAGCCATGATCGCTCGCGAGGTCTACCTGAAGGCCGGGGTGGCCATCGACGGTGAACTTCCGAAGCACAGCGAAATGGGTGGCTACCCCCTGATCTACCTCTGCCACGATGGCGCGGTCATCTGCCACTCCTGCGTCAACGAGGTCCCGGACTTCAAGGAGCAGGACGACCCCCAGTGGAACGTGGTCAACGTGACCGTCTACTGGGAGGGGCCACCGGAGGACTGCGCCCACTGCCACCGGCCCATCGAAAGCGCCTACGGCGACCCGGAGGAGCGATGAACGACTTCCCGACGCGCCCGTGCCTCGGCTGCGGCTATTGCTGCCGCGAGGCTCGCTGCCTCCTCGGGATCTCCACCTACGGCTTCGGCGCTGGCCGAACTTGCCCCGCACTCCACCGCGAGGGGGGCATCTGGCGCTGCGCCCTCGCCAACGTCTACCACTATGAACTCGCGATCGGCGAGGGGTGCTGCTCGCCCCTCAACTCCGACCGCCAGCGGCTCGCCGCCGCAGAAAGAGAAGCGCGATGACCACGCTCCACTTCATGGACGCCAACCCCGTGCTGCGCGATGGGGAGAGCCTCGACTTCGACCGCTACTCCCACGTCCGCTGCAACTGCATGAACAGAGCCAACCTCTGCGCCAGGGTCCGCAACGGGAAGATCGAGTGGGCGGGGTGCCCCGTCTGCGGGCAGGAAGCCGTGGTCGAGGTCGGGCCGGATGGCGACATCGGCTTTTTCCCGATGGGAACGGTGGTGCTCTGATGGCCGGGATGCTGGATCAGGAGTGCAGCAAGTGCGGCGAGACTCTGAAGCGAGCTTTCCTGCTCGCCATGCTTCTCGACGCCGGGGCGCGGTCGAACCTTGATCCTCTCCGCTGCCCCAGGGGCGGGGAGCACGACTGGTTCGTGCCGCCGCCACCAACCACGACCGAACCGACGAAGGAAGGAGACGCGCCATGAGCATCGACTGGACCACGATCACGACGGTTGAGGAGTTCGCCAAGGTGGACCCGGCGCTGTACGCCAAGCTGCACGATCACATCGAGTCGAACCACTGCGCGTACGGCGCGGTCGAGTACGTGCTCTTCGGCGTGCCGCAAGGTGACTTCCTGCGGGCCGTGTTCTGCAACGACCTCGTCCACGCCTTCGGGCGGGCCGACGACATCAACCTGCACTGGATGCACCGTTGGGCCATGTGGCTCTACAACGTCGCTCCGACCGAGTGCTGGGGGAGCGAGGCGAAGGTGCGGGCATGGATCGCCAGCGGCGGGGTGGTCGGGCAACAGCGAGCGAAGATGGAGGTGCAGCCGTTGCCGCGCACCCGCTACGAGATGACGGATGCGGCGACAGCGACTGGGATGTACGACCACGACGACGGGGGCTGAGATGCGCGAGCCGACTGAGCAGCAGGCGAAGATGCTCGGCACCTACGAGCGCGACATGATGATGGCGACTCCTCGACTGCCCGACGAAACCGACCTCTACTTCGTGCGCCGCGCCTCGAAGGAGATCTTGGCGCGGGAGGGGATTCCTCACTTCCTCTGCCGTCGCTGCTGGCAATGGCACCACCGCGAGACGGTGATCTACTGGCCGGGGATCTGCGATCCGTGCGACAGCGAACTGAAGGGGCTGAACCAGCGATGAGGAACTATTCGCCGCCTGATGTTGCCTCACCGGAAATGTTGAAATATGATGTGAGCGACGAAAGGAGACAGGACATGACTCCAACCGTACCCGAAGGAATCCAGGTGAAGGCGTTGAGGCTCGGCCTCAGCGTCTCGGTGAAGTCGAGGAGCATCGTGATCGGCCCCTCGCTTTACCAATTCAGCAAACAGGGCCGCGCCGTCACCCCGTGGCTGACGCTCGCGTGGTCCCACAACTGGCTCGACCTGTTGGCAAGCAGCCGAGCCGCGAAGGGAGACAGGACATGAAGCAGGGGATGACGTTGACTCAACTGGCCGCTGAGGTCGAGAGACAGGCCTCGGCAAAGATGGACTTCATCGCCTCGACCGACGAGTTGGAGGTGCGCCCGACCGTGGTCCCCGACCCCTCCACGGGGGAGATCGGGAAGGCCACGCGCTTCGGCCCGCTGCAACTCCGCGTCACCTCGGACTCGTCCGCGCTCCGTGACGCCGCTTTCGGCATCAGCCAAACCGCGCACGAGCAGATCGGTGCCAAGCTCGGCATCCCCAAGAAGTACTACGACCGGATGCTGGTCGACGCGCCCGACCTCCTCGCGGAGAACGTGAACCGCTGGCTGCATCAGGAACCGAGCCGTCGCATGGTGCGGACGCTCGACGGCAACGCCCGCGCCTTCCTGTCCGACCACTACCAGCGCCGCGACAACTTCGAACTCATGCGGTTCCTCCTGCCCGTGCTGATGCAGACGGACTCGACCGGCATCGTGCCGTGGACCTTCCACTCGCAGGCGCTGACCGAGGACAACCTGTACTTGAAGCTGATCCACACCAACGCCGCCTCGATCACCACTCAGCGGGGCGTCGATGACAAGGTCCACGCGGGGGTGGTCATCAGCAACTCCGAGATCGGGAAGCGTGCCCTGCGGATCGAGCCGCTGATCTGGTGGGAGTGGTGCCTGAACGGTGCCATCGCAACCCGCTACTCGCAGCGCAAGGTCCACCTGGGCGCGAAGCAGGGCGGCGAGGACCCGGTCGCCATCATGCTGTCCGACGAAACGAAGGAACTCGAAGACGCGGCGTTCTTCGCCAAGGCGCGGGACGTGGTGGCGTACTTCGCCAACCCCGACACCTTCGTGAAGATCGTCCGCGAGATCGAGATCACCACGACCCGCGAGATCACCGGCAAGGTGGAGAAGGGCGTCGAGGTGCTCGGCAACATCCTCGGCCTTCAGTCCGGGGAGACCGAAGGCGTGCTGAGGAACCTGATCGGGCAGGCCCCGCGCTACGGGCTGACGCAGTACGGGTTGCTCAACGCCGTGACCGCGCTCGCGAAGGACGTGGAGAACTACGACCGCGCCACGCAGATCGAGGAAGCCGCCGACCTCATCATCGACCTCCCGCAGTCGTCATGGCGGCAGATCGCCGAGGCCGCGTGATGAACCCGCAGACCGTCACGCACCGCGTCGCCGGGTGGTTCGCCATCGCCGACGCCCGCGAACTCATCGGGGCCTTCGAGCGACTCGGCTTCACCATCGACCGCCTGACCATCAGCGGCCCCTGGAACATCGGGGGCGAGATCATCGGCATCCAGCCCCACAACGTCGGCGTCCCGAAACGCAACAAGGTGGAGATCGCTCCTGGGGTCTTTGCTGGCCCGACCGAGTTCTCCGTCATCGAGATCACCGGCTTGCTCGGGGAGGAACCCGACCATGCTCGTGATTGAGGCGCAGGCCAACTCGAAGCAATGCCCGCAGGCCATGCTCATGAGCGGCGCTGTCGGGTGCCTCGGGGCGGGCTGCATGGCGTGGCGGTGGGAGGATCCCGCTGGCAACATCAGGATCGAGGGGCTTCCCGCCGACGCCTACTTGTCGAAGGACCTTCCCGGCCTCGAACCGCGTGGCTTCTGCGGCCTCGCTGGCGACCCGAGAAAGCATCCATGAACCTGTCGGACCCCCGTCGTGGGGCGTCCTGTCTCCGGGGGGTGGGCATGGTGCCCGCCCCCCCTCTTTTCACCCTATACCTCGACCGTGACTTCAATCCTTTGATGCCCCCCGTGCCCCGTGGTCGATCCGAGGAGGAGGCCCTTCATGAGGTATCAGGCCCTGCACTCGGCGCGACCGTGGCGCATCGTCGAATGAATCCAATGATGTTCAGGGAGGTGCCCATGCTGAATAGCGTAGCGGAGTTGGCCGATCACCACCGGCTGAAGCGCAGGGAGCTTGCGCTGTTCCTGGGGTGGTCGCCGGTCATGGCGTCGCGCAAGTTGAACAACAAGCGGCCCTGGTCATACGATGAAGTCGACCGCGCCGCTCGGTGGTTCCGGCTGCACGGGGTGCCGGTGGGACCGGCTGACCTCCGTGTGCTGGTCAGGATCAGCGCATGAGCGACTTCGAACACCTGAACCGCATGGACCCGCTGACCTTCCAGATACGGAAGATCTCGAAGTCGTGGACGTGCAGACCGAAAGTGTGCTTCCTCTGCGGCAAGATCCTCGTCGGCTCGTCCTGCGTCGTCTACCTGGGCGAGCCGCTGTACGACCAGCGGGCGCATCGCGACTGCGCGGAGCAAGCCGTCGGACATGAGCCGGTGGTAGAAAGGAGATCAGGATATGACCGCCGCCAACCAGAGAAACGAAGCCAAGTTCCACGCCGACAGGTTGACCGGTATCGGGGGCGCTGACGCTCCGGTGATCCTCGGGCTGTCGCCGTTCCTGACGCCGCTCCAACTGTGGGCGGTCAAGACCGGGGCCATCGAGTCGGCCCTGAACTACGACAAGCTGGTGGGTGACTCGCCGCAGTTGGAGTGGGGGCGCAAACTCGAACCGCTCATCGTGCAGGCTTTCTGCGACCGGACCAAGCGGGCGGTAACGACGCGGGACGAGGACGCCATGATGGTGCATCCGACCATCCCCTGGCTGATCGGGCACGTTGACGCGATCCAGACTTTGGAGAGCGGCGAGCAGGGGGTCCTCGAAGTCAAGAACGTGATCGTGTACAAGCGCCATCGGTGGCTCGACGAAGCGCCCATCGAAGCCAAGATCCAGCTTCAGCACTACCTCGCCGTGGCTTGCTTGCAGCTTGGCTCCATCGCGGGGCTGATCGGCGGCTTCGACTTCAGATGGGAGGACGTGGAGCGCAACCAGCGCTTCCTCGACGGCCTCTTGGAGAAGGAGGAGAAGTTCTGGCAGTACGTGCAGCGCAACATCCCGCCGCCCGCCGAGGCGCGTGACGTGAAGTTCCTCAACACGCTGATCCCGGTCTCCCCGAAGAAGGTCGTCCACTTCGATCAGTCTTGGCTCGCGGTGGACCACCAGTACAGCGATACGATGAAGGAGATCGAACGCGTGAAGGGAACGCTGAAACCGTTGGAAGATCTGCGAGACGAGATCGAGGCGAAGATCAAGTTGGCGATGGGCGACGCGGAGGAGGCCGCGTTGCCAGGGGGTGTGACCTTCACCTTCAAACAAGTGGACCGGAAGGCCTACGAGGTCAAGGCGACTTCGTACCGGACGCTGCGACGGAAAGGAGAACAGGGCAATGAGTGACAAGATCGAACCACGGAAGGAGCGGGTGAACACTTTGCGGGGTCTGCTCGACACCGCCAAGGACCAGTTCGCCATCGCGCTGCCTCGCCACCTCTCCGTAGACAAGCTGCTGCGGATGTCGGTGACGGTGCTCGCGAAGAACGAGGACTTGCTGAGGTGCAGCGCCGAGTCGGTGGTGGGAGCCATCATGGAGTGCGCTCAACTCGGCCTGTACCCGGACAACACGGTGCTCGGCCACGCCTACTTGGTCCCCTTCAACGTGAAGGTGAAGGGCACCGATGGGCAACCGAGGTGGATCAAGCGGTGCCAGCTGATCCCCGGCTACCGGGGGTTGCTCGATCTGTGCCGCCGCTCGGGGGCGACGCAGTGGGTGGACGCCTTCCCCGTGTTCGAGGGAGACAACTTCGACTACGCCTACGGCAGCGAGCCGTTCATCCTTCACAAACCCGCCTTGCCCGGGGCACCGATCACCGCGCCCGATGGCACCCCAGTTTGGGAGGACCCGCCGCTCACCTTCGTGTACGCCATCGGGAAGCTGGCGAACGGTGATCTGCGGTTCCGGGTCATGTCGCGCCGCGACGTGGAGAAGATCAGGGGGCGCTCGCGAGCGGCCGACAAGGGGCCGTGGGTCACCGACTACTCGGCGATGTGCCTGAAGACGGTGCTTCGCCAGTGGTGCAAGTACGTCTCGATGAGTCCCGAGATCACGCGGGCCGTGGCGCTCGATGAACTCCACGAGGTCGGCGTCGATCAGCGGTTGGCCGACTACGCTCGTCCGATGTTGCCCGCTTCCGCCCGCGAGGAGGAAGGCATGGAGTTCCCCAACGGGGACGCGCTCGACCAACTCGCCGACGCTTTCGAAGCGGCGAAGGAGAACGGCACGATGGAGGAGGACGCCATCGACATCACACCGCCCGAGGACGGAGGCGATGAGTTGCCGCCCCCGCCAGTCACCACCGCCGAGTACGACCGGCTGGTGGCACTCGCGTTCGAGCGGTGGAAGGACGAAGGCCACTCGAAGCTGACCGCGCTGCGGCGCTCGTTGAAGCTCCCGCTCGACGTGGAGTTCATGGAGTTGAAGCCGC
>Ga0115028_10000010_pt1 | contig 31790 bp, 29 predicted proteins | sample Plant_0915_D1_FD_83894 | JGI IMG/M metagenome (GOLD analysis project Ga0115028, IMG submission 83894) | Wetland microbial communities from Old Woman Creek Reserve in Ohio, USA - Plant_0915_D1 | ecosystem: Environmental > Aquatic > Freshwater > Wetlands > Sediment ... | reverse complement strand
TGGTGGTTGAGCGTGGGGCTACGGCTCTTACGGCTTATGTTGATGACGACACTCCGTTTGACTACAAGAGCAATCTTGATGCTGGTTCGTTCTGGCTCAATGATGGTTCGGTGCAGCCGGTTGCTAAGCTGACGACTGGTGGGACGGCTCCGAGTGCGATTACCGTGTCTACTGCGGCTGGGGCACCCACCAAGGTGACGGTGGCTAACACTGCGGCGATTGGTAGTTATGCAGTGTTCTCGGGCTTTACCGGTGCGGATGCTGCGACTATCAATGGCAAGGCATTCAAGGTAACTGAGGACACTACGACTTCGGATGTGTACCTGGATGTGGATACCTTCGGTAAGACGATTACTTTGGGTACTCCGCTTTCCTTCTTTGATGGTGATGATCTGACGGCTGACTTCAACTTTGCGGCTCAGCAGCAGGTTGATGCTCTGACGGAAGGTGCGACGGATTACTACCTGCGGTTTGAGGGTCTTAACACTGCCAATAGCAATGAGCCGGTGGTGATTGAGGTCTTCAAGTTCTCGGTTGATCCGCTCAAAGAGCTTGCCCTCATTGGTGACGGCGTTCAGCAGTTTGTGCTTGAGGGTAACGTCCTCGCTGACAATCTTCAGACGACTGGCAGCAAGTACTTCAAGCAGATTCTTCTGTCCTAATAGGTTGCTGTGGGAGTAAGATTTGGGGGGCTTATGCCCCCCATTTTTTTAGGAGTCAATCATGGTTGCCAGTATCAGAGACCTTCTTCCTCCCCCGGTAGAAATCAATTTGGGTCGGGGGACCCTCCAATTGCGAGGGTTGAGCCTGGAGGATGTGGTCTCCTTGATTACCAAACACAAGGAAGCCTTCTCCCTCTTCTTTGCCAACGAGGGGGACCCGGATATGTCAGCCATTGTGGCTACGGCTCCGGACATGGTGGCTGAGATCATTGCCAAAGCTGCCAACATGGAAGATCAGAAAGAGGATGTGAAGCTAATCCCTGCCGCTCTGCAATTGGTTGCACTTACTGCGGTGTGGGAGGCATCCGTGCCTGACCCTTTAGCGGTAAGAAAGGCTATCGAAAGATTACAGGGGGAGGTGTCCAAACTCAAAAAGGCCCCGTAAAAGAAACCAAATTTGGTCTTGAGGAGTTTGAACAGCAGTTGCTCTATGCCGTCGATTTTCTGGTGTCGGCTGGCTATCTTCTTTCGGAGGTTCGACACTATACGTATCGTCAGGTCGCTGCACTGCTATCGGTAGTCAAAGAAAGGAAGCGTCAGGAACAGGTGTTGCTCTTGTCTTTGATGAGGGCATCCCAGGCAGACAAGGAAGGGTTCGGGAAGATTTTGGGCCTTCTTACGGAAGAGAACGATGGCAGTTAGCGCAAACTTAGACATCTACATACGTGCGTATGATGAGGTCACAACAACCCTCAAGGCTGTTGCCAACGACCTCAAGGATCTTGTCAGTTCCATTAAGCAGGTTGGGACTCAATCCCAGACTACCTCTAAGGATGTTACTACCCTTGCTGATGCCACCTTAAAAGCCGGATCTTCTGCTGAAAAGGCGGCAGAACAAGAGATGGGACTGTTCAGGTCCCTGGAAAATCTGGTTGGTGGTGTCCGCAATCTGGCTTATGCTTTTGCTGGTCTAGCGTTTGTCAAATTCCTGAAGGACATGGCAGATGCCTCAGCACGGACTGAGGTGCTTGCTACCGTCTTGCACCAAGTAGCCCGCAATGCGGGTATCTCCGAAGAAGAAATTGACCGGACAGACAAGGCTGTTCAGAAGCTGGGCATTACTGCGGCTTCGTCCCGGCAAGCCATCACGCAGTTAATCCAAGCCGACATCTTCAAGCCTGACCAGATCAGGAAGTACGCAACGGAACTTGCCCGTGCGTCTCAGGACCTTGCCGTTATCTCTGGGTGAGATTCCTCCTCTACCTTCTCTCGGTTGATTGTCAACATCAACCAAATGGATACGATGGGTCTCCGGTGGATGGGGATCATCATCAACCGAGAGCAGGTTTTTGCTGAGGCAGCACAGAAGCTCAACAAGGAATTGAGCCAGAACGAAAAGAAGCTGGCCTTCACCAATGCTGCCTTAGCCGAAGCCGCCAAGCTATCCGGTGTGTATGAGCTTGCCATGAATGACGTTGGCAAGCAGTTGACCTCTCTCCCCCGGTTGTTTGAGGAGGTCAAGGTAGCTATCGGCGATTACCTGCTCCCTGCCTACAGTGCGTTAGTTCTTTCTCTCAAGGAGTTCCTTGAGAACATGGGCAAGGCTGTGGGGGAGAACAACAAGTTCTCTTCCGGGGCTCAGACCCTTGCCGCTGCGGTGAAGTTAGTTGCAGATCAGTTCTTCGCCTTGGTTGAGGTGCTAGTCAGCCTGAAGGACATCCTCTTTCTCATTGGTGAGATCTACGTCTTCAACAAACTCATTGCCTTCGGCAGTGCAGCAATCAAGATCTTCAACCAGTTCGGGGCTTCCATTGCTGCTTTTGGGCAGACGTTAGCCCGAGTGTCTGCCGGCATTGGTCTTATCCTGGGGGGTGCCCTGGGTAAGCTGGGTAACCTGCTTGGGGGACTAGCCACATCTCTTAACCAAGCTCAAGCCGGGGTTGGTGCGGCTCTTGGGACCTTCTTCCAAAAGATTGGACTACAGATTGGGGCGTTTGCTGCCACCTTGTTCTCCAACTTGGGTAAGGTCCTTGCTAGGATTCTTCCCTATATTGGCTCGGCTATCCTTGCCTTCAATCTTGTTGACTACCTGATTGAAGGTACTGACTGGGAGCCCTTGTGGGTGAAGCTAAAGTCAGAGATAGACAACATCTTCAAGCAAGCTAAGTTGTATTTTGAGAAGGGTAAGAGGGCCATTGGACTGGGTTCGGATGAGTCTGTGGTTGAGGCACAGTTAGCTGCCGATCAATCCTACTTGGAGTCCTTGAAGACCACTGAGGAGCGCAGGGTCTCCCTAAAGAAGAAGTCGAACAGCGAGATCCTTGAATCCTTCCGGCAGTCTAAGACTCGGGAAATTGAGCTAGAAGAAGAGCTTCGTACCGTAGAGGATTCCACTAGACGGGATGCCATTGTTGAGCAACTGAAGACAGTAAAAAACACTAATGCCAAGACCCTGGCTAAGCTGAATGAGCTTGAGGCTACCAAGGCTCTTTCCTCAGAAGAGGTTAAACTTAAGCAGTCCATTCAAGAAACTGACCTTGAAGCAGTACGTAGGAGTAAGGCATTTGCTGCCTTGAAGAAGTCTGTTGGTGAAACTATTGAAGGCATCAACGCAGATTTTGCAGCCATCACTACTGGGGTAAGCACTAAACTCAGCAGTACGGTTTCTGGGTACGTAACGGTAGTCAATTCTCTTCTTGACCAGTCTGAAAATGCGTCGTTTGCCATTGATGAGCTTGCCCAGACGTTTGAGGGATTGGGTAAGAAGGCAAACCCCAAAGAACTGGAATTAATCACTGATGCAATCAAGGGACTTATACCTAAGCTTGATCCGGCCAATGTTGCCAAGCTAAATGAGGTCCTGACTTCGTTATCCCAGTACAAGACCGACTCTCTTGTTCGGGAAAACGAGAAGCTGACTCTCTCCTTTGATAGGGTTCTGAAGAAGATTTCTGAGCTTCAGAATTCCCTCCGTGAGCAGTACCGTATTGCCAGTGATTTGTCTAATGCTCAGAAGGACCTTGATGCGTCTGTAGCTGCCAGTAGGGGGAACAATGCTGCCCAGTATGAGGTAGAAGCCAGGAAGCGTAGGGAAGCCATCGAGGATGCCAAGCTTGAGTTTCAGGATAATCTGGCTCGCATAGAAAAAACGTCACAGGAAGTTTCCAAGCAGATCAACCTGAAGATTGGTTGGGAAGAAGCCGCTCAGGAAAAGATCTACCAGGAATCCCTCAAGCGTATTGACGCTCAGTACTCCGTTGAACTGAAGAAGATCAAGGACACCAAGGCGTTTGCCTTGTCTGATGTTTCTACCTCTGCTGACAAGTCTGCTCAGAGAGAAATTACAGCACTTATCACTGCCAGAGAAGAACTACGTACATCAGAGACCATAGCTGCCGCTGATAGGATCAAGGCTCTGGAGGAAGAGTATCAGGCACAGAAGAAGATTGCGGAACTGAAGGTTTACACAGACAACTTACTGGGTACTATTCCAGAAAAAGAAGCTGCCTTAAAAGAAGAAGATGCCAAAGCACAAGAAATCCTGGAGACCAAGAAGGAATCTGAGCGTCAGTTATTGGTGACGGCTCTTAAGAGAATTGATGAAGAATTCGATACTGCTATTGAGCGTGTTAGAGAACTTCAGAATGCCCGTAAGCAGGGTCTTACGGCAGACAATCCCTTGTATGCCGGGTTTGAAGGTGTCAATGCTGCCATAGCTAAAGAGCGTGGTGCCGATGGTAATAAGGATCAGTATCAAGAAGAAATAGACAACCTGAATAAGCTGAGAGACGCTAAGAAAAAAGCGGCTGAGGAAGAGCGTAAAGAGAGTTCTCTTCTGATGCGTTTGAAAGAGCAGTTGGTACAGAATGAGAAGTCAACCAATGCTGAGCGCATAGTCAGTCTTCAGCAATACCAGAAGAAGCTTTTGGCGGCTCTAAAGGAAGCCGAAGAAGCCTATAAGCGTCACATCGCTAAGCTGGATTCCCTGAAGAAGGAGCAGGAGAGTCTTGCTCTAAGGCAAACACGGGACCTTCTTGAGCTTGATTCTGGGACCATCAGTAAGGAAGAGGAACTTAGGCGTAACGAAAAGGTTTATCGACAAGAGCGTACTCGGGCAGAAATTGAATATGCCAAGGCTGTTCTGCAACGTCAGGACAGCAGTATGGACAAAGCCAAGGAACTGTATGAGGCACAGATTACTGATGCCAAGAGACTTGCTGCCCAAGCCAAGGAGCAGGGAGACGCATCCAAATTCAACCGGTATCGAAGAGACATCCAAGAGTACTACTCGGTTCTAGAGAAGATTAATGCGTCTCAGCAGAAAGAAGAAGGCACTGCCCTAGACAAAGCCAAGAGGGATATTGCTGACCTTACGGCTGAGGCTGACCGTCTAACCGGGGAACTGATAGGGAAAATTGGGCTAGCCCTACTTGATCTAGGTACCGAGTTACTGATTGATGTTGATGCTACCTATCTGCAAAACAGTATACTCCTAGCCATTACTGCACAGCAGTACGTCATTGACGTACAGGCTCGGGTGAATGGTCTCCCTGGACAAGCAACCATAGAGGGGGAGGAGCCTACAGTTAAGCTGAATAAGTACTATGGCACTCCTGAGCCTGGGTACGAATCTTACTATGCCGGTGGTGGCATGGTTCAGGGGGCTGGTACAGACACCTCAGATAACCTCCTTGCATGGCTGAGCCCGAATGAGTTCGTTCTCCGGGCAAAAGCCGTTAAGAACATCGTGCGTGAGTACGGCATCAACACCCTGAAATACATCAACGAGTTTGGCAGGTTCCCTAAATTTGCTATGGGTGGGTTGGTGGAACGGATTAGGGAACTTCCCTCTCTCCTGAGTATCCCTGCCCCCCATGTGCAGTTAATGACACCGGTTCTGGCTGGGGGAGGTCCTGTTACCTCAGCCCCGCTGACTCCCATGCACTTTCATTTTCCTGGGGCAGAATTAACGGCCAGGGGAACTCCCAACGAGGTAGATGCTTTCAAACGATACCTCGCTAAAGAGAATCTGAAGAGGGGTAGGAAATGAGTCTGTATATCCCCGAGTTGATTATTGACTCAATAACTATTCCTTTCTCTTCGTCGCAGGAGATCTCTCAGTCCTACACTCCGTTAGAGGCTAAGTACGTAGCTCGCACTGGAAATGGGTCAGCCATTATTCGGACGGCTTGGACGGGTAAGCTGAGCACTTCTATACAGGGGCAGGGAGTTATCCCGGCTGGCTTATCTGCTTTTGATTGGTCCATTACCCACACCCTGTACTGCATTGGTCCCCGTGCCGTAGGTGGGACTACTACTCCCACAATTCTGGTACCCAAGGCTAGACGCATAGAAGGCTCAGTGGATGAGTACGGAGCCCCCACGGGTCCGGTAGCCTATGCCAGGGCAGTAATGTCTTATCAGAATGATTGGGTGTACACCACTTATACAGTGGATGATGAATACGAGAGTGCTACCCATGACGAATTCACTTTGGACGAAGTGACTGATTCTCTTCTGTACCAAGTGGTGTACTACCCACAAATAACAGTTATCTGTAATCCTCCGGAAGAATCTGTTTCAGCAGATGCCCTCTATAGTTGGTCCTTACAGGCTGAGGAAGTGTAATGGCTGATTATGTTGGTTCCGGTGGTGTTATTTTTGGTGGTGTAGCAACCACTAAATATGGTGTGCTCAAGGGATCTGCTACTGGGATTGGTGGTGTTAAGAGTGGTGGTGCTGCTACCACAAGTAGAATTAGAGTAAAGACTTATATTGCCAGTGGTGGGGTAGAAGCTTTTGGTCCCCGTAATGACAGTACTCTGTATGCTCCACCGTACTATTTTCCTTTGTTCAACTGGTTGATAAGAGAAGTCCCAGGAACCCTGGCTAATTATCAGCAAGTTGGACGGGCATATTTTACTGAGACGCAGAATTCAAATTCTGCTGATCTATCCAATAAGAACATGTTTTACAGGAGAGATCCTGTATTTTCTAGTACCACTCAGAAGTACACGTTTGCTACCAAGTTTCATGTAACGCACCATGAGGCTAGAAAGGCGGCTTCTGATGATTGGACTACCATGTATTATGATGAATACTTCGTTCTGTTTCAGCTTGCTGAGTGGTCACCCTATGACACGGGAGGAGTACTAAGAGATCTTACTATAGCCTTAGATTTGGATACGAAGTTCAGTGGGTCATACATAGAAGTGTATGCTACAGTATATGACTATGACACCGATTCTTGGGATTCTCCTTATGATGTCTATACCTATATAGATGAGGACTACGATAGATCCTTCTTGGGGAAGGAGCATATCTTAGTTGTTCAGGTTGATACCACACAGGAGAATCCGGTAGATAGGGTAAAAATTTACATTGATGATGAATTGCAGGCTCATTATGACGATTGGTCATCGTATCCAGAACAAGATTCTTACCTGTTTGATGGAACCCTGCCAAGTTCTACTTATTCCATAGGATGGATGGATTACGATTCTGGGCAGACCGATTATGAACCTGCTGGGCAAGGTCCTTGGTATTGTCATTATGTAGGTACGTTATCCCAGACCTATTTTATCGAGGGGGCTATTGCTTCTAAGGATCAACTGTACTCCTCTGGGTATGCTGGATCTTATGGTAGTTCAGGGTTTTACCTGACCTATACTGCCCAAGATATGGGGATAGATTACAGTGGTAATGACAATCACTTTACGCAAGCCACAGTAAATCCGGTAACGGTATCGCAGCCTTCGTTCCCAAAGATTTCATTGTCTGGGAAAGTATTCACTTTCTATTGTGAGTTGAATATTAGCCCAGCTACGTGGGGTTCTTCGTATACGCAAGTAATTTATGCGGTACAGCAGCAAGGTGGTATTTGGCCTCACTATATTTATGACAATGTACCAGAAGATCTAGAAACTCTGTATTTCGTTATCGGTAGTACCCCAGACAACGATACATTAGAAATAAAGTTGATAGATCAAGGATGGGAGATCTTTAGGGTACGTACAACTGATGTTGTACCTGACACAGGATACGTCTCTATACAAGTTAATGTTGATACCACTCAACGGTATTGGCTTGATAGGCTAAGAGTAGCCATAAATAATGTTGAGACTGCTATACAAGGATACCCTAATGGGTATATGCCTCCCTACAACTATGACATGTTTAACCGAGGGCATAACTGGGATAACGTAAGACAGTTTATTGCAAGTATTGATGAAACTACTCCGTTTATGTCGGGGTTACTTGCTGATGGTATAAGAAACATAATATTGGTTGATGGATTTTCTGTACCCGTAGGGTCAATGATAAGTTCGTATTCCGGTCCTTATGGTAATGGGTTTCACTTGAGATTTGATCAGGGTAATGATTTTGTAGGAAGTGATAGTAGCCCTAGAGAGAACCATTTTTCTCAAGATCCAGGTGTAAATTATCAGGTTAATAATTCCTTAAATGTCATAACAGAAAGTTCCTATGGTATAGGTAGTGCCATAAACTTTCAGTTGTACATTGAAGATGTAAGTTACACCTCTGTTGTCATTGGGCTTGGGTTTAGGTTGTATTCTGGAGTGGAAGTTTTTCCAGAGATTGAGTTTGAATTACTTGTTGATGGAAAAGAAATTTCTATTCCATTTAGGCTGGTAGGGTCAGGGGCTAGTATCACTTCACCGAGTATTGTTTTTCAGTTGTATAACAATTCTGATCTTGCTGCTGTAACTTCCGCTAAGTGGGGGCAAAGCGTACTGTTAAACTCGGTAGACATTAGCAGTTTGATTGTTGGTGATATCTCTATAGAACAGGAGGAAGATGCTTCTGCTATTGCATCTTTCACGTTCCTTCCTTCTTCCGGGTCCATAGATCCACTGGTGTACGTGGGGAAAGAAGTTCTTATCACGTACCACCAGTATGGTGACGATGGAACCCTATATCTTTCAAAGATTAGGTTCACTGGAAAAGTGGCAGATGTTAAGTGGGACCCAGACACTAGGTCTATTAGTGTCTCTGCTGATACTCAGCTTCCTGCTAAGTTCAATGCTATGTCTAAGGAGAACATAGCAAGTTTCATTGGTGGGCTTTGGTCAAAGTACGTTTGGTCTGATGAAGATGACAAGAGTGGGTGGACCTATGCTCAGGAAAGGCTGAGTACCACAGAAAACTGCTTATATACCGATGAGTATGGCATTGTACGCATGGTTTCTTTCCTGGCTAAAAGATCGGGTGGGACCATAGTGCCTGATTTTGTATTCACTGATAATGAAAGATTCCATGAATCTCTAACTCTTGAGTATGCTCAGCGGTCTGAAATGACCAACAAAGTTGTTGCAGAAGTTTCTTACGCATATCAAAGATTACGTCAGAGAGAAGTATCCTTCCGGTGGCATACCTCCGAAGATGCTTGTGCTTTTTTACGCTGGCCTGGGAATTGGCAATTGTGTCAGCGTTCTATGGTTGAATCAGCGGCTACCAGTGGTACGTGGGTGGCAATTTCCCCTATTACTTATCAACCTGTTTGGGCGGCTGGGTGCTATTCCTGTACTCCCCCTGGAGGTGGTCAACCTGGGTCTCCTATCGGTTCTGATGTGATCTGTTGGAATATTGGAACGGTCCAAGGGTTTGTTAATGGCAGTCCTACGTCGGTAGACCCAGCTACGGGCAAAGAAACTTCTAATGAAGGGTTTGCCTATGATTATGTTATAGATGCTTCCTTCTTGTGCAATGGAGCATCTTGGCGGGCAGCGGCTAGATGGGTACAAGATGTAACAGAAAACTATGAGATGGTTATTAAGTGCTCTGATTCGATATCGGCGATAGGAGAAGTAACCAGTACAGAAGAATACAACCTGCAAAACGAGGAAGAGCATCCTGCTTGGGAAAACTCCATAACTCCCTTCAAGCCTAGCCTTCCTGCTGGTTACAAAAGGATGCCTGGAAACACGGGGGATGTGTATGTCAACGTAGATGAGTCTGCTAAAGAGGGCACCTTAAATCGTGCGGAGTTTGAAGAGGCTCAAAATGTCATATTAGCCTCTACCCGTGGAGACATACTCAGGGCTCACAGATTGACTACCGTTTCCCTTAAGATTCCATTTCACCCCAGTCTAGACCTGAGCCATACAGTGAAGGTGGATACCCCCTATCTTGTGGCAGAAGGAAAAGTACGGTCATTGAAGGACCTTTTGTCTGTAGAGACTGGTGAAGCTAGTACAGAAGTTGTGCTAGCTATCTCTCGGCATAATGGTAGTGGCATTTATGAAGACAGTGAGTTGTCTCCTATTGAGAGACCAGAACCAACAGAAGAAGACACTATTCCGTCAACCGTGACTTTGCATACTTACAAAGGTGGTAGAGATTTATCTCCTGTGTACGATGAAGAAGCTCAAACCACTTGGGAAGGGTTTTTGACCAATTACTTGGATAGTATGGTGGCTCCCGATTGGTCTGCTAATCCTGTAAAGAATCCACTCATTGCCAGTAGGACCTATCCGTATTCTTTTGTTGTTAGGGGTCCTACCATAGATGAGGAGCATACTACTTCAACTGAGGTTGCTGCTTCTCAAAGCTATGAAGTGGTTGTACCAGAGGACACTCTTGAATTAACTGTTTGATGAGGTAGTCATGGCTAATTTCTCCTTTTACAACGATGCTGCTCTTACCTCTCTTGTTAATGGGGTGGTTCCTATAGGAGAAGGTACAATCACTAAGGTTTACTACTTTGGATCTACTGATGACACCTTAGTACTACAAGATGCTGTAGCCCCAGGAACAGATCCAATCTATGTGACTATAGTTGACGCTAATCCTGGTTCTGGTGCTGAGGCATCTTGGGTAAAAGTAGCTACCACTCTAAGTGGTTTGGACTCTGCTACTCCTGGTGCTTCTGTGAGTATCGGATTATCTGTTTATGGAGGGGCGGGTAATAGCATTCCTGTGTATGTGAGATTTGTAAACTCACTATCAGGTACCAGTTCTTCCTTGGACCTTAGTATCAAAACCTCAACGGTAAAGGAGTTTACCTTCTGATGGCTGGGTCAAACACACGGGATTTGGTTTCCGGTCTATCGAAGCCTAGACGGGGAAAACAAACTTCTATCAAAAAGCAGGCAAGGGGTGCCATTGTTCCCAAGGCAGGTAAAGGTACTTTTACGGCTGAGGCTGAGGCTGCGGCTAGTGGAGGAATTGATTCCCCTTTAACGGAAAAACCGGGTGGTGTGGATGAGCAGGGAGAACCGTTAGAATTTGGGTCTAGGGAATATTATCCTATAGCAAGATATATTAGAGATAGTACGACGTTCTATGTGTTTGAGTATTACAACTTGAAAAAGATGTACTTCACAGATGCAAAGAACAGAGAAATAGTATTTGTCTTTGCTGATGTACCTATCCAAGAATTGCATGATGACACTGACCAGAATTCTCCGCCATTGTAAACGCCAATGTTAAAGAAAACCCAAAGTGTGTTTTCGCAGCCAACCTTTCATAAGGTTGGTATGTGTGGTGTGCCTTACCACGGCAATATTAGGTATATTGGTGGTGGTACTGGGATGTTAATGTTGCCTAATGGCAAAGAAATAGCTTGGGGATTGGATCACAGGATTTACAAAAACGAAACTGGATACACTTATTTGTTTCAACATCCTAATGCTAAAGAGATAGTTAGGGATGAAGAGCAAATGAAAAAAGATTATGAGGAGGGGTGGAGCTGGCCTAACTACATCCTGTTTTCTACTATTGATAAGCAATGGGGGACAACAAGAACATGGTGGGATACCTATTGGGATTATGAACCTATCTTTTTTGGTAAGAATAACTGGTTGTACATGGACGGTACAACGCCTTGGGCAGTGGGAGTGTCTATATCTATTACAAACTATAATTTCGCAACAGTGTCGTTGTTGTTGTGGGGACCGATGCTACGTCTTACTAGTGATCCAGATAGATTTAACACTTCACCTGATCCAATTGTTTTAGATGAAATTTCATTTAACATTCTTGATAGGCGAGGTAATCCACCAGAGATATGGATGATTGATATTTGGGGGGATCAATGGAGAAAGATAACAACTTTGGCAGGAGATTACTACACTCCCGCAGCCGTTGGTATGACCTCTGAATATAGTAAGTCTGGTAGTAAAGCCGTTATCAATGTGTCTTGTTCTGGTTCTCCTGGGCCGCATAGTTTTCCTGGTTTCTATATAGATGAGATTGATCCCGATGTAGAAGATCCAGAGATTTGTGGCAGGTCTTCTAGAATCTATGCCTTTGCCTTGACTGGTGGGGTGTGTGCTGGGTTATCCGTTGAGCTATCAGGAATTGGAAGCTTAGAGCCTGGAAAGATAGGAGAGGGCATCTCGGGAAGTTTGTCTTTGCTGGGGACAACCCCTAGTATGATTACCTACTCAATGACTGAGGATGATGGAAGTGAGTCTGGCACGTATCTAGACGATTACAGGTATATGTATGTTTGGCCGTGGGGCGAATATGCTGGTGGTGCTTTTGAATCTGAAACCTTTGATACTTGTGATGGTCAGTTTCATCATGTTCTAGGTGGAGAATGGAATGAGACTATACAGGATTGGAAGAGGTTATCTGGGTTTTGTACTCGGGCTAGGAACGTATCTCCCACAACTGAATTGATTGCAGAGGATGCTAATACAAGGACTTATGGCCCACTAGAAAAGTCTCATACTGAGACGTTTACACGGACTATAGATTTCACTGCTATTCGTGGGTGGACCATTGATAAGGACGGGTTCATCTCTCCTAGAAGCATAAAGACGTATCATCATGTGTTTGTTGATACCTATGAAGTAGTGTCTTCTGGGACAACGACTTATAACAAACAGAATTCCACATGGTCTGGTAATGTTATTTTTGAGTGGACAGGATCAATGACCACAAGTTGGTCCTATAGTGTTACTTGGGCACCGAAGTTTTCTGCCGGTACTGAGTCAGAATCTGGGTCAAGTTATTGGGATGTGTCCAAGAGTGGGTCTGCGGGGGCTAACAATTTTTCCACTGTAACAGTAAATGACGATGATGGAATAAATAAGCACTACTACTATGGTGGGGTTGTTACAGTATTAACAAATAATGTTTATCTGAAAGATGGGGTTATCTATTCTGAGGAGGGGGATAGTACTCCAGAGGCTCCGATAATAGCTGAGATCGGTACAAATTATAATGTTTCCTGGAACCCTGTAACTAAAGAGTTTAAGGCCAACTTCACTGGGAATACATGGGTATGAAAAAGCCGTTTACAGAGTTAGATGCTGAGAGTTACCCGACCTTGCAGTTTCTGTATGAGCATTTACAGAAGGACGAAGGCACAGGTAAGTGGGTGCTAAAAGAGTCCCCTGATGGATTTTTTGATGATGCTAAAGCATTCAAACGAGAGTTTGTATTTGACTCTGAAGAAGAAGCTGAATTGGCTTTGCGAAGATTTGCCAGACATTTTATGCACGGCAACCCTCTAAGGGGTGTTTCAACTATAGAAGAACTGAGGAGGTTGAAGAGAGCAGCAAAAGAAACCATAGCTTACCGAAAGAACAGGGAGGAATGGCTTTCATTACGGGAACAACGGGTGGTTAGTATTCCTAAGCCTCCCAAACCAAATACCTGAACATGTACTAAATGATTTGGAGGATAGATACTTACCCTATCTAGGCGAGGACTTTACAAATGGCTATTACCAATATCGACATGCCCACCTTCCCGGTCTACGTGGCATATGACACTGCCGCTGACCCCCAGGTGATCGGGGCAGACGCTGACCACTCAGTTATCATGCCAGCCCCTAGTCTACTGCATATCGAGGCTGTTCCGGTAGGTACTACCCTGACCTTGCAGGCTAAGTGCCACAAGGATGCTACGTGGGCAACCCTGGGGACTTACACCTCAGTCAACACCCCGGCGTTTGTGAGCATCCAGGACAAAGCCTCTTGTACTCCCCATGTGCCGAATTTTGTGCAAGTAGTGCGTTCGGTTGATGATGGGGATGTGAAAGTTTATGCTCAGGTGTGAACTTAACTGCACACTAACCAATGGCCGCTCCCAGTTACGTCACTGATTTACAGTTAGTCAATGACGCCGACGCCACTACGGGGTGGGCGGAGTTGTCGGGGCATACCGGTGGTGGTGCGGCTACCGACGAAACTGACTTCTATATGCAGAACTCCAACTGCATATCGCAATCCACCGGTACTCAGACAGCCCAAGGTGCTGGCTTACAGTATGACTATGGTTCCAACATAACTTGGACTACAGGTTATGTATTTCTGGCATGGCAAATCTTCCTGGCTGGAAATGCAGTGGATACCTGGGCTAATGGTGGTATCCGGTTTGGTGTAGGTTCCAGTGCAGGTAACATGAAATTCTGGAATGCCGTAGGGAGTAACTACGGACGGGCACCTTATGGTGGTTGGCAGAACACAGCTATTGATCCAACGTATACGGCAGACCAGACAGACGGTACCCCTGTTGCTGGTAACTACCGTTTCTTTGGTTCCATGCCAAACATTGTTTCGGCAGTATCCAAAGGTAACCCGCACGGTGTAGATGTTATTCGATACGGGCGTGGGAAGATCACTATCACAGCAGGGGAGTCGGCTAACTATGGCACTTTTGTTGGCATAGCTACGACCAATGACAACACGGCAAACCGGTGGGGATTGTTCCAGCTTCAGCAGGGCACGTACCTCTGGAAAGGACTGCTGTCTTTCGGATCAGACGCTACAGCAGTTGATTTCAGAGATGCTAACCGAGCCATTTTTGTTGACGATACGCCCCGTACTTATGCTTCATTTAACCGAATTGAAGTTCGTAACGCTTCTAGTCGAGTAGATTGGACTGCTATCCAGATTTCCGCCCTTGGTACTCTGTCTAAAGGAGAGTTTGAGGCAGTAGCTAACTCAACAATCAATATCCTGAACTGTACGTTTACGGATATGAGTACCTTCATATTTCAGGCGGCTAGTGTAGTAACGTACTCGGTATTTCGACGTTGTGGAGCAATTACCCGTGGAGGCGGCACGTTCTCCTATAACACACTGGAATCTACGGCTGATGCTACTCGGGCACTGTATCTAGCTAATCCGTCTACTTCCTTAATAGGTAATACATTCGTCTCTAGTGGCACCAAACATGCCATCGAAATCACTGCTACCGGAACCTACACGTTTACAGGCAATACTTTTACTGGTTATGCCACCTCAAATGGAAGTACTGGTAATGAAGTTATCTATAACAACTCAGGTGGAGCAGTAACCATCAACCATTCTGGTACTACGGGTACTATCAGTTACAGGAATGGAACAGGTGCGTCCACCACTATTTCCAGTTCTGTTAGTTTGTCTGTCACGGTTAAGGACCAGAGTAACAATCCGATCAACCTAGCCTATGTCTACATTGATGAGGACAATACAAGTCCCTTTATTATGAATACCCAGACGAATAGTTCTGGGTTGGCGACGGGTAGTTATGGTGGGGCATCTTCCTCAGCCACACTGCGGGTTAGAAAATACGGGTTTAAGGAGTTCAAGGGGACTGTCAGTTTGACTGCTAATTTGAACCAAGCAGTTGTTTTGATTACTGACCCGCAACAGTATTAGGAAGCTTCATACTTTGCCAAGTGGGTTACCTGATTGAGGATTGACAAATGGCTATTGCTGACGACTTCACCATCAATTACACGGCAAAGACGGTAACCCACAGTTCTGGGACTACTGTCTATACCTCTCTGGCTTTTTTCCAATGGCTGGCTGCAACCTTTGCTGCTTCTAGCCAGATGGATGATGACTACGCTTTCGTATCTGATACGCCCACGGTGTTTAGATGGGTAAATGGCTGGGCCTTTGGTGCCCCAACCACGGACTACAAATTCCTGAAGGGTGGCTCTATCGAGTCGTCTGATACCAATGAACTTTGGTCTAACTTGTATTCAATCGGTGACCAGTTCAGATCCTCCTTTATCTATGTTGTCCAGAACGATGTAGAACTGACTCCTTGGTGGGGGTCTGGAAACATTGACATTCTGGTAAACGTCAAGACAGGGGGTTCTCTTATTGACTCTGGCAACGTCCTGGTAATGTCCAGAGACAGTGATGGTCTGTATGACCACAACTTCGTTGACCTCTCGGGTGGTGGTCGTAACCCGGTGGGTATTAACACCTTTGCCGACCTGAACTATAACGACACTGGTGACTTCTATCTGGATGTTGTCTCTGTTACTGGTTTTGATGTCGGTAACTATGTGTACGGTGCTACCTCTAATAGCACTGCCCGCATCAACTATATCGACAGCACCAATGGCTACCTGTATCTGTGTATGCAGGAAGGTGGTCCTTTCCAGACTTCGGAAACCATCCATGAAAGACTGACTAGGGGTGGGACGAATACTGGCACCAGTACTACCAACAGTGCCACTACCGCAGAATTTGATGCCGTCCGTGGTTACAACGACATTACCATTACGTTTGGTGACATTAGCCGTGACTTGAATAACGGTGCAGGTTCCCAGCCGTACAAGGTTGAGATCGACTGCCAAGGTCGTTCGATGAAGCAGGTATACCAGTACCTGAAGTATGTCGCCCGACACAACTCCGGTACGACCATCAACAGTGATAGTGGTGAGGAGTACCGGTCTGCGAACGAAGGTGTCTATGTTGATGTGAAACAGGCACCGTTTGGTACCTTTGCCGGTGGCACGATGTTTGGTGCCCGTGGTGTGTGGTTTACCGATTACCTTGCGGCTACTTTCCAGCTTACTGATGCAGACGGTGATCTTCAGATCCCGCCGAGTTATCAGAAGGTGGTTGCCAGCCACACCAGTCTGTCTGGTTGTAACGTGTTTGTGGCAGAGATCTCGACGGGTGCCATCGTCAAGAATCAGTACACCATTGACTCGGTTACCAGCAATACCATCGTTGCTACTACTACCATCAATGCTAACAAGGTGCCGCAGTCAGGTTCTTTGCGAGTTGGTGATACTAAGTACACGTATACCGGGTTCTCTGGCAGTACTTTCTCTGGTGTGAGTCCAGATCCTACGGGACAGACGGGTTCGTTCTACGTACCTCTGTTGGATGTCACAGCAGATGCTTCGTCTGAGCAGAGTGCTAACATCATCTACAGTTCTGCCTTTGATGTTAGAACGGTGGTACGTAAATACGGGTACAAGCCCTACACCCAGGACACCAGTTTTGGCTCTACCGGTCTGACATTTAGCCCGATTCTCACGGACGATCCGCAGGCTACTTGATGAGTGAATTGAAAGAGGCAATGGAGAAAGCCTTCGCTGAGGAAGAGTTCTCGGCGAAGGTTCTTCCTGGTCAGAATTGGATTGAACTGGATGGACGGTACACTCCTGTCCAGTTGCGATTTTTGGCCGACAAAATAGACGCAGCCTACGCTAAGGTGCCGAAGCGTGGCAGTTCGCAACGACCTCTCAATTGATTGGAGTCAGAGTCCTCGCATCATTACAGTTGCTGCCCCCAGCACTGAAATCACGATGCAGGATTTGTATGACACCCTTCGTACCCTGGAAGCAGGGTTTGATGCTGTAGACGAAGATTCCATCGTCTCTGCCGGTGGGGGAGAGCAGTTAGGCGGCGGGACCAAAGTAGGTCTCACCATTACATTGCTCAATGCCCTCTTGGCTTTCGAAGCCCGGAGCGGTCCCAGCTTTGTGCAGTGCAATATCTCCGGTGGCAATCTGGTAGCCCAAGACTCCGTTGGGTCCTACTTCACTTCCCCGGTGTACCCCACTTCTTATACCCAGGTAATCCTAGCCAACTCTTCCTCTGCCACGCAATCCGATCTTGCCGCCATTCAGTACTCCAGCTTCCAGAACAAGATCTGGGTAGATGAAGTTAATGGCACTTCTGGGACTTCCTACCCGGTAGGAACCCCGCAATACCCCGTTAGCAATTGGGCCGATGCCATTATCATTGCTCAGTCCAGGGGGTTCAATGCTTATCAGTTGCTAGGCAATGCTGACATAGATGCTGGTATTGCTCTGACCAACTCCACTATCTATGGACAGAATGCCAATCTGACATTCCTAGTTCTGGACCCGGATGCTTACCTCCTGAACTGTGAGTTCCAGGAAGCAACCATTACCGGGACCTTAGACGGTGGGTGCATCATTCGAAACAGTGTGATTTTTGATCTGGATTATGTTTATGGGTTTGTGTTCCAAACCATGCTGGCCCCTGGAATTATTCGGCTGGGTGGTACCCCAGCTACTCAAGCCCACTTTCTCAACTGTTTCTCCGGGGTCCCAGGGTCTGTAACTCCCACCATTGACTGTGCCGGGGATGGTCCTTCTCTCTCGGTTCGTAACTATGCCGGGGGTCTAAAGCTAATCAACAAAACGGGTGCCGCCAAGGTATCTATCGACTTGGCTTCTGGGCAAGTCAAATTAGATCTCACCACAGTTACTTCCGGAGAAATCGTTGTTAGGGGGATAGGCAAGGTTATCGAAGCTACCACTGGGGAGTGGTTAGGTTCCGGAACCTATGGTGGTGTCACCCTAATCAACGAAACCAACTTCGGAGTGATGCTGCAAGAACTTTGGGCTCTTCAGGGTCTGGATGTTGATAACCCCATGACGGTTACTCCTACCTCTAGGATAGCCGGGTTGATTAGTCAAATCATCTCCGGTGATGGAACTACTACCAGTACCATTACCCGGCAATGATTTCCCCGCTGTTAGTTGTCTCTGAAGGACTGCTATCTACCCGGTCTTTAACTCGGGCATCTAATGGTTGGTTGGGATTCCTGACAACTATCACAGGTTGGCAGGAGGTTGTACGCTTTACTTTGAGAATGGTGCGTGACATTCGGTTCACGCTTGAGAGATAACACATCTGAGGATTGGACCATGACTCTGCGGATTCCGAATGTCGGCGAAGGCAATATGCTGGAGATGATCGTCAACAAGACGGCTCCTGAGAACCTGATTCTCAAGCTATTTACTTCTAATACCACCCCTGCTGATACCGATACTGCTTCAACATATACCGAAGCAAGTTTTACCGGCTACACGGCTAAGACTTTGACCGGTGCAAGCTGGACTGTCACTCCTGGTACTCCTTCTGAGGCAGCTTTTGCCCAACAGACGTTTGCCTCCACTGCATCTCAGACTGCGGCTACTGTTTATGGGTACTATGTTATCCAGACGACCAGTACTGAACTGATGTGGTCTGAGCGGTTTACTGATGGTCCGTATGTTGTCACCAACAATGGTGATGAGATCAGAGTGACTCCGAAACTTACGCTGCAAGACACTCTTGATTAATGTTGCGGGTTTGAAGTAAGGGGGCTTAGGCCCCCTTATTGCTTGGAGGTTATATGTCTCTTGGTACTGGTGCCGCTAGCGTTATTTGGGATGATGCTGGGCAGCAAACCTTGATATCGTCTACTTCTGACTTAGCTACAGGTAGTATCTCCACAGCTTCTTCAGTACTGGATAACAGTACTACTAAAGCTACGATGTGCAAGATGATTCTTGCTGCATTGGATGGGTTTAGTGGAACGTGGAACTATAATCCGCATTGTCGGTTGTATATGCGGGAGCGTGAAGTAGTCACTTCTTCTGACCATTGCCCAGTTCCAGATTCTTCTTACCGATATGAAGCAGTAGGGGCATTTAAGTGCGACTATGGTGAAACCACAGGGGCTCAGTATTTGGTTTGTTACGTGGATTTGGTGGGTGTAAAGAAATGTGAGTTTTACATAGGAAATGATACTGGAAAGGTTTTAGAGGGGAATATATCTAGCGGTTGGAAACTGTATGCCCATCTATTTAGTTTAGGCCCGACACTGGGGTAGTGTAATGGTTGGGGTCGTTTATAATAGAAAATTGTTTCCGAGATCTAGGTTCTACCAAGAATTTAGTCGGGACATGAAGAGAAGTGACCCTTATACAAATTTAGCTTGTGAATATGATATATTTAATGGCTCTGCCGAAGCTTATCAGGCAAAAGAAGCAGTGCAGTCTGTAGACTATGGGTTGAGTCTTTCTCCTGATGCAACTTTACAGCCACCGATATGTGAAACCCTTTCGATAAATGGAACTATGCAGGATATGGCTTTCCTGTATGACGGTACTATTTTGTTAATGCCTTCTAGTACCGCATCAAAGTTCATGATATTTGACCCTTCGATAGATACCATTATTGATACAGGGGTGTACCTTCCAGAGAGTTATAGCCATGCTTGGGTATCGTACCCAGTTGGTGTAGTACATTTTGTAAGAAGAAAAAAGCAAAGTGATGGACTATCAAATACCCATACCCATTATTTCTTTTGGCCTAAGACTAGGCAGTTAACATCGGGAACTAGAAATCATTACTCAGTACAAGCGGTAGCTGCTTTGGTTAGAAGTAACCACGGAGCTTTTGCTCCGTGGGCTTTTCTTGGTCCGATTGTTGATATCAACGATCTTAGTTATAATGGGGTTTTTGGGCCGGACTTTTGTCAGACTCTGAATAATTACCCGTATATGTCTGGGGCATTACATGTTCCGAAAACCACAAGCTCTACAAGTCCAGTTGGAATACGCATCTCCGATTGTTACTACACCAATGCTCAGTATATCCATTTTGGGTATGAAGGATACTATGGAGGGGCGTATGTAAGCGATTACACAACTTCTATGGCTTCGGGAGATACTGATTGGAATGTTGCTTCCTGTGCTGTGTGTAATCCAGCTAGTGGTACTTCTTATTTTGGGTCGTTAAGGCAAACAAGAAATTGGGGTCCAACTGGCGTCAGTTTATGGTATCCACTTTCAGATTCTCTGTATCCAAGCTATGTCCAAAGTGCTATGTATCTAAACTTGCAACAGCAGGCAGTGGGATTATCTTCTGGATCAGGTAATAGTTCTACTTATAGGGCTGTTATCTGTGAGGGTGTGCAATTTTACACCCAAGATAGTACTTCCTATGCAAGTAGTGGAGTGGTGCCTACTGTAGCTGGACAGAGTGAGCCAGCTTTCGGTAAGTGTGTTCATCCGTTAGAAGATGGTAGACATGTTGCTTTGTCTTCGACAGGTACAAGTTTGCATATCTTAGGCAATAAACTACCAAGAGGAAGAAAAGTACCTAGAAAGTATTTGTATAACCCATTTGTTGCGTACAACAAAACAGCATATTTGGGCTAGGTATCTTAGATGTTACTTGGTAGAGGCTTAGACTATTTCTTCCTTGGCATACCCGCAGGTATTGTTGGTGTTTACGTTGCTAAAGGAGGTATAGTTAGTTCTGGTGCTGCTGATACGTATGACTTTGTTATACATAATGTGCGCCCTACAGCAGATATTTCTACTACAGGATGGTTACGTAGAAGGGGATCAACACACTGGGAGATGGTGGTAGATTCTGCTGATAATACGTCTGAATCTATAGACCAGATATATGCCATGAAAGGAATATCGTCTGGTCTTTTAAGAATTGACCTAAGTGGAATAACCGACCCTGGCGTAGATTGGGGGCATGTTTTAGAGTACGTTGGGGAAGGTAGTTACACAGTAACCTTGTTCCAAGGTACTACAGAGATTATAAGCTTTCAGGAAAATGATGTAGAAGAGACAGAGCATAGCCAGTTATTAACAGCCTCTGTTGTAGCCCAGATAACTGACTACAGTAATTTGTATGTTGAGGTAGAGTTTACTTAACTGTGTCGTTTACTACTGCCTATACTGTCCCGACCTATGTAAACATAGGAACCTTTACTTCAGGTACTGGAGCATTGTCTGTTCCGGTGCCTTCTGGGTATACGTCAGGCAATACTTTTATCCTAGTAGTTTCTACTGCTAACCAAGCAGTTACTACCCCGTCTGGTTGGACAGCCTTTTCTTCTCCTAACCCAGTAGACAACCTTGGCACGGCTGGAAGTGCGGGTGCGTTAAGGGTTAGTTTGTTTTACAAGACTGTCACTTCCAGTGAATCAAATGTGGCTGTTGCTGATAGTGGTAGTTATCAAGCGGCAGCGGTAGTAGAGGTAGCTAACTTCAATCCATCTAATGCTTTTAGGCATTATGGATTCTATTCTTCTGGTTTGTCTTGGACAGGTGTTTATTACCAGTCCAACTATACGATACCGTTCACTAGAGAAGGTTGCTTCATACTGACTTTTGTAGGTCTAGATAGAGATGCTAGTAGTACGGATGAAGCCTATACATGGTACGGAGATGCCACTAACAGTATTGGGTTAACTGAAGTTACCGATCAAGTCACTAACGCCGGTGCCGGTGGTGGGTTTGCAGTAGCACATAAAACTATCAGTATGTCTGCCCCCAACAGGGGGACAAAGATAACAGATACGCCTAGTTGTGGTATCAACGCACTAGAAACTCAAAATGTTGTTGTACAGACCCTTTATGTAATACCGCCTCTTGTAGCAGAGTCCGTAGGGGTTGGTGGTGTAAAAACGGGTGGTTCTGCAATAACAGAACGTAGAGGGCCATCCGTTACTGCTTCTGGAGGTATAAAAGCTGGTGGGTCAGCCGATATCTCTGGACTTAAATACTACTTTTACACGCCTTCGGGTGGAGTAAAAGTTTCTGGATTGGTTCGTGGTACTGTAAAGGTTAAGTTCCGTCGTGTAGTACTAAAAGTACCGAATACTTCTGGTAGGTTAGTTGTTAACTATAAGGAGTCTGGTGGTGCATTTGTTGGAGGAAGTGCAACAACAGTAGGGGAAGGGGGTACTCTCAGTAAACAGTACACAGGATCTGGTGGGATAGTAGCTAGTGGTACTGCTACTACCGAAAAAATTCAAGGTCAGTTAAGTGTAGAAGTCACAGGATCTGGTGGGCTTGTTTCTTCAGGCAGTGCCCCGTCAATTAGGATCAAAACCCCTGGCATAAGTGGAGGGGTAAAGCTTAGTGGAGTAGCTACTACTAGTAGAGTAACCATCTATGGATACGTGGCTTCTGGTGGAGTGATTGGTGCCGGGGCTGCAACGACGCTCAAGGTTAAAGTCTTTGCGGCAACAGGTGGTGCGGTAAATTCCGGTGTAGCCCTTGCTGCCAAGAGTAGGATAGTTAGTGGACTTGGTGGGATTCTAAATTCTGGTGTCGCACAAGTTAGTGCGACCAAAGCATGGACCGGGATTGGTGGGGGTGTTGGTAGTGGTGTAGCTATCACTGCCAGTGTCAAAGTTTCCACGTATACAGTGTCGGGCGGCATCCTTTCTTCGGGTGCCGTTATTGTTTCCAAAGCAAAGAGTCCTGCCAGTAGTGGTGGTGTCGTTGGTTCCGGGACGGCTACTACTGAGAGGGCTTTTGCTTATCCGTCTGCCGGGGGTGTTACTGCCGGGGGTGCAGCCCTAGTCTCCAAAGCCAAAGTAGCTACTGGAGATGGTGGGACTCTGCTTGGTGGGTCCGCACTAACAGCAAACAGTACCATTAGATCCTATGTGGGTCTTGGTGGTTTCCTAGCATCTGGGGCGGCTACTGTTTTCCAATTGAAAGCCCCTGGAATTTCCGGCGGGCTCCTTGTCTCTGGCACAGTAACCACTTCTCACACCGTAGTCCGCACTTACCTGGGTGATGGTGGGGTGGTAGGTGGTGGGATAGCCGTAACCTCCCCGAAGATTGTACGTAGCTACTCCTCTACCGGAGGCATCCTGGGTGGAGGTAGTAGTGCAACCAATATCACTCGGGCATGGTCCTCCCAAGGTGGTGTGGTTGGGGGAGGTACGGCTACCACTGAAGCCAAACACCTTTATGCCTTCGTTGCTTCCGGAGGTGGTCTTGCGGGTGGTTCGGCATCTCGGCAATGGATTGACATCAAGGAAACGGTTGGTGGAGTAACCCTTGCAGGTTCTGCAACCATTGGCTGGACCCGTATCCGAGATGGTTCTGGAGGTGCAGTTCTTGGTGGGTACGCTCTAGTCGGTAATGCGGCCCAGTACACATACACCGTTTCCGGAGGTGTGGTTGGTGGTGGGTCCGCACCGGTTGAAAAGGACAAGGAAGTTGCTGCGGATGGTGGATCACTGGTTGGTGGTTCTGCCCTCACCTCCCATAGCAGGACTTACGTCTCGGCTGGGGGCCTAGTTGCTTCGGGCTCTAGCACAGTTTCGACTTCCGTTTCGGTAATTTCCGTTGGTGGTTCGGTAATTACCGGATCGGCTGAGGTTGCTGGGACAAAAGCGTACTCAGCCTTCGGTACGATCTTCTTAGGGACCTTAACGACCTTCGTCATTACGAAGTCCCCCACTACGTTGGGTGGGGGTGTGGTTGGAGGTGAAGCACTCACTGAACTGGTCTCCTCTTCAAGCAACGTCTACTCGGGTGATGGTGGCAGCATTGTAGCTGGCTCCGCAGAATGGAGTTGGGCTAAATCGAGCACGGGTGATGGTGGTCTGGTCCTTTCTGGCTCGGCTGACCATGCCCACAACTTCCAATTCGTCGGCTCGGGTGGTCTACTTGCCGGTGGGAGTGCCGAAGTTGCGGAGAGTAACGTCGCTGTTGCGGCGGGAGGGGTTACCCTCGGAGGTTCTGCAAACTCCTCTTTCTCCGCAGGCACTACCACTAACGAGTACACCGGTTCCGGTGGTATCACAGTCTCCGGTCAGGCTCCTTCCCAAACTTCGTCCCTCTTTGTTTACGAAGGTGAGGGACAACTTTTAGTCTCTGGACAAGCAACCTTCTCCCTTGCCAAGACTTACCTGAGTATGGGTGGCTTGGTGTTGGGAGGCACCAGTGCAATTAGCTTCACTGCCTATGCAATCCCCGAAGGGGGTGTCACCCTGGGGGGCCAAGCCCTTACTGCCTGGACAACACAAACAACTTACCAAGGTGACGGGCAGGTTCTTGTTGGTGGTGCTGCCCTAGTCCATCAGAGCAAGTCCCCGTATCTAGATGGTGGTCTTGTTCTGGGTGGAGCAAGTGAACTTAACTTCACTGCTCTCCCAGAGAGTACCGGTGGAGCATTGGTCGGTGGCTCAGCTACTACTGAGTTTGCCCAGGTTATTATCTATGAGTACCTGGGTACAGGTGGTCTTCTGGTTGGTGGGGAAGCTGGGGAGTTCTACTTCTCCAACGGGGCAAGGGACATTCTTTGGGTAACGGCTTCCTTGGGTATGTCTTTGCCTCTGGAGATGTCTATTGTCAAAGAGTATCAAAAGGATTTGTCAATTACCAGGGACCTTTCCATTGACAACAGGATCTCCCAGACTTACCCAATAGATGTGGAGTTATGACCATGGCAACTGCTACTTCTTGCTCCAGGGAAATTCATGTGGGGGATATCGGTACCCTCATTGAGGTAACTCTGTACGATTGCACTACCGTGGTTGACCTTACTGGGGCGACTTCCACTGAGCTAATTTTTGTGAAGCCTTCTGGGGAAAAGGTTACGGTAGACGCTACGTTTAAGACTGATGGTACTGATGGGATTCTTCAGTACATAGTTCCTGAAGGAGAACTAGAAACTGATCCTGATTTCTTTAACGAGTATGGGACCTGGAAAATTCAGGGCAAGGTAGTCTTGCCTACTGGTACATGGAACAGTGACATTGCTAAATTCAAGGTGTATGACAACTTATGACTGAGCCAACTGCAAAACCTCGCACTCCTCGCACCAAGAAGGCTTCCGCCACCATCAATTTTGATGGGTTCCGGATGTCGATTTGGTTGTTGTGGACCATACTAATTCTGGTCTTCGTTGCCTTCTCTCAGCCGCAGCAATTGGAAGTAGTGCTGTATAAGGCTGGACTGGTAACTGGGGCAGCATGGATGGGCTACTGGATTGACCGTAGTCTATTTACCCGATTCCGGGTTGCTGACAATAATCCTGACCTTGCCGTATCCATGATTCGAAGAGCAATCGTGGTCGGCTGTGTCATCTTGGGTATGACTCTTGGTCTGTGAAACGCCTCGTTGTTTTAGCGGCTCTACTACCCACCATGGTACTAGCCGATGTGCCACGGGCTTCCCTTGCTTATCGAAACGATCTAATACGAAACTCCCGACTTGTGTGGGGACTTGGTGCTCCCGTAGCAACATTTGCGGGCCAAATCCATCAAGAGTCTGGTTGGAACCCATCCGCACAAAGTCCTTATGCTCGGGGGCTGGCCCAATTTACCCCAGCTACTGCGGATTGGATTGGCAAGACCTACTCTGACTATGTTGGCAAAGGTAATCCATTTGAACCGCAGTGGGCATTACGGGCTTTGGTTCAATACGATAGGCATCTTTGGAATGCTGTAACAGCGGACACTGACTGTGACAGGATGGCTTTTACTTTATCTGGTTACAACGGTGGGGCTGGCTGGGTTACTAGGGATAAAAAGAAAGCCAAAGAAGCCGGGTTAGATGATGGAAGATGGTTTGACCATGTGGAGACCATCAATGCCGGAAGAGCCCAATGGGCCTTCAAAGAGAATCGAGATTACCCCCGAAAGATTCTGCATAAGCATCAGTACGTTTATGAAGATTGGGGTCCATTAACTCCGTGTGGAGGTGACGATGTTCGGGCTTCTCGATCCAATCAATATGGCTCAACGGATAGCCCTGATAGCATTGGCAGTGGTCTTTCTAGCCGTAGTAGCCTTCTTTCAAATCAAAGTGACTCTACTGAAAAACGAAGTGGAGTCTCTGACGGAAAAGACAGTGCAGCAAGCCAATACAATTGCTCAACTCCAGTCTGTGAAGAGGTCTCTGGAGGAGGCAAATCAGGCATGGGCTACATCTGTCGAAGCACAAAATGCCAAGATCTTAGCCCTGCAAAAATCCCAGACGACTCAGAAGGGGAAGCTTCAGACAGAACTTCAGAAGGTGCAGAAGGAGGTCCAGAAGCATCAATCGGAAGCCGTCAAATGGAAGAAAATAGCTTTGTCAAGTTCTTCCGCAACCGAAAAGCAACTGGAACAGAGATACACTGAGTATCTAAAGGAGAGGCAGAAATGAAACTGATTGCACTTCTGCCGGTCTTGGGGTTGGTTGGGTGTGCTACCTGCGAGCCCACCAAGATCTACGTCCCCAAGGAAGTCCTGGTACCGGTCCCTGTGGCCTGCAAGAACCCCATCTCGAAACCCGAGTACCTGCTTGACGATCCGCAGGTTCTCACCCTCCCCCTCTACTCCAAGTGTGCGGCGACTCTGAGTGAGGTGGAGCAACGAGAAGCGTATGAGAAGCAACTAGAAGCAGCATTCAAAGCTTGTGAGAATTGACCATGCCCTACAAATCCAAAGATCAGCGACAGTTTTTCCTTGCCTGCCAACACGGCTGGGACCCTCCAACTGGAAAGAAGTGCCCCCCGAAGGAAGTGGTGGACCGGTGGGAAGAGGAGTACGGCAAGAAGAAGACCAAGAAAGCGTGTAAGAGAAAGAAGGTGAAGAAGCTTCTCCCCCTCGATTGACAAACTACCATCCTTATGGTAGGGTTCCTTCAAACAGGAGGAACCATGCTGTACTACGCCTTGCACGGTGGAGTGCCACTGATTGCACTTCAGACGACTGACACCATCCATTGCGTCCCGTTTCTGATCTCCCAGTTCGGCCCCGCCTACTCCTTTGAAGGAGTAGTGGCTTCGGAACGGCTCTACTACGCCTTCGGGACCATCCCAGGGAAAGATCCCCCACGGGTCCTGATCCCCAAGCTGGAAAAAGCCAGTTCAGTCTTGGTGGTCTTCAATCCTGACGATGCGATCCCGGAAGCCTTCGATGCCGGGGTCCTGCACTATCCAAAGGAGTTCATCGTTACTGCGGTGCAGCAATCCCAAGGGGTGAAGATCCCTGAGGAAGTGGTGCGGGGAATTACCCCCAAGCAAGCCATCGAACTCACCAAAATCCTGCTGTCCAAATCTCCCGTGTTGTCTGCCCATGGGTTCATGGAACTGCGGGCAAAAATTCTCGGGACCAAGAAGGGACTGTTCCTGGTCGATACAACTCTCCAGTTCTACCATCCTATCGAAAGAGTGGAGGAATGGTTGGCGAGAAATTCCCAATTCTTTATGGGGGGCTATGACCCTCGATTGGTGCCCCGTGGTTTGCTGTTCAATGGTATGCCTGGGACCGGCAAAACTCTTGCGGCAAAGCGTATTGCTGAAGTGCTTGGTGTGCCGTTGTATCGGCTCGATCTATCGTCATCCATGAGCAAGTGGCATGGTGAGTCGGAGTCCAACCTTGCCCATGCGTTGGCAAGTGTCGATCAGGAATCTCCGTGCGTGATGTTGTTGGATGAAGTGGAGAAGCTGTTTGCCAACAACACAGAGGAAGTCACCTCAAGACTACTGGCTCAGTTGCTATGGTGGTTACAGGAGCATACCAGCAAGGTGTTGACCATCATGACGACCAACAACCTCGATGGGTTACCCCCGGAAATCTACCGCAGCGGTAGGATTGACAAAACCGTTCACATTGGTCCGTTGTCGATATTGGATGCGAACGAGATGGCACGTTCGCTGATTAGGACTTTTAATCTGGCTCCTAAAGTCTCTGCTTCTATTCTGAAAGAAGTAGTAAGCAAAATACCAGGGATTACAGACGGGCTCACCCCGGCTCAAGTTACGTCGGTAACCTATGAAGCCATCAAAAATTCTTTGGTGGTCGTCAGTAAAAAAAGTTGACAACGCACTTTTCTTCTGGTGTAATGTGCTTGCCTTAATCGGCACTTCTTAGTAGGCTTTCCCCATAGGAGGGGGCGAACATGTTCAGTGCAGACTTTCAGCTTAAGCGCATCTCTGGTACCGATCCGAAATCGGAATACTTTGTCGTCACTGAGACCAATGGCTACACCGTTGGTGTCAAGCCGTTCCTTGCCATCACTCCTCAGGGCAGAGTCAAACTGGGGGTCCGAGTCCGAGCCAATGGTGATCCGGAATCGGCACAGGAGACGTTAGGTCTTCCCCTGGCACCGAAGTCCGAAAAACATTCCTCGGCGACGTTCGATATCGACCTGGGGTTCGTCGGAGAACTTGCCTTGGCGAAAGCCATGGAATTGATCGACTCCCAGAAGCTGGTGCGAAAGCTGGCTTCGGAAATTCTCTCCCCCCTCAAGGGCAACGTGGAACTGACCGAGAAGGAATTCATCCTGAGTGAATCCCTCATCTCCGTCATTGACGACCTGAAGATGAAGATCAAGGAATCGGAGGATGCCAAAGAGTTCAAACTGGAAGCCGGTCTGTAATTAATTGCACGTTGAAGAGCCCACCAAGACGGTGGGCTTTTTTTGCTCAACAAAAAAGGAGGAAGAGATGCTGCTGTACGACAAAGACCTGAATAAGGCTTTGGGAAAGGTTCCTACCCTGTTCTTGTTCCAGTTGGCGTATTGGACCAAGAAGGGGAAACGGCAGGAAGATGGCAAGATCTGGGTTTACAACACCCAAGAGGAATGGTCCGACCAGTTGGGGGTATCCCCAAGAGCCTTCCGGTATGCCGTTGACAAACTCAAAAGGGTAGGGATCATCAGCACTGCCTATCGAGCCAAGAACCGGTACAACAGGACTCTTTCTTATGCCTTGGAAGTACGTCCAGATGCCAAATCCATGTGGCAATTTATTTCCACATCCATGTGGCAAGGATTGCCAGATCCATGTGGCACAGATTGCCACATGAATAGTAATCAGAAGAATACAGGTAGGAAGAGTACTCAGAAGGAGTTGTCGCATCCTGCTCCAACAACTGCGGGGGAAAAAGAAAGGGCTCCAGAGAGATTGGAGGATGAGGAGATGAAGGACATAGGGAACATAGTGGGGTACTGTTCCGCTCCCGATTTGACTAAGGATGAGAGTTGTGGAGGTGGTATGAAAGGGTCTGTCTCTGAGATTGCCAAGGGGTTGAAGAAGAAGATCGAAGGGGGACCCGACCTGAAGGATAAGGGACCTTATGCTCTAGCCATCTATTGGAAGGAGTCCATTGCTGCCAAGACAGGGGAGTTCCAGAAGCCTCCTACCGGGAAGGAGATCGGACAGTGCAAGTATTTGCAAAAGCACTGCCCTGGGTCCCCCAAGGAGATGGTCGATAAGGTTATCTCTAATTGGCACGGGTTCACCAAGAAGGTGAGACTGGATAAGGGTCTTACGGTGAGTCCCGACCTACCCTCGCTTGACTACGTGATTTCTCATTTGCAGGTAGCCATAGCATGGGCTACAGTTGTCAAACAGGTACCCAAGACAGCACCCACGATTGCAACTGATTTCACTCTGCCGCCCAAGATCAAGATCCCCGAGAAGAACTACTGTGCAGACGCTTGGAAAAAGCCCGGTCAGTCCAGTCATTGATGAGCAGTACCATGCTCAGCTACTCGCATCTATTGATGAGGTGACTGCTCATGCCGGTTTTCCCAAGTCCTTCATCTACAAATCCTCCAAGGAGTTTTGCACTCCTCAAGAGGTGGAGTGGATCGTTAAGTACCGGGCTCATCGTGCTAGGAATAGCGGCGGCTTATGCGTTTATGGTGGGGGGGATCGTATTACCTCTCGTTTTAGCGCAATGGCTGCGGCATTAGTCCGCAACTATATCCATGCACGGGTGGTCTCTCTTTCGACGTTTCTGGACCCGGATGAAGCCCTGGATGGTACGGTTCTTTTCATTCCCAACTTCTACATTACTGCGGAGGGAAAGCCTTTAACGTCTTGGCAAATCCAGGTGGTGTATGACCATCTAACAAAAAGGTTCTTGGAGGGGAAAATGACGGTGGTCTACGTAGAAAACCTGGAGACCATGCAAAAGCATTATGGTCCTCTGGTTGCGGATTTTATTGGCAGCGAATTCACTCTTCTTGGAGCATAACCATGGATGTGGGTGGCTATGCTCTCTTGGCGTTATGCCGTGAGCAGGATGTTACCGGGTATCTCAATGCCCACCTTACCGAAGACCATTTCTTCGATGACGAAGAAGTAGCCCTCTTCAATAGGTGCTCAGACTTCGTTCTGAAGTACCACAAACTCCCTAGCCTCCAGACGTTGGAAGCGTCCTTGATGGACCTTCCGGATTGTCCGGAGCCCCCCGAGTTTTATCTGGACCTGACTCGGGAACGGTACATCCACAAGACCTTGAACACTGGGCTGTACGAATGCTCCCAGTTGGTCAAGATGTCGAAGCTGGATGATGCCATCACCATCATGAAACAGGTGCTGAGTGAGGTTATCCACACCAAGTACCGCAGGCTCATGGTGGAGTTCGGGGAAGAAGCCTTGGGGCTAATCGAGGAAGCCTACCTCAAGGCTTGCCTCACTGGACCTGGGGGACCAATCCAACTGGGCTGGCCCACCCTGGACACCATGTCGGGGGGCATAGGACCTGGGGATGTCGTCTCCATCGTCGGAAGGCCAGCTACCGGCAAGACATGGTTCTCCCTGTACCCGGCTCACCATGTTTGGCTACAGCAGCAACGCAACGTCCTGTTCGTCAGTATGGAGATGGGGTCCCTCCCCGTAGTGCAGCGGTTGGCTTCCATTCATGCTCAGGTAGCCATCCATGATCTCAAGCAGGGGTCCCTGACCGACCTACAGCAAAAGCATCTGGGTAGTAGCCTCCTGGAGGTCCAGGGACACCCCTCAAAGCTATGGATAGTGGATGGCAACCTCGCAGCCACCCCCAGTGAGATCTTCTCTCTAGCCGGCCATTTGAGCCCCGATCTGGTGTTTATCGACGGAGCCTACCTGCTCAGGCATGAGAATCAGAAGCTGGACCGGTTTACCCGAGTAGCCGAGAACATAGAGACCTTGAAGCAGGCTACCGCAGCCTTGAAGATTCCCACCGTCTGTAGCTTTCAGTTCAACCGAGAGGCATCCAAGAAGAAGAAGAACGAGGAGGTGGGCATGGAACACATTGCCTACAGTGATGCCATTGGTCAGGTGTCCAGCATCGTCCTGGGACTGATGCAGCAAGACAACCCGGAGACCATGATCTCCAAGACCATCAGCATCCTCAAGATGCGAGAGGGGCCGATTGGGTCCTTCGATGTCCGGTGGGACTTCCTCAACATGGATTTTTCAGAGGGCGGGAAAATGAAAGAAGGAGACATACAATTTCCCTGATGCTATAATTTGACTATGGGTAGCAATACCCACCCAAACCCCGGTTCAGGTTCTCCCCTCCTTTCCTGTTCCGGGGTTTGTTTTGGGAGGAAGGTTGACAAACTCCCCACCTTGAGGTAGTATG
>Ga0115028_10000008_pt1 | contig 34251 bp, 46 predicted proteins | sample Plant_0915_D1_FD_83894 | JGI IMG/M metagenome (GOLD analysis project Ga0115028, IMG submission 83894) | Wetland microbial communities from Old Woman Creek Reserve in Ohio, USA - Plant_0915_D1 | ecosystem: Environmental > Aquatic > Freshwater > Wetlands > Sediment ... | reverse complement strand
TCCGAGGCCGCGTATGCGATGAACGAGTTGGCGACGGCAGGGTTCGATACCACCGAGATCATGGGTGCGCTGCCCGGTGTCCTCGATATGGCCGCCGCAGGATCCGTGTCGCTGTCGTCCGCCGCGGAAATAGCTGCCGGGATCCTGAACGGCTTCGGGTTCGCCGCAACCGATCTGTCCTACGTCAATGACGTGTTGGCCAGGGATTTCCTGTCAACCGCGACAACGCTCTCCGACCTTGGCGAGTCCTTCAAGTATGTGGGGCCTACCGCGAAGTCCGCTGGCCTCACTTTCACGGAGGTTGCGGCGGCGATCGGGTTGATGGGCAACGCCGGTATCAAGGGCTCCATGGCCGGTACCGCGTTGAACGCGTCGATCAGCCGGCTCCTCAAGCCAACCGCGGATGTTGAGAGCACCCTGAAGACGCTCGGGGTGACGGTTACGAACTCCAGTGGGAAGCTCCTTCCCCTGGTTGACATCATGCGGCAGTTGGAGAAGGCCGGGGCGGACACGGCCGACATGATCACCCTGTTTGGTCTTGAGGCTGGCCCGGACATGATGGCCCTCCTCTCGCAGGGCTCTGGCGCGCTGGCCGCGCTCGACAAGGAGTTGCAGAACGCCGGGGGGACGGCGCAGAAGGTTGCAACCACGCAGATGGCTGGGTTCAACGGGGCGATGGATGAACTGACGTCGTCCGCTGAGGGCCTGATGATCGCCATTGGCGACGCTGGTCTCCTCGGGTGGATGACGTCGTTGACGGACAAACTCACTGAGTTGACCATGAAGATGTCGAAGCTGCCCCCAACGTTCCTGCGCATCGCGACGATCGTCGGGGCTGTCGTCATCGCGATCGGCCCGTTCCTCGCAGTGTTCGGCCGGATGGCAACCGCGATCGGCGAGGGCATCCTCGCGCTGAAGAAATTTGGGGCCTGGGCGGTCCGTGTCGCACCGTGGCTGACAGCGCTGACAGGTCCGATCGGCTGGGCGATCGCGGCGCTCCTCGCCCTGGCCGTGGCCGCCGTCGTGGCCTACAAGAAGAGCGAGGCGTTCCGAAGCGTTGTTGACCGGGCGTTCCGTTCGGTTGCCGCCGCGGCCCTATGGATGTGGCAGAACGCGATCGTCCCAGCGTTCAACTGGATCGTCGCGAAGACGAAAGTTGTTGGGGCCGCCATCGTCCGGCTGTGGCAGCAGGCGCAGCCGGTGTTTACCGCGTGGGGTGCCGCTGTCCTGCGGATCTGGAACTCGTCGATCAAACCGGCGCTCGGGGCGATCGGGAACTCGTTCAAGACGGCTGGGGTGGCAATCGCCGGATTCTGGTCTGGGACGGCGCAACCGGCGTTGACGGCGCTCATGGACATGTTTGCCAGGGTTGCGGTAGCGGTCCGCTCGTGGTGGGCGGGGAACGGCGACACGGTGATGCGCACAGCGGCCTCCGTGATGACGTGGCTTGGTGGTGTCGCCCTTCAGGTGTGGGGCGGGATCATGACGGTTCTGCGAGCCGTGGCTGCGGTGATCAGCTGGGTGATCGTGACCGTGGCGATCCCGCTGTGGAAAGCGCTGGTGTCCGTGATCCGGACTGTCGTCGGGGCTGTCATGTCCATGCGGTCGGTGTGGACCGTGGTCGGCGCGGTGATCGCTGTCGTCATTGTCGCCATCGTTGCGATCTTGAAGGTCCTGTGGGTTGTGGTGACGACGGTGTTCTCCGCTGTCGCGGCCATCGTGCGCTGGTTGTGGACCTCGGTCGTGGTTCCGGTGTTCACCGCGATGGGTGTGGTGATCAAGGCGTTCGTCGCGGTGATCACGTGGATGTGGACGAGCGTCATGCAGCCGGTGTTCGCCGCGATCGGCGCGGCGATGAACGCGGTCGGCTCGGTCGTGATCTGGCTCTGGACGTCGGTGATCATGCCAGCGTTCCGGGCCATCGGGGCGGTGATCGCATTCGTGTGGACGTCAGTGATCATGCCGGTGTTCAATGCGCTGAGCGCTGCTGTTCTGGCCGTCGGCGCGGTCTTCAGTTGGTGGTGGAACACGTTCTCCCCGGTGTTCCGGGCCGTTGGAAGCCTGATGTGGACCGTGTGGTCCGGGATTATCTCGGTGGTGTTTGACCTGCTCAAACTGGGATTTGCTGCGGTCTGGAGTGTGATCCAGGTCTGGTGGGCGGGAGTTAGAACGGTGTTCGCCGCGCTCGGCGCGGTGTTCGCGTGGCTGTGGGGAACGGTGATTGCTCCGCGTATGGCTGCGATTGGTGCGGCGTTCACGTTACTGTGGGCAGTCGTCCTGGTTGCGATCACGGCGATTGGTGCGGTGTTCACCTGGCTGTGGAGTGTGATCAGTCCGGTGTTCGCTGCGATCGGGAGCGCGTTGGCGTGGCTGTGGGGTGTGATCGTCTCGGTGTTCAATGCCATTGTGGCGTTCGTCAGGGCCGCGATCAGTCAGGTTGTTGCGGCAGCGAGTGGTGTCGCAGCGTTTGTGAGTCAGCTCGGGGTGTACTTCCAGGCTGGGGTGAATGTTGTCCGTGACAAGATCGGGTCCATGATCAGTTTCGTGCGGGAGTTGCCTGGAAAGATCATTTCTGCGATTGGCAACGTCGGATCAATGCTCTACAACGCGGGACAAAATATCATCAACGGTCTCATTGATGGTATGACAAGCCGCATCGGAGCACTCCGAGCAAAGATCTCCGACGCCGCGCGCGCCGTCAGAGACGCCCTCCCCTTCTCCCCAGCAAAGTACGGCCCACTCTCCGGCGGGGGCGCTCCGAACATCGCTGGCGCGACGATCGTTGACATGGTGGCCAGCGGCATGAGAAGCCAGATCCCGGACCTGTACTCGACGGCCACGGACCTGGCCGGTGCGGTCGCGTCACCGTTGTTCAGCACCACGAAGGGTGCCATGATCGGCATGCAGGGTCCGAAAGACATGATCGCTATGACGGCCGCCGAGACTCGGCAGACCCCAACAGCGACTGAAACTGGACGAGCCTACACGATCACCGTCAACGCGATCGATCCACGCAGCGCCGCGAGGAGCGTCATCGAAGCCATCGCTGAGTGGGAACGGTCCAACGGCTCCGGATGGAGGGCGAGACTGTAATGGGCCTCCTCGTGCTCTCAGACGGATGCACTGTTCCCGCCGAACTCGACGTGGACCTCGGACTATCGACCTCCACGGGGCCAGCGGGACTCTGGGACGACGCGCTCTGGGACGACGGCATCTGGGGACCCGACATTGTCTGGGAACCCGTTGGCAGCAGAGTCCGGTCCGTCTCAACAGACGGCTCGTTCTCACGCGGCTGGGGAGTCTGGGGCGCCGGTAAGATCACGGTCGTTTTCGACAACACCGACGGCGCACTGTCCCCGGACAACCTCGATCCAGCAGCCCCGTATGTTGTGGCCGGGATGACCACGATCCGTGCCGGTATCCCAATCCGGGCGCGGCTCACCTACGCGGGTGTGTCCTATGACCTGTTCTTCGGCTACATCACCAGCTGGGGCGAGGAGTGGGCAGTGCACTCGCCGAGGCAGGGCGACGCACTGGTCACCGTCGAGGGCATCGACGCGTGGGGTCGGCTCGCGAAGGCCAAGGGATACGCGGTATCGCCATCCGTCGGAACAGGAGACACCTACGGGCAGCGCATCGACCGGATTCTCAAGACCGCTGGGTTCACTGGGAGTCTCGACACCGATGTCGGGTACGTAACGTTCCAGGCCACCGATCTCTCCGATGATCGGGTGACCGAACTCAACGACACAGCAGAAGCTGAGGGTGGTCTGATCTGGGCTGATCCGAGTGGAACGATTATCGCCCGTGACCGGTATTCGCTCGTTGAGAATCTGCGGAGTGTTGAGGTCCAGGCAGAGTTTGGTGATGGGAATACCACCAGCCCAGTCTGCTGGCTGAACGAGCCATGGGTCCCGACTGATGGAACGAGCGAGACACCATGGGCAGTAGCCTCCGTGGCTCCCATTACCGATGATATGATCATCAATCATGCTATATATACCCGCGTTGGTGGAACACCGCAGGACGTCAACGATCCGAATAGCATCGCCCTCTATGGCGACAGAACAGATACGATCGATGACCTCATGTGCGAAACCGATGCGCAGGTGCTCGCGCTCGCAACATGGAGAGTTCTCGTCGGAACAATCCCTGAGGCAAGAGTCGACCGTCTCACATTCTATCCGCAGTGCGACCTGACGAATCTTCTTCCACTGCTCCTGTCGCTCAAAATCGGTGATCTCGTATCAATCAAACTACGCCCACCAACCAATTACGCATCACACGTGATGCTGCGGTACTGCCACATATCCGGAAGGACCATCGAAATACAGGGAAACGCGATAACCATCTCGTTCGACTTTGAATCTGCGACAGCGTACAGAACATATTCGCTATCACGATGGGACGTCGGACTTTGGGGAATAGACCAGACAGACATTAACGGTGCGCGCTGGTTTGTGTGAGAGGTACAGGATGCTGATTCCATCGGTTTGTGTCGTCGTTCACCCCGTTGACAGAGAGAAACACCCAACGTATCCGGAGGGGTATCGGTGGGCGGTCATGGTGGGTGGCTGCCAGCCGCACGAGCTGAACTACTGTGCCAACGCTGGGCACGAGACCACGCAGGACATGGCCATGCTCATGGGCGAATCCCACGGAGCCGCCGCGTGTAAGGCCCTCCGGATCCTCGGAGTGAGAACTACCTACTCGGTCCTCCGCATGGACTGCGATCCAATACCTGCGGAAGCCGATCATCGTCCTCTCGTGAACTGGGGCTGACCATGCCATTTACCACGGTTGTTGCCGGAACAGTCATCACATCGAGCTGGGGAAACCTGAACGTCAGAAACCAGGTCGTCACACCATTCGCGACCGCTGCGTCGCGCGCAACCATTGTTGGTGCACTCGCCGTCGAGGGTATGCCGTCGTGGCTGGAAGACTATGACGATTTCTGGATATACGACGGGACAGCATATGTTCCGATCGCCGGCCCTCCACCCGCATACAAGCTCGCCGACGAGACCATCAACAACAATGCTGCGTTGCAGAACGACAATGATCTCTTTATCACTGTCGCCGCGAATGCCTACTACGAGGGTGAGCTGAACATCATGTTCACCTCGTCAGTTGCGGCAGGACTGAAAGTTGACTTCACCGCTCCAGCTGGGGCATCAATGGAAGTGTCAAGCTTTCTTGTCGTTGTATCAGGAGCTCTGACATTCAACAAGACGAATGCGCTTGGTGGTGTCGCTGGGATTGTTTCTGGTGGCACGACGGCACCATATATCAATAAGTTTGTTTTGAAGACAGCTGCGACTGCTGGAATATTCCAGTTCCGTTGGGCGCAAAACGCTGCCCAGGTATCTGACACAACAGTGTCACTTGGGAGTTATCTGAAGCTTCGGCGTATAGGGTAGTCTGTTGGTATGTCCACACTAGTTGTTGTTGTCATTGGAGTTCCGGCAGGAATGCTCTGTCTCTGGGCTGTGACTGGAGTTGTGGTCATGGCCAAAGAGGCACGCAAGTTAAGGGGGAAGATATGACGATGTTCGTGTCGCATGCCGTCGTTGACATAACCCCAGATGCAGGGTTTCCCATGGGCGGCTACGGGGGAAGTAGTCCACGGCTTTCTGCTGGTGTCTACGATTCCCTGCGCGCCCGGTGTGTTGTCCTATGGGATGACGGGGTTCCGCGCATCATGGTGTCAGCAGATGTACTCGGGTGGCCACGGGCCATGTTCCAGGCCATTCGGCAAGGCATTGTCGACCAGAATCAGGTCGGCAACGCGAACATCATCCTGGTCGCTACCCACACCCACAACGGACCAGCATTGGAGAACACGCCAGATGCAGCAATCACCTATGGGGTCGATCCGACAACGTTGACGGCCTATGGCACGTGGCTGCAATCCCGGATTGGTGACCTAGTGAACATGGCGCTAGGGGCGCCACAAACACCCTGCACGATCGACTACAGAGTCACGAGCCAAACGTGGTCGGCGAACCGGGAGGGGCTCCTGTACACGGAGACCGCCGTGCCGGTCATCGTCGCGCGAGATGGCACGGGAAGACCGCGCGCGATCATGTTCTCCTACGGGTGCCACCCGGTTGTGGCAGGTTCACAAACCCTCTGGGATGGCGACTACCCAGCGGCAGCGTGCGCAGTCATCGAGGCCGCGATTCCGGGATGTGTCGCCCTGTTCCTGCCCGGGGCGTTTGGTGACCAGGACCCGGTTGGCTCCCGTGGTCTCGCACTGCGGAACACGCGCGGAGTACAACTGGGCAGTGCTGTCGTCGCCGCGACGGAGTCTCCTGGCCGGCCTGTCGCCGGACCGGTAGTGACCTCGTACCAGGAGGTTGATCTGCCGTTGGACGTGACGAATAATCCGGTCAACCTGGCTGCCGTGCGGACGATCTACCAGGCCCGTATGGCGGCTCCTGGACTGCCGTCGTGGTACCCGCGGCACGCGGCAGCGATGATCGATCGCATCGACGCCGGAGACGTTGAGACGACGGTGCCGTTGCCATTGCAGGTCTGGAGGCTTCAGGGGACGCCGACGTTGCGGATCTGTGTGACTGGTGGTGAGCTGGTCAGTGGGTATGCGGTGTACTTCCGTGCCCAGTTTGGTGGGGTCGCCGGTCTCATGATTGGTGGGGGTTCCGAGGTCTCGTGCTACGTGCCGAGCAATGAGCTGCTGCCCCCGGTCCGGGTTGGTGGGTCTTACGCTGGCGGCTGGGACACGGACTATCCGGGTGTTGCTGGTGGATCCCAAACCATATATCCACATCTAGGACATTTCAGAAGTGGAGTGTCAGGTGTGGAGAACACGCTCATCACGGCACTCACGGCGCAACTGACATGATCAAAGGCGGATGGAAATCAGTCGGATTCCTCGGCGCCACAGCGGCAGTCCTCGGATGGGAACTCATCGCCTCCTGGGACGGCGACGCGGGCACATCCCCATGGACAGACCTCATCGTGACCTACATCCCAGGAGAGGTCGCAGCGGCGATCCTGGGCGGCCTGCTCGTATGGCTGCCAGTGCATTTCGGCCTGCGCTACTACCGGAAGGCCCAGGACAGCAAGGACGATGAGAGCGACGGGGGCGACTGATCGTGATCTACGGGACGGGAACATCGGTTGAGATCAAGTTCCAGAACATCTCGCCAAGTCTGATCAACATACTGGTTGGGGGAATTGTGTCAGGGGAGATTGGGTACCAGGCGTACGGGGACGCGGTTGGGTGGCAGAACTACCTTGGGCGGCCCATGCCGGCGTGGGCGGAGTTGCCGGAGGCGATTCAGGTTGCGTGGGGCAGAGCCGCATACGCGATCGTGGACGCCGCGTACCGGAAGGGCACTGAGTACGCGGCCGTGGACGCCGCATGCCAGGTTGACGAGCACGGTCCGGGAGAGATCTGCGAGTGCGGGCACAGCTCGCACCATCACGACGTCGCCGAGGCTGACGGTTCGGACCAGCGATGCTGCGTCGATAGTTGTGGCTGTGCTGGCGGCCAGTAGACTGCCCACGATGGCTTGTCCGGAGAGGCCAGAACGGACTTATCACGTAGAGCCGTGAGAAGCGGGGGCGTAGCGGCCTCTGACCGGCGTCCGAATCGCCGACCATCACAAGGCTGCCGTTTTCTGCGACTGGGCGGCAGCCGATCTTCCATCAGAGTAAAGGTCCCCACCATCCAACGGTGGGGACCTCACATATAGGTCACTATATGGTGATATCTGAATAGATGTGTGACCTGCAAGATCTACCACATCTCGACGATCTTTGCCCGAGGGTGAGTCCGGTGCAGCATTGCGCGTAGATTGTCCAGACCGGGTCCGTATTGGCATAACATTGAGTTGTCGCAACACTGACATTTGGTTACGTAGTTGTAGCCCCGGATCGGTCTACGTCCTGGATTGACAATCCAGTAGCGCATGACGGTGATGGTATCCATGATAGTCACTCCTACATTGCGTCTGGCTGGTCTCTACCGAGGTGACGAAGCGTCAGAATCGTGCTGGTCTATTCAGCCTGGATACACCACGAGTGCTAGGAGTTGTGTACCCCTAGCACTCGTGTGTTGATGAGTCAGTTACTTCTTCGCCCCGACCACAACCCCATCAGCACCAAGGACCAAGGTGCAGTTCGGATTCGACGCGCAAGCCTTCGCGGCCTGCAACTGAGCCTCGATCTCCTTCAACCGCAGATATGCCGGGTCGTTCGCGGCCTTCGACAACAGGGCCGCCTGGTCCACCTCGGCCCGTGCCGCGATCAGCGCTGCTTCAGCCTCGGCCTTTGCCTTGTATACCTTGTTGCGGGCCTCGGCGATTCCCTGGTCAGTGAAGTTGATGTCGGAGATAGAGACCCGGATCGGGGGACATGTTCCCTCAACTTTCCTGGTCGTCCCATCGCTGTTCAACTCGTCCCAGGTGGTCTTCCGGCCTCCGGCGTATCCGGTGCCGCAGAAGAACTCCCCGCCCAGTTTTTCCTTCAGCTCAGCCATGAACGTGCCGCCCAGTTGGGCTTCGATTTTCGCCCACACGGCTCCGATGTTCGCGTCAAGGTCGTCGGCGAGATACCGCATGGTCTGCTCGCGGAGCGCCTTCTCCTCGGCTGGGACCAGTGTGTTCAACAACATGGTGATCCACTTTTTGTTGCTGAATCCGTCCTCCCCATTAGACGCGATCCCATATCGGCGTCCGGTGCGCTCCCAGAACTGCACGATCGGGGATGACTTCCCACCAGTGCAGTCGATGTTGAGGTAGAAGTCCGCTGTGGCGTAGATCGATACGGATGGTCCTGGCTGGCCGTCGGATGAGGGCTTCGATCCTGATGTGATCGGGTCCTTCGAGTCTCCACCAGTTGGCCTGATATTCCATGTGCGCTGGCTCGCGGGAAGGGCGTAGATCTCGTCATCGACGGGGTACGCCCCATTCCCACCGGGCTTGATGCACTCCTTGAATTCCTTGTTCTCACCGGGACCCGACGCGTAGTACAGGATGATTTCGTCGGCTTCGGCTCGCGTGGAGCACCCAGTTGTTGTGGACGCGACAACGGCGACCAGGCCAAGTGTGATGAGTGTTCGGACGTTGTGGTTCATCGTTCTGCGATTCCCATCTCGTTGCGGTATCCGGCTACGATTCGCCGGGCTTCACTCTCGGTAGCACCGGTCAGGAGGTTTCCGCCGTAGGGGCCGTCGAGGGTTGTTGCCTCGACCATGCCGGCGAGGAGGCGCATGGCGTCCCGGTAGCGGTTGATAGTGGTGGAGGACAGGCCGAGTGATCGGAGGCTGAGTGCCTGGTTACGGCGGAGCCCGGCCCGGTATCCGATGGCGGTTCCCACGGTGAACATCAGGGGAAGGATGATGACGAGGGCGAGGATGATGGCTCTCATTGGTGGGTCACCTCTCAAGCAAACAGGGCGAATGCAACCGACATCATGAACATTGAGAGTGCCCAGATGATGGCGATGGGGTAGACGACTCGGGCCTCGACTGGGCCCCCGCACTCGATTCGGTAGCCGTAGGGCAGCCGGATCGGGCTACGGTTGAATGGGCCGTACAGGGGTGCTCCCTGGTAGGTGCAGCAGTCCCCGGCGATGTGGGTGAGCCAGCCGACGGTGACGGCGAGGCCAATCCACCACAGCGATGGGTGGATGAGGCAGGCGAGGAATCCGAGGACGGCACCGTTGATGATTCCAGCACTGGCCCAGTGGGTGAGGCCCCGGTGCCCGAACGTGGCTTCGATCATGTTGGACATGCCGGGGATCAGTTTGTTGATCTGTCGTCCGGGTCGGCTGTCGGGGTTGTCGATGTCGGGGGCCTTCGCTGCTGCCCAGGTGATGAGGGCGCCTGCGATGGTCACGTAGTAGGGATGGTTCAGGTCGAGTGCTCTGATGAGTGTGTCGCCACTCATCCATACGGCGAGGCCGGTCATGCCATGTGTCTGCGTCATCATGGCTGGTTACTCCTTCGGTTGCCGCTTCCAGTCATCGACTCGATCGCGGCGAAGACGTGTTGACGGAGGTATCGGCAGGTGTCGCGTTTGCCGTAGCGCGGAAGTGCTTGTACCTGGTAGCGGGTGAGCATCTCTCGGATGGTCCGTCGGCTGAGCCCAGTGACGGTGACAAGATCGCTGATCGTGACGATTGGGTTGATGTTCGTAGCTGTGACGTTGGTCCATCCCTTCGGATCTGGTGTCTGCTTTTGCATGGGTGTCCTCTCGTTGTGCCACCACCAAGTATACGCCATCATGGCGTGTTCTATATGGCCATGACGCCGCGATGCCACCCAACCGACATGGCTGGATGGCATCGCGGTCTGACGTCTAGATGACCTCGATCTCTGGTCCAAGGACAACATCGCCGAATCTCGGTTCCGCCAACGCATCAGCGATGTCTTCGAGCATGACACCATCGAGGACCTCGTTGATCTCGTTGAGACGCGCGACGAGTCGCTCGCGCTCGGCCATCAGAGCATCCACGTCGACCAGCTCGCTCTCCTGCACTTGGACGGTTGTCACGCCGTCACGGGTGAGGTCCTGGTGATCTGCTGGGACGTCGTAGACCTCGACGATCGTGCCCCTATCGAGGTCGAGACTCGGATAGCGAATCGATCCGCCGGACGGATTGAACGAGCCCTCGATGAGGACCACGCCATCGCCGAGTTTGACGATGGTGTCGCGTTCACGACGTGACAGGATCTGTCGGCCGGCGAAATAGCAGACGGAGTCGTCGCCGATGGTGTCCTGACGCCACCATGCGCCAACGTCGAACCGTGCGGTGACCGAGGTGTAGTCGGGGCTGTCGGTGCCATAGATCGTTTTGAGCGTTTCGCGGACACGTGCCCTAGTTTGCATGTTGAATGCCCAGCCGCGGTGGTTGCCACTCCAGCGGCCTCCGAGGTTTCTGGCTGCTGTGCTGAAATCGGGGTTGTATGGCGCCCGGACGATGATGATGTTGGTGGTATCGATGGTCTCGATGGTGACGGCGCTGGGCTTCATAGTTCGTTCCTCCAGTCTGGGTGGTGACGGTTCCCAGAGTACGCCATCATGGCGCGTTTGCAACAGGTGGGGTACACCTATCGCCACTATGGCAGTGTTGTCATTCGTACCAAATGGCGAATGTCACACCGCAGGCGTACCCTCCTGGTATGACAGCCAACGACCGTGTCCGCCAACGCGTCATCGACGCCGTCACCATGGCGGCCATCGAAGGCGTGACCGAGGTGGAAATCACCGAACTCGTGCGCGCCGGCCTGGCAACGGCCGGTCGCATCAACGACGCCCGCACCCCGATCGACTGGAACAATCTCCCAACGATCGGCTCGTTCGCCGCATAGACCACAACACGACGGAGGCCCCGGAGTGATTCCGGGGCCTCCGTCGTTCTACGGGTACTCAGTTCGCCCGGTGGTAGTACCGATCATCGATCTTGTCCAGTTCGCCATACTTGGTCGTCATGGCCTTCAGGACCTCGAAGAGGTTCCCCCGGCTGTACCGGAATCCCTCGGCCTTCAGGGCTGCCTCGATCTCTCCGGCCTTCAGACCGTTCGGGTAGAGATCTGCCAACATGAGGTTGAGGCGCTCGCGGAGCGTCGTGGTCGGCGCATCGGGCACGGTCTCCCCTGACCTAGATACAACCGTCGTGGTGCTGGTCGTATCGACCTCGATTGGGCAGTGACCGTCGATCATCATATGTTTTCCGCTGGTCAGCGCCTCGAAGACATCCGTGTCGGATGGAACTGTGGTCGGTGTCGTGGTCCGCGGCTGCGCCGCTGACCTCCGGCCGCTGCCCAGCCGATCAACCTGGGTGAGGAGACTCGCCGTTGCCGAGTCGGCCCGTGGGGCCGCTGGGGCCACCGTGGTGGTGGTGTGTCGACTGGTTGGCGCATCGGGGTCCTCGCCACGCTCGATGGCCGCGAGGCGCTCAGCGCGCCGCTCGTGTCGACGGGTGTAGGCGGTGCCGTTGGCGACGTCGACGAGCGCGGGGTGCTGAAGAAGGTCCTGGTAGTTCTCTGGGTCGCGGCCGGCGAACACGTCAACGAGTTTGATATTGGCGCAGATGGCTTGTCCGGCCTGGTCGAGGTCGGGGCGGAGACCAGCGCAGGCGATGGCGTGCTGTTCGACGAACATGGGTGGGACGTCGACAGATCGGCCGACAACGGGCTGGTAGTCGTCGGTGGTGCGGAACACCCAGCCGGAGCCGGTGTGGAGGAGGCGGATCCGTCCGGGGTTCCGGCCGAGGACGTGATCGTATTCGCCGTCCTCATCCATCCGCAGGCAGACACGGATGGAACACACGGAACGTAGGGCCTTGTCCAACAGGTCTGCGGTGCCGCGTAGCACGGACATGATGACCCGGACACCACTCTCACGGCCGATCTGGGCGAGACTGGAGATCTGGGAGCAGACAACCTGGCCGAGGATACCGGCGGCCTGGCGGACCTCCCCGCCCTCGTCCGTGATGACGACGACGGCGGGTTTCCTCGCTGAGATCGGGAGGACGTTGGTTCCCGCGTCGCGGCGCATCTGCACGGATTCCCGATCTGTTTTGCGGCTCTTCGCGATGCCTTTCGCGCAGGCCATGATCGCAGCGGATTCCTCCTCGGTGTCGCCCAACCAGTCGATGATCGGTTTGGGTGCCTTTCCCTCCTCGAACGGCCGGTTCCACGGAGCGCCGAGGCCGCCACCGTTGAAGTCCACGACCCAGATCAGGGCATCCGTACACCTGGCGAGGTAGGCGATGATGCGGTTGAGGAGGGTGGTTTTCCCCGATCCGGTGGTCCCACCGACGATCATGCAGAAGATTCTGAGGCAGACCATGAACCAACTGCCCTGTGGTGAGCGCATCAGCGGGAATGGGTCGTTGATCGATGCGGGGTCTGTGGTCTCGTGGTCGTTTAGCATGATGTGGTCTTTGAGGCAGTCACGGAGCATGACTCGGAGCACGGCTTCGCACTGGTAATCCCCATCAAAAACCATAACAACGCAGCCTTTCGGCAGCCGCAACTGCGGACATGACTGGATCTTGCCGCACAGGTCGACGAGATCGCGGGGTTCCATACCCTCAACCAGGGACACCCGAATGTCGATACCGTCGTCCGGGTGCTCCCACGGTTCGATTCTGACGACGGAGATGCTGGTCTTCGACAGCCGCCGGAGGAGAGCCTGCATGTCCTCCTCCAGCCGGGTGCGGCCCGGCGGTAGGCCGTAGTTCGGATCGGCCGCTGCGGCTGCCGCTTCCGCTGCGGCGAGGGCTGCCGCGGCGGCGTCGAGTTCCTCCTGTGTCTGGGGAACGGGGAGCGCGAGCATGACGGTGGTTCCAGTGGCGACACCGACGGCGAGGACACCGACGCCGAGAGCTGTGATGCCGGATGTTGTCGCGACGCTGGCCCAGATCGAGCCAGCCGCGACGAACAGGGCTGTTACGGCGGCCCTGGTGGTAGTGGTGTGGATGCGCCGTGCGATGAAGATCAGCGGTGCGAGGAGTATCCCAGCCGCTGCTGGTGCGACGGCTGGGATCCCCGGGATGGTGCGGCATGCGAGTGCGATGACGACCGGTCCGAGGAGGCCGATCATCGCGTAGGACGGGACGTTGGTGGTGGTGGTGTGTTTCACGGCGTCCTCCTCTCCGGTGGTGACGGTCAGGTGTCTTTTTGGGCTTCGGAAACGTCGGAGCGCTTCTCGCGCTCGACCCCGCCGCGCATACCGGCGAGCCGGTCTTCGTCGCCCATGTGCTCAACCCGGTACATGGGGCCGAGCGCGTTGGCGTTGCTCGCGACATGTCCAATGGCCTCGGAGATTTTCGGCAGCTTACTCAGGGACGCCTGAACGTCCTCCAGGAGGGCAACGAGTTTCGGCGAGGCCGGCAGCTCCTGCTCGCCCTGGTCGCGGAGCCTGACAACGGCCTGCGTGATGTCCTCAAGATCGGCTTCGACGCGGCGGAGTTCGGTCTGCTTTTCCAGCAGTGCCTGCTCGATACTGGGGAGGCAGCGGCCCCAGGCCTGGAGACTCGGGGTGCCTTGGGTTTTGACCATTTTCTTGGTTCCTCCATTGGTGTTGGCTGGTGTGTTTCGCTTGTTCTGGTCGGCTGGTTCTTCGTTGTCCTCGTCGGAGGCGTCGTCCTCGTCGGGGGCGTCGTTGTTCTTGGTGTCGTCCTCGTCTTCGGCCCCCCCTTTGTCCCAGCCTTTCTTAAATTCCTGGGCGATACGCGAGAGGAGTTCTGACTGGTCGGTGTCGTCCTTGTCGTGTCCACGGCCGCCGAAGAGACTGCCGAGACCACGGCCACGGCTATCCGTACCCGTGCCATGCCCACGGCCGCTGCCAGTTCCTCCGTTGGTTCCGCCGAGACCACGGCCACGGCCACCCGTACCCGCTCCACGTCCATGCCCACCAGCGCCGTGTCCACGGCCACTCAGGCCGCTACCCGCGCCAGCTCCATGTCCACGGCGCCCGAGGAGTCCGCCGAGACCACGTCCACGGCTACCGGGTGCATGAGCGTTGGCTCCAGCGCCATGTCCCCGACGGCCAAGGATTCCGCCGAGACCACGGCCACGGCCACCCGTGCCAGCGCTACGCCCATGCCCACCAGCTCCACGTCCCCGGCGCCCGAAGAGGCCGCCGAGACCACGGCCACCCGTGCCACGCCCATTTCCTGCGCCAGTGGCACGTCTGCGGGCACGTCCGAATTTGGCGAGGAACACGATGAGGGCGATCACGGCGATGGCGCCGTGGATGATGAGCCATCGGGTCCAGGAGCCGAGGGCCGCGACGATGGCGAGTTCGGCCGTGGTGACGACGAGGGCGATCACGATCAGCGTCTCTCGATTGATCTTCGGTTGGCGACGCTGTGTCGTTGATTTTGTGGTTGTGGTCGGGCCTGGTGCTGGTGGCGTGGTTGGTGTAACTGGGGCGGTCGGTGGTGCCGGTGGTTCGACTGATGCGGGTGGTGTGGGAGCTGATGGTGGTGCGTGAGTATCCATGATTCCTCACTGTGTGTGACGTGTCTAGGGTGAGTGGTGTCCGGGTGGACCGGCGGTTTGGAGAAGGCCGATTTCCAGGGATTTCGCGGCTATCAGTGGGGTGTCGGGGTGACTGTCATCCCTGACGCCCTGACACCCTGACAATAACACTGCGTAGATGGTGGCGCATTTTAGAATGCTGATGCGATCCAGTCGATAAACGTGATCACAGCATCGATCACTGTCTTGATCCAGCCGCCGACGGTGGTGTCTTCGTTCCCGGCGATGTAGCCGAGCGTGACGAGCGCGAGGACCATCGCGCTCGTGGCGAGACGGCGGCCGGACAAGAAAATGTAGAGGCCGGCTGCGATGGCGAGCAGTGCGGCGAGGATGGATGAGGTCACGGTGTTGCCTCCATGTCGACGGTGTATCGGTGGGTGGTGCCGTTGCGCAGGGTTTCGACCTCGAACGTCGTGTGGTTGTTGAGGAGTTCGAGTGTCCAGACGCGGGCCTGGTCGCGAGCTGACTGCTCGGTGAGGAACGTCGCGGGTTCGCGGAGTCGTCGGACGTAGCAGTCGATGGCCGTGACGCGGTATGCCTGGGCGTTTCGGTAGAGGGTGATCTTTGCGCCCATGGGGGTCCGAACGGTGATCCACTCGTTGGTGTCGAGTGGTGCCTTGTTGTTTGGCCGTTCTGCCATGACGCTCTCCCTAAATGGTCTCCAGTCAGTATACCTAGGCTCAAGGAAATGGCCAACCTAGGGGGGCAGGCTTGTGCGGGTCGCGCACGGCGTGTGGACGCGCTTTCCGTACGGCCCGTACGGCATGCCAACGGCCGTACTCCGTACAGCCCCGTACGTGTACAGCCCAGTACGCCATATTCACGTACGCCACGACCTGTATGACCCCGTACACCAACCAGGCCGTACGCGTACTCCGTACGGCCCGTACACCCGTACGCGTACGGCGGGAACCCCGTACAGCCCCGTACGCCAACGATCCCGTACGGCCCAGAATCACGAATCCCCGTACGCCTGTACGCCCGAACGATCCGCACGCCGTACGGATCGATCCGTACACCACGGCCCGTACACATCTGCCCGTACGGATCGAACGGTGGGTACGTCGTGCAGCCCCGTACGGTGTGCGGCCCGTACGCCCACACGTCTCCGTACGGAGGACGGCCCAGCACCACGACGTACGGAAGGACGCGTACGGGCCTGCTGTACGGAAACCGTGTACAGCTGTCAACCACGTACAGGTGTACGGCCCGTACGGCAATCCCATCCGTACGGGAGCCAGTCTGTACATCCAACCCCGTGCGGTCCGTACGTCACCGCCCGTACGACCCCGTACACCAACCAGGCAGTACGCGTACTCCGTACGGCCCGTACGCCCGTACGCCGACTCCCGTACGGCCCGTACTGCTCGTACAGCACGCCACCAGCCGTACGGAAAACCGTCGGCTCGGCCCGCACACCACGCCCCCCGTACAGATCCGTACGGGGGGCGTACAGGATCTGGACACGCGTACGCCCCCCGGTGGTGTACGGGGGGCGTACGGGCCGTACGGGGATACTGCGGTGAGACCTCACTACCCATCCGGATCAGTCATGAGTTCAAGCACCTCATCCATGATCGCCTTCTCGCTGAGGTTCGCACGCACCTCAGCGATACCCTGCGCAACCAGCTCCCGAACACGCGCCTCAGACTCGCCACGGCCATAGCACGCGGCGTACTCGGCAATAGCGCGTACGGCCCGGTAGCCGGGGCGACTGATATCGCTCATGTTGTCCTCCTACGAAACGGCCCCCGGTAGTGTGCCGGAGGCCGTCGTGGTCGAGGCGGGATCAGATCATACTCTGGATCAGAGTCTGAACGTATCGGTACGCGGTCATTACAGCGCGCTCGGTCTGTTCCGCCATTGCGGCAGACATGGCGGCCCATGCCAGGGTCTGGGCACTGGCACCGTCATCGGTGGCGGCCATGACCTTTGAGAACTTCGTGGTTGCCTCGATGAACAGCTTCTGTGCCTGTTCGCGGTCCTCTGGAATGCCGTCATTGAGAGAGATCACATACGTGCGTGCTGTTGTTAGGATATCGTCGAGAAGGTATGTGATCTGGGTGATGTCGGTCTGGACCTCGGCTGTTTTCCTGGCCGCGTCCATCGCACGGGCCAAGGTTGCCTCGGCTTTGTCGAGGTAGCGCTGTGCGGCATGGTATCGGTCGGATGCCCCAACGAGCACACAGACGAAGTCGAGTGGGACGTGTTCGGTGAGTTCTCGGGCGTAGTTGTCGCGTGTAGCGCCAGTTGTCCGGCGGATCGCGGCGGTAAGGTTAGCGACAGTCTTCTTCTGCGTCATACCAACATCCTACCGCACGCGCTATAGGTGTCCAAGTTGTAGCACACATTCGTTTGGGCTGGACATGACGACGGCCCCCGGCTATGTGCCAGGAGCCATCGTGGTCGTGATGTGGTCAGGGAACGTAGTGATGTGGGTGCTGGGTCATACAGTGCTCTGCGAGCTGCGCCCGTGCGAGTGTCGACGTGGGAGAGTTCCCGTCGGTGTTGTACCAGGTGCGCCACCCGCACCCAGATTCCCAGCAGTAGATGCCACCGGTCGTGGTTCCGTCTTCCTCGGTGCAGTCGTAGCAATCGTCGTTGTATCGGAGTGGAAGGTCTCCTCGCAGCATGGCGAGGCTGCGGCATCCGATGATCTTTCCGTTGACACGGATCGCGCCGTTGGAGATGAGGAGGTCGTCACGGTCCGGTCGTGCGTCCACGATCTGCTTCGAGACAATCAGGGTTCGACCTGGGACCTTGTCGGGGAGGCCGGTGACGGTGGCCTTCATGTTGGTGCGCACGACAGGGATGTACACGACCTTCATGTCTGGGGTGAGGCAGTGGATGTGCCCAATCGTGACTTCTGGCTCCATCTCGACCCTGGCCGGGATGGGTTCGGGTGGAATGACGACCGTGGTCTGGTCGTCGATGACGATCGTGATCTCGTGTGGGGTGAGATTCTGGATGTGTCGGTTGATGTTCATGGTTCTCCCTACGTTGACGATGGGAATGACGATACACCATGGCGACCCGTAGCGCCACACATGTGACACTAGTAGCGCATCGTGAACAACGATGGCCCCCGGCACACGCCGGGGGCCGTACTCGTGGATGGGGCTACCTCTGGCCGTTCGCGATCATCTCGATCGCCGTGGTAACCCGCTCCTCGATACTCATCGCCTGGTCGAGCGTGTATGCGCAGGTGACGATGTCCAGGATGCGCTTCGCCTGCCGGGCAAGGACCTTGTCCGCGCCAATGGTGCACGCGCGCTCGATCGCGGATCGGCACAGGGTTCCGGCCTGGATGAGGCCAGTCAGAGCATCCCAGTGGCGGACGATGATGTCCGCGTCGCGCTCGGCCGTGGTCATGGCGACCGCGGTGATGGCCCGACGCGATGGGCCGCCAGTAAGGCTTGGCTGGTTTCCGTTGTGCCCGTAGCCGTTGACCGGTGTGGTCTGCGGGTCGAGGACGGCGTTGCCGTTGTACCTGTGGCCGTTGACCGGTGGGGCCTGGGGGAGCATCTCGGTGTCCGCTGGTGCGTCCTGTCGGTCGCTCGCGATCCGGACGGCCTTGGTGCCGGTATTCGTGACGGCTGCGATGCGGGCCTCGATCCCGTAGGCCAGTTCGAGATGCTCGATCACGGCGACGGCCGTGCCCTGGTCGGCCTTGAGCATCATGCGGCGCAGCCGGCGACGCTTGCGCTCCTTGAACCATCGGGCAGAGGCCAGCATGTATGCGGCGTTCGTGAGCTTGGCCTCGAACCGCTTCGCCTCCGCCTCGTCCACGGTGGTATGCCCTGGCTTCCACGCACCCAACCGGATCAGGAGGTTGAGGGGGGTCCAGAGGAACCGGCCCTTGTTCTCCTGGCTGCCCTCGGCTGTCAACTTGATCCAGTGGAGGAGGGCCACGCCGAGGGGAAGGAGGATGCGGAGGGCGATCTCGACGATGTTGGTGGATGCGAGGGCGACGATCGCGCCCTCGGCGACGGCGACGACCCAGAAGGCGGTGCCAAATGGTCCGGGGCGACCGTGCCGGTCCTGGAAGTCCTTCGCGAGCCGGAAGAAGTTGACCATCAGTCCTTCGGCGACGGCGCACACGAAGATCGCCAACCACCAGGGGAGTGGCATGGCGAGTTTGGTGGTGAGGACCCAGAACATGCCCTCGGCGGTGAGAGCCAGGACCATGAAGGTCACGAAGTTGCTGAGGGTGTCGTGGTCTTTGGTGGTGGTTTTGCGGCCGGTGACGCGTCGGATGGTGGCGATGAGGAGGACGAGGGCCAGGCCGAGTGTGGCGAGAATCGCGTAGTGCCCGTACTCCCCCCACATGGTGATTATGGTGGTGATGTCAGGATTCACGGCGTCTCTCCTGGTGTGTATCGCGGCGTGGTTGTGTGTTCCGCAGAGTCTACCGTGCCCGAAAGAAATCCGCAACTTTATGGTACGTATTTCTTTGGATGGTGGTATGGAGCGGCCCGGACCGTCGGCGTGACAGTCCGGGCCGCCGTGGACTACGCGAAGACCAGACACCTCCTGGTCTCTGACCTGGCACGCTTGACCTCGTACATCGCGGAGTCCGCGTCACCGATCATCTGATGAAGATCGACCTCGTCCTCGACGATCCTCGCGCCACACGAGACGACAACAGTGATCTCGCCGTCCCGGGTTCGGACCGGCCGTGCCGCGATGTCCCTCACGATCTGGTCGAGCGTCTCGACAATATTCCATCCGGCTGGAATGAGGAGCAGGAACTCGTCTCCGCCATATCTCACCCCGTAGCACCCGGAGGCGATGAGGACGGCCGCTACGTGGGTAATGACCCGGTCGCCGGCCTTGTGCCCGTAGGTGTCGTTGATTCGCTTCAGGAGGTCGACGTCGAGGAACGCCACGGCTCCGATAGCCGTAGACGGTTGGTGGAGGCCAGACCAGAATTCGCGCAACCACCGGAGGTTGTGCATGCCGGTCAGCTCGTCGATGTCACGGCAGCGCAGTTCCCGCCGCAACTCGTCGATCATCTGTTCGAGGGAGGCGACGTTGGCCTGTAGGTCGTCGATCGTGGCCAGAAGTCTTTCCGTGTGCATGGTGTCGGTGGTCATCGGGACCTCCATCAGGAATTTGGCTGGTCATAAAATGCGAACCCTTAGGTTGCGCGTTTCAAGGCTATCAACTAAACTCAGAACTACACAACAGCGACCGGGAGTCAAAATGAGCGAGATCTGGGACGTCGAGATGGGGTACGTGACCAATCGACGCGGAGCGCGCATCCACCTCGTTGTCGCTGGCAGCCGGGCCTATTGCCGGTCCGGATCTGGTGTGATCATCCGATCCCGCATGGCCCGCGACACCGACGGCACGAACGTCTGCAAAAAGTGCCGCGCGGCGCTGCACACGAGGCTCGTCGACGTCCTGAACGTCCGTGAGCGACGGGCCATGCGGGATCTCCGCGGAGTGTCCGGCAACCGTTCGATCATCACGGCCTGCGAAGATCTCCTGGACCAGCTGATGGCACCGGTCGAGCGTGCCGACCGTGACCAGATGATGGCCGGTATCCGACACAACCTGCGAGCCTCGCATGAGTCAGCGATCGCCATGGCAACCCCCTCAGAGAGTGACGACAAGCTAACTCTCTTCTAACTCTCCTGGTCAACCATCAGACCTGGCCCATCCGGACAGAACACGCAACCGGATGGACATCGATACCGTGTAGAGTCCATTTCTATAGCACATACGCACCAGAAAGGCGCTATCATGCTCGACCTTCACGCACTCGACGATGATGCGATTACGACAATCGCCAATGATCCATCGACGATGCGGAGAATCCTTGCCGCTGTCAACGTCATGTCCATGGAGGCCGTAGCGGAACGGCTGGGGATCTCCTACTACCGCGTGAAAATCCTGCGCGGGAAACGGTTGAAGATCGAGAAAAGTCAAGATCGTGACGATGTCATGCCACGATCCGACGCGTTGCCTCCGACAATGCCCATTCCTGGGGACCCGTTGTGGCATCCGGGAGACATCGAGACCTGGGGGAAACAGACGGGGCGTCTCGACGAGAAGGGTAATCCCAAGCGCGCGCAGCCGACCGGACGGCCGAGACAGAAGCGGTCATAGTAGTTCGCGGTACGTGGATACGAACGGCCCCCAGATGGAGATCTGGGGGCCGTTCGCTCGCAAGGACCAGCCAAGTTCCTGCGTCGTCAGTAGCATAGATCATGATGGTGATCGATGTGGGTCGTGGGGGATGAGTGAATCGCGAGAAATACTCACCCGTATGTGATGGGTTATCCACAGGTCAGCAATGACTGCACGAATCGGACAAAGCACGTTTTCGCAGGTGGCACCATCGACGGCTATTCAGGGCATGGTAAATCCGTCAATGGGCGTGACCTGCGAAAAGTAGGTGTTTCCGCAGGTCGCACCATCGACGGCTGTTCAGGGCCTAACCAGCCGTCGTTAAAAGAAGTACCTTCTTTTAGAAGTACCTAAGAAGAACCCCCCTACCCCCCGTGATCCGTAACGGTCCCGGTGCACCATGGCCGGGGCCGCGTCGTGGGGGGATGGATTCCCAAGAACACAACACCTTGAGTTGTGCATTTCTAGCCCAACACCTACGCTTGGAGGTGCAACCAGCCAAGGGAGGGCACCGACATGACGATCACACTGCCCCTCGGTGCACGGCTCGCAGCCGAGCGGGCGTACGCCGAGCTGCCGAACGATCAACGATCCGATCCCGCACGAGTCGCCGAGGTACTCCTCATCGCGGCAGCGCCGTTCATGGCCCCCGTGGTCGCCCAACTGGGCCAGGGCCGCATCAACGCTGCCGGTGCCGCCAGGATCTTCCGCCAGTGGCTCTCCGGGGCGACCATGGAGGCCCTGGCCGACGAGTACGCCGTGACTAGGCCGACGATCAGCAAATACGTGCAGCGCGGCCTGCTGCGCACCAGGACCCGCCTCGCAGCCGGCGTCCCACTCGTGGTCATCGCGGCCGAGAACCAGATCAGGTCGAGCGCGCTCCGTGCCGTACTCGATGCCGAGGAGGCGCGCCGTGCCGCGTAGGACAACGCAGGCACCAAAACAGATCAGTTGCACCTGCGGGTCGCTGGTGTTCCTCGTTCCGTTCACCACAGACCCCACAGTGATGATCCCGGTGGACGTTGACCGGGATCCGGCCGGTGATCTGGTCGCCGTTGGCGGTAGGAATGGATTCACCGTTCGGCTGGTCATCGCGAACGAGGTGCCGGAGGAGCGGTTCCGCCGCAGGGCGCACTGGGCAACCTGCCCGCGTCCACACGTCGCCCGGTGGGGCAACGCGATGCGGGCTGCTGGGGTCGATACCACCGAAGATGTTCGGCACGATCCGATGCGGTATGGGCCGTGTGTTCGGTGTCGGCAGCGGCATCCGTGGCACTATGGCGGCCCGGTCGCGTCTCCGGTGTGTGACCGGTGCCGGAGCGCGGCCGGTCTACCCGTGATGGGCGAACACAACTAGCAACTTGTGGTACCGTATATGTGAACAACACGCGACACTTACCATCATTACCAGTTGCAATCCACTGGACCCGGAGGCAGCATCGTGACCGCCATCGAGTGGACCGACGTGACCTGGAACCCGATCAGCGGATGCGACCGGGTCAGCCCAGGCTGCGACAACTGCTACGCGCTGGCCATGGCCAAACGGCTCAAGGCCATGGGCCAGGCGAAGTACCAGCTCGACGGCGATCCGCGCACCTCGGGTCCAGGGTTCGCCGTCACCACCCACCCAGACGCGCTCGACGTACCGCTGCGACTGCGCAAGCCGCGCAGGATCTTCGCCGTTTCCATGGGGGATCTGTTCCATCCGCAGGTGACAGACGATTTCATCGCGCAGGTCTTCGCGGTCATGTCCATGTGTCCACAGCACACTTTCCAGGTCCTCACCAAGCGGGCGCGGCGCATGGTGAACCTGCTCTCCTCCAGCAACTTCTGGTTGGCGGTCAACGCTGCGCGGCTCCAGCGGGGTGTGTCGTGCCTGCCGGGTGGTGGTCCGGTGCTGTTGCCGAACCTGTGGCTTGGCGTGTCCGCCGAGAACCAGGAGGCTGCGAAGGCCCGTATCCCGGCGCTCCTGTTCACCCCTGCCGCTGTCCGTTGGGTATCGGTTGAGCCGATGCTCGGCCCAGTCGACCTACTGGGGGTTGGGGTCGACAGGGCGAAGTCTGGCATGGTTGCCGATGTCCTGGCAGGCGAGTATGTGATGCCGGATGGTGAGCGCAGTCGGATCGGCGTCAGCCTGGACTGGGTCGTGTGCGGTGGAGAATCCGGCATCTCAGCTCGGCCGATACATCCGGACTGGGCGCGCAGCCTACGGGATCAGTGCGTCTCGACCGACACCCCGTTCCTGTTCAAGCAGTGGGGCGAGTGGTGCCACTCGGATCAGATGCCCGAGGAAGCCTATCGGCTGCTGGATTTGAAGATCAACCTTAGTCAGAACCATCCCAATCCGCATCGGATTGGCAAGAGGCACGCTGGCCGAGAACTGGATGGCCAGATCTGGGATCAGTATCCGTAGGCGACACCGTTTGCGGTGCGACATTTTGAGCAACACGCGACACGCGATTAACTACAATACGGACATAGAGATCATAGGTCGTCGCCGCGACGGGATGACGGAGTTGCTGATGTCGTCCGCGTCTGTGGTTCGGCGTACCGTGGTCTATGGTCCGTGGTACGCGGTCTGACCAGTTGTATCAACGCCAACGGCCGGGGAGCTTCCCCGGCCGTTCGGCCTGTTGGATGCCGGACCAAGTCTGGAGCTGGTCATGAACCGGTGGGGGTTGACCGCGACACGGAGCGAAGTTGACCATAACGGGGTGTTATACAACCCGGATGATCGCGTGGATGACGAACTGGCCGAGTCGGAGCCACCACGGCGAACCGAGCCACGGAAGGCGCGACGTGTGCCGCGGCTGGCTCCGGTTGCGACGCATCAGTTCGACCGTGACTACTTCGATCCGATGGTGTGTCGGGCCTGTGGGTTGCCGGAGCGTAATCGGCGGCATGACGTGGAAGCGGTACAGGATCTCGCCCCGGACGACACGTAAATAGTTGACCCCGCGTGTCGCATTTTTCCAAGAAATGCTACACTGCGTGTGCAGGAAGGAGTGAGATGGTCGATCGAGAAGCGACCACAGATGACACCATGACAACGGATGTACCACCAACCGTGGAAACCGCGCCAGTTCCAGTTCCGCCACCCTCCAGCGCGGCCCCCGTCGACGAGGTCCTTCGCTGGCTCGCGAACGTCGTGACCATGGCGGGGACGCCGGACAGCGTCGACATCTCGACGACCACGCAGTATGTCGACGTCGCCCTCCCGAATGATCACACGTTCGCCCGGTGGGGTGCGATGATCGGGGCCATGCCACACCCAACGCACTATGACGCGCTGGGAGCGACCATCGAGGCCGTGACCAGACGTTCCGACACCTGGTCTGTGATCATTCACGCGCACGTGAGGCCCACATCATGATGATCACCATGTGGGTCAATGGACAGGACCACGAGGTCCAGCATGATCAGGTGATCCCATGGGTCTGTGGGCTCCGTGGAGCCCTGGACAGCGTTGACCTTGGACTTGACATCATCAATGGGTCACCACATTCCGTGGTGACGGTCGATGTTGACCCGACCGAGGGGGACCGGCCGGGCATCACGTACCTGATCGAGGTTGACGGGGTTCGGCGCGAACTCGCCGAGTCCTGGGTGCTGCCCTGGATGCATGGTCTCGCGGTTCGCCATGGAGTGGACGCCGGGGCGGTGTGCGATCCGAGTGCGGCGGAGCGCGCGCAGCGCGTCCAGGCGCTCATGGTTGGGCATCAGCGCGGTTGGTTCACCTACACCGGATTCACACACAACAAGAGGGAGACGACATGAGCCAGACGGTCATACGGTCCGAGACAATCATGTCCATGGATGAAGACCAGCACAGCAATGAAGATCTTGCGTGGACCAGGTTCTGGCTCGGGATCGGATGCGTCCTCGTGTTCGCGATCGCGTCGATCCTCCTAGTCATCGCCCTTGGTGGCGTCCACGCCGGGGCCAGCTATGGCCTCGTGGTCCTGGCCGTGACACTGACCGCAGCACTTGTCGACGGGGTTGTCCTGCGTCGACGTCGGAACCGTTAGGAGGCGCGCCGTGAAGACACTCACCAAAATCGACGTTGACCTGGTCCGCAATGACCGGCAGGCACCGTCGTTGTTGTCCGTGATGATCAAAATGGTGGGGACGGTTTGGATGTCCTCGTTTCTCGCTGGGATGACCGGGGACCTGTGGCTTGCCGCCGTCATCCTGGTGGGTTATCCGGCCGCGTGGTCAGTCGCGTGGCTCATCTCGAAATAGCCCCAACACGGGGAGTCTTAAACTGGGAAATCAGCAACTCACGGGGTATGATTGGGTGGTTCGCCGACGCAGAGCGAACCACCCAAACCCATCTGGAGCACCACATGACTCACCCCATGGTCCACCCGAGCCGTCTTCTTCTCCCCTACGACGGCCCCCGCACCATCACCGAACAGATGCAACTCGCGTCCCTCCTCTGCAAGGCCGAAGTTGGCCTCCCCCCAGCGTTCCGTAACGACGCCGGAGGCGTCCTCGCGCTGATGTACCGCGCGATGGCATTGGACATTCCCCTGATGGTAGCGGCAGACAACCTGATCTTCGACCACCGTGGCAACTGCGCCATGCGCGCCCGCCTCATGAAAGCCCTCGTCACCGTCCGGGCTGGGCACCGGCTGGTACCCGTCGAGAACACCGACAGACGCGCCGTCGTCCGCCTCGAATACGGCGACGGCCGCGACCCGTTCATCGCCGAGTGGACGATCGCCACAGCGGTAGCGGCCGGACTCGTCAAAGACAAATCCCCCTGGTCCAACTACGCGGCGAACATGCTCTACTGGCGCGCCATGGCCAAAGCCGTGGCCCTCGGCTGCCCCGAGGCCACCCTGGGAATCGCGATCGTCGAGGCCCTCGACGACGACACCGACGACGACACCGACCCCACCACCAAACCAGCCCCGATCCCCGAGGAAATCATCGTCACCGACACCGAAGGACGACCAGTCCCCGACGGGTCCGTCACCGACATCCTCAACGACATTGCCGAACCAGAACCCGACACAAGCAGGCCCATCGCCCGTGCGGAAACCACCGTCCAGGACCTCCGTACCGCGTGGGGCCGCGCGAACCGCCAGCCCGACGACGGCACAACCCGCCCACTGAAGCGCTTCGCCTGGTCCAACGGCGAAGACCACTTCACCCTGGAAGACGTGATTGGCGATCTCGTCGAGCAGGTCACAGCCCGGGACAAGGCCAAGGCCACGATCGAGGCAGAAGCTACGGCAGCGGCGAACACCTCTGGGGTGGAAACTATGACGGCCCCGGCCGGCACCGGCACCCTTCCCTGCGGCTGCGACGCGACCACCGTCGCCACCACTGGCGACCACACCACCGGCTGCACCCGGTGACCGACCACGTCCGGCTCAACCTCGATGGAATCGTTGATTCCGCCGAGGTTGCCGGGATCATCCAGGCCGCCGTCAGCCGGGCCTTCGCGGACGAATCCGCGACCCGGCAACGCGACCCACACCACCTCGGTATCTCCGCCCTCTCCGGCTGCACCCGGTTTGCCGCGTACGCGATCGCCCGTACACCAGCGACGGATCTGATCGAGGCTGGGGAAGGCCGAGCTGCGAACCTCGGCACTTGGGAACACAACGGTCTCATCCCCCGCGTCGCAGACCAGTTCACCGGAGGTGCCACCGAAACCACCGTGACCCTCCGCGCGGCCGGCCTCGAAATCACTGGGCACATCGACCTCGACGTCCCACACATGGTCCTCGACCTGAAAACCGTGGGGGAGTGGCGGCTCCAGGCCGTACGCCAGTCCGGGGCGTTCTACGACCACATCATGCAGGTCGCGGGATACGCCGTGGCGAAGTTGCAGGCCGGCCAGCCCCCACGGTGGCTCGTGATCCTCTACCTCGACCGGGCCAACGGCGACGAACAGGCATTCGTGATCCCCTTCACCAACGAGCACGTCATGATGGTCATCGATCGGGTTGCGGAGATCCGCCGATGGGCCGAGGACGACCCGGACACCGCACCCCGCCGCGACGCATCCGGGGCCGCCAGGTCAGGACCCGGCTACTCGTTCCAGTGCAACGAGTGCCCATGGCTCCGCCGCTGCTGGGGACCAGACGCCCAACCCGGACAGCGCTACCGTCACCAACACGACAGCACAGAGGTCGAAACCCTCCTCCTCGAATACATCGAGGCGAACGCGATCGAAGGACCGGCGAAACGCCGGAAGGCCGAGATCGCCGAGATGCTCGAAACCGCGACGTACGGCACCTACGGTGCGGCCCGGTACCACCGGTCACCAGACACGATCGTCGACGACCCACACGCCGCACTGAAGATCCTCAAGACGCTGGGATACGAGGTGCCACAGCGCCCGAAACGCGGAACCCTATCGATCCGCCTCGCCACAACCACGACGGCCAAGAAACGCAAACCACGGAAGAAGAAGGAAGATCAGTGATCACCACCAGAAACAGGAACATCGTCATCCAGGCCGACCGGACACCGACGATCGGTGAACTCACTCCAGGAGCTGTGATCTACCGATGGGCGACCGTGCGCAACATGTCCCTGCTCGCCGAGTTGCCATGTCACGCTGACCAGGTAGCGAACATCTCATACAACCCGGACACGAGCGTCCCAGTTGACCGGCCGGTCGTGTGCCGCCGCTGCTTCACCACATACACGGCAACCCCGGTACCAGCGACCGAGGAGTTTGCGTGGTACCGGGTCGTCTACCACCACACCGGGACCATCACAATGTCCCGGGCAAAGCGACGGGGCGAGTAGACACAACCACGAGCGAACCGTTACGGCCCCCGGCACACCAGCGGGGGCCGTTGTCATGCATGCGACACCACAAATCTGCCCCTGTGTGCATTACGGCGCACAACGATCCGTGACGTTGCCGAATAGTGGTATCTACCAGCGAAAACACTCACCGGAGGCAGCAATGGACGCTCGTTTCGCAGCCCTGTTCGCGACGCTCTACATCGCTCACATGATCGGCGACTACTGGGTGCAGACTGACTGGCAGGCCCGTAGGAAGGGTGATGGCGGTATGGTCGGCCGATTTGCCTGCGCGGCACATGTTGCGACATATACCGCGACGATCATTATCGTGGTTGTTATCGTCTCCTACCGCCTCAATCTTGACCTATCGTTTCCTCGTGTGACCGTGGCCCTCGTGGTGTCAGCGGTCACCCACTACGTCACGGATCGCATTTCTCCCCTCCGCAGAATGGCCGTAGCGTGTCGGCACTCGAGAGCATGGCTAGATTCCGGAGGTCTCACAATGGTTGACCAGGCATGGCACATGGGATGGTTGGGAGTCGCCGCGCTGATCATGGCCTGATGTGATCATGATCCATTCCGGGGCCGTTCCCGGGTCGGCGCCATCGAAACCGCAAGATCGACGGATGTTGACATAACCGGGAGGCGGTGAGTCATGTCCGTGAGCTACCGTACGAAGGTCATCATCGATGCCCTGAACGACGTTTCGTTACACTCCAGAGGAAAACACCATGCAAGCCACTGACAACAAGAAAACCGGACAGACAGTCACTAACCATGCTGCCCGGCTCGATCGCGCACTCACCGTAGGTGGATACCTCACCTCGGCCGACGGCCGATACAAAGAGTCAACGGCGGCACTGTACGCGGCTGCATGGTCGGCGTTCGACGACTGGTGCCGTAGCGCTGGCCGAACCGCCATCCCCGCGACCTCCGAAACGATAGCCACGTACGCCGTCTACCTACTCGAAACCGGCTACGTACCCGACACGATCAAATGCAGGATCACAGCCATCAGGGCACAACACCGCATCCTCGGCCACCCCGTACCGGACAACGTCCCGGCCTGGATCGTGCTTTCTGGGGCGGAGTCTAGTCCCATCCGACCCGTGGTCAATGGCATCGCCAGGACAGATCTCCAAACAGCAGTCCGCTCATGTCAGGACACCACCCTCGGTATCCGAAACCGGGCACTCGCCCTCCTCACCTGGGACGTCCTCCTCCCCCTCCCGGAAATCGTCGCCCTCAACATCGAGGACGTCGTCGACCCATGGGACGAGGCACCGATGACGATCCGCACCACCCCGGTCCGCAACATCGATCACGACCACACCACGGCCCTCGACGTCGCATGCCAGAACTGCCACGCGCAACCCGGCCAGCCGTGCACGTGGGCGAACGGAATCGCAGACCCAGACATCACCCACAGCGCACGCGAACGGGCAGCAGGCGGTACCTCAGCGTGCCCAGCGTGCGCGATCCGGGCATGGGTCCGGCAACTCAACCTCTCCGGCATCCAACACGGCGCCCTGTTCCGCCCCGTCGACCGTGCCGGCGTGATCGCCGGATCAGGGATACGGCGCTGCGGCAGCACCGCACCAGACGCCCGGCTCACCGTCCGATCCGTGCACCGGGTCTGGGCACGCCTCGTTGCCGACTCCGGCATCACCCCGTGCACCCCCCGTGCGCTGCGTCTCGGCGGGGCGCGAAACCGGGTCGACCGAGGCGAACCGATCCGGGCCGTCATCGACCGGGCCACCTGGTCGCCGAACACCGCATCGGTTGTGACCCGACTCGCCCTGTGAGTGCAACACCTACGCTTGTCCTGACGCTCGTGGTGTGACACCATGAGCGTCATGGATACCGCGACGACAACACCAACGACCGTCGAACCCATCGAGGTCGAGATCAAGATAGGGACCGAGTACTCCGACGAGCTGTGGAGCAAAGTTACCGACACGATCGACGCTGCCGAGTCAGAACTCATCAGGGCCAGGAAGGTCAAGCGGCAGGCCGACGCAGCCTATGAGGCGGCACTCGCGCAGCGAAAAGCCGTTCAGGTTCCCCGCGATCTGATGATCGCAACGGACAGCCGCGTTCCAGGTAGGGTCGGTCTGCTCGCCGGTGTCGGACGTGCCCGCTGCGCCATCGTCAGAACAAACCTGCTGATAAAGATGGGCGCCGAGATTAAGGGGAATGAGGAGGCAGACGCATGAGCCTCCTCATCGTGACCCGAGGCCTACCCGCATGCGGGAAGACCACCAAGGCCCAGTCGTGGGTTGCAGTCAACCCAGAGCAGCGATGCCGGGTCAATCGTGACGACTTCCGTATGATGTTCCATGACAAGCGGTGGACAGGGCTCCAGAAATGTGAGCGCGCCGTGACCGAGGCCCAATATCCGGCGATCCGGGCGCTCCTGAGCGCCGGCTTTGACGTGGTGTCCGATGACACCTGGCTGGACGAGCAGCAGTTCCAGCAGATCAAGGCATTGGCTGCTGACGTTGAAGCACAGTTCCTGGTGTGGGATATGCGGGATGTTCCGCCATGCGTATGTATCCAGCGGGACAAGGACCGTGGGTCCCTGGTTGGAGCCGACGTGATCGCCGAACTGCATCGGAGGCACATCTCGTAGATAGCTGAGGTACTGACACGGCGGCCCCCGGTACACCAGCGGGGGCCGTTTTCATGTCCAGCACAAACGAACGGGTGCTATAGGTTAGACACCTATAGCACTATGGGGTACAGTTGTGTTGTGCAACGGGGAACTCCCCACCGACGAAGGAGATCAGCCATGGCCGCTCGCCCAACCACCGTCCAGGAAACCGCCCTCGTCAGCGCCATGGCCAACACCAGTCGCATCGGCGACGCGACCATCTACGCCGACCGCACCCTCAACACCATGCAGCGCAACGGATGGATTACGCGCCCCAACAGCTACACCTACCGCGTCACACCGGAATCGGCACTCGCCCTCGGCCGATTCACTCTCGCCGACCAGTACCGAACTCAGGATCTCCTCGACACCGACCCGAAGGCCCAGCGTCAGGCCGCCGTCGTCGAGCAGGCCCGCGCGGTTGGGATCGACGCATTCGCCCCCGCTGGCGTGACCGAGACCGTGACGATCAGCGTAGAGGACCTCGCACGGCTCCTCGACATGTAGTCGTCCGAGACACCCATGACACCCATGGCTATGCCAGGGGTGTCATGGGTGTACTCCAAGGACACCAGTGCATCCAGACCGTGTTTCTATGGATTGATATACTGATGAGGTCGTAGCGGTTGGCGCCATTACGACAGCATCCCGCCGAGGCACGGGTATGAACAGTGATGTGGAAGGTCCAGTGGATATGCGACGTAAACGCGCCACTGGGCCTTTTATCATGTTCAACACCCCGCGCTGGTGAGACCAGCCCAGATGAGTGCCATAGCTTAGACACATATAGCGCGTGCGGTAGGATGTGGGTATGACGCAGAATGCGAACCACCTCGCCGCAATCAACGCCTACGGCCACCAGGCCAAAGAGTCGATCCAGGCCCTCCGTGATCTTCTTCCCGGGCGTCACGATCGGATCGACGACTACGTTCGTCAGTGCGACGAACTCATCGCCACAGCCGATCGCCGCGACCAGAAGCGGAACGACACGTCCCATGCGTACAACGCGATGCTCTCCATTGAGAGCCATATCAATCTGGACGCCGTTGGCAGACTCCGAGCTGCTGCTGAGAATCCACGCCTCAACCTGCCGCTCGATTCCCTGTACTCCCTGGTCAAGTCCATGGCGAATGCCGAAGACATGCAGGTCGTTGAGCGGTTCTTCATCGCGGCCCTGATCTCCGGACATGCGGCCACGGCACATATCGAGGCGGCACGGCGAACGGCGGAGATCCAAGTCTCGTTGTCCAGTGATCTCGTGGACATTGGCTGATCCACCACTGACTATGGCGGCCCTCGGTATACGTCTCCGGGGGCCGCATTGCATGTCTGATCTATGTGATTTGTCCAGAACGATGAGCGCTATGGCTTGGATACCCATAGCACACCACATAGACTATGGGCATGACGCAGAACAACAGCGAACACGCCAACACGAACATTCCGGAACTCACCCAGACCCCCGAGGCCCAGCGTCAGACCGCGCTGGCCGCGTCAATCTTCAAGCAGGACCCAATCCTGGGAGCCGTGATCGACTACTACGGGCGCTGTCTGGGTGTCATCGCCTGGTTCGTGAGTGCAACCACTGGCGACATGTTCGCCAACATCGACAACGGCACCATCGTCACCAACCCCAATGGGCAGGGCGAAGCAACCGTGCGCATCCAGGACCGGGATACCGGCCTCATCCGTATCTACGGCTTCCAGGATGTCGTCACAGCGTTCTCCGCGCTTGGACTCCGCACGGAGCACTGCAATGGCATCAACGGCTGGCTGGAAATGTCGTCGCTACTTGGAAGCGCCAGCACGGACTGACCTACGTCTATCAACACGGGTCGAAACACACAAACACTACGGATAGCGTAGCCATAACACACATCCGCGAATCGAGGAAACATGATTCACCACGCACACGGGGCGACATCAGGCCCATCCTGCATCGCGTACGACAACCTCCGCACCACCAAGGACCTGGTCGTCACCGGCCTGACCTTCCTCCGAGAGCACGTCACCTGCCCAAACTGCCTCATCGACACCGACGACCTCGGGAACGTCACCGAGGAAGCGTCCCTGGCGCAGAACGCCCTGGCCTACGATCCGCTGGACTTCTCACACGTCCCAGAGGATCCGAGCGTCATCTTTACCGATCCGACGATCATCTACACCGTCATCGTGTGTCCGACCGATGTCACCGGAGATGTGACTCGGCGCGACAACCCAGATCAGCCGGGATTCGCCATGGAAGGATTCGTACACCTTGCCGCGACCGAGGCACGGATATACGCCGAACACCACGCCCTGATCAACGGCATGACCGTCGTCTACAACCTTGTCGAGTTCCCCCGGCACCTTCCCGCGCACCAACCTGTCGCGTACCGCGACCGATCAACCTGGTACCAGGTCATCTGACCCACTCGACCACGACGGCCCCCGGTAGCGTATACCGGGGGCCGTCTCCATATGCGCTATACGTTGCGCACCCATAGCACACCGGATAGCATAATCATTATGACGCAGCAAACAACCTGTGCCGCGACCCTCGCTCCCATCGGGAAACCCGACCCAGCCGGCCGGACCATCGATCCCGACTGTGTGATCACCGTTCGCGAGGGCGCTCTGCTCTTCGCCCTCGACGGAACCCGGATCGGACGGGTCACTGGAGCGTCGGTCATCGACGGACACCTCGTCGTTGCCGGCACCCTCGACCCCAACCGCACCCTCCCGAACGCCCTCCCCACCTTCGACGCGGGATACAACGATCGGCGCACGTTCGGTCCCGTCGACAGCGACGATCCCGGCTCCGGGACGGTCACGTACCACACCATGGAGATCAACGCGGTGCGGACCGGATTCGACCCGGCCTGGAATGACCAGGAGATCATGTTCGCCCGTGACTGGTGTCTCCACATCACCGGACCAGATGACCTCATCCCCATGCCCGATTACGCCACAGCGGACCGGGCAGCAACCCACTTCAACCGCTGGTGGCAGGACTATCGGGCGCGGCGCAAGGAACAAGAGGACGTCGACCTTCCCGAGGCCCCAGCGATCGTCCGACCCTGGCCGTACGACACCGGACACGCCGAAGCCCTGGCCGCACTCCGCAAGGATGACCAAGACGGATGGCTGTCATGACCAGCCATCCACATACCGTCACCCAACAGGACTACCCACAAGAGGGCTCCACCAGCCGTACTGTCAAAACTATGGACAACACCACAATCACGCAACGTATTGTCGACGCAGCAGACCTGATCCTGACCACGGCCGCGACCCACACCGAACGAACCGGCTCGAACACCACAGCCGCGTTCACCTTCGGCGAGGATCGAGCCGCGGAAACCTACCAACTGAGCCGGGCGGAACTCGCCCACGCGGCACGCCTCGCAACATGTGCGGCGTTCGCCATGGGCGCCTACACGATCAACGCCATGGCGAACCAGACCACACGGGTGACCGCCCTCCGCAACGCCATACCCCACATCACAAGGGACCAGCCATGCCCCACAAGATCCGCATATTCAGCCGTACCACGAATCCCGCCCAGACCTACCAGACCTACACACCCGAAGACCTCCGCAGCATTGGCCAGACACTCAGCGCGGAACGTGCCCGCCTGGAAGAGGTTCGTCGCCTATCTGTCGAGGAAGCCAGTCGGCTCTATGAC
>Ga0115028_10000007_pt1 | contig 36350 bp, 46 predicted proteins | sample Plant_0915_D1_FD_83894 | JGI IMG/M metagenome (GOLD analysis project Ga0115028, IMG submission 83894) | Wetland microbial communities from Old Woman Creek Reserve in Ohio, USA - Plant_0915_D1 | ecosystem: Environmental > Aquatic > Freshwater > Wetlands > Sediment ... | reverse complement strand
GTTTGCCGCCGATGCGCCATCGTTTGGGCCTATATTGAGCCATGAGGTCTGTTCTCCATCAGAATTTCAGTGCGTGTTGCTGTTCGTTTTCGAGGCATTGGCAGTTCTGTGCTCCAGAGGATTTGATGCTGCGCAATGCCGTCGGGTACGCGATCGTACGTAAGCAAAACTCTCGCCTCAGAGCGCCAGAGGTGCTGCCAATCGCAAACGGGGTTTTTGGATTCATAGCTGGCTGTGCCCGTTCCTGCGTAGGGAGGATCCACAAACACCAAATATTCACTGTGCGCCTCGATCGAGCGAACATCCATGCATTCAAAATGAACGCGCGAAATCAGTGCCGCGAGCGCTCTGAGCCCCGAGATTCCGCACGGGCTAGGGCTGCCGTGCTCAGAACGCATTAGCGTGTTGCGCGTTGCTAGGCTCCGCTCGATCGGATCAGATGATTGCCACCATGAATTCAGCCGCGCGCGCTGCTCATCTCTCGGCGCGGCTTTAAACCGCGCGCATTCGGCTGTCATTCGCTCGCACGTTTGATCAGGATTCGCTTGCAGCTCCTGATAAAACAAAATCAGCATCGGATCGTTATCCGACGCAAAATACTCTCGCGCGCATCCGGACCGAATCGCTGCTAGCAGCACAGCGCCTCCGCCCACGCACGGCTCGATATAGCGCGAGTATCCGCTACCAAATGCCTGCGCAATGCGGGATGCAATGCGCGTTTTTGCCCCGTATCTGGGGCTCAGTGTCCTAACTGTCATGCTCTGTTTGCCCTCCTGATCGCGTAACGAATTGTGTATCGCATACGATCGTGGCCTGAAGTCTCGGGTCTCGTTTGCAGGCAGTCGCGGATTTCTTGCTCATTAAAACCCGCTTTCGCCAACACAAACGCGAGAATGAAACACGCTTCATTTCTCCCCGAATATCCGCAGCGCTTTGCTGTTGTGCGATCGCAAATTGTCTCTGCGGAGACCTGTTCGCGCGGCTCTCTCACAATGAACTCAGCGCGCTCCTCGCGCTCGTAGCTCGTTGTCTCGGCATCCAACAGGTTCTCTATCCACGATGGCAACTCTGGCGCTGCACTAAATTTGCCGAACAACACGTAATCGCGCAGTTCTCCTTCCACGCACTTTTGTGAGCCTGGTGCCGTCAACATTTTGTTTGCGTGAAACACATCGATGCCTGGCGCGACAACATTGCTTTGAAATGTTTTCCCAACTGGAGCTCTGAATACGAGGTGATAACCGCCAGATGGTGTTCGCACTACGCAGGGATGTGTCGCAACATCAATGGGTTCACAGCCCAAACGCTCCGCAATTGCATTTAGTTCAGTGAGCCCGTTTTTGCCGCTTTTGATATCCAGGTCGAGCACCACGAGCCCAAGTTTTTGTGGCGAATACGCGAATCTGCGCAGCGGTTTTGTGCGAACGCCATCCGCTCGAACAACGCCCACAGTTCGCGCGTCAGCGACATCTGTTGCTGTTTTGCATGCAACGGCATCCCAATTTTCCTTAACCTCTGCGAATGCTCCTGATGCGAATTGCGGAATCAGCTCGCCACCTCCGCCAGTGATTTCACCCGTTGGATCTGAATTGCGTCCTGGGGTTGGCTCCGCTCCCTGCAACCAAAACAACACGTCCGAGCGGCTCAGCGGATTCCCCTCCGCATCGGCGCCTCCGAGAATCCACGGGGTTGAATTTGGGTTCGATGCATCCCGTTCCGCGATTGGGAGAACGGTCTCGCGATTGAGCCACACGAGTGGCGAATACGAGCTCTGATTACATGCCTCGAACGCGAGCTTGGACAAGCTGACCTGCAATAGCCCCTTCTGAGTTAGGTATTTTGCAGCCGCGTTTTTGCCGCCAACCAACAGTGGCTTCAGTCGAGCTGTGGGTTTCCAGAGCGCAGATTTTACCGTGAGCTGCGATGCGAACAACGGCAGGAATGGCTCCCAGCGCGCTACGTGCTCCACAGGTTGAAGCTCATAGGATTTTGTTGTTCTGTTGAATGTGATCCACACGCGAACAGCCGCAGCCTCTCGCGGCGAATATTGCGAGAGCTTCTCTTTCATCATCTGCGAATTCAGATTCTGGCGAACCAGATTCTGCGCGAGTTGTCGATACCTGTCGCGAGGTGTTCCGCCTCGCGCAAACCAACTCTGGATTGCCAAGCGCAGCCCTTCTCCACGCGTTTCATGCCCCAATTCAGCGAGCTCATTCCACTGCCAATCGCGCAACAGCTCCCACGTGTCTGGATGGGCTGCCCATTCGCGGATCGTTTCAAGGCGGTCCTGCTCACTCGCCAGCGGATCCTCGTGCCATGGGCTCAGTTCGTCTGGCGCATTGAGATTCCGCAGGTCCACCAGATCGCGGAATATCGCTGAATTCAAAATGCGATTCATGATTATCGCGCGAAACAGTTCGGTCTGCACGTGCTCATGGATTCCACTCAATATCTCGAGCAGCGGTTTACTCGCAAAGTCCCCTTCAATTGCGCTTTGTTCCTCGAGCTGACGTTTCAGCTGCTTTGTTTCGCCAACGTACGTGTCCGCTTCCTGAAACCACGCGTCTGAATGGCCGAACGCTGCTTTCAGTTTCTCCGCGTAGCTGTATCTATCCTCGTGATGCTGCCAGCGCTCAGCGATCACTTTTTGTTGGATTTTCTCTGGGCACGCCTCGCCCTTGAATTGTGTTTCGCGCCTCAATTTACCAGCGCTAGTGCTTCTGCCAGATCGCTGATTCATCTCTCTCGATTGCTTTGCAATGAGAGCATTCGTCTCTGCGGTCAGCTCCGCAACACGCTCGTCGTCGTGTGAGAATGTCACTTTTTGATCGTTGTGTTTAAGCAAATGAAACACGTTTGTTCGGAAGTTCGTACGCACACGCGCTGCAAATTGTTTGATTGCGGTTGGGTCTGTTTTCGTTCGTCCAGGTGTATAGATAAACAGATTGGTCTCTCGCGCGTGATAAACAGACAACCCCTCCTCGACGTAATTTGTGCCCAGGCACACATCCCAATTCGCGGGCTCGTCACGCGTTCCGCACACTCGTTGCACCAACGCTGGGTCGCGCTTGGCGCGATCGGCAGTGATCGTGACGATGCGGATATTTGGATTTAGCGTTTGCAGTGCAGCCTCGATTTTGGCCAAAACAGTGTTGTTTGGCAGATAAATGAATGCCGGAACAGCCCAATCCTGCGACTCTATCTGAGCGAGTGCGATCAGTTGTGCGACGCCATCTGATTCTGTTTTGAGCTCGAATGCCTTGTAGCAATACCGCTGCGCGGCGGTCTCCACTCGCAAGATGTTTGTGCAAAAATACTCGGCGCAGACCTGCGGAGTTCCTGACAAACCGATTACGTGGGCCCATTCGCTGGGAATCGAGCGCTCCAACTCAATCGCAGCATCGCGATATGTGGCTGCCGCACGCAATTTGTGAACCTCGTCGCAGATGAGGAGCGCCGATTTCGCAGCTCCTGACAGAACGAGACTCCGCGCTTTATCGTACGTGCATACCACAATTCTCTTGCCCGCACATGTGGGCGCCCTGTTGCCATACGCACAATGAATCGCTGGATCGCCCTCCGATTCAATTTGCTGAACCTGAGCAACAACCGGGAGCGTCACGACCACCAGGTCGTATTCCACCTGCTCCTTGGCGAACCTGATTGCTGCTGTGGTTTTGCCGCTCCCGGTCTCTGCCCAGATTAGCGCGGGTTTTTGCGCAAAAGCCTCTGTGGGTACATAGCGCCCATCGATGGCTGAGATGATTGCGTGTGGCTCAAGGTCGGTTTTCCAGAGGTTGCCCATGCCGCACTATCTAGCCACGAACTCGCGCCTGTCAACCCCCGGCTCTCCCTATCTATTTATAATATTATATATAGAAAACGCGGGTAGCTCATCCACAATCCGCAGGCAAATTCTCGGCGTGCCATACAGAGTTTCCGCTGTTACGTTTTGTCCAGATTTAGCCCGTGAGCTGCAAGCGTTTTCGTCCGCTCGTTAACACAAACGCATTGCCAACGCGAATTCTGGGCTGTGCGTACGGGACGGAAAAGGTGCAGGTTGACACTCGCTCGATCGTGGTTACGGGACAATCATGACACCTCAAGAGGCGATCGCTTTAATCCGCAGAACGCTCGCTCATGGAGAGCAAGCGCTAATCGGAGAGCTATCGACTGGCAGCGAGTGGCGCTCGTTGAACTGCCGTTGAAAGAGGTTTTTCTCGTCGCTGTTGAACCTGATGCGATTTCACTCCGTGCGATTGAGTCCGATTGGCGAAACATCGAGGTGTTTCCGATCTCGGTGATGTAAAAACATGCGCTGTGTTGACAATCGTGAATTCGTGGTTACGAAAAATTTGCGATGAGGATTGGCACTGCTCTTTTGTTAATGCCTATGCAGATCTGCGCCGATGGTGCGCTCTCTGTGCTCTCTGTTCGCCACGACGGCATCTCGTTTTATCCGCACGAGTGCTGTGTTGATGATCAAAAAGCCGTGACGTTTGCACGCCGAGAATCGCGTGTGATCGTGGTGACGAAAACCACGCGAGAGTCTGTGTTTGAGCAGACTGGACGAGCGCGTATTTACGATACTGATTTGGATTGGGCGCACGAGTTCAAGCTTGTTTACGCTGCTGCCAAACAGCTTCTTCATCCGCATCGAAATATAAACATCGAATACCTCCGCGTATCACGGCTGCTGTTTGCGTTCGGGATAACTAATCCGAAAACCAAACGCGTTGATGGCTACGCCTATTCAACACACACAAAACAGGTGAATTTATGAGAATCATTGCATTGCATGGACCCGATCGATCGGGCAAAGATTCCTGGTTTCAGTACGCGTCTCGCTACGGGGAGGACCCTCGATTCAAGCGAATCGCGTTTGCCGATTCAGTGAAGGCGCGCGCGTGGAATCTTGGATGGAATGGCGAAAAGAGCGCAGCCGGTCGCGATTTCCTCTGGGATGTCTCGCGCCAGATGAGCCCGTCTCCAACCGAACTGGGTAAACGCCAGATTTTGGATGCCCTCGACCTGGGGTTTGTGGAGGCTGTTGTGATTACAGATTTGCGTTATCAAATTGAACACAAGATGCTCTGTGAGCTCGGGCTCCCTCTGCAGATTGTGGAGACCACACCAGCATGGGTCTCTGAGCGCGAAATGGTTTCGCGCCAACGAGCCATTGTTCGGAGCTACGCCATCGAGACGCTGGCAGGAGGCGCACCACGCTGGAGTTACGCGGAGAGAACCGACTTTGAAATTGTACAGGGGTTGCTATGAGTCTGTTAAAAACACCGATGCAGATCTCGATATTTCAGCGCAAATATCAGGGCAAACACGAGACGCCAGAGAACAAAATGTTGCATCTTGCGCGCCGATTGCACGCGTACGATGCCCGTTATCGCGGATGCATGCCTCTCGCTGAAATCACCAGCGCGCTGATGGATTGCGATCTGGACGAGGATGGAATCCCCGTGGAGGTGCGTGGTTTTGGAGCGTTTGTTCCTCAGGGGTCGATCCTCGCGCACGAGGACGGACGATTTACTTCTCTCTCAAACTGCAACGTGGTGTCCAGCCCAAACGATTCGATTGGCAGCATCTATCGATGCGCCGAAATTATGGCTCAATATCTGAAGACACGCGGAGGGGTTGGCGTGGATTGTTCCCGTCTGCGTCCAGAGGGAGCGCCTACGCGAAACGCGGCTCTCACAAGCTCTGGAGCCCCAAGCTTCATTCGATTCCTCTCTCAAACCGTGGGTCTCATTTCACAGAATGGGCGCAGAGGAGCCGCGCTAATTTCGCTGCATTCACGGCATCCAGATGTGATGCAGTTTATCCGGATGAAAAATGGAGGCGAGTTCGAGTGCGATGCCGTGAACATGTCTGTCATGTGCGATGAGGCACTTTTCCAATCGGATGAATATGAACTTCGATGGCCTCTCCATGGAGAAGCCGTCGTATCAAAGAGGGTTGCATCGAGCGAGGTGTTGCGTGCCATCGCTGAAAATGCAGCTCATCATGGATGCCCAGGCATTCTGTTTGAGCGCGCACTGAAACGAAACTGCCCATCGCACGGGTATCGGCACCACGAGATTGTGACAACCAATCCATGTGGAGAGCAGGGATTGCCTGCATCCGACAGTTGTCGATTGGGCGTGCTAAATCTCACCAAATTCGTGCTAAATCCATTCCTGCCAGATGCCTGTTTCGATTTCGTAGCACTCAAACGAGCGGCGTGGATCGGAACTCAGTTGCTCGACGATATTGTAGACTGGGAGCTGGATTGTCAGCGCGAGATTCTGCGTAAAATAGAGACAGATGATTCGATCCCATTTGAGGAGCGCGTGGTAAATCAGCGTATGTGGTTGCGTGCGATTGCGATGGCTGAGCGAGGCCGCAGAGTAGGGCTCTCCGCCACAGGCCTGGGCGACTGCATCGCGATGCTCGGGATGAAATACGGCGACGATCGCAGCTTAAAATTCGCAGAGCGCGTTGCTCGCGAGATCGAAATATCGGCATGGGAATGCAGCATTCAGATGGCGGAGAAGCGTGGTGCTTTCCCCGATTTCGATCCCGAGATTGATGCTCAAAATGCATTCGTCTCGCGCATTATCGATCAGCTTCCGGACTTAGTTCAGCGCCGATATCGCCAGTTTGGGCGCCGTAATATTGCGTGCACAACATGGAGTCCAGCAGGCACAATCTCCGAACTCATTGGCTGCAGCTCCGGATGCGAGCCGCTGCCATGGATTCGATACGATCGCCGCGTGAAATTAAGCTCTGTGAGTCCCGAGAATCTACACGGAGACTACGCGATTGAAACAGATGCAAACGGCACGGAGTGGTGCACGTTTCACGGGACGATTTCACAATCAATTGCGCGCTGGATGATTCAATCCGGATGCTCAGACCCGCTGCATGAATCAAACCCATATCACGGACAAACATGCACGGACGTTCCGGTTGAGAACAAACTGCAGATGCTGGCGCGTTTGCAGCGATGGTGCGACTCCTCAATCAGCAACACAACGAATCTACCCAGAGGCGCGTCTGCAGATGATGTTTTGCAATGCATCAAGAGAGCTCACGAACTCGGGCTGAAGGGGTGCACGGTTTACGTTGATGGCTCGCGAGATGGAGTTGTTCGAGAGGCTGGAACCGGCACAAAAACGCATGAAACGATTGCGCGCGCTGTTGCAAGGCTCTCCGCAAAATCGAGCGGAATTGGGAGCGCAGAGGCGACGCTCGCGCGTCAGTTGGCGGAGCTTCTCCCATCCGGAACACGCGTGGAAATCGCGTGTGAATGCGGATGCAAATCGATGCTAAAAACAGGAGGCTGCTGGCAGTGCCCTGAGTGCGGAGAATCAAAATGCGGATGAGGGATTGACACACTTGCGACAGTGATTAGATGGAGACGGGCATCGAAACAGCGATGCAAAGGATAAAGCAAAATGAAATCAATTCAGCATTATTTGGCCGAAAAACTCTGTGACGAAAACACGTCTGTCCAATGGCGCGGGCACCGTTTCGTGTTCGAAACGCAGCCCCAACAACCAGAGGCTGGTGTTCCGGCTGCGAGCTCGCGCAACATTGAGCGATCGCCTCAGATGGCGATCTATTCTCGCAAACGATTGCAGGAAATTTTGAGCGCAGAGCGGTTCGCGAGATTGGAGTCGCATTTGCCTGTGCAATACGCCGCTATCGGCGGAAGAATTGGGCTGCCACGTGGTTTGAGGCTCTGGACAATCGACGGCAAACCTTATGCGGAAGACGTCGCCGCAACAGGTCCAGAGCTTGTTGAACTCGAGTCTTTCGATTGCGAGATAGTCAAAGCGATGATCTACGAAGCACTTCAGCGCCGCGCCGTTACACGCTGCGAATTCCGTCAATGAAAATCGCGGCTGTTGTAGCTCTGTGTTCTGAAGCCGTCCTGCGCGCAGAGATGCGCGTGGGAGCAGAGCTCTACGCGCGAGCGCGCTTCACTATCACAGGGCACGCGTCTCGCACCGAATACGCATTGCTCTGCAGATTTTTGCGCCCAAACCCGACCGACGTTTTCTACACAACCGGGGATGGACGCATGTTGATTTTGGCAAGCGTTGCGGGAATGCGAAACACAGATGTTCTGCGAGTTATCGACCGCGAGTCGCAGCTGCGAGACACGCTTGCGGAGCTCATTCGCACCGAAACCGGAGCATCCCGCAAACGCGCGTCACTGCTCGCAATGCACGCGTTGCCCACAGATTTGCAGGTTGCATTCAGCGCTGTTGTTAGCATCGCCGACCTGATGAACGCTGGATACCAACGCCTCGAATGCGATTCAGCCGTGCAACTCGTAGATATTGCGCGTGGGCTGTTCCCGCGAATTATGAAGGAGAACCCAAAATGATTAACGAACTAGCTAAACAGGCTCATTCCATCGCTGTTGCGCGCGATGAGTCTCCTCCCAAAACCGAATCGAGAGCAGTGATTCGCGAACAGCTGCTGCATTTGCATTCAGAGGTTTCCGAGGTTTATGAAGCGTACGAAAGCGGAGATCGCTCGGCTCTCGCAGAGGAACTCGCGGATGTTGTCATCATGGCGCTCTCGCTCTCCCGATTATTAGGAGTAGATATCGAGAGCGCGATAACTACAAAGCTAGCGATCAGGGAGGCGAGGTTGCAGTTCAGATGATCGTCGGCTTTGATTGCAGCTCCGCAAAAGCCGGATGGTGCTCACTAAACGCGGAGGGTCTTCCAATCGCAGGCTCTCTCGGAGGGATGCGCATTGACAAAAGCCATCTGGCAGCATCGATTCGACAGGCTGTTTGGGCTGTCGAGGCGCATGTAAATTCAATCTGGGTTCTCGCGCGCTCGCTGGAACTGCCCAGAGGCGAGATGCAGGCTCACACGGTTTCGCTCCTAAACACTGTGGAGGGGATGGTCCGAATGGCAATATTTGAACGCACTGGTTTGGAGCCTGTGCTGGTGAACGAACGGTCGATGCGATCGTTGGTCGGCTACAGGCGACCGCCTCCAAATTCACCGAAATCAGCTGTAAAAGCAGCGGTGCGCCGTTGCTTTGAGCTAGCAAATCCAGGGCATCCAATACTGACAACGAAACCCGTTTGGCTGGATGACATCTTGGATGCGTGGGCAATCGCGCGTGGATATTGGACAGCTCTGAGAGATGCGCAGAGAGGATTATTCTGATGATGCCGATTCATGCCATTGATGACGAAACGGGAAGGTCTCAGTTTATAGAATTCGTGGAATGGACAGATTGTGCGCTTTTTCGGGAGGTTGCGCTTTCCTCTGCGGCTGCTATATTCGAGGAATGCACACAACAACCGCCGCCGCCGCCTCCACCTCCGCCACCTCCGATTTTTTAGGCCTCCCTCATCAGAGGTTGCCTAGCATCGATCTGGATGCAGGATTCGATCCAGCCCAGGTCATGCGCTGCATCTGGGCAGATTCCGCTTGTGAGGAAATCGTGGCGGCAGCCTATGCGCGAGGGCAATGGGCTGGCATGGCTCTTGCCCTAAAGCAAGGATTCAGCCCAATAGAGTATGAGCAGCGCCGATTTCGCTTGCACGCGAAGAATTGGTTTGCTAGGCTCTAGATATCGATGCGCAATTGAGCGCGGAGAAAGAGGGAAAGCAAAAATGTTGCTATCGCAAGAAAGCTTGGAAATAATCCTGGTTGAAATCAGCAGTGGAGCCGGATGCTCATTGAACGCGCTGATTTGGGCGCTGGACGGAGCGGACGAGCTGGATACAGCTCAAATTAATTCGATTGAATACCGTTTGGCGGCAACAGCCATGCCAAAGCACCTGTGCGAGCAGGTGCATCGCATCCTGGGCCCGTTTGGGGTAGCCGCGCCTCGAACGGGGTTGGTTTCGGGCCTAGGCATCTCGCCTAAACCCGGAGCTTTCGCAGAGCTACAACCCAGCTTTGCTCGAGAGTTCGGTGCACCAGCTGGTATATCGGATGCGGAGGCGCGAGAGATAGCAGCCTCCACAGGCTGCACCTCGTGGGATCAGGTTGTAGCCGGATACTGACCAGCTCTCGGCATGAGCCGGTGCCGCGTCTCGATGGCGCGGGAGAGCACAGGGTCCAATGTGGACCCGATTGGGGTTTATATGCACAATTGTTTCAGATTGCCCGACGGGCGCATAGCCGCCCAGCATCTAGTCAAAATGACCTATTCTCGCAAGCGCAGGGAGTGGATGACCGACTCCCGTTACGGAAGTTTGGTGGACGCTTGGGCTGTTGGCCCAATCGAGCTGGTTCGTGACGAACTCGACGGAGAGTGGCACAACCACGGATTGGGGCTCAGCACTACCGCAGCTTGCGAATGGGAGCTCCCGGAGGGAGCGGTCGAGTTGGCGATAATGAGCCACGCAGAGGGTATTGCTGAATATGTAGCATACCGGAACGACCCGGCTCAGGATGAAATGGGGCATGAGCTCAAGCGGTTTTTCGATGCGCATCGGGGTATGTGCCTCGTTGCGGTTGGCGAGTCGTCCTCCGGCCGGGATGACGATGGTTATTTGAGCTTCAGCGACGACTAACCTAACACACAGACAGACCAACCCGGGTGCAGCGTTGCATGCCGGTTTTTTTTTGCTTTTGGGGGTTGACACATTTCGTTTGATGGTTAAATAGGGGAGCGGATGGTTATTCCCACGCAAGCAGGCTGTATCTCATGGGGAGGTGCAGCCTTTTTGCGTTTCTGGAGGCTGAAATGGAACGGGTTGAAACCAGCACGGGTTGGGTGGAGCTGGTGAGCTCCATGGGTGATGAGTCGAGCGTTTGCCGGATTGCACGCGTGTGCACAGGTCGGGACGAGAAGGAAGCGTCAAGTGTCAACGATGCAGCGCTTGTGCGGTCGTTGTTGGCGCGAGAGCATGGAACTCCTTTTGAGTTCATCCAGCTGATATTCAAGATTTGCTGCCCCAATCCGATTGCCGTGCAGTGGATGCGGCACCGAACAGGCTCGTTCCAACAGAAATCGGGTCGATACACAGACCCGATTGAGGACAAATGCACTCCGAACTGGCGATGCAATGATACGGTGCGCGAGGATGCTGCTCAAATCTGGGCCGATTCCTACGCGCGTGCAATGCGCTCCTATCGGAAGCTCCGTGCCTTAGGTGTGCCCAGAGAGCAAGCAAGATTTGTGATGCCTCAGGGAATGATTACCCGTTTTTTCTGGCGCGTTGATATGCGCAACTTTCTAGGCTTCCTGAAACTGCGCGCCGATAAGCATGCTCAGGAGGAGATGCAGGAATTCGCAAACGCGTGCAAGAGCCTTGCACGCGAGCGCTTCCCAAACATCATCGGCCCATAGGCATCACCAGCGCCAGATAGCTGGATGCGCGAATGACCATAGGGTCGGTTTCACCGTTAAATTCCAGCTCAATCGCATCCTGTGGAGCAGCTGAAACGGCTTCATAAACAAACTTAGCGCACAATCGGATGGATGGACTGATCCCTGTAGCTACAGTCTCTATTCGAGAGTTGCCACACGAGCCGCTGACACAGAGCCTGCCATCCGATAGTTGCAGGTCGAGCGCGTCCGCCTTTTGCCTCATGTTCACGACCGCTTTGATTGCCGCCAGTAGCGCCTTCTTGCTCACGCGCGCATTGTGATAGCTGCTCTTTGGTATAACGCTCCAATACGGAGGAAACACAGAACACGTGCGCTCAATGACTAGTGCAGTCTCAGGAAGCGTGAAAGCGACCTGATGCGGTTGAATGCACATATCCAGCAACGCTGGACTCTGCTCGACGCACGTGCGTTTCAGCTCGCTCAGTCCGCGGGTATTGATGTGCAGTGAGAACCACGGCGCTTCAGATATCGCTGGTAGCGAATGCATTGCCAATCGACAGCCGTCTGTCGCCACCATCCGGAGCCCCGAATCGTCGCGCGCAAAAAGAGCATGGGCGATGTGAGCCCGTGTTTCGTCTGTCGATATTGCGTGCTCTGTGCATCCTATGAGGGTAGCAACATCCGAGGTTTTGAGCTCAATGGATGGCCCAGTCCATTGCAACGGCTGAAGATCCGCAGGCTGACAACCTTGCACTTTAAGCTGACGGTCGGCATCGAGCTCATCTAGTGTTAACATGAACGAGCCGTTCACGCGCAGTCGCACCTCCTGACCGGCAAGGGCTTTTAGCGCGCTCAAGAGAGACTTGGTAGGCACCATGACCCCACCTTCTTTTGCAACAGTTGCAGGCACAAACGTCTCCAACCGTGCAAAACGATTGCCGGCACAGGCAAACAGTTGGCCAGACTCTGCGCTCAGCAGAGTATGCGAGAACGCGACCAGACCGGACTTCGCATCCGAGATGGTCTGCAAGCGTTTTGCTATGCGGGAGAGCGCCGCTTTTGGGATAGTGATATCCATCTGCCTCACATAACCATGATCGAGTGTGTGTCAAGCAATAAAAAAGCCTCCGTGTGGAGGCCTCTTCTCAAAACAATTCTTGCTGCTTCCGCCACATCTCGCGGCCAGGACATCTGCATTCGCTCGTGCACTCCGGGAGCACACCGAACACGTCCTGCCATGCACGCAGATGGTAGATGCATTTGCCGCCCGAGAACTTGGCGGGTAGTCCAAGCTCGTTACCACGTTGTGTAAGAAGAGGAACGGCGTCATCAAAATAGCACCGATGCACTCTGGCCATATGCGATATGGAGCGATAGTGGGCGTTGTCGTTGGCGTCCACGATGCGCACAGTTGCATTGTCCAGTGCGCTCTGCAACGCTTCACACTCACTGCTCTTGACCTCCACGACATCCGAAAGCCTCTTTACCTCTCCTGTTAGGGTCGTGACCTGTCGCTCCTTCGTGTTCAACGCTCGAGTTAAGCCACCCACGCGCCCCATCATCTGCGCCTCTCTCCCGGCACTGATGTGAGACTTTGTGCGGATGGCCTCCTCTTTGGCAGCTCGTTCAGCATCAGCGCGAGCGCGCTCTGTGGCAACTTGGCTCCGAAGGATTTCAAACGCTTCTAAAACCTTCTCGGCCTCTGAGAGAACGGGAGCGGGAGCGGGAGGCGCAAGCTGAACTGTGCCCGTGTCGGCCAACCGACCAACAACGATGATTACCCACTCTCTGAACTTTTCGGCCAATTCGCTTTTCCCGGCAAACGTGAGCGCAAGAACGTCATCCCTGCTGATGAGCTTTGTTTGCTGCATTCGGCCCAAAGAATCAGGCAAGGTGACCGATTGGGATGGTGGTATTTGAAATACCCCCATGTTTTCGCAGGTTTTTGAAGCTCTGCTATTAAGGATCCCTCTTGCCGAGCACTTTTCCATTCCCAATGCAGAGCAGACATCCGGGAGCACAAACCACGGGGCGTTTCCAATCATGACGATACGGATGAGCATTCCGTTGAATAGCTCAGCAAGGGGTTCACTTGGTATGGTTGTTGTGGTGGCGATTGCGGAAGAGACAGATGTTGGAACAAGATTGTTCATGCCACGCCATCTAACCACGAACGAGGTTCTGTCAATGGCGAAGGCGAGTTCAAGAAGCTCATCCTCATTGATGAGTTTGGTTTCCCTTATTTGGCCGCGGGCATCGGGCAAAAGAGCGGTTTGGAACTGGGGGGAATTTCCCCCCCACTGTTTTCGCAGGTTTTTGAAGCTGAGCCGTCGAGGGTTCGGCGCGCGTCGCGCTTGTCTATTCCCAAGGCTGAGCAAGCATCTGGAAATAAAAACAGCGGCTCACCATCGACCACAATAATACGGATTGTAGACCCGTTGAATACACGAGCGAGTGGTTCGCTTGGCACGGTTGTTGATGTTGCGATTGAGGTCGAGGTCGAGGTCGTTTTGGAAAGATGATCCATGCCGCACTACCTAACCACGATTGCGCAAGTGTCAACCCGCAACTTTTCCGTCCCGTACGCACAGCCCGAAATCCGCGTTGGCAATGCGTTTGTGCAGATGAAAGGACGAAAACGCGTTAATCGAGCGGACAGGGAGGTATCGGAATCAGGGCAAGAAGGTCATCGAGCGTCGGAATAGGCGGAATGGGCGGAATTGCCGGCAGAAGTCCTTGCAGGATTTGAGCCAACAATGAGGCCAAATCGGGAGGAGTAAACGAACAGAGGGATGGCACAGGATTTTCCATTACAGAAGCCCTTTCAAATAGAGGAGAGTTGTGTTTACGGCCGTGAGCGCGGTCGATAGATCGATAGCGGGAGGTGCGGATTGAATCGCTGCATTTCCGCTCGCTGAATTCCAGCTGAATTTGCCTAGCGCTTGGATGGCTGCACTCATGAATTTGATTGCGCCACCAGCAATCGCGACGACGCCGCTGCCGTTTGCGACGCTGAATGTTTCGGTATCCAGATGCAATCGAGCACTGTTAAATGCAACATCAAATCCGGTTGGGCCGATTTGCACGAGGCTTGTGTTGCCCTCAGGAGATTCGCTAACAAGCGCAATGGTGCCATCGAGCTTCAGAACGATACGCGCTTTGCCTCCAGGAGCGTAGATTGCGGTCTCTCCCGGCTTCAGCTTCTGAACTAAATCGAGCCCGCGTTCATCCGTCCCCGAATGGGCGATGCCTCCGGAGACCAACACGCGCGCTTCGATTTCAGCGCTGGCAGGGAGTGGACGCGAGACGATCCCAAATCCCTGCCAAAACGGCAACGAACAAAGAGCTCGCCCCTCGGTTCCAAGTTGCAAATGGAGCCCATCTGTAGGGCTGAATTCGCTCGACAGTACTCCGTACTGTTCAGTCATGATAGTGTGACATTTGGTTCATAGTGACCTCTAAATCTGGACAAAACGTAACAGTGGAAACGGCTCATGGAGCGCCTTGTTTTTCCCTGCGGATTGTGGATGAGCTACCCGCGTTTTCTATATATAATATTTATACATAGATAGGATGAGCTAGCTCAGCTGTATGAGCGAGAACTCGGCGCGTTGTTCCGAGAGGGAGAGCCCGTAGAGCAAGGCGTTGCAACCGCCTATTCGGAACGAATCGCCTACTGCCACGGGTGACTCGCTCCAATCCGCGCAGCGTGGAACGATTACTCGAATGGAACTGGCGATCGCGTTTGCTTGAAGCCAGGCATTGAACGCGAGCCCTTCGGCTGCGCCATCTGAGCCTGCGACTGTTGCGGCGTTGATAGTGCGTGCTGCCGTTGCCAGAGCGTTGGGCGAAACGTCCGCCCATTGATCGATCAACCTATGCTTAACGCGCGAAACGCCTCCCTGAATCTCCAGTCGGCGCGGAGCATTTGCGCGTTTTTGAACACGCACATTTGAGAGCTGGAAAGGGAACTCATCGGATGGATTTCGATCCACGAGCTCAGATATCGGACGCCAGAGCGCTCCACGCGCGTTCTCAGGAGCAAACAGATACACGCTCGATTGCAAGCAAACATCATGCAGGATGCTGGATGCGAGTTGATCGCGTGGAGGTGGCTGAATGATGCGCGATGGGAGCGTGCTTGTGTCTGCTTCCGCGAACAGTCCGGAGCGTCCTGTTTTGGATTCAACTTGTGCAAACAGCGTGTCGACGATCGCGGGAGCTGAGGATGGCAGCAGATTAATACCGCGACCATCCACGAGTGTGAGAAATTGCAGAGGGGAACAAAGCTCTAATTGGAGGGTTCGGACGCCCATATCCAGGGAGCTCGAGATGCCCCAAATTCGCATTCCGCCCAGAGAAACAAGCGCCAAATCGTTCCAACGAATCGCGACGTCGTATGAGCCGTTTAGGGGATTTGTCAGCATCGCGTCCGGCTGAAATACATTGAAGCCCGTTGCGTCGCGAGGCACACGGAAAGTTACTGCCAGCATCGGGAGGCCCGTGATTGTGTTCGTGTATGAGCATGCAATCGGAATCAAATCCGATACCGAGACGGCCTCGCGCAGCGTCTGCCAATCTAGCCGAATCATGGGACGAACCGCACAACGGTGCCTGCTCTCACGGGGGATTTTAGACCGGGATTGAGCCCGCAGAGCATTGCGAGAGAGTTGCCTGTCTCGCGTGCAATCGTTGAGACTCGTGTTGTTTCGGATACTGTGAAAGCGCATGTTTTGATTTGCGCTGGCTGCTGCAATCGAGCCGCATGTGAATCTGCATCGAGCAGAGCTCCAATCGTTTTTGAGGTCTCTCGATACGCGTTCAGCAGCAGTGCATCCGGAGAGAGTCGGCGCATAAGCTCCTGGCAACTATGGGCAGCTGCAAGGCAGTTTTTGATCATGCCGCGGACTCTCCCAAACGTGGCTGCATTCAGTTGCGGAATCAATGCATCGAGATTTTGGAGGCCGCGCGCGAGTCGATTTACACTCGAAAACAGGTTCGAATTGCGAGATGCAACAGCGGTCAAATCAGCTGGAACAGATGGTACAGACAGCGCGCCAAACGTTTGCGACGGCTCCAGAAAATCAGTGCGCTGAATGGTGAGAACGCATTCGAGTGTACAGGCATCGGTCGTGGCAGGAGGAAAAGTTATCGAACACGAGTCACAGAGCACGGCGTCGTTGATGAACTCGTCGTATTCGACCGCCAAGGGAATTCCTGCCAACAGCTTTTCTCGAAGTTTGCTCGCATCCGAGACCGTCGCATTCGTATACGGCGCGTGCATTTTGTTGCTGAAAATCAGCGAGATTTGGAGCTGAGTGGTCTGAGGAGCGTTTGCTAAAACGATGCGCTCTCCATCCAGAGAGACCAGCGACTCCAACGCGTTTTTGTCAGCAATCGTGGCTGTTCCTGTTGGATACTCCACGCCATCAATCGAAATGTCGGAGCTCATTTAATCGTACTCCTGCCAACGTCTGTGGCCGTAATTCGCGGCAACTGATCGCGTGTGACAACATCAATTGCGTTGTTCAACATCTCCATCGAGCGCTCCATGGATTGACGGAACAAATCATGTTTCGCTGTGTATTCCGAAAGGACATCGCTCGACTTTGCTAGCTGCTCTTGCAACGAGCGCTCTGCGGAGAGGCGCTGATCTTCTTGCGCAGAGAGTTTATCGCCAACAACAGTCTTAGATTCCTGTTCCAAGCCTGCGGTCATTTCGGCGAGTGTCTGTTTTGTCGCGAGAGACACATCATCTGTTCGCTGAATCCCTCCTGCTGTTCCTGCCAATCCAAGCAACGCGTCCACATCTGATTGAACGCCAGGAACAAATCCAACATCAAATTCCGGAGCCGTTTCGCTGAGAAGAGGCACTCGCGATGAGGCATTTTCCGCAACGCTCGATAGAGCCGTCAGTCCTTGAGCTCGTCTCTGCGCCATCGCCACAATCCCGCGCGTTAGAGGTGCTGACCGCGAAATCTTCGCAGCCATATAATCGGTGTAGAACTGGCCTGTAATTGCCTCACGCGCAGCCTCGTTTGGAGCTGCCTTGTATCTCTCCGCCAGATTCGCTGTGAATGAATCCATCATATCAGCAACAGTGGACCCACGCGGGTCGACTCCGTATTTGGAGAACAACTGCGTCGCATCCTTGTCGGCGAGCCATTGAGAACCGCGTGAACTCAAATGCTCAAACATTGTTTTGATAGTTCCCGCAGTCATGCCGGGAGTCGCGAAAGCGCCGTACACGAGCTGCTGCAGCTTCTGCGGGTCTTCGCCAGAGAGCAGGGATTTTGTGCGAACGAGCTGCTCGGCGGCAACGGTTTCGTCAACAGGAGTCAAATCAGCAATCTGAAATCCAGCGCGCGCAAGAGGCAGCGCCTCTCTCGCTGCGTTTCGAGCTCGATCGCGCGTCTCTCCGGCTTGAGGATCGACTGCGAGCATGGTTTTTACGAACGCCAATGCTTGATTGGGCCCATACGACTTCTGAACCTGCGCAATCGCTTGCAGAGTAGCGTCATCCATCGATGAAACACCGATCTCTTTTGCAGCTAATGCGAGATCTGTTACAGCTCCGAGTCCCAAACCAACACGGGCTCCAACTCTCCGATACTGGGCGACGCGTCCGCTCATAGTGTCAGCTGCTGAAATGGTGACGTTCCCCAACGGGTCAACAGTCCGCGAACTCATTGCGAGAAGACGCGTTTTGCGAAGAGCCTCGTCGGTGCCGCTCACAAATTCGTCGAGCGATGTCGTGGAGCCTAGCCGCTTCCCGATTCCGTCCAGTGCACCAGTGGCATTTTGCAGGGAGTCCTGAAACTTCTGTAGGCTCATTTCGTAGTTTGCCCAGACGGCTCCTCCGAGGCCGCCAACAACCGCTCCAACCCCAGCGCCAACTGGACCTCCCAATAGCATTCCGGTACTCGCTCCCGAAACAGCTCCGGAGATGGCGCCTCCTGCAAGCGCATAACCCTGCCCTTGCTGCGATCGATACCCGCCATACGCGCTGCTCATATCGCGATAGATGTCGGCCATGCGCTGGATAGCGTGCCTGCCGCTTAGAATGGACGCATCTCGCGCCTGGTCGACTGTCCATCTCTCGAATGACCATGGACCTGCGCGCTGTTGTGAGCTCCGCATGTTGGAACTCGTTTGAACCTGATGCAGTGAGTTCAAAGAGGCGTTGTAGCTCTGGATGGTTGAATTGAGCTGCGCGATTTGGTTCGTCATCTGCTGCGAGAGTGAGGTTAGCATAGCCGCACTGGCACGCGATGCTCCCTCCATTCTCCGAATGAGGCTGTCGAATGCGCTCTCAACCCGTTTGAAGTCCTGGATGACGATATTCACGGTTGTTTTGGCCATCAGCGGAACCACCTGTCTGGGATATGTTTGTCTATCGAAGTTGGTTTAAGAAGCAGCTCTGTTATCAGATAGGCCCATGCATCGACCCGGTCATCACGTTTGCCCGATTCGCCAGTGAATGTCGTGAGTTGGTATTCGAGCTCTGTTGCCGGCTCTATCGGGAAATGCACACGTCCGCTCTCTAGTTGCCCCACACACGGGGATAGCCTTGTTCGTTTGCCTTGCTTTGCATGAACGGTCTGGAGCGGGATGGCCTCACCAGGTTGCAGGCACGATTTGAGAACCTGTTCAACCATCTCACCGCCTTGATTCACCTCTGCAACCAGCTGGCAAGATAGTGAATTCGTTGCGTAGTGCTCCCAGCGGGATGTCACGAGACGCGCCCATTCAATCGGCTGATAATTGCCGCTCAAATCCTCAAGTACGTAGACGTGGCCATCGCTGTCTACTCCTCCTATGACTATGCCAGTTTCATCCGAATCGGGTCCACTGGTAGCCGCAGGATCTAATGCGATGCAAATGTGCAGAGAGTCCGGGTCAACGTGTCTGCGGGAGCTGTTGATGGTCGATTGGCTGATGAAGCCTGAACCCGCATCGAGCAGTTCACCGAGCGCTTCCTGGCGATACTCACGCTCGCATGACTGACTGCGTAAATCATCAAAGAACTGGGTTGGGAGTGTTGTGTTCTCGTAAGAGGTTGCCCTTATCACTTCGAAGGTCGGGTCGCATAGTAGCGCAGCAAAACCTTTCCAAGGTTTGGGTGTACTGGTGAAGTACCATTGTGGATTCTCGCTTTCTCGTAGTGCATACAAAGCGTTTTTGTAGACGCAATCAGCACCAAGAAATGCCTGTGATTCAAGGCATCCTGCAATCTCATCCCAGAACCAAGCCTGCGCGGACACGGAACGAATAGAGCGTGGCCTCTCCGCTACTCGGCAGACGATGCGGACCGAAGTCCACTCAAAGGTGAGCACTCCGCTAATGGAGTTGAACTGGGGCCGCTCATGAGGTGGCATCATCCGCATTATGCCTGATGGCCCATTGATGACCGACTCCATTAAGACGTTATAAGCGGGAGCCGTAAAAAGAATGGGTGCGTCGCTGTCTGTTGTGTAAAGAAGATGTCTAAGCGCGTTGATGGTTGTGCGGGTTTTGCCGATGCCACGACCGCCACAAAGAATACGTTTGCGTTTCGGGGAATGAAGATATCGTTTTTGATACGGCAGCATCAACTCGAGAGAGTATGGGAGCAACGAGGCGAACCTAGGCTGAGTTCTGGCCAAACGTTCGCAAGCCGTTTCGCTGTCGCCAAACTCGCGAACAAAAGCGTCAACATCAGCCCAGAGTTGGGCTTTTCCGAACGGCATTTAGATTCTCCTTGAACTCCCTTAGCGCATTGAGTGGATCTTCCGCTTCGCGCTCCGGAGCTATAGCAGCCTCTCGAATATCCAGTCCGCGCTGTCCATGCAACCACTGGCGAAGTTCAGCGGCGATGGATAGAAGTACTTTTACGTCGCAGTCTGCCGTATCGAGCTCTTCGTATCTGCTAACGAGCGACTCGATAATAGTTTGGCCAATGCAGTGTGCCCGTTCGCTGCCAGACTGTGAGCCCTCTCCTTCGCCAGCAACTCTTGAGAAGGTACGTCGCCACATTTCTTGCTGCTTCGCCATTTCGATACAATCCTATCTATGCAAATCAACAAGAGGTGTTGGCCGTCTGTGCAGCGCGAGAGCGGTTGGCCAAATATTGAATCAGCTGCACCTGCGCCAGAGGAGCTGATTGCGTGTAAAAAGGGAGTGCGTTGGCTGTGTCCTCCTCGATAGCCTTCCCCCATGCAGCTATCGCTTCATCCGAAAGAGAGACCGCTCGTGGACCGTGAATCTCGCGAGTGAGTTGGTATTCGGTGAGTAAAATATCCATCTCATCGCCAGTGATCGCCAGCGCCAAGGTCTTGGCATCAGGGAAGAGGCGCGTTCCGTCCGGGTTGACGACGGCACGGCAGAGTAACTCTTCGGTGAGGACACCATTATATAATGATGGCGCAACCTCTGCTGGATTGAGCCCTTTTGCCTGAACGCCCCGTTTCTCCAGGATTCCACATGTGCGCACATGTGCTTCGGCGTAGGCGTCGCTCTCCTGAGCTCTGGATAGAATCCGGATTCTAATAGGGATAGCGGCTCCAAATTCGTCTTTGCGAGGGAAATCGAGTTCGCGCTCGATGGTTCGCCCTGATGCCAGCCATTGAACAGGGCTTGCCTTGCCAACTATACTCGTTACATCGATACTCATTTGTGGCTCCATTTGGTGGTCACAGCTCCTGCGATAGCAAGCGCGTTGCTCATAGGTACAACCCCGAACCCGGCAAATGCAAGTGCGAGGCACCAAGGAGCCGCTATAGCTGCATATTTGAGTATGGCCTGTGCGTTCCCAGTGGTTTTATCGGCTATTTCGTTGACGACAGAGCGTGCCCCGTAACACGCAACTGCAGCCCAAACGTGTTCAGGAGCGTAGGTAGAGAGCTCGTTAGTCAGTTCGTCCATAGGATTGCAGCACCGAGTTTAGGTCGTAACATATCGATAAGTCCACATCCACTCCATCTACAGCGAACCTGTTTGTCGGGGAGTCGTTCCCATTGAGCTGCCATAGCGATGCGTGTCTCCAAACTGTACGTGGGGCTGGTGCAATCGGGGTCGTACTCGCGTCGGCGTCCATTGCTTCTCGAGGCATTTCTCGCGGATAGTATGCGAGCCAAAGAGCATGGCGGTCGTAGCCCATAAATCGCTCGTTGGTGATATAGCCTTGATAGGTGTAGATACACAGAGGTCCATAGACGGACTCAAACACGCGCACTACATCCCTAAGCCGCTCAGTGCGTAGGCCATTCGTTTCAATATCGAGCACAGGGACCAAGCCGGGAACCGCTTTCGATTGAAGGATCGCCTTTGCATATGCGTGCAATTGCGCCTCAGGTTCGTCGTTGGTCACAACATGGTATGCTCCCCAAAAGAAACGCTGCTCCTGTTGCAGGTACTGATTAGCGTAGTCATTGAAAGCTATATCAGGACGCGTGCCGATGGTTGCGCGGCAACAGATAATAGCGATCTCCTCCAACTGAATTTGACTCAGCCGGAGTGCCCGATTGAACGAGCTGAGATCGATGGCTAGAGAGCTGCCCATTCCACTGCATCACAATCGAGTGTGATAGTCTGTGTCGCTGGCGCGTCCGTTGATTTTTGCTCTGTGATGGAGCTTACCAGCCCGTTTGTGGCAAGCACTTGCCCAGAGCGGTATATCTTGATAGCAACGCGCTCACCCTCAATAGCTTCGGGGTAGATGTCGAGCTCAGGAGTATCGGCGGGTAGAGCCATCGTCACCACCACTTGCAGAGAGCTGAACCCCTTTGAAACACCAGCAACACCTTTGGCCAGTGTCTTAACTTGCTGATGATTACTTCGGAAGTCGAGGCTCACAGATTGAGCGTTCTGTACATTGGACTTGGTTCCGATGTCGACGCGCGCATCGGTGTAAGTTGTAAATGCCATGTTGTTACCCCACGTGGTCTACTCGTACTACGAGTTGGTTGAGAATTGCGGCTACATCTGCCGATACAGCGATTGCCATCCTGTTGTCTGGATTTGTTTGGCGCTCAACGATAATTGAGGCGAGAACCGCCGCTTCATTTTCGAGCAGCCCATTGGTAACGTATTCCTTCACAACAGCCACGACTGCTCCGCGAAGATTGCTTGGAACGACGCAGTTCACAGGGATTCGCGCACCTGGAGCAGGCTCGTCTTTGATTACCTTGCCACTCGCAACAGCTCCACATGCGGCTGTTAAGTCGCGCGTAAACGCATGCAGCACCGTAGGGATGTGATGGTCTCGAACTCTGTAATCTGGCTGAGCCCCATTGAGGCAGTAGGTTGTAATGAGCTTCACGATGCCTGGGATGACCCCTATGAGGTGAAACGCGCTCACGCCGCTTGAGAAGCAGATTGTTTTTTCAGCGCGTGTTGGATAGGCGACGCCTGTGTTAAATAGCGCATCGAACAGCCCGCTACTATCGGAGCGAGCACCATAGCTGTTCCAATTCAGAACTGGAATCGTTTGGCTCTCTCCAGCTGAAACAGCTCCAACAATCTGTGCACAGAGCTTTGCGGGAGTTGTGTAGCACGCCTTTGCCCAAATGACATCCATTAGGACGTTGTTTACCGTAGTGGCTGCTGTTACCGCATTCGTGCTGGTGCTGTCTGTTGCAACGGCAAACGCTCGCTGAATGTTGTTGTTGGTTGGCAGAGCTTCTGTTGTTAGATAGCCGCCTATGACCGCGAGGTTAGTTGTTGCCGCGCAGTGGTCAGCTAATGCGATCCAATAGAAGTTTCGGCCAGCGAGATTTGTTGTCAGATTCGAGAGGCTCTCGACTCCACTACCAGAGACCATTCCAGAGGCAGTCTTGTTGATGTTCCACGTGCTGCCGTAGAGCGCCTGGTCCGTGTTAAGTGTGGTGCTGTTGTTTACGGCGAGAGATGGAACGGTTCCACGGATGCTCGCGTGCGTAGCTGTTATCGAGACAACACCAGCGACGTTGCTCGCAACAGCCTGAACGCGCGGGTTTGCATTGATTGCCGCTACGACTTTTCCAGCCTGCACAGTCGGAGTATCTCCGGATGTGATTGCGACATCGAAATACGCATCTGCAAACCGGATACGAACTACTCCACTCAATGATGCATTGCTCGTGATGGTGATTGTGCGAACATCTTTTACCCCTGCACCGTTCTCTGGAACTGGATACGCGTAGAGCAGCGCGTTGGGGTTGATGCGAGCAACCTGGCGATACATCTCGCAGATCTCAGAGCGCGCGCCAAATAACGTCTCTGCATCTGACGTGCTGGTGAGAGTTGTTTGCGTATCGGGTCCATAGAGAGCATCTGTTGTGAGCGTCGTCTTGGCAGGGTCTGCGTGACCAACAACCAACACTGCTAGAGGAGCTCCTGCGCCAGGAGCGGGTCCTGAGCCGTACGCAATGTACGAGTAGATGCCGGGAATGACATCTGCTGATGATAGGGTGGGAATTGAAATAGTCATTTAGTCTCCAAATGTTTGAGAGGTTTCAACCAAATCCGCCTTGAGTTCAGATCCGATTGTGTAATCGATGCCAACTATTGGGTCAGCATCATCTGTGAATCCATGAAATAGCCAAGTCTCGGAGAATGAGCAGCGTATCATTGCAGTTGGAAGCTCCAGTCCTGTCTCATCAGAGAACATACCGAACTCAATCCTCTCAACAGCAAGCGACTCGTTTGCAGTCCGAAGGATTGCGTTGCCGAGTCGGGTTGCATTCACGCTTAGTAACGACGCAATGAGCATTGCTACACGCTCGACGATACCTGCCCATAGGCTCTGTTGGTCGTTCGAGAGAGGAGGCGCAACGTATGCGATAACAAGATCCGAATCCATCCGAATCGAATTCAGGTTGCTTTCGCTCACGTTTGTCCGCTCTCTCCAGGTCGCCAGCAGCGGGAACGATAGGCCACTCGTTTGCTGAATGGTCGATGGACGATACGGAATTGCTTGCGCGATGATGGTGTTCAGAGGCGACGGCATCGCGTTTCGCAAATCCCCGAACATGGGCGGCACGTGTGCTTTGAGTGCGTCACATAATCGTGTGAGAATCGGATCTAATCTAGCGATTGGATCCGCAGATGCAGCAAATGGCGTTCTCTCCCCATTGCCGAGTTCAATAACACATGCCATTAGCCACTCCATCGTTGTTCAAGTTGCTCTTTGTAATGGGAACCGCGGTATGCGCGCGCGCGTTTTGTGAAAACGAGCTTGCCACTATCTCGATCTCTCCATGCAAGGCATCTAGCTTTCACTGGAGCCACTGCTCCGCGCCCATAGTTAACAAACTGCAGGAATGTGGCGTACGGGTTCTGAGTCAGTTGCCTCTTGCGAACATCAGGAGTGTAGTAGCGTCCGATGTTGCGATTGAATCGCTTGAGATACTCGAGACCATCTTCCAGCATATCGAGCGCAATGCCATTTAGAGCCTCAGCGCGATACGTGGCGTGCGTGAATGTACCAGCGTCCATGATTTACCTCCGTGCGAACAACCTCGTACTCGCCGTTTAATCGACTCTGTTCGCTCCCAGTAACGACGATTGTAATTCCCTGTCCAGCTGTTGGATTGAGAACGCTTGGAAGTGTTGCTGTTGATATCGGGCCAATACGAATATCTCCCTCTCGAACAGTGCCGGGAACATCGAATGGCTTTGGAGTGAGTATTTCAACGTTTGGCGAATAGCTGCATAGAGGCAGGGTCGTGCTCGTGACCGTTCCAACTCCTGGGCGAGAGCCTGTGGACGCGGAGGTTTTGAGCGAAACGGTTTGCGGTCTAAATCCAACCGCGCCAGGGACACTCTCGACCGCAGCGCAGATACTCGCCAGGTCGCTAAGCATTGGCATAGACAACTCCCGCTGAATCGAAGTAATCGACCAACTTCGAGACTCCGACGCCACCTTGCCCTGCTAGTCGATTGCACAGCATCCTTCCACGAGCTCGAAGCTCTTGCAGGTATGCGCTGCGGTTCATTTCAGTCTCTCCTCTCCCTGTGCTCCAGACTCCGGTTTGCGCAATACCGGAAGCGAGAGCGGCATCGATGCTTGCAATCTCCGCAAGCCATGCGATCACAGTTGCCTCACGGGTTGCATCGGATGACACGGCTTCGAGCTCAAGAGGGATTTCCCAAGAAGCGTAGCCCAGAACCGTGCGGATTTGAGATTGTTGTGCAGCTGTTAGAGCCATTTCGAGCGCTGGGCGGGAGTCGAACCCGCATGATACCGTGCAGCGCCGCCAACTTCACTTAATGAAGTTCAACACGCCATGCTCACGTGGATTAAGCACTGCAAAGTTACCTCGGAACAAGACGAACCCTTTGGAGCTGAGTCCGGTTTTGCTTAGGCCTCCAACCATGAATCGCAAGGAGCTGCCGGGTATTGGATTGAAGAATTTGTAAGCGCTGTTACCAATCATGCTTGTAGATACTTGTTGCTGATAGAGGCGCAATCCTCTGGTTTGCAAACCAAGGATATAGCTCGTATCGTTCGCTGTGCTGGAGCCAAAATCGTTTGCGATGTTAGGATTTCGAACGAGTGGTTGACCTTGGCAGAACAGTTGATTCAAATTCACTGTATCAATGGAGCCAGACGCGCGCTCGGTGTTGCTCGTTGAAGCAAAAAGCCCCTTAAACTTGCGAGCAATCGCTGGACTGCACATGTACAGGTTTGGGCTATACCCGCAACGGGTCATGATGCCCTCTTCGAGTTGGTCCAGAAGGTCCTCGGTGAGAGTGGCGTCGGATGAATTAACGTGTGTCGCGTACCATGATTCTGCTCCGGAGGTTGTATCGCGTGTAATCCCTGCATATGCACCAGCAGCATTCGCGAGCGGAACGACAGTTCGAGCTGTATCAGCGCTTCCAGCGACAGCTGTGTAGGGTTGTAACCCTGCGAATTGAGACGACCCTGTTCCGTATAGACACCAACGATCCATAAGCCGGAGTAATTTGCGGCTTGCGTCCGAGAGGACTTCTCCCCAAAGATCCTCAGGAATCACGCCTTCGCCAGCAGCCATGAGCGCGTCGTCTGTAACGGAGAATGGCGCCTTAACGTTGATAGGAGTCAGGTACGCGTTTGTCCAGTTTGATTGGTCGTACGAGCTGATGTCGGCCCCTTCTGCAACGTACCCAACGTCATCCGATGTGCCCTCAAGTTGTGCTCGCCAGTTGATGCGCGCACCAGAGAAGTCGCGCACACCAATGCGTGGCAATAAATAGGTGGTACTGTTAAAGTCCTGTTGAATCTCCTCCAGGAATCTGGTTGGGATGATGTTCGTGATGTTCGTGAGTGCTGTGCTTTCTGATGCCATTAGAATCCTCCAAATAATTGGGATAGAGTTGTTTTAGGAGCCTGAGGGATGGGGATCCCAACAGACGCGGTTTGGGTTTGTGGAGCAACTGGCTCCACGGTTGGAATTGTTTTCCAGAACTCGCTTGCGCCTTGCACGGGATCGCGAGCTCCTTTCCAGTGCCAACCTGTTTTGCTGATACTGAGAGCGCTGGTTGCTTTTGCATACTCGAATAAGATGTCCGAATATGCAGATGGCACTCCTTGAGGGAGGCTTTTTACAAACGCGTCGCGTGCATCTGACACGGTTTGCTTGAGGTCTCTACGATCAAGCTCTGCCTCGGCGCGTTCGAGACGCCTTGTGAGCGCTTCCATTTTGGCTGCAGCATCATCAGTTGGAGTGGTGTTGCTAGGAGCACTAGCAGCAACAGGTGCTTCATTAGTTTGTGGTTCCATTTGATTCTAAATCCATATCGATAGGTAGTCCTGTTATTGAGACACGTATTCCATAGAGAGATATGAAATAGGTCTCGAGAAACGACTTGAGGGATTCGCCAACTCTGCGTGCAAACAACTGCATTGCATATCTATCGAGCGAACGCGATTGCCCGCTGATTTGGTTGGCGTGAGTGGTCGCAGCAGTGGAAAGCGCTGCCGCGTTGGTGATTGTGTAGAGAGATTGCTCGAGGTCTTGTACGCGCTGCCATGCGAGTTGATAAAACTCAGGGTCTCCCTGCAACACCTCTGCATCATCATCGGAACCCAGAACCATCGCTCCCCTCTCCCTAGCATCCCGAGCCGCGCGTGAATCTCGACCCGAATCGCGTTGAGCTTCGGATACAATCTTCTTGGCTGTTGGTATCTCTGGACCTAGCTTCAGTACTAGAATTGGCAACAGATTGTTACCTTCAGCCACATCGAGCAACGAGTTCTTGCGGAAGATCGACTTAAACGTAGGCAGCAACAGCTTCCCTATTGAAACAGGAAACCGCCATACAGCTGGGGCTTTAGCTGCAACAGATACCGGTTGAAGTTTCTCGCCCAAATCCATATCCGAATCCAGAGTGCGAGGCCTGCTCTTGAACTCTGTAGCGGCGCCTTCCTGAGAATATGAGGTCCAAACATCCTGAATACGAGTGTCGAGCGCCGACTCCGAAGCGTAAACCTGAGTATGAGCTAGCAACTCCGTCTTTTTAATTACCTGCAACGAGCGACGCGGAATGTGCACGAGACCTTCGCCTATAGCGGACGTCCCATGAGCCACACAATCTAGAACGAGCGAATAGAGCAGGGACGGCCAGTCGTTTGTCCACTGATTGATAGATACACCATGAACTTGCACCTCATTCGCAAGCACCTGATTTGCGATGCTGCTGATAATATGGTGGAAATGGTTTGGACTCTCCGCTGCATCTCTGCGCGCTCTAAAAGTACGTTCGCTCTCCTCCGGCTCTCTCTGCAGCGATCCGCGAATCGTTCCCCATTGAGAGAAAAGGATTGCATCGATTAGAGCAATCTCATCGCGCTGATAGGCTGCATCTATTGTTGTCAGGAGCTGGCCAGAGGTTTTCATAGCGGCTCGTACCAGATTTCGCCCTCGAAATAGGCAATCTGCGCATCGGATGTTCTCACGGCTCTATGGAAGTTAGCATCTGAAAAAGCACCATTTCCTGTAGTTAGGTATGGAGTAATCCAAACCAGCAATCCGGACGAAAGAGTGATGGGTCCTTCCGATAGTGGTAGCTCGTGTTGAGCGTCGTACACCACAACACTAACCAGCAGCGAGTACACGGTTTTCATTACATACGGGAGATCACCAGCCGTTGACGTCCCATAAGCAAAATCAGCATCCGCAGCCCCTAGTCCTGCAGCGTTTTTGAATATGATTTCGCTGACGTTGCCGGCTGCTCCTCTAAATCGTGCCGCATGGAGGCGCATTGGAGTGCCAATATAGGCCTGCAAGTATCCGTTGCCGTCGGTCTCAGCGCCGCTCCCGATCTTAAATTTAGGAGCAATCCCAGCTGCACCGGCTTTATGGGCAAACAACCGCAGCCGTGTTAGATGACGGTTCCATCCTGGAACCACAAACTGCTCCCCATAAGGGTTGCACGTCGGCTCTCTATTGCCAGCTGCTTGAGCGCCCAAGGCCGTGGTTTGGACTAGACGTGTTTTGAGTGTCACTGGGCAACCCACGCTGTATCAGCTGTTGGAAACTCGCCGTAGATAACAACTTCGCTGTTTGGGGCAACATCAAGTTGCAGAGTGCCATCTGCTCTGTCTGGGCCAATCCCATGCAGTGGAACGATTTGATTACCAGTCAATGGTACATCAATCAATTCCGTTACTATCGATGTCGTGTCGTCACGCGAAATCAGAGAGAACGTGCCGCTTCCTCCAATAGCCGTTAGTTTGACTGTGACCCAATAATTGCCCGTAACAACGTATGAACCCGGTGTAAATCGCTTTTCCATATCATCCTCCTCCTCGAACCCAACTGGGTTCGCCATAGCTCGTGTAACTAACCTGAATCTTCAATAGGAACACCGTGATTGAGGCCGCTAGGCTGCTTGTTAGTTCCAGCCAATACGCCTTGCCCGAGTTCTTATCGACCAGCGTCCCTGATGGGACTGTGGTCGTGGCGCTAAATAGCGTGCTACCATACGTGCTGCTGCTTGCATTCGATAAACAGTCAGCTCCGTGAAACAAGCGCGCTCGTATGGTTTCCCCTGTTGCTGGTGTTGCAGTGTAGAATTGGGCTGTGACTGAACTAAGAGTGCCACCATGAGAAAGGCATCGCGATGGAATCACTGCTATCACCACTTGGTTTGCAGTCCCCGTGCTAAAGTTCCATCCGGCAGCAAACAGCCCTGCCCCAAGAGACGCAACATTGTATAGCCACGGACTAACCATCAGATTCGATGATGGAATTATATCGTTGGTAACCGCGCCACCTGTCCACCCATCAATCACCGAATCGCAATAAATGGTATCAGCTCTCAGGTCGCCAGAGTTCCAAAGCGTACCTTCTGGTGTGCTGAGTCCTGTGATGAACAAGTCTGTATCGCAAGTCGCGTTTTCTAGAGTAACATCCACCAGAGTTGGGGAGCCCCAGATGGTTTGGTCTGCGCTGAAGTGCAATGCATCCGCTTGCTTCCTATCGAGAGCGGCAAGTTCTCTTTTGGTCAGGTAATCGCCAGTGGACCAGCCTCCAGGATGTATTCTCGTCATGTTAGATACCTTTGGGCTGGTGTTATCTCTGCGTCCGCATAGGAGATCGCTATTTTATAGATGTAATGCACGTTCAGCGCAGCTGCGCCCACTCTACGGAGCTCCACGAAATAGTTCCAAGTTTTATCAACAACCGTATCTTCAGCATCGATGGCGCACAGGCACTCGTTGTTCACGAGTGAACCTGCTGCGAAAGCAGCTGTAGCTATAGCTGGTGTTGTCGTATTCGATGCAAGCGCGCCGAGCGCGCCCGTGAAATCGGTGCTTACGCCAGTTGGGGCAATCGTGTAAACAACGATGCTCGTCATCGTTGCGCCTTCGCATAGAGCGTGTGGCGGAATCCTGATGCGAAATATATTTCCAGATGGCCAGCTCCATTTCCACCCGAATTCGACGCGCACTCCAACGTCGTACAGATCGAGTAGTTCTCCTGGATCAACAACACCATTGTGATCCGTGAGCCATTCAGATGCATACGAAACGACCTGCAACGAGCCAGATGTTGTACCTGTTCGATGAACTCTCAACTGTCCACACTCCACGCGCCTAGAGCTTGAAAACCACGGCAACACGCGGCTGTTCAGAGCCCAGCTCATTGAAAGCGTGCCTTGGTGGATAGTTCGATTGAACACGTGCGGCTGCCGCTCTCCCTCCACGCTCTCGCGCTCTGGCCAGGTATCCGAACTGCATTCCGCACATCGATCCAATGCGACATCGTAGGCATTCATTTCGGCTGCCGCTAATGTGTCGCCGCGCGCCTTGGTTGAAATCTTGCCTGCGCCTATGCTCATGACCAGCCTCTATCAAACGCATGCCTCGTGACATTAGAGAGGTCCACCTCTACGCGATGTACGAGGCAACTCCACGTCGCTGAAACCAGCAGCTTTAGGCCGATGATGATTCGATCCGAGCCAATCATCGTGCCTGTGGATGGCATACTCACAAGTGCGTCGCCTAGAGAGTTCATAGGCTCACTGAGAGCGCGGAGGTCTCCGCCAAATTTAGGCCTCCCTTGCGCCGCTTTGTTGAATTGCGCTTGTATTGGGCGACTACCTACCGGACACGCTGTCGTGATTTGCCCTGTGTAATAGATGCGGACCGCATTAATGGTTGAATCGAGAGGTGTGGTTTGGGGGAGGCAGAGGTATCGCTCCGCGCCAAGAGAGTTAACGAGAGAGCCATCAAATGTAAATTTCCATCCGACGCGCCTGCCATCAAATGAAATCACGCTTGAATTTGCTACTGGGCCCAACAACGAAACAACGCAATCTGTCGCTGGGAACACGAGTGTCTGCGATGCGACGGCAGTTCGGCGTTTCCACGCGCCCGTTCTAGCATCATTTATCAGCGCTCCTGTTTGCGAGAACCCATATCCGCCAGGACTAACCATCCCGGCTTGACATGTGATAACCGAATCGACGACGTCTTCACATGTGCACGTGTTCGCGAAAGTTTTGGTTCCACCAATAAGCTGCGTTGTGTCTGTTTGCCAGTCGATGATGGTGTCGAGATGCGCATCCAGTTTGTTGATAGCTGCCGCAGTGATTGGTGTGCCGGTATGCGGACCACCAGGGAAAACACGAGGCCGATGCATTAGAAAACGACCTCTGGTGTTCCCTCAAACCGCATCCTCGTTGCTGTTCCGTTTCTCGTTACGTACAACACTAGAGCTGTCGGATCGAACCAAATTCGACTCGTCCCTACCGGCTCGCCAATCTGGATCGTGTTTGGATCTGATGCTGTTGGGATTGAAGCTATCGGCGTCCCCAATCCGCCATCTGTTCCGCCTCTCAACGCCGCATTAGCCTGCCCTACCCATCCAGAGAGCGCAGATGTTTCAGACGTTTGACCTGCAACGAGCGGACGCGCCTCTGAGAGAGCATCGACTATCGAGTAGACGATCCCTGTGCACACATCCGTCGTGCCATCTGAGAGATAGAGTGTTAGTTCGATTAATACGCCTCGCCCACCCAGAGGTAATGCTCGCCCAGTTGTTACAAAAGAGGAACTCCAAGTGGTCCTGTTCAGATTGAAATCGAGGTCGCTTTCGATAGATATAACGTCTGCAGCCTGCAAATCGTCGCAGCCACCTTTTACACGATATGTGGCATTAATGACATTCGTTGGCTCGCTAGCTGGTTCGACAGTTACGGTTTGAGCTACGCCCACTGTACTGAGAACCGTTGGTGTTCCGTTGAGTAATAGAGTCGTCATAGCAGCTCCGTGGTTCCAAGTTCAAAATTTTCTGTGAGCTCTCCGCCATAGCTAACGCATACCCATGGCGAAATATGATTTTCTAACACGATACGCTCTGCTGGCGGAACATTCTCCGAGAGCACAATCTCGAACCGCCCAGAGCTCCAGCAATGCTGATAGCTCGTGTTGGCGTAGGAACTCCCTATCTCTGGAGGGTCCGCTGGAGGTTTCTCCTCCCAGGTTGGCATACCCAAATCAACTCCGGAGCTCAATCTCATTCGCGTTGCGGCCCAATCGGCTTCAGTTGAAAGCGCATTAATTGCAGCCATCACTCCGCTGCGCGAGGCAGCCCTAATAGGCGATACCATCTCCGCGTCTGGTAGCTCTAACAGGCTCTCAACCACAGAGGCGATCGCTTCCTGTTCAGCAACGGCCAACGAGCTGTTCTCTCGAGAATAGATGTCTCCGAGCGATGCTACGAGAGCCTCTTTGATGCCGGATAGAGCGGTCATGCTGGATAGATTCCCATTCCATTAGGGAGGATGAGATATGGAGGATTTCCACCCGATATAGGAGTTTGGCAAACTCCGTCGTTGTCCGCGTAGTGCAGTGCTCCATCCGATAACCCAAGCCTCTGCACCAAACGGGTTGCGAATGCGGCATCAATATCGGCTGGGGTCACGGTTTTTGATGGTCTGCGAGCCATCCTGTGAGCATAGGGCGAATCCTCTGGATTCATCTCTCCAGGACCAAGAGCTCCCCATTCTGCCAGTATCGCGCTCTCGAGAGAGGCTCCATCGCGCACTCCTGGGAATGCGATGAGCTCTTCTCCTGTGCTTGGAACAAATGCGGGAATTAACGCCACATTAAAGGAGCTCCCGCTGAGTCCCGTCGCTGTTACGATCACGTGCTGTTGGAGCCGTCCGTTGCGCATGAACGCAATGGTTTTGCCCACGAGCGCAGAAGTGTCTCTGGTGTTTCCCGAGAGCCGTGCTACTCCGCCGACGTTTGTTAATGTGCAGTAATCGAATTCGCTTTGTCCGGTTACGCGAGCGCGGACTTCAGGAACCGGAACCGAATCAATAAATAGGTCCGTGTCGCCAGTGATGAACGCACTTCTGCATGTATAGGATGTTGGGACCATCCATTCCGTCTGAAATAGCTCTGTTTGCGCTGTCATAAGTGCCGATTCGGCCTGCACTGCCGTTGCTCTGGAGACAGCTCGGCTCGTAGTCGCAGCTGATGGAGCGAGTATCACCAACCCGCACGAACCTGGCCCAAACGCGCATGGATAAAAGAAGACGCTTCCGACTCCCGGCACGCCTCGAAGCAAACGGGCATATCTCCCCCAGCCCCACGAGTTCGGATCGCTCTCCTCTGCGCCCAGTATCGCGGTGCGCAGCTCATCATCACTCTCAATATCAGCTCCGCGAGAGAGTCCCGTTATCGTAGCTGTACTCGCTAGCCCAAGGATCGACTGCGATAAGGAGAACGTCGTTCCGTCTGCGTAAACCTCTGTTTGACCCGCGGTCACAGCCTCGATAGGAAAAGAAACGCTCACTGGCGTGTTTGTTCCGTACGGCACCAAACCCGTAACCTGTGCTTTGTAGACCTCTCCGCTGGGAGCGGTTAATCGCAGTGAGTCGGGTATGAAAACGAGACCGCTCGTTGTTCCATCTGCAACTAATACAGTTGCTGACCCCGTGCTCGCCACGGCTCCACGAGGCTCGATTCCATATGCTGATGCCAGAAGCATGAGTCCATCGTGGTCCGCAGTTCTCGCGTCCAGATTTGCTAGACTGGCATCGAATTCGTTCCTGATATCTGCAAGCGTAGAAGCTATTGCGGAAGCTCGATTGTAGAATTCACTCCCGATACCAGCATTTACGGTGAACCCGCGTGTGGCGCATGAAGCTCGGTATGCCGCCGTTAAGTTGTCTCTGATTTGCTCTATAGATAAACTCATACCCGAACCTCAATCCCAGATGAAGCATCCACTGCGCGGATCGATATCTGCGCGCGATCGCCATCCGCCTCCACAGCCACAGCGAGCTCCCGAATTGGATCAGGGACATGCTCTCGCAACACGCGCTCAATAGCAGACGCCATCGATTGTGCCGAAATATATTTGCGCGCGAGGGCAGATAGGTTGTCCAAGACAAGTTGCTGAATAAGATGGAAGGTTTGAGTAGTCTGCGCGGTATTGCCTGTTGCCAACAGCTCGTAATCACCAGCTGGACCAACAAGCTGCTGCCCAACCTGGGCGTCTGGCGCAGTTCGGACATTCGAGGGCTCCGCGACAATCGCGGGCCCAAAAGCAGAAAACCCAGCAGGAAACATGCTCCTACAGGGTTTCAGATCTGGGGTTTTTGCAATCGCTATACGGCAACGGCCTCCAAAAGCACTCGCGTGCGCATAGCGAGCTCTCGCGAAATCAGGATTGCAATATCGAGAGGCACTTGCGCCAGCAGCTGCTCGCGAGTGTGCTTTGCTCCCACATTCCATCCTGCGCACCAGCGTGCAGTATGGCTCCCTACATCGGCGGATGTGGTGTAATACACCACAGCGTGCTCCTCTAGAGCCTGCTCCAAACCAGAGCGAAAACTCGGGTCCGACATCTGCGCTTGGCAGACGTCCATGTATGTTGGTGTGATTACTTCGCTTACGTTTTTCATGTTACGCTCCAACCGGGCTGTATGCCCTGGTGCGCACCCGCGCCATCGAGACGCGGCACTCGGCTCATGCCGTGCGCTGCTGTATTAGAATGGAACCACTTCGGCCAGCCATGGTGTGAGCCATTCCGTGCTCACGCCCTCTGCTGAGCACGCAGGCACCACCACGCGCTCGATATAAATACGCAGCTTCTCGCGAGCCTCTGTGCTGTCCGCCCTAGGCGGAGCAGTGGTCAACAGCTCCCCGAACGTCCGGGCTCGGACGCTTGGCCGTGGCGCTGGTCTGCGCGCTGCTGTGATAGTAAATGAATGTACCGGTTTATCCCCAAACGATGCGCGGCTCTCGCCTACCTCGACGGTCAGAGGAAAGTCGAACAGGTTCTCACCTGTTCCCTCCCCTTCAAGTTGCTCCTCGATTGCGCCCAAGAGTTTTACGACGTCTTGATTGGCGTTCCAAATCAAGGTTGAATCGGCGTCTCCTACAGCAATCTGAATGAGCGCGCGGGTGCGACTTAACCCAAAAGCGGCAAAGAGCCGCTTATTGAGCGCCTCTGGCACTGCGCGCCGCATTGCGTTCGCAAAATCCCAGAATGGATCTGGGCTGCCCTTGGGCGATGCCACAACTGAAAACGACGGCTCCCCACGTGAGCCGACATAGTGTTGTCTTGTGAGTACTACTGCGGTTGTTTCCCCACTAAATGGTACAAGGCGCACCATGTGGCGCCCCAACTTAGGTTCCCACCTAAGGCTCGTTTTGGTGTCGCACATCGCGGCCGTGACTGCCGCGAAGCAGGTCATGAGTTCAAACATAGTTCGTTTCCTTACCCCGTTGGGGGATGTGGCGCGCTGTGCGCCAGGGCTCTCCCGCGCCATCGAGACGCGGTAGCCGGCTCATGCCGAGAGCTTTAGCTCGATAGCTTCGAGCGCTTGAGCTCGAGTGTTGAGCAAGTGAAACGCTTCGAGGTCAAATGTGCGCCGTGGGTTCTCCTGGTCCCACCTAGTCAACTGCGCATTAATCCACTCTGCGGCTGTTTCATATTCTGTGTTCAGATTCATAATGACTCTCCAATCGGGCTGTATGCCCTGGTGCGCACCCTCACCATCTAGATAAGGTCTCGGCTCATGCCGTGCGCTGTTTCATTAGCTCTGCTTTGCGACTTCAAGCGCTGCTAGTGCTCGACGCAGTTCGATTTCCGTATTTACGGAGACCGTTCCGTGCTTACGAATATCGCGTTCCTCCTGGAATCTGAGCGCGTTGACAATTAATTGAGCTAGTTCGAGGTCTTGATTTGCGTACATGGTGTTTGCGTCCTTCTTCGTTAGCGCCCTATCGCGCTGCCGATGAATAAATATTAACTCGTTTCCGCGAACGCGCAAGTGAAAACGACATTCAACAATCCCCCACGCGAAAAGCGTGCCAGCCAGTTCCGTCCGCATTGATGATGGTTCTCAGCGCTTCATGCACGCTCTGTGCCAGCTCTGGGTGTCGGCGCGCGGTTTTGGCAAGGCGCATCTGAGCAGCGCTTCGAATTCTTCTATTCACAACGGAATTTCCGTCCTGAGTCAGTTGGTCTGGCGCGACTTTTGCTAGCTCAAAAAAATGCTTGACGTCCAGAATATCCTCCATCGGAACACCCCTCGCGCTGATCTCCATGCCAAAAAGAGGGCGTTTGCCG